>ENA-OQAL01000231-OQAL01000231.1-human-gut-metagenome-genome-assembly--contig:-NODE-231-length-14577-cov-1.530588_pt1 | contig 14577 bp, 16 predicted proteins | sample MGYA00242491_ERZ504519 | MGnify/ENA primary metagenome ERZ504519 (study PRJEB26092, sample SAMD00036260) | human gut metagenome | host: Homo sapiens | study: EMG produced TPA metagenomics assembly of... | reverse complement strand
ACGATTATTATAAATTTAATTGTAGAGTATCCGGTTTTCTTTTTTATAACTTTGTGGCAGTCTATGATTCTAACCGAAGCACAATGAAATATATATTGACCTTTATACTATCTTTTCTCTCCTTCTTGGTGTGTTCTCAGAACATAACTATTACAGATATCCCTACCATTGACCAGCTGCCGGTAAATGCCATTCATCGCGTATTCAGAGACAGCGAAGGATATATGTGGTATGGCACGGTGAACGGATTATGTCGTGATGACGGTTATCATGTGAAAGTGTTTCGTTCGGACATTGAAACTCCGGGATTATTAGAGGATAATTTGGTGGAGTGTATCGCTGAGGATAAGAAGGGGAATATATGGTTCGGTACAGACAAAGGGGTGTATATTCTTGATAAATCGGGCTACAGTGTACATCCTATGGACCGGGAGCGTTTGAAGAATATTCCGGTGATGTATCTATATGCTACCAGTGACGGCTATATGTGGCTGAGCTATCGTTCTATATTGGCCAAATATGACATCAACGGACAGTTGGTCAAAGAGTATCCCCTCCGGAATAAGTACGGAAGAACTACTATTTCCGGATTTTGTGAGAGCCGCAACCATGAGATTATTATTTCTGTGTGGAATGGCCGGGTATATCATTTGGACAAAGAAAAAGACGAGTTCGTTCCTTATCCTGATAAGATGAGAAGACAAAATCCTACGGTGATGGTTCAGGATAATGAACAGGACTACTTCTGGTTGGCAACCTGGGGGGATGGTGTGGTGCGTTTTGACCCTTCGGCTCCTGAAGATTCTATGTTTGTATATTCTGAAATACCGGTCAATGCTGCCGGTGAGGAGGATGGGGTCATCCTTAGTCTGGTACAGGATGATAAACTGGGGTATATCTGGTTAACCACCGGGCACGATTTCATGTCCTTACAAATACAACCGGATAAGACGTTAAAACAATTGAAATTCCAAACAGGGCTTCTGCCTGTTAATCATATGTTGGTAGAAGTTCTGAAAGGGAGGGGATGTCTATGGGTGTCGGCCTTTGACCGTCCTAGTTTCATTGTACATCTGATGGATAATATGACCAAGGATTATGCCTTACCCGCTTTGGCGGACAGAGTAAACCGCAGTCCGGCTGTAATGGCTTTGTGTGATGACGGAGACGGTATGATGTGGATGATGCAAGAAAGAACCGGGTTGGTGTTATATGACTTGAAGCAGGATAAAGTGAAAATCTATTCGGATTTTCCCGAGCTTGTTTCGTTGTCTTTGGATAACGGACGAGAGATGGCTCGAGCACGTATTAATAACGGTATTTGGGTGGCAAAAGATTTGAATAGATTGGTTTATGGTATGACCCGTAAGGTATGGAGATGTATCTGGAGGATCTTATTGATTTGAACGGGCAGGTGGAATCGAACGCTACGGTGACCAAATTGTATGAAGACTCGCACGGAATCTTGTGGATAGGCTTGAACAAAGGACTTTGCAGTTATGATGTCCGTCAGAAAAGAATTAAACAGGTTTATCCCGATGTGGGGCATGTGATGGGAATCGTGGAGAATAAGGAAGGGTTGATATGGATTTGTACTCAAGACAACGGTTTGTTTCAGACAACGGCGGATGAAAAACTTCGTTCTTTCAAATTGGACAAGAATTTCTCTTGTCTGTCTATTTGCTCCCGATTGGATTTTGTGGTTGGGAACTTGTGACGGAGGAGTCTATTTCTTATGATCCTTCAGAGAATAAGTTGGTCAGTTATAATGAGGCTTGCGGTATGAACGGTAATCAGGTGAATCAAATAGTGGCTGATGCATATAATCATATTTGGATTGATACAAACCAGAAACTGATAGAATTTAATCCTCGTAACGGTTCGTTCCGCACCTATCTTACCACGGATGGTTCTATCTTGTTGCGTCGCTTTCTTCCCACTGCTGTTTGTCAGACAAAGATGGCAATATTTATTGGGGCGGCATTCCGGGTATTTGCATGGTTACTCCATCAAACGGGTTGGAAGAAAGGCTAGTGCAGTGAAGACCAAGATAACTGATATAAAGTTGCAAGGAGAATCATTGATATTCGGAGATAGAAAGAGTAGCAATTCCATTAACCGGATAGAATTGCATCCCGATGATCAGAATTTGGAAATTAGTTTTTCTTCTCTTAACCACCGTTATGCTTCAAAAATACGCTATGCTTATCGGTTGATAGGAGTGGACAAAGCGTGGGTATATGTGGAAGGTGGAAAAAACTCGGCTTTTTATAATCATCTGAGTAAGGGCACTTATACTTTTCAGGTGAAAGCGACGGATGAAAATGGTCTTTGGAGTAAAGAGGTAACTGAACTGACTATCCGACGCCTTCCTGCTTTTTATGAAACTTGGTGGGCGTATTTGTTCTATGTATTGATAGTGATGGGTGTATCCGGTTATAGTCTGTATCTTTATCTGAAGCGCGTGGACCGTAAAGAATGAATGAAATGTGGGCGGACAGAAGGAGATGAATTAAATGCGTTATTTATTTGGATAGTAAGGTGAATTTGCCTGAACCTGAGTTTGTACAACTGGACAAACTTCTATTGGAGAAAGCGGTAAAAGCCGTGGAAGATAACCTTACTGAGCCTGATTTTGATGTGACAGCTCTAGCTGATGCCATGAATATGTCCCGTTCTACTTTGACCCGTAAATTGAAGCCATAACAGGCCGAACTCCATTGGATTTTATCCGGAACATCAAGATGAAGCATGCCAGACACATGTTGGAAGATAAAGACAAAAGTGTAACAGAGGTTGCCGCTACGTTGGGGTATTTTAATCGGAAGTATTTCACCACTTGCTTTAAGGAGGAATTTGGAATGACTCCCAGTGAGTTCCAGAAATCACAACACGAAGAATAAACATCTTCCTGTCCTTTAATTGTTGCAAATAGGGGGTACAAATGCGTCAAGTTATAGCTAGAGCTATTTGTATCCCCTGTTAGCATGGTTCTTCACCTGTATTTCTATTTCCTATTTCATTCTTTTGCCACAACCTTTTACGGGGAGAAAAAACACATCTTCTTTCATTCATTTCCCGCAGTAAAGGTATGTATAACTTTAAATTTAATATAGAATGAAACATTTGTTTTGTTGCTTACTCTGTTAAGCTTTTCATTAACGGCCTTAGCCCAGCAAAAAAAGTGACGGGTAAGGTGAAAGATTCTTCCGGTGAGCCTGTCATAGGAGCCAGTGTTATTGTAAAAGGCAATAATACCATGGAACCATTACCGATTTTGATGGAAACTTTTATGTTGGATGTTCCGGCAAAGAGTGTGTTGGTTATTTCTTATATTGGCTATGTCACTCAGGAAGTCCCGACAGCAGGAAAGAATTCATTAGAGATTGTTTTAAGGAGGATACCAAGACCTTGGATGAAGTGGTGGTGATTGGTTACGGTACACAGCGTAAAGGTGATGTGACCAGTTCTGTAGCTAGTGTGAAAGCCGACAACTTTGTAAAAGGAGCCGTGAAGATGTGGGACAGCTGATTCAAGGAAAAGTAGCCGGTCTGGCCATTACCAATCCTAACGGTGACCCGACGGGAAGTACTCAGATACGTCTTCGTGGTACAAATACCATTGGTGGAGCTAATACAGCTCCTTTGGTATTGATTGACGGAATTCCGGGAGAACTCGGTACAGTGGCTCCCGAAGATGTGGAGAGCGTGGACGTGCTGAAGGATGGTTCTGCTGCCGCTATTTATGGTACGCGCGGTACGAATGGTGTGATTTTAATTACTACCAAACAGGCTAAAGGAGTGGATATTAACCAGGTGGAGTATAATGGCTACGTCAGTACTTCTCTTATAGCCAAAAAGTTGGATATGCTGAATGCAGATGAGTTCCGTACCCTTTATCCTGACCAGGACCATGGGGCTGATACGGATTGGATTGATGAGATTAGCCGTACACCGGTTAGCCATGTTCATAACTTGTCATTGATGGGTGGCAATTCAAAGACTAATTATATTGCCAACTTGAACTATGCCTCTCGTCAAGGGATCATGAAAAAATCGGATTTCGAAAGTTTTCAAGGACGTATTGAGGTAACCCACCGTATGTTTGATGATAAGTTGAAGTTGAAATTCGGTTTGTTTGGTAAGAAAAACCAGATGGAATCTACAACTAGTGGGGGTAGTTTCAGAGGTTGGGTATATGGCCAGGCAACTCGTAGAAACCCGACTGATCCGGTAAGAAATGAGGATGGTACATGGAATGAGAATGTGAGCAAATTCGAATACGAGAATCCGTTGGCTTTGTTGTATGAGGCTGAAGGAAATGTAAAAAAGACGCAGTTGCGTTACAATGGAAATATTGTTTATAATCCTATCAAAGATTTGACTCTTTCTGCCGTATTCTCTTATATTCGTGACAATATGAACCGTGGCTACGGTGAAACTTTGAACCATATTTCTGCTTTGCGTGATGGATTGGCTGGTTGGTCTTCGGTAGGTGCTTATACCAAGATGGAGAAGTTGATGGAACTTACTGCACAATATAACAAAGAAATCGGTGCGCATAAATTTAGTGTCTTGGGTGGTTATAGCTACAATGAAACAGACTTTGAAGAGCTTTGGATTGATAACTATGGTTTTCAGGATGATTATTTTGGCGGATGGCATAATATTGGCATTGGTTCTGCTTTGAAAGACGGTAAAGCGAATATCGGCTCAAAGAAAACTCCTACAAATTTGATCGGTTTTTTGGTCGGGCGTACCTATTCGTTCAAGAATCGTTATTTGTTGATGGGAGCTCTTCGTTATGAAGGAGCCAGCCAGTTATGGGGTACTGATAATGCATGGGGGCTTTTCCCATCTATATCTGTAGGATGGAGAATTACCGAAGAAGCATTTATGAGAATCAGAAGATATTTGATGATTTGAAACTTCGTGTGGGATATGGTGTGACGGGTTCACAGCCTAAAGATCCTTTCCTGGGGGTGGCTATGTTGAAATACGGCTCGTATGCTTTTGTAAATGGGAATTGGGTACAGACCATTGTTCCGGCATCCAATCCGAATCCTGATTTGAAATGGGAGGAAAAGAAAGAAACCAATATTGGTTTGGACTTCGTTTCATGGGGTGGCCGTTTGTCCGGTTCTATTGATTATTATAACCGTGATGTGGATGGCTTGATATACGAATATGGAGTACCGACTCCTCCGAACTTGTATAATAAGACGATGGCCAATGGGGGTACAATGAGAAACCGTGGTGTGGAAGTGTTGGTAACTGTGGTTCCTGTTCAGAATAAAGATTTTGAATGGAGCACTACCGGAACATTCTCTTTGAACTCTAATAAGCTAATCAGTTTGTCTGGCAGCATCTTTAAGTCGGATTATGACTATTTTAATACGGGTACAGTGGAATACTCCGGTCGAGGTAGCCGATTCTCACAGAGTACAGGTAGGTGAAAGCATCGGTAATTTTTATGGCTTTAAAGTAGTAGATGTGGACAGTGAAGGTCGTTGGATCTACGAAGACAGGAATGGTGAGTTGGTGAACTATAAAGATTTTACTCATGCTCCCGAAGATAAGCATGTTTATTGGTAACGGTCTTCCTTAAATGGTATGCGGGATGGAACAATACTCTTCGTTTATAAAAACTTCGACTTGAATGTGACGATGCGTGGCGCGTTTGGTTTCCAGATAATCAATGGTGGACGTATGAATTATGAGAATGTAAAAAACAGCCGTTTTGAAAATCTGTTTGAAGTCTGTGAATGACTTGGTATTTGGCAAGCATACGTTGAGTCCGGAAGTGGAACCGGAATTCAATAGCTATTATGTAGAAGATGGTGACTACTGGAAGATTGACAATATCACTTTGGGATATAGCTTCGGTCAGGTAGGTAAATATATAAAGTCACTCCGTATTTATGGTTCGGTATTGAATGCTTTGACTATAACCGGATATAAAGGTATTGATCCGGAAGTATCAACAGATGGTTTGACTCCGGGGTATGATACACGTGACAGATATCCGAGTGTGCGCTCATTTACTTTCGGCGTTAATGTGAAATTTTAATGAACTAAAAAGGAATTGAAGATGAAACAAATATAAATTATGGACAATGGGACTGATGACAGCCGCATTGTTGGGAATACAGCTTGTACTGATTTACTGCATGAGAGCTATGGACAGGTAGTGTCTGAGGATTACGTACCGAAAACGGAGGAAGATGTCAGTTATCTGGTAAATGCCGCTTATATACCTTGGCGTGAAACGTTGCTGCAATGGAACGGAGTGGTTCGTGCACAGGAATTATGTGCGGATCAAGATGTTCTTCCTGCCCGTGATGGTATTGGATGGGTAGACGGTTATATCTATAAAAGATGGCATCAGCATACTTGGACTACCGAGGATGACGGTGTGCTTCAAGGATGGGAACGTACGTACAATGGTGTGAATACCTGTAACCGTATTTTATCTCAGATAGAAGAAGGTGTGATCAGTGTGGATGGAGAACGAAAGAAAAGTTGATTGCCGAATTGAAAGTACTGAGGGCTTCATATTATTATATTTTGATTGATTTGTATGGTAATGTGCCCATTGTGACAGATTTTAAAGATACTTCTTTGCCGCAACAGTCTACTCGTAAAGAGGTCTTTGACTTTATTGTGAAAGAAATAACGGAGAATATGGATTTGTTGTCCGAAAAAAAAAAACGCCGAGAGGTTATTATTATGGACGTTTCAATAAGTGGGCGGCTCATACATTGCTGGCCAAAATGTATTTGAATGCTGAAGTTTGGTCGGGTACTGCTCAATGGCAGAAATGTATTGACGAGTGTGATATCGTGATTAATTATGCCGAGAAGTCCGGAGAATATGCATTGGAGAATAATCAGAAGGATGTTTTTGTAACGCATAATGAGAATTCTAAAGAAATTATCTTTGCATTGCCGTTTGATGAAATTTATGTGACAGGATGGAATGATTTTGATTTTCATATGTACACTTTAGCACCTGAGAATCAAGATACTTACCAATTGACTGCACGTCCTTGGGGAGGCGTGTGCGCAGTGCCTCAGTTTATTAATTCTTTTGATGAGGATGATGCACGTTTAGAGGATAACTATATTCAAGGTCAGCAATATACCTATTCCGGTGAAATCTTGAAGCGTAGTATTGATGGGAAACCATTGATTTATACGGTAGATGTCCCCTCTATTGATCAGTCGGATGTGGATGATGGGTTCCGTTGGGGTAAATTTGAATATGCCACCGGTATAACCAACCGTTTGAGCAATGACTGGCCGTTGTTACGATATGCGGATGTATTGATGATGAAAGCGGAGTCATTGATGCGTTTGGGCAAATCGGGAGCAGGTGCTTTGGTGACTCAGGTACGTGAACGCGCCTTCAAGAATGAACCTGAAAAAGCGCAAGTTACAGACGCGGAACTGATGGGAGGAAGTGTATATGATTATGGTCGGAGAGATAGTTATAAGACAGAACATGATGGAGGAACGGATATTAAATATGGTCGTTTCCTTGATGAGCTTGGTTGGGAGTTTTTTGTCAGGAAGGACGCCGCCGTCAGGACATGATTCGTTTTGGCATCTTCACTACAAAAAGCTTGGGTTCTCTCATGATAAGAGTGATGAAACCAAAATCTGTATCCTATTCCAAATAAAGTATTGTTGACCAATAGTAATCTGAAACAGAATCCGGGATATTCTAAATAGTATTTTATTGGATGTTTTTTAAGGATGAAAAGGTTGTTTTTTCTTTTCTACATTAAATTAGAAAGAATTATGAGTAAAAAGATTTCAATAAGTTTGTTGCTCCTCTGTCTGGGATTATTTTCCCAGGCACAGAACTATCAGAAAATGCCGCAAGGAGTTAAGACTACTGTACAAGGTATGGATGTTGAAGTGGCATTTTTATTCTCCATCCATTGTCCGGGTATATAAGACACCGGAGGGAAGTTCGTATGACAAGAAGAGCCTTGTAGTAATGAAAGAGCCTGAGGAGACCTTTGTGGAGTTTGCAATGAATAAAGAGTATATTTCGTTTAAAGTCGGATGCATTACAGGTGGAGGTCAATTCATCTACAGGTGGAATCAATTTTTATGATGCAACCGGAAGGGTGTTGTTAAAAGACAAGGATTATGGAACACAGTTCACCCCGTTTGATGATGCGGGTACTTTTCTTACAATGTCCGGCAGGCTTTTTTATTAGATAAGGATGAAGTGATTTATGGATTGGGGCAACAACAGACTGGAAAAGTGAATCAGCGCAATCAAAAACTTTTTCTTCGTAACAAGAATATGAGTATCTGTATTCCTTTTATTCATTCAGTGAAAGGTTACGGACTTATTGGGACAATTATTCCCCAACTATGTTTACGGATAATCCGCAAGAAATGTCATTCGATTCTGAAGTGGGCGATTGTGCCGACTATTATTTCATTTATGGTAGCAATGCGGACGGCGTGATAGCCGGAGTCCGTGATTTGACCGGGCAGGCTCCTCTTTATCCGCTGTGGACACTTGGATTCTGGCAGTGCCGCGAGCGTATAAGAGTCCGGATGAACTGTGCGAAGTGGTTGATGAATACCGTGATCGGAAAGTTCCTTTGGATGGAATCATTCAGGATTGGCAGTATTGGGGATGTGATTCTAACTGGAACTCCATGAAGTTCCAGAATCCTCGCTATATTAATAAGATGGGCGACAAAGAATACATGAAATATCTTCCGAATGGTGAGAATCCGGATGCACGTTATGGTACTCCAAGGATAAAAAGCCCTCAAGAAATGATTGACTATATACACAAGCGGAATGCGCATATCATGATTTCTGTATGGGCCTCTTTTGGTCCGTGGACAGAGATGTATCATAAGATGGACAGTCTGAATGCTTTGCTTCATTTTGAGACTTGGCCGCCTAAAGCCGGAGTGAAACCTTACGATCCGTTCAATCCTGTAGCAAGAAGTATTTATTGGAATGAAATGAAAAAGAATATCTTTGATCTAGGTATGGACGCTGGTGGTTGGATTCTACCGAACCCGATCATCTGGAGATTCAAGATAAAGATTTTGATACAAAAACTTATTTAGGTTCTTTCCGAAGAGTTCACAATGCTTTTCCTTTGATGTCCAATAAAGGTGTTTATGAGCACCAGCGTGCTACCACTTCCGACAAGCGGGTATTCTTACTTACCCGTTCTTCATTCTTGGGACAGCAGCGTTATGCTTCACATTCATGGAGTGGAGATGTCGTTTCTACTTGGGAAGTGATGCGCAAGCAACTGGCAGCTGGCCTGAATTATTCTTTGTGTGGTATTCCTTACTGGAACACTGACTTGGGAGGATTTTTTGCTTGGAAATATAATAATGATGTTAATAATATTGCTTATCATGAGTTACACGTCCGTTGGTATCAGTGGGGAGCTTTCCAACCTATCATGCGTTCTCATAATTCCAGTCCTGTTGCTGTAGAGATCTATCAGTTCGGCGATAAAGGTGATTGGGCTTATGATGCATTGGAGAAATATACCCATTTGCGTTATCGCTTATTACCTTATTTATATAGTACTACTTGGGAAGTAACAAATAAGGCAGGCAGCATTATTCGTCCTTTGGTGATGGATTTTCCGAAAGACAAGAAAGTACTTGATATGGATACGGAGTATATGTTCGGACGTAGTTTTTTTTTAGTACGTCCGGGTAACTGATTCTCTCTATACATGGCAGGATAAAAAAACAGAATGGTTATCAGAAAAATATGCGGAAAATAGAGAAAACGGATGTATATTTGCCTGAGGGAAGTAACTGGTTTGATTTCTGGACTGGGGCAAAGTTGGCTGGTGGCCAAACCATACAGCGTGAAGTACCTATTGATATCATGCCTGTTTATATCCGTGCCGGTTCTATAATTCCTTGGGGGGCCTGCGGTGCAGTATGCCACAGAAAAAAGTTGGGATGACCTGGAGATTCGTGTTTATCCGGGTGCTAATGCAACTTTTATTCTTTATGAGGATGAAAACGATAATTACAATTATGAAAAGGGAGTTTATTCTACTATCACTTTCCGTTGGGATGATAGTAACCGTACTTTGCACATCAGCGACCGTGAAGGAAGATATCCCGGAATGTTGGAAAAGAGGAAGTTCAAAGTAGTTCTCGTAAATCATAGATCAGGAGAAGGCGATAAACCATTGAAGGGAGGAAAGATGGTGAATTATACCGGTACAGCAATTGAGGTGAAACTTTAGAATGTTCATATTGAATATCCAGCAGAATAAATAAAGAAACGATAAAAATACATTATGAATTTACTAAAACCATTTTATCCACTTCCGTTTTTGCTATAGCTTCTGTAGCTTTTGCATGCTCAGCTACCTGCAAAAGTAGAAAGTTTTCCAGTCAGGGATGTGCGGCTCACCGCCAGCCCTTTCAAACACGCAGAGGATATGGATATCCGTTATCTGCTGGGAATAGACCCCGACCGTCTGTTAGCTCCTTATTTGAAGGAAGCTGGTCTTTCTCCTAAAGCTGAAAATTATACCAATTGGGAAAATACAGGGCTGGACGGTCATATTGGCGGACATTATTTATCGGCCCTTTCCTATATGTATGCCGCTACGGGAAATAAGGAGATCAAGGCGCGTCTGATATATGATAAGTGAACTGAAACGCTGCCAGGATGCCGCCGGTGACGGTTATCTGTGTGGAGTCCCAAACGGGCGCAAAATGTGGAAAGAAATAGAGGAAGGAAACATTCGCGCGTCCGGTTTCGGATTGAACGACCGCTGGGTTCCTCTTTACAATATTCATAAAATATATGCCGGCCTTCGTGATGCAACTCTTCAGACCGATAGCCGGGAGGCAAAGGAAATGTTGGTGAAACTCACGGACTGGATGATTCGTCTGGTATCCAAGTTGAGCGATGAACAGATACAGGAAATGTTGCGCAGCGAACATGGAGGGCTGAACGAAACATTTGCCGATGTGGCCGCTATCACCGGCGACAAACGCTATTTGAAACTGGCTCATCAATTTTCTCATCACACCGTGTTGCAGCCTTTGTTGAGACAGGAGGATAAACTGACTGGTATGCACGCCAATACCCAAATACCGAAAGTGATAGGTTTCAAACGTATTGCCGATTTGGAAGGCAACCGAGATTGGAGCGAGGCCGCCCGCTATTTCTGGGAAACAGTGGTAAACCATCGAAGCATCACCATCGGAGGTAACAGTGTGCGTGAGCATTTTCATCCGGCTGATGATTTCAGCAGTATGCTCACCAGCGAGCAGGGGCCTGAGACTTGTAACACCTACAATATGCTCCGCCTTACAAAAATGCTGTATGAAACGAGTGCGGACGTTCATTTTATGGATTATTACGAACGGGCGCTTTATAACCATATCCTTTCCACGCAAGATCCTGTGCAAGGCGGATTTGTTTATTTTACCCCGATGCGTGCCGGTCATTACAGGGTCTATTCGCAGCCTCAGCCAGTTTCTGGTGTTGTGTGGGATCGGGGATGGAAAATCATGCCCTTATGGTGAAATGATTTATGGACACAAGGATAATAATCTGTATGTCAATCTTTTCATTCCGTCTACCTTGCGCTGGGGAGATACCCAAATTGAGCAACAGACGGCTTTTCCCGATGAGGAGGGGAGTACTCTTGTTATTTCTCCGGAAAAGGGAAAGAAAGAATTTACCCTTCTTTTCCGTATTCCCGAATGGACGAAGCCGGAAGCATTACGCTTGTCTGTTAATGGTAAACGGCAGAACGTAACGGTCAAAGAGGGATATGTTAGCCTGAACCGTACTTGGTCAAAAGGTGACAAAGTAAGGCTGGAACTGCCGATGCATTTGCGTGCCATTGCACTGCCGGATGGTTCTGCCAACTATTCCATCTTATACGGACCGATTGTGCTGGCCGCCCGGTTGGGCAAGCAAAATCAGGATGGCATGTTTGCCGATGACAGTCGTGGCGGACACATTGCTGCCGGACCGCGCCTGCCTTTACAAACGATGCCTGTCATTGTGGGGGATAAGAACAATCTTCTTTCTCATCTGAAAAAAGTGGAAGGTAAGCCGTTGACATTTACATTGTCCGGAGTTTATCCCGAACGCTATGAGGGTATGACTGTGGAACCGTTTTTCCGTTTATACGAGTGCCGGTATATGGTCTATTGGCCTGTGCTGTCCGTACAGGAGTTGCAGGCAAGGCAGGAACAGTTGGCAAAAGAGGAAAAGGAGCGTGCCGCATTGGATGGTATGACCGCCGATAAAGTGATTTGTGGGGAACAACAACCGGAAAGCGACCATTTCATCCGGATGGAGAATTCCCGTACGGGGGATGATGAAGGGATTCACTGGCGTGAGGCGGCCGGTTGGTTCAGTTATCGTATGAAGACGAACGGAAAGCAGGTCAATAAAGTGCGTATCCGGTTCCGTCCCGAGATTCGTAAGGATGCAAAGTATGGATAAACGGGCAGGAAGTAGGACGATTGGCTGGTAAACCGGTTTCGGATGTATCGGTTGGGATATTTGATGTACCTGCATCTATGCAATCCAATGAGCAACTGGAGATAAAGATCGGTAAAGGAAATGAGAAAGTGACTCCGCATATTTATGAGGTGCGGCTGGTGGCTGAATGATGATAGATATACGAACGCCATGCCTCAGTTGGCATGACCGGTTCGTCTTTTCAGATAATTCCGTTGTCTTTCAAGACCGCTTGTAACTCTTTATCAGTGATATTCTCACGCTCTGATTTATCATAAATGAAATGTAAGCCAATCTCTTTTTCTTCTTTGGATAGAGTGGCGATGAGAGTGATCACTCTTGCTCCACCTCTTTCCCTTTCCTTTTGATGCTATACTCATGCGTACTTTGTGTAGGCCATTGCCTAAATCAGTACCCATGTCAGGGTTCTGCATGAGTTCTGCGGCTAAAATTGTCAAGTCTTGCTTCAATGATTTATATCGCTTGGAAAGTTTCTTAACTTCTTTTTCGAAGTGGCGATATACTTTGATTTTATAGTTCATTGAGCAATTCTTCTATGGGACGGCCTTTCAGCTTTCCTTCACGCATCAGTTTGATGTCTTTGCAAGCCTCGGACAGCCCGTCCATTATTTCACTTTTGGTCATGTAGGGTTCTTCATCCTCTGCCACCATGGTAGAAACAGATTCCATTTCCTTTTTAGCATGAACAAGAGTCTTCCTTACAGACTCCAACACCTTTACATTCTTGATGTCCAGGATTTCCCGAATCAGTTCGTTTTGTATTGATTCCAATGTGATTGTACTCATGACGTTCTCCTTTCTTCTTATTATTTATCTCGTATGGCAAAGATAGCGAAAAGGTGGCATGTCTGCTTGTTTTCTGCATGAAAAATAGTTTTCATTTAGAGGTTGTACCTAAAAGAAATACCTTTTTTTCATTTAGTTTTCCTATTTTTGCAGGAAACAAACCGAACAGCTAATGAAAATTCTCCATACAGCAGACTGGCATCTGGGCCAGACTTTTTTATGAATACGACCGGCGGGAAGAGCATCTCCATTTTTGGAATGGCTGAAACAGCAGATAAGACAGCATGAAATAGATGTATTGTTGATAGCAGGTGATGTATTCGATAGCCCGAATCCTTCGGCGGAATCACAACGAATGTATTATCGTTTTCTAAGAGAAGTTACGTCCGAGAACCCTTCTTTGCAAATTATCATCATTGCCGGAAATCATGACTCGGCAGCCCGTCTGGAGGCTCCCAATCCCCTGTTGGAGGATATGAATGTCACCGTTCGCGGTGTCGTGCGCCGCAATGCGGAAGGTGATATAGACTTGCAACACCTGATTGTCCCCCTTTACACAGAAGGGGAAGTGACCGCCTATTGCCTTGCCGTCCCCTATCTGCGTCAGGGGGATTATCCTTCGGCTGAAAATTACTCAAAAGGAGTCCAACTGCTTTATGAGCAGCTTTTCAATGAAGTGAAGGAGAAAGGACTTCCCGTTATCGCCATGGGACATCTGCAAGCCACCGGCTCGGAAATCTCGGAGGACGACCGTTCGGAACGTACCGTTATCGGAGGCTTGGAATGTGTATCCCCCGATGCTTTTGATGAGGCTATCGCCTATACTGCATTGGGGCATCTGCATCGCTCCCAGCGTGTGTCCCATCGGGAGAATGTGCGTTATTCCGGAACTCCTATGCCCATGTCTTTTGCTGAGAGGAACAATGCTTCGGGAGTGGTCATGATAACGATAAGTGCTGAGGGTACCGGCATAGAGAGATTGGCATTGAACCGCTAGCCGGCGTGATGAGTATTCCTCGTCAGGCCCGTCCGCTGGAAGAAGTGCTGCAAGCCATCGGCGATTTGCCCGATGGGGATGTCACGTTGCGGTCGCCCTATCTGGAAATAAGATTTGATGACCGAGCCGGAACCTTCTTATAAGTATAAGATAGAGGAAGCGTTGAAAGGAAAAGCGGTCCGCCTGGCACGCATCGCCGCTATGCTTCCACAAAAGGCAAGCGGCATTGTCGCCACTTCCTACGAGGAGTTGCAAACAT
>ENA-OQAL01000230-OQAL01000230.1-human-gut-metagenome-genome-assembly--contig:-NODE-230-length-14581-cov-2.390342_pt1 | contig 14581 bp, 20 predicted proteins | sample MGYA00242491_ERZ504519 | MGnify/ENA primary metagenome ERZ504519 (study PRJEB26092, sample SAMD00036260) | human gut metagenome | host: Homo sapiens | study: EMG produced TPA metagenomics assembly of... | reverse complement strand
CCATGTCGCTCGGCTTCGCAGGCAAGGGCCAGTATCAGGATACCGGTGCGAAGATGATCCATCTTGCCCCGCATACCAGCTCCACCATTGTGGCGAAGTCGATTTCCCGCGGCGGTGGACGTTCCGCATACCGTGGTCTCGTCAAATCGTCAAGGGTGCCGAAGGATCGTCCAACTCGACGGTATGCGATGCACTGCTTGTAGATGAGTTCAGCCGCTCCGACACCTACCCGCATGTGGACGTGCGCGAAGATGACGTTTCCATGGCACATGAGGCTACGGTTTCCAAGGTTTCCGAAGACCAGCTGTTCTACCTGATGAGCCGCGGTCTTTCCGAAGAGGAGGCCATGGGCATGATCGTGCGAGGCTTCGTGGAGCCTATCAGCCGTGAGCTGCCGATGGAATATGCGCTTGAACTGAACCGACTGGTGGAATTGCAGATGGAAGGATCGGTGGGCTGATTACCATGGCACAAACTCAGGAAATCAATATTCCCGTTGCGGATCCGAACGATCCGTATGCGAATCCGGCAGCCATGCCCTCTTCGGCGGATCGCTCGCCGCGGTCATTTGATGTGGACGCATTTGAAGTGCCCGACCGCAAGCAGGATGATTGGCGTTATACCCCTGTGGAACGTGTCGAAGAGTTCTTCAACGCGTTCACGCCGTCGAACGAAACCCAGATTGCCGTCACTATGATCGACGGCACGGCTCTTACTGAAGGCGTGACCTATAGCGAGGGCAAGCCGGGAGACGCCGATACGGGCATCGTTTCCAAGCCCTGCGATCGTGTGTCCGCAGTGGAATGGAACTCCGCCTCCCGTGCCGGAATTCTGCGTATCGACGGTGAAATCAGCCAGCCGATACTCGTTAAGATTCATGGTGCCGGAACGGATCTGGACGCATTCCACCTGGTGATCATTGCCGCCGATCGCGCCCACGCTGACGTTGTGGTAGAGCATGACGGCGATGCACGTATCGCCGAAGGTGTGGAGATTCTCACAGGTAGGGACTCCCATGTGTCCACCACGTTCATTCAGGAGTGGAACAAGGGCTCCAAGCATGTGGGCAACCAGCGTATACACTTGGGGGAGGGTGCGTCCCTGCGCCATTCCGTGGTCACGCTTGGCGGCGATGTCGTTCGAATCCGTATGGATCAGGATTTGGCGGCGATCAAGGCGATCTCAACATGCTTGGCATCTACTTTGTGGATCCGGGCGAGCATATCGAACATCGCACCATGATTGTGCACAACCATCCCGAGTGCAAGAGTCGTGTGGTATATAAAGGCGCTCTTGACGGCAAGGGCGCGCACTCCACATGGGTCGGCAACGCGCTGATTGCTCCGACCGCGCCGGGTACCGACTCGTATGAGCTCAACCGCAATTTGGTACTTACTCCGGGCGCGATCGCCGATTCCGAACCGAATCTGGAAATCGAAACGGCAACATCATCGGAGCCGGACATGCCTCTTCCGTCGGGCGCTTTGACGATGAGGAGCTGTTCTATCTGCAGTCCCGCGGCATTCCGGAAACCGAAGCCCGCAAACTTGTGGTGCGAGGCTTTTTTGGCGAACTCGTCGAGGAAATCGGCATTCCCGCAATCAGCGAACATCTCATGAACGTTATCGACAAGCGCCTGGCACGCGGCGAGAACGACGCGATCGCCCAGGTGTTGGAAGAGAAGTAGAACAGTAGGAGCGAAAACCATGTCAACTCTTGAAATCAAAGATCTGTACGCGCACGCGAAACCAAGGACGCATCAAGCCGATCCTCAAAGGCGTGAACCTGACCGTCAACTCCGGTGAAACCCATGCCATCATGGGGCCGAACGGATCCGGCAAATCCACGCTGGCCTACACGCTGGCGGGCCACCCCAAGTACGTGGTCGATTCCGGACAGGTGCTGCTCGACGGCGAAGACATCCTCAAGATGACCCCGGACGAGCGAGCCAAGGCAGGCATCTTCCTAGCCATGCAGTATCCGGTCGAAGTGCCGGGCGTGTCGATGACCAACTTCCTGCGCACCGCAAAAACCGAAGTCGACGGCAAGGCTCCGGCCATCCGCACGTGGACCAAGGAACTGTCCGAGGCGATGAAGCGCCTGAAGATGGATCCGAAGTTCGCCACCCGTTCCGTGAACGAGGGTTTCTCCGGCGGCGAGAAGAAGCGTGCCGAAGTGCTGCAGCTCGAACTGCTCAAGCCGAAGTTCGCCATCCTTGACGAAACCGACTCCGGCCTTGACGTTGACGCGTTGCGCATTGTCTCCGAAGGTGTGAACCGCGCCAAGGAAGCCAACCAGTTCGGTATTCTCATGGTCACGCACTACACGCGAATCCTCAAGTACATCAAGCCGGACATCGTGCATGTGTTCGCAGCCGGTCACTTCGTCAAGACCGGCGGCCCTGAACTGGCCGATGAGCTCGAGGAATCCGGCTATGACGCATACCTGCCGGAAGGATCCGATTCCGAAAGCGCGCTGGCATGACCGATTTTGCAGCGATTCGCAAGGAATTTCCGATCCTTGATCAGGAGATCCACGGCCATCCGCTCGTGTATTTGGATTCCGCGCGACTTCTCAGAAGCCGCAATGCGTGATCGACGCCGAAAGCGATTTTTACCGCACCATCAACGCCGGCGTGCATCGTGGAGCGCATGAGCTTGCCGCACGCAGCACCATGGCGTTCGAAGAGGCACGTGCCAAAGTCGCACGTCTTGTCGGCGCCAACTCCGCTGAAGGCGAAGAGGAGATCGTCGTCACCGCCGGCGCCACCGCAGGACTGAATCTGCTAGCCACCGCATTCGGCAACGCATCGCTGGGACGTGGGGGAGAAGCGGCACGACGTTTCGCTGTGAAGCCGGGAGACGAGATCGTCGTATCCAAGGCTGAGCATCATTCTGTGTTGCTGCCATTCCAGGAGCTTGCCGCACGTACCGGAGCGACACTGAAATGGTTTGATCTGGACGATGAAGGACGAATCCTTGCCAACACTGCGGACGAGGTGATCACCGAACGCACAAAGATCGTGGCCGTCACCCATGTGGGCAACACCACCGGTGCCATCACCGACATCGCGCCGATGGTGAAACGTGCGCACGAGGTAGGCGCGGTGGTTGTGCTCGACGCATGCCAGTCCGTACCGGCACCTGAAGATCGACCTCCACGCTTTGGACGTTGACTTCGCGGCATGGAGCGCGCATAAGATGTACGGCCCGACCGGTGTCGGCTTCCTCTACGGCAAGCGCGACATGTTGGAGGCGTTGCCACCGGCGAATTTCGGTGGATCCATGGTGGAACTTGCCTGGATGGATCAGGAAGCCCAATACATGGCTCCTCCTGCGCGTTTCGAGGCGGGCACGCAGCCGGTCGCGCAGGTCGTTGCGGCCGGTGTCGCGGCCGAATGGCTGATGAATATCGGCATGGAGAATCTCGAAGCCCACGAGCGCGTTATCGCAGGCGAACTCCTCAAGATGGGGCAGATCGACGGCGTGCGCATTCTCGGACCGCAGACCAACGAGCAGCGCATCGGCACGGTGGCTTTTGAAATCGACGGCGTGCATCCGCATGATGTTGGCCAGTTCATCGATGCGCAGGGCATCGCCATTCGTGTCGGACATCATTGCGCGCAGCCGGTCCACCGTCACTTCGGCGTGTACGCATCCAACCGCGCATCCAGTGGCATCTACAATTCCGTCGAAGACGCGCAGGCATTGGTTGAGGCGTTGAAGAAGGTCCGTCCGTTTTTGGAGTTGAGTAACGCATATGAGTGATTTTGCAATGTCTGGCGACGATCTCGAGCAGATGTACCAAGAGGTCATTCTCGAAGCCTCGAAGAATCCGCATGGCAAGGAGCATTTCGCTCCGGATCTGGCTTCCGAAAACGCCTCCCAGGCGGGAAAGACCACGGTTCAGGCAACCCACGAGTATTGCACTCCCGGGCGAGTCCCACCAGTTCAATCCGACCTGCGGAGACGAGGCCACCGTGCATGTGGAGGTTTCCGACCAGGAGCCGCACGTTATCGAACGACTGGTGTGGGACGGGTCACGGGCTGCTCCATTTCACAGGCCAGCCTTTCGGTGATGGTGGATCTGGTGGAAGGCAAAACCGTGGATGAGGCCATGGAATTGGCCGGAACGTTCCATAAGCTCATGGAATCACGCGGCAAAGGCTTGGACGATGAATCCGCCGAGGAATCGTTGGAAGACGGCATCGTGTTCCAAGGAGTGTCCAAGTATCCAATGCGTATCAAGTGCGCGCTGCTCGGATGGGAAGGCATGAAGGACTCCGTGGCCAAGGCATTGGCCGCGAAAGCCTGACAAGTATTGTTCTATGGTGGAAAGCAGGATGTCTCCCGTGCTTCGTGCGCCGCGTTCTACAACGGGCGAAACACGTGAGACAAACTCCAGCCAACGCGATAGGCTACTCAACGGAACATATTCGAATCATATATGGAGCGACAATGAGCGATACCTTGGTACCTGAACCGCAAGCCTCGATTTTCGATTCCGTGGCCAAGGCATTGGGCAATGACGAGGCCGCGGCGCGTCGCGTCATGCTTAACCCAAATCTCGCCAAAGGATTCAAGGACGGCAAACCAGTGGAAATCGAACACGAAGACACCAAGCAGGACGCTTGTGGTTGCGGCAATCAGGCTGGAGCATGCGGTTGTTCCGAAGAACAGGATGACGGCATCGCGTTGAAGGCTATTGACGACATTGGCCGAGCTACTGCGGCCGACGTGAAGGAAGCGTTGCATCAGGTCATTGATCCTGAACTTGGCATTGATGTGATTGATTTGGGATTGGTGTATGGCATTGAGATCGATGAGCTTGGTCGCGCCATTATCACGATGACATTGACCACTCCGGCATGCCCGTTGACTGATCTGATCGAAGACGAGTGCGCGAGCACGCTTGCCGGCCTCGTCGAGGAATTCCGCATCGACTGGACGTGGCAACCGCGTTGGAGCATGGAAAAGATCACGCCGGAAGGTCGCGAGCAGTTGGCTGCGCTCGGCTTCAATTTCGACAATCTGCCAAAATACTGACAGAAAATCTGTGATATATCAACCTGATATTGCTGATATGTTGATTCCGCAGCGAAACTGCATGTTCGTTGCGGAATTTTTTTGTAAAACAGATTTTGATGATATTTGATTGGATATCATCATCAAGAAAAATGGCACAGAAAAAGCGTGCTCCCGACGCCGGGAAGCACGCTTTGTTCTGTGTGCGGCAGAACGTCAGTCGTCGACCACGGTACCCTTCGGCACCACGGTGATGCCTTCCGGCGTGACGGTGAAGCCACGGGCCAGATCATGTTCGGTATCGATACCGACGGTCGAATTCTCGGTAAGCACAACATTCTTGTCGAGGATCGCCTTGTAGACGCGTGCTCGACGATTGATGGTCACGCCGTCGAACAGAATCGAATCGACGACCTGGGACCACGAGTGGATACGCACGTTCGGCGAAAGCACGGAATGATGCACTTCACCGCCCGATACGATGACGCCAGGGGAGACGATCGAGTCGGTGGCGTGTCCGAGACGGTCGCGACCGGCATGGACGAACTTCGCTGGCGGCAGATTGCCGGACAGCGTGTAAATCGGCCATTCGGTGTTGTACAGGTTGAATTCCGGCACATACGAGATCAGATCCATATGCGCATCGTAGAACTGCTTCAGAGTACCCACGTCGCGCAGTAGGCATGATCGGTCGGCGTCGCTCCCGGAATCTCGTTGGAGTTGAAGTCGTACACGCCAGCCTCGTTACGGGCCGCGAAGTACGGTGCGATATCGCCGCCCATATCATGCTTGGTGTCTTCGGCCTTCTCGTCAAGCGCCAAAGCTTCGAACAGGCGTCGGTGTTGGCCACGTAGTTGCCCATGGAAGCAAGAATGGAGTTCGGATCATCTGGCAGGCCGGTCGTGGTCTGCGGCTTCTCCTGGAAGCTCTTGATCATATTTGGGTGCTCCGGATCAACCTCGATCACGCCGAACTGGTTGGACTGGCTGATCGGCTGGCGAATACCCGCTACCGTGAACTCCGCGCCGGATTCGATATGCTGCTGCACCATCTGCTGGAAATCCATGCGGTAGACGTGGTCGGCGCCGACGATCACCACAATATCCGGCTGCACGTCCTCGATGATGTTGATGGTCTGGTAGATGGCGTCGGCAGAGCCGAGATACCAGTGCTTGCCAAGTCGCTGCTGAGCCGGAACAGGGGAGACGTAGTTGCCGAGCAACGGCGAAAAACGCCACACCGTGGAAATATGACGGTCAAGCGAATGGGACTTGTACTGGGTGAGCACCACGGTCTGCATATAGCCTGAATTGACCAAATTGCTCAGCGGGAAATCAATCAGACGGAACACGCCGCCGAACGGGACGGCGGGCTTTGCCCGGTCTCTGGTCAAAGGCATTAGACGAGTGCCTTCGCCTCCTGCAAGCACGATGGAAAGAATTTTCGGATTCTTTGCCATGAGAACTCCTCTCCTAGAGCGTCGTTACGACACCGCACACATTGGTCGGTCTGCATCATCGCAAACCACTTACGCACTCAATAATTTGCATATTTTTTGCAACATGCAAGGAGTTTGCATCGCGAGTCTTGAAAATTTGCTGACTGTTTCAGTGAACAGCTGTTGAATAGAAGGCCACGGCGCTCGATGCGGCGACGTTAAGACTGTCCACTCCGTGGCTCATGGGAATCTTGACCGTCAGGTCGGCGCGGGAGATGGTGTGATGCGACAGACCGTCGCCTTCGGTGCCGAAAATCAGCGCCAATTTGTCGATATGGTCCTTTTCGCCGTTGTCGTTGTTCAAACGACGAACAAGCTCCTCCAGCGAAATGGAATCGTCTTCAAGGGCCATCGCAACGGTGGTGAACCCAAGATCGCGCAATTCCTGCATGCCGGTGAATGGCCAGTAGTGTTTATCATCTCCGCCAATACGAGTCCACGGAATCTGAAACACCGTGCCCATCGACACGCGGGCGGCGCGCCGATACAATGGATCGCCGCAGGAGGGCGTCACCAACACTGCATCGACGTTCAACGCGGCGGCTGATCGCATGAGGGCTCCGACATTGGTGTGGTCAACGATGTTTTCCATGACCGCGATGCGTCGTGCGCCGCGACACACCTCCTCGACGCTGGGCAGTGGCCAGCGTTTCATCGCGGCCAGGGCGCCACGATGCAAGCGGTAGCCGGTCAGCTGCTTGAGCTGTTCAGGGGATGCCACGGTACACGGGAATGTCGGTGCCCCAACGTTGGTCGATGCGTGCGAAGGTTTCCGACATGCCTCCGATCCACGGTTCTCGACAAGCAGGGAAATCGGTTCCCGGTCGGCGGTCAGCGCGCGATCGATGACTTTCGGCGATTCCGCGATGAACAGGCCCTTGCTGGGTTCAAGCTTGTTGCGAAGCTGGATTTCCGTGAGATTCGTGTATGCCGACACGCGCTCGTCGTCAATGGAATCAAGATGGATGAACTGCATGTGATCGATCTTTCGCCGAATAGCTTTCAGATACAAGAAAACCCCTTGTTTCCAAGGGGTTTGCTGGTGTCCGGAGCGGACTGGAACCCGCCACGCCTGTATAAATAGGCACTAGCACCTCAAGCTAGCGCGTCTACCATTCCGCCACCCGGACAGGTGTGTTGCTCAGCGGCAACAAACGAAAACTATAGCAGATGCTCGGTGTGATGCAAGTCTCGGCGTGTCGCGCGGAATTACGCCATTGGTATCCGAGGTGCTGGTAGGCTCTGAAACTATGACTGATGCCCTTTTCCTGCTTGATACGGAACATGATGATGTGCCGGTGAACAGTGACGAATTGAACGCCGGATGGAAATTGACGTTGCCCCAGTCGGTGCGTCGACATGCCATTCAGGCCATGCGTCTGAAAGACGGTGACGAATTGCAGCTTTCCGACGGTAAAGGGCTACGTATCCACGCGGTGTTGCGCTATGCGCAACAAGGAATCGCGGAAGTGTCGAGCTTCGGCAAAGAACCGCAGCCTACCACCAAACTCGCTTTGATCCAAGCGCTGGCGAAACAGGACACGATGAGCAGGCCATCGACACCGCAACGCAGATCGGTGTGGATGAGGTGATTCCATGGCAGGCTGATCGTTCCATCGCCAAAATGGAAGGCGGGTCGCACCGATAAGAAGTGGCGGCAAGTGCTTGATGCCGCCACTGAACAATCCCGACGCTCCTGGAGACCGGAATTGGGGGAGTGCGTGACCAGCAAGCAGTTGATTGCCATTTGCAAGCGTGCCTGTGTGCACGGCGACATGGTGATTGTGCTGCACCAGGATGCTACCAAAACTTGGAGCCAGCTGGAGGAAGCGATCGCGGTGCTTTCCGACAAATGCTTGCAGGACGGGCGCCAGCGCACCGTGTACGTGGTGGTCGGCCCGGAAGGCGGCATCAGCGATGCTGAAATCGAATCCTCACCAATGCGGGAGCTGAAGCATGCGTGCTTGGAAGCAATATTCTGCGAGCGTCGACAGCTGGTCCCGTCGCGTTATCGCTGCTCGCACGGGCGTTGGGACGATTCATCTGACGCCACACGCCGGCGAAATGCGGCGGATTATCCCGGTTGCGCAATAGCATGGGTACCGAAGGACAACCAGCATTAAGGAGCATTATGAGCGACAAGGATTGCCTGTTCTGCAAGATCATCGCAGGAGAAATTCCAAGCGAAAAAGTGTATGAGGACGATACCACCTACGCATTCAAGGACATCAATCCGAAAGCCAAAGTACATGTGCTCGTGGTGCCTCGCAAGCATTATGCGAACGTGGCCGAGCTTGCGGCGGCCGATCCCCAGCAGCTCGCCCACATGGCTCAGGTCGCGCAAAATATCGCCGACCAGGAATTCCACGGTGCCTTCCGCCTGATCTTCAACACCGGAATTGATGCTGGCCAGACGGTATTCCACGTGCATGCTCACGTGCTGACCGGCGAAAAGCTTGACGAATAATCTTCCCTTTCCCCATATATCGACGTCAGAAGAGGTTTTGTGGCCACTACTACACGTACCATCGCGATTCCGCAGCAGCTTGACCCGGTGACCGTGCTCGGACCGGTCGACGAGGTCCTTCGGGAAGTGGAACGTGCGTTCCCCGACTTGACCATTATCGTCAGAGGCAACCGCATCGCGATCATGTCACGTTCCAGCAAATCCGAATCCCAAGCCGCACAGGCCGAGCATGTGATCGAAAACATCATCCAAGCCGCATATACGGCTCCGATGGACGCCGATACGGTGCGACGCATGCTCGATCAAAACGTGTTGAAAAATCCTGTGCGTGCTACTCGCCCGGGCCATGGACGTGTAGTGGAGGAACTACGGCTGGCCGATCGGCAACAGGAGCATACCTCCAATCGCGAGAATCATGCGGACCGACGCAAACCGCATGTGCCCGGAGTGATCACCTTTGCGCTCGGCAAGCCGGTGCGTGCCAAAACGGCTGGTCAGATCACATATGTCAATGCCATCGAATCACATACCATCACATTTGCCATCGGACCGGCAGGCACCGGCAAAACATACCTTGCAGTGGCGAAAGCGGTACGCGCATTCCAAGATAGGCAGGTGCGCCGCATTATCCTGACCAGACCAGCCGTCGAGGCGGGAGAAAGCCTTGGTTTTCTTCCTGGCACATTGAACGAAAAAAGTCGATCCATATCTGCGTCCGCTATATGATGCGCTTTCTGACATGCTCGGGGCAGACCAGCTCAAGCGCTACATGGATGACGGCACCATCGAAGTCGCACCGCTCGCATATATGCGTGGACGCACGCTCAACGATGCATTCGTGATCCTCGATGAGGCGCAGAACACCACCGAACAACAAATGAAGATGTTCCTGACCCGACTAGGCTTCAATACGAAAATGATTATCACCGGCGACGTGACGCAGGTCGATCTGACAGTACCGAAATCCGGGCTCGCCACCATCGAACGCATCCTTGACGGCATTGACGACATCGCATTCGCCCACCTCAAACCGGAAGACGTAGTGCGACACGCGCTTGTCGGCAAAATCGTCGCAGCGTACGACCGACACGCGGCCATTGCCGGCGACCACAGCAGACACGCCACGGGCAAAACCACATCCAGGCAAACAAGCGAGCAAATCGAAAGGAACGCTGAATGAGCGTCGAGGTAACCAACGAAACCGTCTGGCAAATTGACGGCAAGGTGTTCTCCGATCTTGGCATATGGGTGATGGACCAAATGCGGGTCAGCACGCAATCCGACCTGACCATCATGTTCGTAGACCCCGATCCCATCGCCCAACTGCACATGCGTTGGATGAATCTTGAAGGCCCCACCGACGTGATGAGCTTCCCCATGGACGAGCTGCGCCCAGGAGACGGCCGAACTGTGATGGAAGGCGTGCTTGGAGATATCGTGATTTGCCCGTGGGTGGCTGCGCAGCAGGCGCTCGCGCCGGACATAACACCATGGAGGAAATGATGCTGCTGACGATTCATGGCATCCTCCACCTACTCGGATACGACCATGCCACCCCAGAACAGGAGCGTCAGATGTTCGGTCTGCAGCGACAGCTGCTACTCACCTTCTCGCGCTTCGCCAGGGAGCGGGGACGCAGGCCATCCTTCCGGCCGGATACGCCGGACGCGCTCGCCGAATGGGATAGGCAGCATGGCACGGGACGGCAGATCGCCAAATAATGATTGACGTTGCCGGTAGCATATCGTCCGGCATGATGGGGGCTGAATTATGCAGGCAACAATGATTGCGATGATCGTGGTGCTCGCCGTGGTGGCGCTGCTGTTGGTCTGGCTGTCGCTTTCAATGGCCGCGACTGAAGGCGCTGTGGGACGTGTGACCAGGGCGAGCCTGAATAACCTTATTCTCGAAATTCAAACGGATGCCGAGCTTTCGCAATTCATACGCGACAAGAAAATCAGGCGCATTCATAAGGTTCAGCGGTTGGTGGCCGATCGCTATGCCACCGCCGGATCGTGCGCGTTCTTCCGCATCTGCTGCAATGTGGTTGATGGTGTGCTCGTGACGGTGATTGCGGGCATGTTGGACGCTCCACTATGGGCCGAATTACTTGCCGGATTTGTTTTTGCCATCGTCATTGCGGTGATTTCGCTGTTGGTGCGTCCGCGTAGTGCCGGGGCATCCAAGCCAGTCGACATTATGCTGCAGCATGTGGATGCTGTTTCCATTGCGGTTCTATTAACCCCATTCGCAAAAATCGGGGGCAAAAGGGCGCGAAAGCGTCGCGGCAGTGATCTTTCCGACGACGAGGAGCTCGAAAAATCCAGATCGAACAAGGACGGGCAACCATTGACCGTCTGGTCGAAGCCAACGATTTCGATCCTGAAGTTTCCGAAATGCTGCGCAATGTGCTCACGCTTTCCGAAACGCTGACTCGTGAGATCATGGTGCCGCGCACCGACATGATTTGCATCGAGCGAGACGAAACGTTGGAGAATATGCTTAAGCTTTGCTCCCGTTCCGGATTCTCACGTGTGCCGGTCATCGGCGACGATGTGGACGATCTGGTCGGCGTGGCTTATTTGAAAGATGCCGTGCGCGCGACGGCCTTCAACCATGCGGCGATGACACGCGAAGTCGAATCGATAGTTCGTGACCCCATGCTCGTGCCGGAATCCAAGCCGGTCGACGATCTTTTCCACCAAATGCAGCGCACACGCCAGCATGTCGCCATTGTGGTGGATGAATATGGCGGAATCGCGGGCATGGTCACCATCGAAGATGCCATCGAGCAGATTGTGGGCGAACTGGAAGACGAACATGATCGCACGCAACATGCCGATCCGGAACGGATCGGTGACAAGAAATGGAGCATGCCCGCACGCACGCCTATCGCCGACTTGGAAGAGATTTTCGAAATCGACATTGACGAGGATGATGTCGACACCGTTTACGGCTTGCTGACCAAGCTGTTGGGACGTGTGCCGATCGTCGGATCCTCCGCAGTCACTCGAGGCTTGCGCATGACCGCGGTCGACTCCGCAGGACGCCGCAAAAAAGTGTCGACCATTGTGGTGGAGCCGGCCCACGTCGAGGGCGTGGACGAAACTGAAACACGTAACGAAGAACATGCGGATGATGCCGAAAGGCATCCGACAACGATAAGGATTCCAAAGACAAGCATGACTGACGCAGCAACAACCGAGACGACTTCCGACCATTCCGATTCCGCCACGCCCGTTCCATATCGGTCCGGTTTCGTTGCCGTGGTCGGGCGTCCTAACGTGGGCAAGTCGACGTTGATCAACGCGTTGATCGGTACGCAGATCGCCATCGCATCATCTCGCCCGGAAACCACTCGTAAAGCCATTCGTGGCATTTTAACCACGGATAATGCGCAGATCGTTTTGGTTGATACGCCTGGCATCCATCGACCGCGCACACTACTTGGGCAGCGTCTGAACGATGTTGTGGACGAGTCGCTCGCCGACGTGGACGCCGTTGCTTTCCTGCTGCCTGGTAATCAGGAGATTGGTCCCGGCGACAAGCGCATTTTGAGCCGTCTGCGTTCTGATTTCGCAGTCAAGCGAGATGATGGCACATTCAAATGGAAGGTGCCGCTGGTTGCCATCGTTACCAAGATTGACGAATTAAGCCGTGACGGGCTGATCAATAAGCTCATTGAAATCAACGAATTCGCCGACTTCACCGATATTGTGCCAGTCAGCGCGCTGAAGCATGACAATCTTGCGGAAGTCAAGAACGTGCTTATCGAGAACATGCCGGAAGGCCCGCAAATGTACCCGGCCGAGCAGATCACCGAAGAGCGTCCGGAAGAAACCATTGCGGAACTGGTCCGTGGCGCTTTCCTGGAAGAATTGGATGACGAGTTGCCGCATTCACTGGCCGTAGTCGTGGATTCCATCGAATATCCGGAAGACAACGATAGTGGCGAAGCTTACGATGGCAAGCCACGTGATTGTGTCGATTTATGTGGAACGCGATTCCCAGAAACCGATCATCATCGGCAAGGGAGCGGAACATCTTGTGCGTGTCAAGAAGAAGTTGCGTACGCCGGTCAACCGTATTGTTGGACAGAAAGCCAAACTCGATTTGCATGTCAAGGTTGCCAAGGGATGGCAGTCGGATCCTAAACAGCTCGAGAAGCTAGGCTTCTGATCTGCTTAGGATCCGCTTCGCAGCGAAGCTGCTCACTTCACCTAAGGACAGTCCACTGGACTGTCCTTTTGACGGTTCAGCCAAACAGCTCGAGAAGCTAGGCTTCTGATCTGCTTAGGATCCGCTTCGCAACGATTGCGTGGAAAATAATAAATGAGGTCTGATTCCCGTAGGAGTCAGACCTCATTCTGCTGTTTCGAAGACTACTTCTTCTTGGTGTACATCTGCGTATTCAGCAAAGTGGCATAACGCTTGATGACCTTCGGACGAATCACCTTCATGGAAGCGGTCATCAAACCATTCTCCTGAGTGAATTCCTCCGGCAGAATGATGAACTTACGTACGGACTCCGCACGGGAAACACCTTCGTTGGCCTGATCGACCCACTTCTGCACTTCCGCACGGACGGCGGCATTGTTGGCGGCCTCCTCCATGGGTATGTCGCGATTCAGCCCCTTGCTTTCCAACCACGGACGCAAGGATTCCTCGTCAAGCGTAACAAGTGCGGAAATGAATGGACGCTTGTCGCCAAGCACCAAGGCCTGGGAAACGAATTCGCAACGCTTGATAACCTCTTCGATCGGACCGGGCGAGACATTCTTGCCGCCTGCGGTGATGATGAGATCCTTCTTACGTCCGATGATATACAGGAAGCCGTCATCGTCGATACGTCCCAAATCGCCGGTACGATACCAGCCGTCTTCAGTGAATGAATCCTCGGAGGCTTCCTCGTTCTTGTGGTACTTCGGGAACACGGCGGTACCCTTGACCTGAATCTCCTCATCTTCGGCGATACGCAGCTCGAAGCCAGGGAAAGCCACGCCGACGGAACCCTGATGATAGGGCACACCAAGCGGATTGAACGCGCAAGGAGCCGTGGTCTCGGTCAAGCCATAACCCTCATACACGGGCACTCCGGCGCCACGGAAGAACGCCATAAGTTCCGGGTCAAGAGGAGCGCCGCCCGCCACGATCCACTGGGCACGTCCGCCGAGCACCTCGCGTAGCGAGCGTAGACCACCGGGTCGAACGCCATACGGCGAGCCTTGGCCAAAGCTCCGGCCTTACCCTTCGCACTGACCTCCTTCATGTAATTCTGGGCTGCCACAACGGCTGCGGCGAACGCCACGCCCTTGGCGCCATGACCAGCCTTCTGCGAGGCCGCGTTATACACCTTCTCAAGAACACGCGGAACAACGATCATGACGGACGGCTTGGCGACCTGAAGATCGGCGATCAGCGTCTTGATGCCCTGCGCGATGTAAATATGCAGTTCGCTGGCCACGCAAATGTAGTTGATGGCACGTGCGAAAAGAGTGCGCCTGTGGAAGGAACAGCAGCACGCTGTTCTTCCTCTCATGCAGCAGTTTCGGCATATACGCCCGGAAGATTCAACGCGGTGGTGCAATAATG
>ENA-OQAL01000229-OQAL01000229.1-human-gut-metagenome-genome-assembly--contig:-NODE-229-length-14596-cov-2.868477_pt1 | contig 14596 bp, 14 predicted proteins | sample MGYA00242491_ERZ504519 | MGnify/ENA primary metagenome ERZ504519 (study PRJEB26092, sample SAMD00036260) | human gut metagenome | host: Homo sapiens | study: EMG produced TPA metagenomics assembly of... | reverse complement strand
ATGATGTTGAGAAGAAGCCGTCCTCCGGCCCCGTATTTGGAGGCGGGTCGTCGCTTGGGTATCGCTCCGGAAGATATGAAGTACTGCATTGCGATTGAGGATTCCATGTCGGGCCTGCGTTCGGCCGTCGCCTCCGGCGCGACGACGATCGGCCAGACCGGGTTCATGCAGATCGACAATTCCAACGGCCCGCAGTTCGCCTCGATCAAGGGCTACGAGGGCATTGACGCGGCCTCGCTCGACGCTTTCGTGCGTCAGCGCGTATCCCAGGCCTGATTTTTCGCCCCATCTCGCTTACGTATGGCAGATTTGTCTGGTGGCTAGGAAAAGAAAAAGCCCGCTGCGGTGGAATGAATGCAGCGGGCTTAGTGGAGCCGACGGTAGTCGAAACCGCGACCTCTTCGATGCGAACGAAGCGCTCTACCAACTGAGCTACGGCCCCAAGTCATGTCTAGCAACACGCTAAGCAAGACAACTCTCGCGATTCTAGTACGAAGTCTGTACGAATGCAATCTGCGAGATTCGCGTGTTGCGGAATATCCCTTGCAGGAAAAGCATGCGAAGCATACGAAAACGGTGCCTTCCGAAAATCGAAAGACACCCGCAATCACAAAGAAAAGGAGAAAAACGTAAGATCAGGCTTCCGCGGTCGCGGTATCAGCCTTCTTTTTGCCGAACTTTGCTTTGAGTAAGCCGACGAAGGTAGGAATCAGCGACAGCACGAGAATCGCAATGATGACCAGCTCGAAATGCTTCTGCACGGCCGGAATGCCGCCGAAGAAGTAGCCGAGCAGCGTGAACAGGGTGGACCAGCACAGGCCGCCAAGCACGGAGAACGGGGTGAAACGGCTCCAACGCATGCCGGAAATGCCGGAAATGAACGGCATGAACGTGCGGATGAACGGGAAGAAACGGCCGAGGAACACGGCGAGCGGGCCCCACTTTTCGATCATGCCTTCGGTTTTGGCGAGGCGTTCGGGGGTCATAGCCTTGACTCTGCCGGATTCGATGATGCGACGGCCGAAGAAGTGGCCGATCCAGTAGTTGCACTGGTCGCCGATGATCGGAGCGCACCAGACCACGGGCAGCAGCGCGAACAGCGGTAGTGCGGAAACGCCGGTCTGGGCGTCGGGCGCGGCGAAGAAGCCGGCGGCGAACAGCAGGGAGTCGCCCGGCAGGAACGGGAAGAACACGACGCCGGTTTCGACGAACACAATCAGGAAGATGAAACCAAGCGTGGGGGCGACGCCCATGGAGATCCAGCTGGCGATCGCCGTGCGCGGATCCTTGAGCAGATTAATGAAGAAGTTGATGATTCCCATGAAATGCTCTCTGTGAGTACCTTACATCTAAACGTCCAAAATTAAGTGGTTCAGGCTGCCTTGTGTGGGTTGGCCTTGCGGAACCAATGTCAGCCTACCAGCGACCCTCTAATGCGGCGCTTAGTAATGCCCGACGGTTGGCAAATCTGCACAAACGGACGCAAAGTGCCAACTGCGGTGGGTGATTTTGGTTTGGGGGTGTTTGGTGTTTGGCTGTTTGGCTTTAGAGTGTGCGATATATCCGGTATATCGCATATCGCTCATTGTGATTTTGGCGTTGTGACCTCATGATTTTGATTTGGTGGCCTCACGATTTGAAAAAAGGCGGCGAAAAACGGAATCGTGAGGTCAACAAATCAAATAGTGGGGCCGCTGAACACGAATCGCGCATGTTGACGGTACGAAAGTGTGTTTCGATGGCGCGGAAGATAGAGTGGAAACCGCAGTAAGGCAATGCGAGAGCGGTTGGGGCAATGTAGGACTAGGCGAATACGGCAAATACAAGGGAGTGTGAATCGTGGCGGAAAATCTTGCGCAATCGGTTGATGGGAATCTGAATCGGCAATCGCGGGCGCTGCTCGAAGCGTTGCATGCGGCGGCCGGAAAATTCTCCATGTTCGGTCATCAAAACGAAACCAGCAATGTGATTACCCCCGATACGGATTCCGACGTGCATGCCGTGACCGGCGCATATCCGGCGGTCTGGGGCAATGATTCGGGCGCTGCCGGCACGGGCGCATATGGCACTCCGCTGCCGGAATCGCCGTATGCGCGCGATTTCAACGCTTTCGCGCGCAACAGCTTCATACGCATGGCCGATTCGCTGCCACGTATGTACACGAGGTAAGTACGTGTGCGCGGTGTAAGCATGCGTTTGCGGGCGGATTCTTCCAGTCGGTGGAGGAATCTGCCCGCTTTTAGTCTTGTAGGCGGGCGGATTCTTCCAGTCACTGGAAGAATCAGGACGTTTTTTTTAAGACTGTTGGCGTCCGGATTGTTCCAATGTCTGGATGTTTTGGGACTGGTTACTGGGGCTGTAAGCGGGGTGATTGTTCCAGTGGGTGGGGGGAATCACCCCGCTGAGGGTCTGTTTTGTGTCCGGATTGTTCCAGCGATTGGGGGTTTAGGACGCGGGGAGGGCTGTTTTCCTTTGCGTTGGATAGCTGAAGGCATGGAACGCATGAATGAGACGTTGGACTTGAAACTGAATGAGTTGAGTGCGAATACGGCAGAAGTAACGGGAACTGCGGGAATGGTGAATACGGCGGAGATGGCAGAATCGCCGATAGCGGCGGAACAGTCTGGCACAGAACAGTCTGGCACGGGACTTGACGCCTCGTGTGCGGAACCGACGTTCCGCAAGGCACGGTGGTGATGGCTGCCACGCCGATCGGCAACACGGCCGACGCCTCCGCACGCCTCATTGCGCTCCTGGAACGCGCCGACATCGTGGCCGCCGAAGACACCCGCCGTCTCTACGCGCTCGCCAACCGTCTCGGCGTGCACGTGAACGGCCGCGTGGTGGCCTACCACGATCACAACGAGCGAGACAAGTCCGACGGTCTGCTCGATCAGGTGGAAACCGGCGCTACCGTGCTGGTCGTGTCCGACGCGGGCATGCCGACCATCAACGATCCGGGTCTCGCGATTGTGCGTCGCGCCATCGAACGTGGTCTGCCCGTCACCTGCGCTCCCGGCCCGTCCGCAGTGCTGGACGCGCTGTGCCTTTCAGGACTGCCCACCGACCGCTTCTGCTATGAAGGATTCCTGCCGCGCAAGCATTCCGAACGCGTGCAATACCTGCGCACCCTGCGTTCTGAACGCCGCACCATCGTGTTTTACGAAACCCTGCATCGCATCGACGATTCCATGGCCGACTTGCTTGACGTGTTCGGTCCGAACCGCAAGATGGCGCTTTGCCGTGAACTTACCAAGGATTTTGAGCAGATCCGTCGCGGAACCATCGCGCAGATTCGCCAGAGCGTGATCGACGAGCCGCCGCGCGGCGAAATGGTGTTGGTCGTTGCCGGCGCTTCCGAAGAGGAGGCCGACGCTGCTGCCCCCGCATCGTTGAGCGTCGAAGACTTGGCGGTGCTGTCGATCGACCGTGCGCAGGAAGACAATCTGCGCATCAAAGACGCGATTTCGCAGGTCGTTGCCGAGCATCCCCTTGCGGACGGCTCGCTTGCCAATCGCAAGCAGGTCTACAATGCGGTTCTTGCGATGAAGCAGTAAGTCCATATTAGTTATCGTCCGGCGATTGCCTATCGTGCGATTGCCCGTCGCGCAAGTGTTAGCTGCATGCTTGCGATCCGCACGATTCCAACGATTCCAGCAGTATTTGCAGGGCGCGGGCCACGTCCGGCCCGCCGACTTGCGCAAGATAGTCCAACATCGCCGGTGTTACGGAAGGATTGGCGACCAGCCATTTGCGCAGTTGCGGCGCGTATTCCGCGATATGCCATAGCACGTCCTGCGGTGTGTCCGGACTGCACGCCACCAGCGGCGTCAATGGAATTGGGGGAGACGGCGGATCCACCAGCGGTTTCGGCCGCGGTTTGGGCTGGTATGGCGGCGGTTCGCGGCGCGTCCGCTGTGCACGGTGTGCGAGATTCCGCGCATCCCGATGCGTCCGTGGCCTGCGTTTTTCTTGGATTCCGAGCAGTCTGCGGAATCCGTTTGCTCTGTCGGCATCTATCCTGTCGATGACTTTCCCGCCGGCACCTATCCTGTCGGCGTGCGTCGCGCGCCGCGCCTTATGCCTGCTATGCGCTGCGCTCATATTCGTCGCTTCTTCCGTCGATCGCAAGAATGTAGTTGCGCGCCTGCGGCGCGTTGCGAATATGCTTCGTCTCCTGCATGATTTGCATGCAATCGTTGGAGCGGAAATGAAATTCCTGCATGAGCATGCAGATGATTTCGGAAACCAACGATTCGCTTTCGGGGGTGCAGTTCAATGCGAGATCGCATGCGGTGCGAACAGGCGTGGTCACGATGATCGGACCGACTTTGATGGTGTGTTCGTTTGGTGCGAGACGGTTGAAAACGTGATTTTACGGCCGTAACGTAGCGCTCGATAGTGGGCTTTCGCGATAATGTCGATGGATTCGGGGAAGGTGCCGCCTAGCCAAACCCATGCGGCGGTGCGTGAACATGCCACGGACCGGCTCGGCAGCAATGTCGCGATGATGCAGGCCCGCCCGTACAACGTGTCCGAATCGTGGCATGAATAGGCGTTCACGCTGTCGAGCTTGCACAGCGCGCCGGATGAGGCCAGCAGGTTCAGGCACATCGGGCCCGGAAGGTCATCGTTGCCCAGAAGGGGTGGTGGAGTGTCCATGACGGTACCGTAGCGGATTCGAATTCCGTTGCGCCACCAGCCCTCGAAAATCTGTGGATATGTGGAAAATGATTGTTACGTAATGCAACAATGTGGATGGATCGGCAGATATGCAAATTATGATGCAAACTATTTCAAACGATTGAAATCGATGATCGCACGTCCATCCTCCAATAAAAATCCAACTACCGAAATACATGGAAAATGCGGGATATGGCGCTTTGTATAATCGGGCACCATGAGTCATATTTTGGTGAATGTTGCTTGGCCGTATGCTAACGGCCCCCGTCATATCGGTCACGTCGCCGGATTCGGCGTGCCCTCCGACGTATACGCGCGCTACGAGCGCATGAAGGGCAATGACGTGCTGATGGTGTCTGGCACCGACGAGCACGGCACCCCGATCCTGGTGGAAGCCGACAAGGAAGGCGTCAGCGCACAGGAGCTCGCCAACCGTTACAACCGTGTGATCGCCAAGGATCTGTGCGATCTCGGCCTGAGCTACGACCTGTTCACCCGCACCACCACCGGCAATCACGAGCAGGTGGTGCAGGAACTGTTCAAGCAGTGCCTCGCCAACGGCTACATTTATAAGGGCACCCAGAAGGTCGCCATCTCGCCGTCCACCGGCCGCACCCTGCCTGACCGTTACATCGAAGGCACCTGCCGATCTGCGGTGCCGACGGTGCCCGCGGCGACCAGTGCGACGCTGCGGCAACGAACTCGACCCGGACGAGCTCATCAATCCCGTTTCCAAAATCAACGGCGAAACCCCGCGCTTTGAGGAAACCGAACACTTCTTCCTCGACCTGCCGGCGCTCGCCGAAGCCAATCTCGCATGGCTGAAGACCCGCGAAGGCTGGCGTACCAACGTCATCAACTTCTCCATCGGCCTGTTCAAGGAAGTCAAGCCGCGTGCCATCACGCGTGACATCGACTGGGGCATTCCCGTTCCGGTTGCCGGCTGGATCGACAATCCGAACAAGAAGCTGTACGTGTGGTTCGACGCGGTGATCGGCTACTTGTCGGCATCCATCGAATGGGCTCGCCGCAAGGGCGATCCGGAAGCATGGCGCGCATGGTGGAATGATCCGGAAACCCCGGGCTACTACTTCATGGGCAAGGACAACATCACGTTCCACTCCCAGATCTGGCCGTCCGAAATGCTCGGCTACAACGGTCAGGGCTCCAAGGGCGGCGAAACCGGCAAGCTCGGTCCGCTGAACATGCCGGAGCAGGTCGTGGCCTCCGAGTTCATGACCATGGAAGGCAAGAAGTTCTCGTCTTCGCGTGGCATCGTCATTTATGTGAAGGACATTCTCGCCCGCTACCCTGTGGATGCCGTGCGCTACTACATTTCCGTGGCCGGTCCGGAAAGCTCCGATTCCGACTTCACATGGGCTGAGTTCGTGCGCCACAACAACGAGGAGCTTGCCGCTTCCTGGGGCAACCTCGTCAACCGTGTGGCCAATCTGATGAACAAGAACTTCGGTGAGATTCCGGCGCTCGATGAGAGCGAAATGACCGATGAGGATCGCGCTCTGCTGAGCGAAACCAAGGCCGCGTTCGACACGGTCGGTTCGCTGATCGAGAACCATCGCCAGAAGAACGCGCTGAGCGAAGCCATGCGCGTGGTACGGCGACATCAACAAGTACATTTCCGCCACCGAACCGTGGAAGATCAAGGACAATCCGGCTCGCCTCGGCACCGTGCTGCACGTTGCCGCCCAGGCTGTGTCCGACGCGAACCACCTGCTGGCCCCGTTCCTGCCGCATTCCGCGCAGAAGGTGTGGGAGGCTCTCGGCGGCACAGGCACGTTCTCGCCGTTGCCGCGCTGGAAGAGGTCGAGGATCTCGACAAGCCGGGCTCATGTATCCGATCATCACCGGCGACTACAAGCTGGGCGAAACCGTGCATCCGTGGGCTTCCGAGCCGATCGTGGCCGGCACTGCAGTGCCGAAGCCGCATCCGATTTTCGCGAAGATTCCGCCGGAGGCCGTTGAAGAGGAGCTCGCTCGCTTCGATTCGGAGCTGAAGGCTCGTCGTGAGGCCGAGGCGGCCCGTCTTGCCGCCGAAAAGGCCAAGCTGGAAGGCTGATTCGCTGATTCACCTGGGGATTCGGCTTGATTTGGCCTGATTTGCCGCTAAGGTGAGTTGTTCTGATTGCCGGTGCAAGGAATTACGAAGTTCTTGCACCGGCTTTTTATATCTGATTTTGCAAATCCGACTTGTAAATCTAATGCGCAATATTCGACTTTCTATATACGATTTTACAAATCTATAGTGCAATCCGGATTGAATCGATTTCAAAATCCGTAACAATCGCTATTTCTCTTTGCCATTCCTCTCGTTACAATGAGGAAGTTGAGGGAAATGCGATGCTGCAGGGAGGCTCTTATGTTGGACGTCAAGCGAGTGCTGAAAGCCGCGCCTACGAAAATGCGTTCCCAAGAGCCGCTGCAGCAGTTGTGGACGCCTTGGGGCGAACAGATCGCCGGCGAATGGCTGTCTTCCAACGACGCCCACAAGGCGTTCTGCCCTGCAAAAGACGGACGAACGCAAACTGGAAAACGGCCGCACGCCAATCCTGAACGAGCATCCGCGCCCAACCATGGTGCGCGGCAATCACACCATGCTCAACGGATTCTGGGATTACGCGATCGTATCCATTCCCGAAAGCGGCAACGGCTCGAAATGGCGCAAATCCGCGGCTGTGCTCACCCGTGACGAAGCGGTGCAGGCAGTGAGGAAGCGGCCATCCCCGAACGTTCGACGGCAAGATTTTGGTGCCGTTCTCCCCGGAATCCGCGCTTTCCGGCGTGCATCAGACGATTTACCCAGACAATATGATCTGGTATCGCACGGTGGTGCATCCCGTGACGCTTGGGGGAGGGGAAGCGGTTCGGCAGATCGGCGATGCGAACCGCTTGATGCTGCATTTCGAAGCGGTCGATTACGTGTGCGCCTGCTTTATCAACGGGCAGTTTGCAGGGATGCATGTCGGGGGATATTTGCCGTTTGACGTCGATATTTCGGCATTCGTCGATCCCGATGATGCTTTCGAGATTGCGTTGTGCGTGTACGATCCGAACGATTCGGGCACGCAAATGCGCGGCAAGCAGAAAATCGAGCGCGAGGGGATTTGGTACACCGCGCAAAGCGGCATTTGGCAGAGCGTGTGGATGGAGATCGTGCCGGAAGCGTACGTGCAGACGCTTACGCTGAAGGGCGCCGCCGACGGCAGATTGTTTATTCGCGCGGAAATCGGCGGAGACAAGCCGAATGCCAAACTGCATATCGTCGTAGCCGATCCCGCGGACGGCACGATCGTCGCGGACGAATTGCTGCCGGCTGGCATGCGTAAGGTGCGCACGGAAATCGCAACGCGGGCCGAACACTTGTGGTCGCCGAACGATCCGTATTTGTATGACGTGACGGCGACGCTGGAATTTGGTGCGGCGAAATCGCAGGGAAAGCAGGAAAAGCTGCAGCAAGAATCGCAGGAAATTCAAGAGAAACCCGCGAAATCGCAGGAAAAGCAAGATATTGTGCGCTCGTATTGCGCGTTCCGCACGGTTGAGATTAAGCCTGATTTGAAGGGTATCGCGCGCTTCCATCTCAATGGCAAGCCGGTGTTCCTCAAGGGTGTGCTCGACCAGGGCTATTGGCCGGACGGCCTGCTGACCGCGCCGAGTGATGAAGCGCTGGTGCATGACATAACCGCCATGAAGGAATCCGGCTTTACTATGCTGCGCAAGCATATCAAAATCGAGTCGGCGCGCTGGTACTACCATTGCGACCGCCTCGGCATGCTGGTATGGCAGGACGCGGTGTCGGGGTGGCGGCGAATACAACGCGTGGGTCACCAACCGCAAGCCGACGCTCATGCGTGCCACATGGAACAAGTACCGCGACGACACGGCGAAGCATTTCGCGGCGCTCGGTGCCGACGATTCGACGTACCGCCGCGACTGGTCGCGCACCTGCGATGCCATGGTGCACATGCTTGCCGGCCACCCGTCGATCGTCACGTGGGTGCTGTTCAACGAAGGGTGGGGGCAGTTCGCGCGTGCGATGCGGCGGAACGCATTCATGCGCTTGACCCGACGCGCCCGATCGACGCCACGAGTGGCTGGTACGACCAGCGTTGCGGCGATGTTCACAGCGTGCACAACTACTTCCGTCCGCTGGAAATCTACCCGGATAAGGGGCCGTTGCGTGGGTATGTGGCCGAATATGAAAAGCGGCATAAGCGGCGTCGTCGTGCCGCGCATTACGCGGTGTTGCCGGTTGCGCAGCATGGCGTTCGTGCGTTCGTGATTTCGGAATTCGGAGGATTGGCGCAGTTGGTTGCCGATCATGCTGCGGTTTCGCGCGCGTACGGCTACGGTGAATACGATTCGATTGAGGATTGGCGCACTGCCGTCCGTTCCGTGCTTGATTCGGCGGAATCGTTGGAATCACGCGGATTGGCGGGCTACGTGTATACGCAGGTTTCCGACGTCGAAGAAGAGCTCAACGGCCTCATGACCTACGATCGCCGCCTCAACAAATTCGCGCAATGATTCGCCGAGATTGAGTGCGGTCATGGCGGTCATGGAAGCGTTCTGCTTCTTGCGTTTCGGTGGCGCGTTCGGTACGTTGGGAACGGCGGCTATTATGGCGCCATCACAGCGAGCCACGGCGGAACGGAGCGAGGAGATGTGCGTTGCGTTTGCATTGGCCGCATTAACCGAGGGGGGTCTTGTGACCATGAATCATGTTCCGGAAGCGCCGCAGTCCGCAAGCGGCGATTATGCGTGGTTGGGAGCCGAGCCGGGTTCCGTAGCCGATCAGCTGTATATGTCGGCGGCCGACGAATGGAATCAGGCAATCAATTCGCGTTTTGTGAATGAATTGCTGGATGATACACTTCCAGAATCGATTTTGAAGTCTTATTTAATTCAGGATTTCAAGTTCTTTAATCAGGGCATCATGGCACATGCGATTGAACTTGCGCCGCGTCAGGAAACCAAAGATATGCTGGCGAAACAATCGCAATGGTTTGCTGACAATGAAGCAACATATTTTACCGGATTCCTTAAGGAATACGGAATTACTGACGAAGAATACAATAATTCCGAGCAGACTCCGGCAAATCGTGAATATTGCGAATATCTGACCAAGCTGGTTCAGGGAACTTGGGAAGAACTCATTACTGCGCTGTGCTGCATGGAATGGATTTATCTTGCCTGGGCCAAGCGCACCATCGACGCTGGCGTCGTTCAGCAGATTCCGGCGCACAAGGGTTGGGTTGATTTGCATGAGGGCGATTATTTCCGCGCCTGGACGGGCCGCCTGATCGCGCTCGTCAACGAGTATGCGTCGGTGGATGGCTCGGAGGCCGACGTGTTCCGTACCATCGTGCATCTCGAGCGTCGCTTCTTTGAGGATTCCTATCCGCAGCGGTGAGCGGTGAGCATGATATGAGGCAATGAGCGCCAAGGCAAATTGGCGGTAACGCGGTAACGCAATAACGCAAGCAGGGGGGGTCCGCAGAATACGCGGATCCCCCCGTAATTGTTGGGGCAACCGGCATGCCCCAACGTGTCAGATCAGCTCGATATCCACATCCAAGTGGAGCGGCTTATCGGCTGGAATGTGGTACTGCGGGTGCACCGGGCTCATCCAGGAATCGTCGCCGCCGACGCCCATTTGCGCGGCGAGCACGCGCAGGAACATGTGCTTCGGAGCGGGCAGTTCGTCCTGATGCTGGGCTTCTTCCAACATGAATGCGCTGTACGGCTGCAGGCTGAGCGCGAACGCTGATTCGCCGTGACGGCTCACACGCATGCCATGACCGGCATCATCCGTGATCTCAGCCCAACGCACATCCTCATGGTTGCCGGTTTCCTGCGGCATGAGGTACGGCGCATGATCGTCGTAAGCGTTGGTGTTCCAAATGCCCAGCTTGGCATGCTTGCGGTCGGCGTAGGTTTCGTCGGGTCCGGGGCCGTAGAAGCGCAGGTTGGAGTATTCGACCGGCAGCGTCCATTCCAAACCGAAAGCCGGAATGGACGGGGCTTCCTGAGTTTCACCCGGATAGTCGACGCTCAAGTGCAGCTTGCCGGTGGTGTCTGCCACATACGTGATGGTGACGTGCGTGCGCTGCGGAGTGGCGAGCTCGTACTCGTATACGGCTTTCAGCGTATCGTCATTGACCTGTTCGATGGTGTTGTTGACGCACTTGGCGTAACGGCCTGCGCCGACCCACTGCGCGCGGTCGTAACCGTGGCCTGCACCGCGATCGTTGTCGGTCAGCGCGCGGAACGTGGTGAGCGTGGGCCTGCGCAGCACGAATTCACGGCCGTCAAGCGTGTACGAAACAATGCCGCCCTGCGTACGCGACAGCAGAATCTCATGACCGGATCCCTGCACGCCAGCATTCCAACGGCCAACGGTCACAATGCCGTCAACAGGCTTCGCCTCGCTGGCAGCAACCGGTTTGGAGCCTGCAACCACGGTCTGGCCGAACGACAGTTCGTAGCCCTTCGGCGCCCACTCTTCCGCGGCGGCAAGGCGTTGGCTCACTTCGAGCGTGAGCTCGTTGGCTTGGCCTCGGTAGCCTCCAACGGCCATTCAATATCGAAGTGCTTGGTTTCGCCAGCCGGCACATCAAAACGCTGTTCGGCCTGCCATACCGGCTCGCCATCCGCAAGCACGCGCGTAACGAACACATAGTCGGCGGTGGAAACGAACAGATTGTCATTCGCGATCTCAACGCCGGTTTCACCCGGCACAATGCGCACGTTGGCATACAGCTGCTTGACGTCTTGCGCCTTTGGCGACGGCGTGCGATCGGCGAACACAATACCGTCTCCGGCAAACTCGTAATCGCTCGGACGATCGCCGAAATCGCCGCCGTAGCAGAGACGTTCATCGCCATCGGGCAAGCGCACAAGAATCGCCTGATCGATGAAATCCCAAATAAATCCGCTGATATTGCGGGTAGCGTTCCAAAGCCGTGTATTCGTCCATATTTCCGACGGAATTGCCCATGGCGTGCATGTATTCGCAGGAAATATACGGCTTCTTCGGATCGGACTTGAGATATTCCTCGATTTCGTCGGCATGCGCGTACATGCGGGTTTCGATGTCGGTCACGTCGTCATACTTGCGATTGTGGGTCACGCCCTCGTAGTGCACTGGTCGGTTCGGGTCGAGTTCGTGCACGTGGACGCTCATCGCGCGGAACACGTCTCCCGCATACGATTCGTTGCCAAGCGACCAGATGACTACGGAAGCATGGTTGTAGTCGCGCTTCATCATGCTGTTCACACGGTCCACGCACGCGCCCTCCCATTCGGGCTTGCTGCCCGGAACGGCGGAATCCTCGGTGACCACGTCTCCCGGCAGGCACCAGCTGCCGTGCGTTTCAAGATTGGTTTCGTCGATCAGGTAGATGCCGTATTCGTCGCACAGGTCGTACCAGTATTCCTGGTTGGGGTAGTGCGAGGTGCGGATGGCGTTGATGTTGTGCCTCTTGCAGAACGTGATGTCGTCGATCATGTCTTGCCTGGTGATGGCGCGGCCGCGCTTCGCGTCGAATTCGTGGCGGTCGGCGCCCTTGAAGACCACGCGCTTGCCGTTGAGCTTCATGATGCCGTCTTCGATGCGGAAGCGACGGAAGCGACGCGCTGCGTTGCGGTTTCAACGATCGCGCCATCATGGCCGATCACCACAACTTGCAGTTCGTACAGTGCCGGGCTCTCGGCGCTCCACGGCTTGACGTCCAACGAGCCGGAAACGATGCCGGTTTCGTCGGATGCGGCCAATGCGGTTTCCCACACCACATTGCCACTCAAATCCTTCAGCGTCGCCGACACGGTGGCGGCATTCTTCGCATTGCGCACCGCGAGTAGCGCGTCGAGCGAACCGGTGGCGGTTTCCGGATTCCAATCCGCTTCGACCTTCATATCTTCAATGTGCACATGCGGCTGTGCGGCGAGTTCCACGGAACGGAACAGGCCGTGCAAACGCCAGTAATCCTGATCTTCCAGCCAGGATGCGCTTGCGTATTCGTAGCAGGCGACGGCCACGACGTTTTTCGCCGTCGTGCAACGCTTCGGTGATATCGAATTCGTTCGGGGTGTAGCCGTCTTCGCCGTAGCCGACGAACACGCCGTTGACCCACACGTAGATCGCGGTGGCCATGCCGTGGAACGTGATACTGACGGTGCCGCCATTTTGACGGGCCGCATCAAGACGCTCGGCGACGGTGAACGTGCGGCGATACAGTGCCACATGGTTGGTTTCGGGAACGTTCGGCTCCTGCGGATTCTCATGGCCGTCCCACGGGTACTGAATATTCACGTACTTGTGGTTCATGTATCCCGCGTTCTGCAGGTGGGAGGGCACGTCGATGCGGCCGAAAGCGGAATCGTCGAAATCCTCGGCTGCGAACGGCTCTTCCTCAAGATCGATGTCGGAGGCCTGCACCATTTCCACGTGCCATTCGCCGTCGAGGCTTTGCTTCAAATCGCTCGGCTCGCCGATCGCGGGAATGTGAGAAAAGGTCACGTGATTGGAATGTGCCGGCGTGCGATTCACTGCGAACACCGTAGGGTCGGTGAGCCACGCGGCGGATGCGGTGGTGATCTTATCTGCCATGATTTCCTCGTTTCCGAAACATAACTTCGTTGTTGATGTAGGTTTAGTTGGTGTGTACTTTTGTGTACTCAGAGTAATAAACTCTTTTACTAGCATGGTAAACGTTGTTTACTTAAATTGCAAATCTGCGTGTTGCGTTATTTGCAACTGAATTTACTTATATGGCGATAGGTGACGGCAAATGGCGGTAGTAATCATGATTGCAGATGTCGGTATTTGATAATCGTAAGAACTGCGATTGCGACACGCCGTTTGGGGGCTTTATTTACTAAGGAATTTTACTTTCGATAGTAAACATCGTATACTTAATTTTCGAGGTCAACGGGTGATCTCATCAAAATCTTCTAAGGAGAAGAGATAATGAGCAATACGACCACTACTGCGAACGGCACGGCTCGTCGCGGAAAGCTCGGCCAGCGCGTAGCGTACGCGTGCGGCAACCTTGGCCAGTCCGCGTTCTATAACGCACTGAGCACCTACTTCGTCGTCTATGTGACGAGCTCCTTGTTCGCTGGTGTCGATAAAGGCGTCGCCACCAAGCTGATCGGCATCATCACCGGCCTGGTCGTGGTGATCCGTATCGCGGAGATCTTCATCGACCCGCTGCTGGGCAACATCATCGACAACACCACCACCAAGTCGGGGCCGTTTCCGCCCATGGCAGTTCCTCGCCGGCGCGATTTCGTCCGTGCTGATCGTGCTGGTGTACACCGGCCTGTTCGGCTTGGTGAACGTCAACACCACGCTGTTCATCGTGCTGTTCGTCATCACCTTCATCGTGCTCGACGTGTTCTACTCCCTGCGTGACATCTCCTACTGGGGTATGATCCCGGCATTGAGCTCCGACTCCCACGAGCGCTCCACCTACACCGCCCTCGGCTCCTTCACCGGCTCCATCGGCTACAACGGCATCACCGTCGTGGTCATCCCGATCGTCACCTACTTCAGCTGGGTGTTCACCGGTGAGCACGCCGAAAGCCAGTCCGGCTGGACCTGCTTCGGTATTATCGTCGGCCTGCTCGGCCTCTTGACCGCATGGACCGTTACCTTCGGCACCAAGGAAAGCGAAAGCGCCCTGCGTTCCAAGGCCCAGGAGAACGGCAACCCGATCGAAGCCTTCAAGGCCATCTTCCAGAACGACCAGCTGCTGTGGGTTGCCTGAGCTACCTGCTGTACGCCATCGCCAACGTGGCCACCACCGGCGTGCTGATCTTCCTGTTCAAGTTCATCCTCGACAACCAGGCCGCATACTCCCTCACCGGCGTGATCGCACTGGTCGCAGGC
>ENA-OQAL01000228-OQAL01000228.1-human-gut-metagenome-genome-assembly--contig:-NODE-228-length-14638-cov-3.057887_pt1 | contig 14638 bp, 18 predicted proteins | sample MGYA00242491_ERZ504519 | MGnify/ENA primary metagenome ERZ504519 (study PRJEB26092, sample SAMD00036260) | human gut metagenome | host: Homo sapiens | study: EMG produced TPA metagenomics assembly of... | reverse complement strand
CATGCTTCAAAATTTTTATGGGTTAATACTAAAATGTTTAATTATTTTTTTACTGATAGAGTAAATGTTTTTGCTGGTTTAAATGCCGGAATATTGTGTTCCGGAATAATAATGGTAGTATTCTTAGAAATATTACGAGCAGTTTTCTGCGCTCTTTTCTTTACAATGAAACTACCGAAACCACGAAGGTAGACATTTTCATCTTTCGACAAAGATTCTTTTACTGATCCCATGAACGCCTCAAGGGTTGCCAATACTGTTGCCTTGTCAATACCTGTGTTCTTGGCAATTTCGTTTACAATATCTGCTTTAGTCATTTCGCTAATAATTATTGTTATACGTTATCTTAAATTTTTGGACTGCAAATATATAGCTTTTCTGTATCTTTCGAAAATTTCTCGGGAATATTTTTTTAGAAAACTCGTGCTTTTTTGAGAGTTACGAGTCTTTTATACAGCTGTATGACGTGGTTTTTCTGGTATATGTCGGGCAAATGTATTATTTTTGCAGCAAATTATAGATTGGATGAATTTGTTGCAACTACAATAATTGACTGGTACAAGGAGAACAAGCGTGACCTGCCTTGGCGTGACACCAAAGACCCTTATAAGATATGGATTTCGGAAATCATTCTTCAGCAGACCCGTGTGGTGCAGGGGTATGACTATTACTGCCGTTTTATGGAGCATTTCCCGGATGTAGAAACACTGGCAAAGGCTTCGGAAGACGAAGTGATGAAGTGCTGGCAGGGGCTGGGTTATTATTCGCGTGCCCGTAACTTGCACGAAGCTGCGCGTACGATTGCCGAAAAAGGAGCTTTCCCCGTGCGTTATGAAGATGTAAGGGCATTGAAGGGGGTGGGGGACTATACGGCCGCAGCCATTTGTTCCTTTGCTTACGACATGCCGTATGCGGTGGTCGACGGGAATGTGTATCGCGTATTGTCCCGGTGGCTGGGCGTGGAAGAACCCATTGATACAGGAGCAGGAAAAAACTGTATGCATCGCTGGCAGATGAAATGATGGACAAGTCGCGTCCGGCATTGTATAACCAGGCCATCATGGATTTCGGGGCCTTGCAATGTGTACCGTCATCGCCTTCCTGCCTGTTTTGCCCGCTTTCAGACAGTTGTGTGGCCCTGCAAAAGAATTTAGTGGACAAACTTCCCTGGAAAGCACGTAAAACGAAGGTATTAGATCGTTATTTTTCTTATATTTACGTGCGTGCAGGCGTGCATACATTTATAAAAAGGCGTGAAGCCGGAGACATCTGGCAGAATCTGTATGAGTTTCCGCTGATTGAAACGGAACAGGAAGTAGGAGAAGAAGAGATTTTCTCTCTTCCGGCATTCCGAGAACTGGTAGGTAACCGCTCCATACGTATGTTCCGCGTGGTATCGCCTGAGGTGAAACACGTGTTGTCACACCGGGTAATCCATGCCCGATGCTACGAAGTGGAATTGGAAGAGGAAGATGCTGTTCTTTCTGGATTTCAGCGCGTTCTGATTGACGATTTGCATAAATTCCCCGTGTCGCGCTTGATATCTCGTTTTTTTCGTTACTTTTGAAACCAAATTATAAAAAATAAAATCATGTCATTGAATAAAGTACAATTGATTGGAAATGTAGGGAAAGACCCTGAAGTAAGATATTTGGACAGTGGAGTAGCTGTGGCTACTTTCCCGCTGGCTACCACAGACCGTGCTTATACGCTGGCCAATGGCACACAGGTGCCTGAACGTACGGAATGGCATAACATCGTGTTGTGGCGCGGACTGGCTGAAACTGCCGAAAAATATGTACACAAAGGCGATAAACTGTATATTGAAGGGAAATCCGTACTCGTTCATACGACGACCAGAATGGAGTGAAACGTTATGTGACGGAAATTTTTGGTGACAATATGGAAATGCTGACTCCGCGTGCTGCACAGCCTGCTGCCCCTGTACAACCACAGGCCGCTTCGCCGGTTGCCGCTGCTGCTCAGCTGAGAACAATCCTTCGGACGATTTGCCGTTTTAATCTCAGGCGGTCTTAAATAGATGTTTAACTACAGGTAGATAGAATGGACCCTGACTCGTGTTTGCTCCGCTGGACGGAGCTTTGTGACGGAATTACCGTAATGCCCCTTTCGTTAGGGGCTGCTTTTGCTTTGCTGCTTGCCCTTGCGTTATTATATACTTCGGGCTTTGTTTCTGCTTCTGAAATAGCTTTCTTTTCGTTATCTCCTTCTGACTTGAACGATATAGAGGAGGAGAATCATCCTTCTGACTCTAAAATCAAGGCCTTGCTTGATGATTCAGAGCGTCTGCTGGCCACTATTCTGATTTCGAATAACTTTGTCAATGTGACGATTATCATGCTGTTGAACTATGTGTTTGCCAGTGTGATTGATTTTGGAGAGGCAAAAATTCTGGAGTTTTTGATTGTAACGGTCGTATTGACCTTCCTGCTGTTGCTGTTCGGAGAATTATGCCGAAAATTTATTCGGCACAGCACACTTTACCCTTTGCCCGTAAGGCGGCTCCCGTAGTAACGGTTTTGCGTACCGTATTCTGGCCCATATCCTCGTTGCTGGTCCGGTCTTCTTTTTTCATCAACCGATTTTCACAGAAGCGGAAAGTCCGGAACCTGTCGGTCAATGAACTTTCTCAGGCGCTGGAATTGACGGATATTCAGGAAACACCGGAAGAAAACAATATGCTGGAGGGAATCATCCGTTTTGGAGAAGAAACGGCGAAGGAAGTAATGACTTCCCGTCTGGATATTGTGGATTTGGAAATACATTCTACCTTTTCGGAGGTATTGAAGTGTATCAATGAAAACGGATATTCACGCATTCCGGTGTATGAAGAAACGCGTGACCATATCAAAGGAATTCTGTATATCAAGGATTTGCTTCCTTATCTGGATAAGGGTGAGGATTTCAAATGGCAGAACCTGATTCGCCCTGCCTTGTTTGTACCTGAAAATAAGATGATTGGCGATTTACTGCGTGATTTTCAGGCGAATAAGATTCATATTGCTGTAGTGGTGGATGAATTTGGAGGTACGTCGGGTATCGTGACGATGGAGGACATCATCGAGGAAATTGTCGGAGAAATCAATGATGAATACGATGAGGAAGAGCGCACGTACGTGAAACTGACGGAAAACGTGTATGTATTCGAAGGAAAAACTCTGTTGTCGGATTTTTATAAGATTATCAAAGATAGTGAGGAGGTATTTGAAAATGTTTCTGGGGATGCAGATTCACTGGCTGGCCTTTTGCTGGAGCTGAAGGGAGAGTTCCCCGCATTGCATGAGATTATCAATTACCAGAATTACCGTTTTGAAATTCTGGAGATGACTTCGCGTCGTATCCAGAAGGTGAAAGTGACCATCTTGCCTGTGGTTCAGGAAGAAGATGAGGCGAAGGAGAAATAACTATGCCGCTGCTGAAGACTTGGACGGAGGAAAATGGCCGATGGGGAATCTGGCAGGTGACGGAAACGCTGGAGGAACTTTATGCCTGTCTGTCGGACGACGTGGTGCGGCAAGAACTTGAACGTCTGAAAGCTCCTTCCCGGAAAATGGAATACCTGGCAGTACGTGTGCTACTGAAAACGATGCTGGGAAAAGAAGCACGGATTGGACATGAACCTTCCGGAAAGCCGTTTCTGACAGGAGGGGAGTATCATGTATCCATTTCTCATACGAAGGGATATGTGGCAGTCGGTTTGCATGAGTCTGCCCAGCCTGGCATTGATATTGAAGCTTATGGCGAGCGGGTACGGAAGGTAGAGTCTCGGTTTGTGAGGGAAGACGAGATGCCGGAAAGAGCACGGATGGAGTCGCGTGAAGAACTGTATCAGTTGCTCTTGCACTGGTCGGCAAAGGAAACCATGTACAAAGTGCTTGATATGGCAGAAGTGGATTTCCTGCAACACCTCAAAGTGTGCCCTTTTAAACTATCTTCCTCCGGAACGTTTACGGGTGAATCATATCGGAAAGCGGACAAGGCCCGTTTTTGATTCATTATCTGATACATCCTGAGTTTGTCTGTACCTATTGTCTGAATACCGCTTGCAGCACAAACAATGGATGAGTTTGTTTATGAAAGAAAAAAGATGAACAAGAAATTACGTAAAACAATTCGGCTGACGGCCATTTCGTTAGGAGCGTTACTGACTGTATTCTTGTTGGCCGTAACCATCGTGGTGAATTTTATTTTTACACCGGAAAAGTTGACGCCGGTGGTGTTGAATGTAGCCAATCAGTCATTGAATGCCCGTTTGCAGATGAAAAGCGTGGAACTGACCTTCTTTTCCACCTTTCCTCGATTCGGACTGAAGGTGACGGATGGAGTATTGGTGTCCAAAGCCATTAATGACACGTTGTGGCAGAAGACCGATTCACTGGTTTCTTTCAAGAAATGTGTGGTAGTGGTGAATCCGGTGGATTATCTGCTGCATGATAAAATCAGCCTGCGCTATCTGGGACTGGAAGATGCGTCGGTATATGCTTTCAAGAATAAGGAAGGAAAAAGCAACTGGGACATCGTGAAGAGTACGGAAGAGACAGTAGAAGAGGATACCACATCGCAGAAGCCTCAGATTCGGGAAATAGACATAAACCGTGTGGCCTTGAAGCGTACGAACGTGACGTTCGACGACAGGGATACAAGAGTATACTCCCGCGTGCAGAACCTGAACATGAATCTGAAAGCTTCCTTGAAGAAAGATTATTCCATGTTGGCACTGGAGTATGACAACGAGAATTTGCTCTTCTGGCAGGACGGACAGCTATTGGTGAATCACCTGGCTGTAGGACTGAATGCGGATATGCAACTGGATCGTGTTTCCCGACGACTTACGCTGAAGGATACGGGACTGACATTAAATGGAATAGCCCTCGACTTGTCGGGTACTTGGGCGGGATACGATTGGCGGACCGGCTTCGGTAGATTTGACCTATAAGTTGCATGCCCCGTCGCTGGAAACCGTGTTTAATATGATTCCGGAGAGTGTGCTGAAGCGTCAGGAGCTTACTGCCAAAGGAGAGGTTACGTTAGAAGGAACCTTGAAGGGGCTTTATGGCAAACAGCGGATGCCGGAAGCTACACTTCACATGAGCATTAATCAGGCTTCGGCGAAGTATGCCGATTTACCTTATGGTATTGACGACCTGACGGCTGAATTTAGTGGGTACGTTGATTTCATGCGCCACAAGCCCTCGTATGCTGATTTGAAAATATTCCGTTTCAAGGGAGCTCACACCGATATATTAGCTGACGGAAAAGTGGAAGATTTGTTGGGCGACCCTGACATCACTTTTCATACCCGTTCGGAAATAGACCTTACGGCACTGGCCAAGACTTTCCCCTTGCAGGAAGGAGTGTCGATAGGTGGTCGGGTGGGAGCCGACTTCCGCTTGCATTGTCGCTTGTCGACTATTCAGAAGCAGGACTGGGGGCGTGTTCGTTTGAAAGGAAAGCTGGATATGCAGGACATGTTCTTGCGCGATACCAAGAAGAATTTTGAATTTGCCAGCCAGGCCGCTCTCCGTTTCATTGGAGAAGACAATCTTGCCGCACAAATGAACATTCGCAAGGCTTCCTTGCGTACTGCGGCTATTTCTGCCAATCTGGATGAATTGAATGCCACCGTCCGGTCTACGAATCCGCAGGATACGACCCGTCTGATTGACGTGGAATGTAAATTGCAGATGAGTCGTCTGAAAGGAGAGATGGGTGATTCGTTGAAGGTGTTCAGTAAAAAGGCAAAGGCTTCCTTGCACCTGCAGCCGGGCAAACTGAATCCGGCCATGCCGAATATAAAGGTAGCCTTGGAGACCGATACACTCTTCTGCCGTATGGGCGGTATGAAAATGGGTATGGACAAGGGAGGCTTTAACTTGACGGCTGAAAAGGTACGCGATTCAGTATGGCTTCCCAAAGGAATTGTCGGATTCAACCGACTAACTTTAAGAACCCCTGAACTGGCTTTGCCGGTGAGAATGCGAAAAACAGCCGTAACGGTAGGCGATAGAGTTATCACTTTGAAGAATGCCAGCATGCGCATCGGACGTTCCAACTTGACGGCAAGCGGATCGGTTTACGGCTTGTATGCGGCAATGAAGAAAGGAAAAATGCTGAAGGCCAATCTGGAAATTGCTTCCCGCAACCTCGATTGCAATCAGTTGATTAATGCACTGAATTTCCCGCAGGATACACTTCAGATAGAGACCGACACGGTATCGTCGGCAGAACCGATGCAGTTGTTTGTCATTCCGAAGAATATTGATTTCGAGTTGAAGACCAACCTGAACAAGGTGACTTACGGGAATATGGTGTTTGAAAATGTGCAAGGAGCGGTAGACATTCGCAATCAGGCCGTTTATCTGAAAAAGCTGACCATGCGGGGATTGGAAGCAGACCTGGAAACCACATTGGTATACCGTGCCCGCAGAAAACAAGAGGCTATGCCGGTTTTGATTTTCGTTTGCGCAAGGTAAATATCGGTAAGTTGGTCGATTTCATTCCTTCACTTGATACGATTGTGCCGATGCTCCGTTCCTTCAAGGGAATGGTCGATTTTGATGCTACGGCCGAGGCTGTGCTTGATTCCAACCTGAACGTGAAGATTCCAAGTCTGAAAGCGGCCATGCACATTAAAGGCGACAGTCTGGTACTGATGGATGGAGAAACCTTTGCCGAAATATCCAAGACACTGATGTTTAAGAACAAGAAACGGAACGTGTTCGACAGTATTTCGGTCAACCTGACCGTGCAGGACGGCAATGTGACGGTATACCCGTTCTTACTTCAGATAGACCGTTACAAGGCGGCTGTGGGAGGAACCCAGGGTTTGGACATGAACTTTAACTATCACATCTCAGTGCTGAAATCACCATTGCCGTTCAAGGCGGGAGTGAACATTACCGGAAACCTGGACAAGATGAAAATCCGTATCGGCAAGGCGAAGTATAAAGATGCAGTTACGCCTGTGGAAATTCGGAAAGTGGACAGCACACGTGTAAACATGGGGCAGGAGATTATTCATAGCTTTGAACGCGTAATAAGCCGTACATACAGGGGAAAACTTCCGCAAGGTGCTGAGTGAGGTAGGTTTGCATATTTATTTGAATAATTGTATATTTGCGAACGAGAGACAGAATTTATACGAGTATTAACACTATTAATTATTAAAATCTTCATTATTTATGTTTAACAAGCATCCTAAAGGTCTGATACCGGCTGCACTTTCTAACATGGGGGAGCGTTTCGGCTACTACATCATGAATGCCGTACTGGTATTGTTTCTTTGTTCTAAATTTGGTATAAGTGAGGAAAAAAGTACACTTATCTATTCATTCTTTTATGCAGGTATTTATCTGTTAAGTCTTGTGGGGGGGCTGATAGCCGACAGAAAGCAGAATTATAAAGGTACAATCATGGCCGGTCTCGTGGTCATGGCTGTTGGATATATTGCATTATCTATTCCTATTACTGCCAATGCAGGTAATACATCCTGGTTGCTTACGCTTACTTGTATTGCCTTGTTCTTTATCGCATTTGGTAATGGTCTGTTCAAGGGAAATCTTCAGGCCATTGTAGGTCAGATGTACGATGACCTTGAAGCAGAGGCTGCAAAGAAGGGGGAAAAGGAACTGATTGAAGCTAAGAGCAAGAGAGATTCCGGATTCCAGATATTTTATGTATTTATCAATATTGGTGGACTTATCGCTCCGTTTATCGCTCCTTTGTTGAGAAGCTGGTGGCTGAGTGCACACAATATGGTCTACAATGCTGGTCTTCCTGCTCTGTGCCATGAATATATAGCAAAAGGTGCAGACGGTATGTCGGCTGAGGCTATGGGTAACTTGAATCAGCTGATGTCACAGTGTGTGGGTGAAACTTCCGATATGGCTGCTTCTTGCGCACAGTATTTGCAGGTATTTAATGAAGGTATTCATTATTCATTTGTTGCATCTGTTGCCGCAATGCTTATTTCTTTGATTATCTTCTTTGTGACCAAGAGTCAGTTCCCAAATCCGGGGGAAGAAGGAAGCAGCTGCTGCTGTTACTTATACAGCTGAAGAAAAGGCTGCCATGGCTAAGGAAATCAAACAGCGTCTTTACGCCTTGTTTGCAGTGCTTGGCGTGGTTATTTTCTTCTGGTTCTCATTCCATCAGAATGGTACTTCACTTTCACTCTTTGCGAGAGACTTCGTTGATACATCTACAATTGCTCCGGAAATATGGCAGGCAGTGAATCCTTTCTTTGTGATCACATTGACTCCGGTCATCATGATGATTTTCGGTTCTCTTTCAAGAAGAGGCAAGGAAATTTCTACTCCGCGTAAGATTGCCATCGGTATGTTCATCGCAGGTTTGGCTTATCTCTTCTTGTCTGTATATTCACTCATTATGGGTTATCCTTCTGCTGCAGAATATCGAGAACTTCCTATTGACCAGCAGGTAAAAGCCGGTGCATGGGTGTTGATTGTTCTTTACTTCCTGCTTACGGTAGCTGAGTTGTTTATCTCTCCACTTGGATTGTCATTCGTTTCGAAGGTGGCTCCAAAGCATCTTTTGGGACTTTGCCAGGGATTGTGGCTTGGTGCAACAGCTGTAGGTAATCTTCTGTTGTGGATTGGCCCACTTATGTATAACGCCATTCCTATCGGATATTGCTGGGCTATTTTCATGATTGTATGCCTCATTTCAATGGGAGTCATGCTGTTTATGGTAAAATGGCTGGAACGTGTAGCAAAATAAATTAATGACATCATTATAGATTCTGAACCCCTCATGTGATTCAGCATGAGGGGATTTTTATTTAACCTTAATATTTTGAGCTATGTTTAATGTAAGGTTTAGTTTATTGTTTTGCGTTGTTTATGTATTTTCCGGGTTTTCTTTAAATGACGCAAGATGATAAGATGCTCTTATGAGGCTATGGGAAAGAACTATATTCTGAAAGCGGAAAATAGTTCATTCTATCCTTATACTATTCAGATTGTTTTTACGAAACTTACAGGAGCTTCTGGAATGACAACGGATGTTCCTTATATTTCTGTAGCAGGTAATGGAATTAGCCGGTTGTTGACCTTAAAACGTGAAGTGGAAGAAGTACCTGTCGGCTTCGCTTATCAAAGTAGGAGTTATAGGGGGAACTGGAAAACTGATTCAGATTCATCTTTTGTTTATCTTCCACCTGTAGCTCGAGGAAAAAGTAGATATTCATATATTGACTTCCTTGGAGGATTTTTTTCAAAGAGATAGAAAAGGGAAAAAAGTGACAGGATTGGCTTTTCGTATGAATGAGGGAGATACAGTGTATGCCATGCGTGGTGGATTGGTTTGTGATGTTCATCAGTATCAAGCTTCAGAGGCCGAGAAACCTGGAAGCAGGGTGTATGCACGAACCGAAAATTATGTAGTTGTTTATCATAAAGACGGGAGTTTCGCCACTTATAAATTATTTAAGAATGAAGGTGTATTTGTAGAGCCTGGAGAAAACATAGAGGCGGGAGAGCCGATTGGAGTTATTGGCGGAAACAATTATCGTCAAGGAGCGCATTTACGTCTGCAAATGAGTGGATGCTTTGGCGATTCGGATAAGGATTATGCCATAGAAGGAAGAGCATATCATTCATTTATACCCATCATAGCAGTTAATGAATCAGAAACTTGTAAGCCTGATGGGCAAACTGCTCAGTTTGAATCTTCTCATCCGGCAGACTTGATTATGAAAGAAATGAGTAAAAGGGAAAAGAAGCAATATCTGAAAAAGATGAATGGAAAATGAAGGGGAGGTTGCCTTAGTCTTGAAGGAAGCCTCCTCTCTTTAATGTTAGCGTAATTTTCCACTGCCATGACAACTTGGGCATTGTCCTCCGCCATGACATATACTGCAATCATGATATATTCCGTTGTTATCTTTCCATTCTCCTCTGCCTGCACACATGGTACATCTTCCTGTTCCATGGCAGTTAGGGCATGCTCCATAGTCTTTTGTTGAGTTTGATTGATTGCTGTTATTGAAGTTACGGTTCATCATGCTGCATTTCCTTGAATTTCTATTTGCATCTTAAGTGCATTTCTGAAATTTTTGTCTTGTTTGGTCAGTGGCTGGCCAAAAAACCATTTTGGTTGATTCTCTCTATAGCCTGTTTAGCATTTATACTACCATACTGGCTACCTAATGAGTAACATTCTTTGGCTAACTCATGATTTACGTTTACTCCCATTCCTAGCTCACAACAAACACCGATAAAAACATTGCCTCTGCATTTTCTAATTTCATGGCTTCTTCAAAGGCGTCAAATGCTTCTTTGTAATTTCCGTGTACTAATGCAGCTTGTCCTTTTCCGCATAATCCTAAAGCTTTTCCATATTCATACGCTTTCTGGTTTTGGTATTGAGGGTCAGCCATCAGTCCGCTACCGCCACAAAAAAGGCATGAAGCGTAACCAGCTCTTCCCGTACCTCCACAATAAATACATGTAACTTTAGGTATGTTTCTTTGTGCGTGGCTTGCTAAAGGTAAAGTTAGTAATAGGTATAGCAATATTTGTAGTCCTGAATATAATGTTTTCATATGTTCTGATTAAATTTTGATGGTTGTTTATATTAGAATGCATAGCCCAACTTGAGTTGGAAATTGTTTGTGAACAGGTTTCCACGTTTGCGTGATTCTTTTCCTATTTTTACTAATTCATTTCCCCCTTCAAATATGGCGATAAATCCTCTTTGCCATGTAAAGTCTATATTAAATTTACCAAACCAATAGCCTATTCCCAGATTAATACCCGCGTCATATCGTTTCATATTGTCATAATCTTTTATCTTGGTTTCTGTGGAGCTTGTGGTCTTATCATTTCTATTGCCATATTTGGATGTTGAAATGATATGGTCTGTATAATCTCTTTTGTATTTTCCTGCGATATCATAGCTGGCATAGGCCCAAGATGTATGTCTGCAGCCATCTTTTCAAGGAATGTGTATCGATAACCAATAGTGAATGGAGAAAACTTTACTGTATGGCATAGCATTGATTCATCTTGGAATTTACCATGATAGTCGGTTCCCCCACTAATAGCTGAACTTCCACTTTTTTCCCATGAAGAAGATGATGTATATCCTCTTGATGCCATGCCAAGCTCCATCCCCCAATATAGTGGATGATTACCAAAGGATTTGTTAAACCCTAATGTGAATTCATATCCTGTGGCTTTCCCAAAACTGCCATTCCAATCGTTATTTTCCCATTGTAGTTTGGTCGTTTCTATGCTTGATCCGGTAAAACCGTTAAATCCTACGCCTGCTCGGATGACCCAGATAGTTTTTCCACTCTTGAAATCTGGAAGTTGGATTGCATCATTGATACCTTTGGCTTGTACATGAGAGAAAAATAATGTTGTAAAAACAACAATACAAGATAGTCTTTTAAATAGTTTAAAATGTAATTTTTCATGACCTGTTTAATTTAGAGTTTAATATGATTGAGTAAGTTTATAGTTTATTTGCCGAGCCAGTCTTCATTTTCTGAATGCTGGAATCTTTCTCCTCGTTTCTCCCATTTTCTCTTAATGCTCTCATCTTGGATTGATATTCTTTTCGTTTGGCATCGTCATACTCCATATTTCCATAACGCATTTTGCTCAGCATTCCATCATAATTCGCATATGTCCTGCTGTCAGTATTTTTGTTTTGATTTGCGGATATAGAATAAGGGACTGTAGAGGATTTCTTTTCTTTGGAAATATTATCATCGGATAGATTTGTATTTTCGGATATATTGACATTTGAGCTTGTATTGGAAAAAGGCTTTTCTCCTTTTTTATGGACTGAACTTCACTTGCAATTTGGACTGTTTGGTTTGCTGCCTGTGCAAAATATCCGAATGCTTCAGATAGTGAGCTCTTGATATTAGCTTTTCTATTAGCGTCAATGTTCCGGTAGTTAATGGATGAGCTGACAATATTGTAGTTGTCACCTTCAAAATTAATCGTTTCCCATTCTCCATTATATAGAAGGTACAGCCCGATTCCATTTCTTTTTCCTTCTTTAAAATTGCCGATGCATAAGTCTCCATTGTCATATACCATTATACCGTAGCCGTTAGCAGTTTCTTTTTCCATTTCTCCTAAGAAATATTCTCCATTACCAAAATCAAAATAAGAAAAATATTTTTGTAGGTCTATATTATTGGATGGATACTGTGAGATAGGTTTGTCTTTCTCGAATTGTCCTTGGTAAATAATATCTCCATATTGGCATAACAAATTCCGAAGCCGGATTTTACTCCATTCTTCCAGTTGCCGATATACACAGTACAGCTATCACAATTATCTACATAACTATCTTCCGAAGCAATAAACATGCCGTAACCTGATATCATATCTCTGTAAAAATCTCCTATATAGAGTGCTCCATTACGTTGTAAAAGAACTCCCATTCCGTTTCGTTTGCCTTTTAGGATTTGTCCTTTGAAACTTTCTTTTTTGTTCTTTTTCATTTACTACTTCTAATGTCTTTGAGAAGATATGATTAATGGATTTTTTCTTGTGCGTTGCTTATTAGCAGGAAGAAAGAAAAGAATAATAAAATATATGATTTCTTTTCCATAATTGCAGGTATTTATTGTTCTATATATTCAGGGAGAGCTACGTATTTTTTTATTTTTCAGTAATTTTTCGGCTTCTTTTTCTGTTAGATTCTTTAACTGCATATCATTTAATCCTTTATTGGTTATGGATACATAATATGTAGACCCGCTTGTTAAATTCAGCTGTATTTCTCCTGCCATGGTTGATATTTTCCCATTGACAGCGTTGATGTGTTTACATTCTGCTGAGAAAAGTATTTTTCCTTCGTTTTTAAAAATACACTTTCTATAACATGGAGCGTATTGATTAAAAGGAAGCTGCATATTTCCTGAAGGTTTGATGGTCTTCTTTATAGGTCCTGTCATGTCAAAGATATCCTTCCCGTTTGTTTTATTGTTGTAGTCAAATTTCCTGTAGATTTTATAAAGAAATATACAGTGCTTTGTGCAAAGATAGAGGTTGAAAATACTCCTAAAAGAAAAAATAAAAAAAGTAGTGTAAGTCTTTTCATAGAGAATATCGTTTTCATTTTGTTTACCCTATTTCGTGTCGGGCACAACTTTTAGTTATTGTTTAATTTAAAACTTATGTATGGCACATGTCTGGACGTTCAATTCTTTATAAGCTCCATTTAGGTTGTCTAATAATTCAAACCAATATGTCAGTTTGGGCATCGTTTTTTTGAATCCTATGTAAATGTTCTAAAACCACAATCGGCATATTTTGCTGTGGATGATATTAATCCTCCTTTTGATGTGATGGAGGTGAGTGCATCTTGCACTCTGGTATTGTTAGAAAGTTCTTTTCCTCTTTTTGTTAAAAAAGAAATCCCCATGTGGTAATCTTTACCAATTCCTCCAGAATAGAATTGGGCAAATAGAGTGAGTTCGTAATCTCCCGGGATAAACCAGCCTTGCCCTAATTGTGAGGCCCAGTATTCCCAAGGAAAATGTTCTTGCATTAAAATATTCTGTTCTTTGCAGTAGGCTTCAATGATGGCTGCGTTTTCTTCTCCTTTTTCTGTTAGTTTTGGAATAAGGTTCTCAAAAAGTTTTTGTTTGTTCTTAGGCTTGAGCATCCCTGATTCTTCATAGTTTTTTATATCTACACATTGCCTTTCTTTGATAGTTCAGCCTGTCTTTTGTCTATTAATCCCTTTTTTACATATTTGTCTATTTTCTTTAGCATATCAGAATATACAGCAGGCATAGACATCGCTAGACCATGTTTTCCTGTGTTGTCTATATAAAAAGATAAAGGCGGGAACACTGTCGATTTCAATGTAATCTCCGAGTTTTTGAGCTTGGATACTGAGGCTACAGAATAAACTTAGGCAACATATTATGCCTTTTTTAATTGAAGAAGATTGTTTTTCATAGGTTCTCTTTTTCCTCTACAGCTCCTATGAGGATTTCGTAAAACTACGAAGCGTGGAACTGCAATGCCACATCTTAAGTTAGAGGTCCTGAGAAAACCCGTAGTACAGATATGAGAATAGCAGCCCACGCTATAGCGTGAGAACCACTATGCCTTCCTTGTACTACGTTTGAAATTTCTCAGGTTCCTAACTTACAAGATAAGCATAACGCTTCTTTCATTTTCTAATATGTCTTGGATAGAGATATGCTCCATCCGTTTGCAAAGATAATAAAAAACTTTGATATGCAATGTAATATAGTTAAATTATGGCTTACAAAGATTACGTATATAACCCTCCATTTAAAGAGGTAAGATAAACTTTTAGTAGTACAATGGGGAGTTACTGCTAATTTTGGATTTGGTATTTATAGTATGAATTTACCATTATGATAAGGCTGAGATATAAAAAAAAAATGCTCAACCCATGAATAATAGTCGAGCATTGTAATCTATAAGTTTACTGGTGTTTCTATTTTGAGACCCTCATTTATATTCTGAAGTGATTTAAACTTTTCTTTTCCTTGCACATTTTCTCAATAGCATAACGGAAAAAGCGATGTAGTTCCATGATTCCCAGTTTCTGAGCGTTGTATCAAATCGATTCAAAATAGTTCTGAAACTGT
>ENA-OQAL01000227-OQAL01000227.1-human-gut-metagenome-genome-assembly--contig:-NODE-227-length-14691-cov-1.897693_pt1 | contig 14691 bp, 23 predicted proteins | sample MGYA00242491_ERZ504519 | MGnify/ENA primary metagenome ERZ504519 (study PRJEB26092, sample SAMD00036260) | human gut metagenome | host: Homo sapiens | study: EMG produced TPA metagenomics assembly of... | reverse complement strand
GCACCCCACGTCAGCGATAACCACGCTCGGCTGCCAAAAAGCGCCGGCCAAGTTCTTGCCGGCAGCCAGGTCGATGGCGGTCTTGCCGCCCACCGACGAATCCACCATGGCGAGCAGGCTCGTCGGGATTTGCACAAACTTGCAGCCGCGCATGTAGGTGGCGGCCACAAAGCCCGCCACGTCGCCCACGACACCGCCGCCGAGTGCCACAATCACGTCGGAGCGCGAAAGCTCGTGCTCGGCCACAAACTCCAAAATGGCAACATAGGTTTCGGCGCGCTTATGGCTTCGCCGGCCTCGAAGGTGCAGATGCTCACCTCGTAGCCTGATGCCTCCAGGCTCTGCTTAACGGGCATCTGGTAGAGCGGGCCCACGTTGGTGTCCGTCACGATGACGGCCTTGGTGCCGCCGGCAGTGGCGCGCACGAGCGGTCCCGCCTGCTCCAGCAAAAACGTGCCAACATGCACCTGGTAGGGGCGTGCAGTGTCGATATCGATGGTAATCGCCATAAGCTATGGTCCTTTCGACCTGGCGTGATAGGTGGTCTAGTGGGAGGCCTCGTCGTCGAGTGCACGCTTAATGCGGTCGCCCTCGGCAAGGAGATTCTCCAGATAGCGCTGGTCGCGGTCCTTAAGGGCGCGGCTGTAGGCGCCGAGCGATTCGATCAGATGGTCGATCTCGAAGGCAAGCGCATCGGCGTCGTCGATCATGAGCTCGGACCACATCTGAGGATTGAGGTGCGCCACACGGGTGAGATCGCGGTAGCTACCGGCCGAAAAGCCGTGGTGGACCTGGGCAGTGGGGCTCTTGACGTAGGCGCTGGATACCACGTGCGCAAGCTGGCTCGTGAAGGCGATGACGCGGTCGTGCTCGGCGGCGCTGGTCACGCTCGAACTTGCCAAAGCCCAAGGGGCGCACCATCTCGCGCACCTGGCCCAAAAGCTCCAGCTTAAGTGCGTCGTCCACCGCGGGCGGCACGAGCACGAGCGGGGCGCCCTGGAACAGGTCGGCGCGGGGAGTGTGCGTAGCCCGAGTACTGCGTGCCCGCCATGGGGTGCGCGCCCACAAAGTAAAAGCCGTGCTCGCGGGCAAGCTCAAAGGCACGTTCGCACACGATGCCCTTGACGCCCACGGTGTCGATCACCACGGGGACATGATGGCCTCGGTGTCGGTGGCGTCGGCGAGCGCTTGGGCGTGCGCCTCGAGCCACTCGATGCAGGCCTCGGGGTAGCAAGCCAGGACGATGATGTCGCATTCGCCGAGTGTCTTGTCGTTGAGCTCTCCGGCGACAGTGCCCATGCTGGCGGCTGTCATGACATCGTCATCGGGGTCCCAGGCCAGCACGCGGACGCCCGCCTGCGCATAGCCGCGGGCAAAACTGCCGCCGATGAGGCCAAGGCCCACGATGCCGGCGCACTTGGGGCCGCCCTGGTTAACGCGCGCGTCTCACCGTACCCATGGGCTACTCCATGGTCTCTTGGCAGACAACCTCGCGGATGGCGCGGATGCGGCGCATGGTGTCGTCGAACTGATCGGGGGTGAGGGCCTGGCGCCGTCGGACCAGGCGCGGCTCGGCTCGTCGTGGACCTCGATTTCCAGGCCGTTGGCACCGCAGGCGTCGCGGCGAGCGCCATGGGCTCAACATAGCGGGTGTAGCCGGTGGCGTGGCTGGGGTCGGCGACGACGGGCAGGTGCGAAAGGTGGTGCAGCACCGGCACGGCGTTGAGGTCGAAGGTATTGCGGGTGCGGGTCTCGAAGGTGCGGATGCCGCGCTCGCACAGGATGACGTTGTCGTTGCCCTCGCTCATGATGTACTCGGCGGCCATGAGCAACTCATCGATCGTGCGGACATGCCGCGCTTAAGCAAGATCGGAGTCTGGGTCTTGCCGACCTCCTTGAGCAGGGGGAAGTTCTGGGCGTTGCGGGCGCCGATCTGCATGACGTCGATCTTCTTGTCCAGGAAGACCTGCACGTCGCGTGGGTCCATGATCTCGGTGACGATCGGCATGTCGAGCTCGGCAGACGCCTCGCACAGCAGGTCGAGGCCGGCGGGGCCCATGCCCTGGTAGGCGTAGGGGGAGGTGCGGGGCTTGTAGGCACCGCCGCGCAGCATCGTGGCACCGGCGGCCTTCACGCGGCGTGCGATGCGGATGAGGTTCTCGCCCTCGACGGAGCAGGGACCGGCGATGACCTGGAACTGGCCGCCGCCGATCTTGACGCCGTGGCCGCAGTCGATGACGGAGTCCTCGGGGTGGAACTTGCGATTTGCGCGCTTGAACGGCTCGGAGACGCGCTGCACGCGCTCGACGACATCCATGGACTCGAGCAGGAACGGGTCGATCTTGGTCGTATCGCCCACCAGGCCGATAATCGTCTCGTCTTCGTCCGCCGCGCGAGACGTCGGTCTTCAGGCCTTTTTTCTCAATCCAGCTGACGATATGGCTGACGGCCTCGTCGCTGGCGCTCTGCTTTAGAATTGCAATCATGGTGTGCCTCTCACCTCGATGGATAACTTTTGCAAAAACGGCCCGCATTGCGAGCCGTGTATATATGGTGCATGAAAGTTTATACTATCTGACTCGCTTTTGCCTTCTAAAGTGGGCCGTTGCACCGCGTCTCCCACGTAATTGCAAAGCTTTTTCTTTTTATTTTGATAGCCCGTGGTGCACTTGGGTATAATGCCAAAACGTTGGCCCTATTAGCTCAGGGGATTAGAGCGTCTGCCTCCGGAGCAGAAGGCCGTTGGTTCGAATCCACATGGGGCACCATCGAACGTAAGACCGTCCGAACCTCGCATGGTCCGGGCGGTTTTTCTTATACCGACGCGACGTGATGGGACGTGGTATGGCAGCAACGGATATCGAGCGCGGACTCTCGACCGCCGAGGTCGAGGAGCGCATCGCCGCCGGTAAGATCAACCGCAGCATGGAGCTCAAGACCAAGTCGGTCAAAAGAGCTCATCATCGAGAACCTCTGCACGCTGTTCAATTTGGTCAACGTGATCTTGGCGTTCCTGGTTATTTTGACCGGTTCGTTTAAGAATCTGACGTTCCTGTTCGTGGTGTTCCTCAATACCGCCATTGGCGTCATTCAGTCCATGCGTTCCAAGAAGATGGTCGATAAGCTCACGCTGCTGACCTCCAAGAAGGCTATCGCGGTGCGCGACGGCGCCGAGGTGGAGCTCGACCTGGACCAGATCGTGCTCGACGACATCATCCGCCTGGGGGCGCGGCGACCAGATTCCCGCTGACGCCGTGGTGGTTTCGGGCGAGGCGCTCGTGAACGAGAGCCTGCTGACGGGCGAGAGCGACCTTATTAAGAAACAGCCCGGGTTCGAGCTCATGAGCGGCAGCTTTATCGACTCGGGCCTGCTGCGCGCCCCGCGGTGATCCATGTCGGCGCCGACAACTACGTGGCCAAAATAATAACGAGACCAAATACGTCAAAAAGGTCAATTCCGAGATCATGAACGCGCTTAACGCCATCGTGCGCTTTGCGAGCATCATCATGATCCCGCTCGGTTTGGCGTTGTTTGCCTCGAGTGTGAGCGAGCTGTGGGATGCCGCGGGAACCCCGGGCGATAGCGCACTTTCGTGGTGCTTCTCCGAGCTGTTGGCTGGTCATGTGCCTTCGTCGGCGCTGCTGTCCACGGTGGGCGCCCTGCTGGGCATGATCCCGCAAGGCCTGGTGCTTCTGACCTCGTCGGTGCTCGCCATCGCCACGGTGCGCCTGGCTCGCCGCAAGGTGCTGGCACAGCAGCTCTACTGCATCGAGACGCTCGCTCGCGTCGACGTGCTGTGCCTGGACAAGACGGGCACCATCACGTCGGGCCGCATGGAGGTCGAGGGCACGTATCCGCTGCCGGTTGAGGGCGTGAGCCTAGGCGCCGGCTCGGACGCGGCGGCTGTTCCCGTCGATACCACGGTGCTCGATTTTGCGCTGGCTAACGTGCGCGTGCGACTTCGGCCGATGCCAACGAGACCTGCCAGGCGCTGCTCAACTATTACGCCGACCGTCCGGTCGAGGTGTCTGAGCCGCTGTCGGTCATTCCGTTCTCGTCCTCCAAAAAGTGGAGTGGCGCGTCGTTTGCGCAGGGCTCCTATGGTGATGGGTGCGGCGCAGTTTGTGCTCTCTGATCGTGTGTTTTCGCAGGTCGAGAACCGTGTCGCCGAGCTTGCCGATACCTGCCGCGTGCTCGTGGTGGCGCGCGTGGACGGCTTTACGCCCGATGGCGATATGGTGGGCGAGGCCGAGCCCGTGGGCTTTGTAACCATCCGCGACGAGATTCGTACCTCGGCGGCCGAGACTATTGGCTACTTTAACGAGCAGGGCGTGACCCTCAACGTGATCAGTGGCGACGACCCGCGTACGGTGTCGTCGATCGCGCGCGTGGTGGGCGTGCCGGGGGCGGACGCTATGTAGACGCCACGACGCTCGATACGCCGGCCAAGCTCGATGCCGCAGTGGACCGCTACCATGTCTTTGGTCGTGTGACCCCGCAGCAGAAGCGCGAGCTCGTGCAGGCGCTCAAGCGCCGCGAGCACACCGTGGCCATGACGGGCGACGGCGTCAACGACGTGCTGGCGCTTAAGGAGGCCGACTGCTCCGTGGCCATGGCAGCCGGCTCCGATGCCGCGCGTAACGTGGCCGAGATCGTACTTGTCGACAACGACTTTGCCTCGATGCCCGCCGTGGTGGCCGAGGGCCGTCGCTCCATCAACAACCTGCAGCGTTCGGCCTCGCTGTTCCTGACCAAGACGCTGTTTTCGATGGGCCTGGCGGCGCTGTGATCGCGCTGCCGCCGTACCCCTTCGAGCCCATCCAGATGACGCTCATTAACTTCTTCTGCATCGGCGCGCCGGGCTTTGTGTTGGGCCTGGAGCCCAACAATGCTCGCGTGAAGGGTGCGTTTTTGACCAACGTACTCAAGCGTGCACTGCCGGCGTCGATTGCGGTCATTTTGGCTGCGGCGCTCGATATCATTGTGGCGCGCGTGTTTGGCTTTAGCCAGCTCACGCTGTCTACGATGTGCCTGCTTACGTCGTGCGCGGCGAGCGTCAGTCTGATCTGGCGCATCTCGCAGCCTCTCACGCCCTTGCGTGTGGTGCTCTTTGTGTTTGTAGTCGCCGGCATCTTGGTGGGCGTTATCGGATTCCCGGAGCTGCTGTCTATTGCCAACCTGTCGATGGGCCAGATGGTTATCTTGGCTGTCATCGTGGTCTTTACCTGCTCGGTGTTCTTTAAGCTCGCCACGATGATGGATTCGCTCAAGCCGCGTCGTCGTCATGCCGCAACTGGTTTTGGCCGCGGTGTGCGCGTCCGCCTGGGCCGCGGTGGCGGCAAGGTGAGCTCGACGGGCTCGACGGCCGAACGTTTGCCAAGCGCGTCGCCGCCGACATGGCGCAGCGCCGCGAAGATCGCACCGCTCGCGAGGCCGAGGCCCGCGCACTCGAGGGCGTGGCCCAGGCCCAGCCCAAGAAAAAGAAGAGTACCGGAGCCAAGCGCTCTCGCGTGACCAAGTCCGCCCAAGGCATCAAAGTCTCGATGCCAAGCAAAAAGAAGAAGTAGCTACGCGCCCTGGCGATGTTGAATTGGTGCCTTGTTCCTGTGGGGCCGTGGCGATGTTATGCTCTAACCTCGATTGTTTGAATTGCTTCGAAAAGAGGATGCCGTGATCTGCCCGCATTGCCTTAAGACTATCGAGGACGGCGCCTCGTTCTGCCCCTATTGCAACGCCTATGTGGGTCCGGGCGATGGTCCCGAGCACACCGAGTTCGTGTTCTGTGAGGGCTGCGGTGCCCGTCTTTCTCCGCACGATCGTACGTGCCCAAAATGCGGACGCCCCGCTCCGGGTATCCTCTCCGAGGACGCGGCCGCATCCGACCTGGCAGCGGGCCGCACGGCGGGCTTTCCGCGCCTAACGCAAGAGCAGATCGATACCGAGGTGCCGCATGCGCCCGCCTCGGCTGCCGCGGTTCTTTCGGACGCCGCCGATCCTAACGAGACCTGCGTGCTGCCGGCTTTCGATAAGGATTTCGGTATCCCCAAGGTCGATATTCCCACGCCCGTTTCCCTGCATGACGATGCTCAAAAACCCAAGCGCAAGGTGCATCCCGACGAGGACGCCTATCACAAGCACAAGCGTCATATCCCCAAGCCGCTCATCGTCATCGCGGTCCTTGCCGTCGTTTTGCGGCGGTGCCTATTGGTTTGGTGACGGCCGATCCCATGGGTGTCATGCCTGGCTTCTATGACCAGTTTGGCCAGGCCGCGCAGACGACCTTCCCCACGCGCCAAAAGGGCGAGGCGACTGAGGACGATACCAAGCAGGACGATTCTGCCGAGGTGGTCCAGGAAGAAACCGTGCTCACCGATGATCAGCTCTATACCAGACTCGACGGTCTGTATCAGACCATCGTGTCCTACGGTGATGAGGACCAGATCGGCGAGGTCATCGATTCCTTTAACAACGGCTATCTCCGAACGCCGCTGTCCACCCGCCAGGAGCTGTCGCAGAGTGCTACGCCCTGCGCGACCAGATCAAAAAGACGCAAGATGAGCTTAACAACCTTAAGTATCAGGACGATACGGTCTATGCGGACGACATCGCCCACTTAAAGCAGCTTGCCGAGTGGATGTTCGAGCGTGTCGACGTGATCTGTCAGAGCTGGGATATCTCGCTGGCCATTCCTGATGGTGAGTCGATGAGTTCCCACCAAAGCGAGATCCTGGCGCCCATCGCGCAGGGCGGCAACAGCGCGCTGAACCAGTACGACGCCAATGTGGGTTCCTGGAAGCCGCAGCAGCGTTCCTAAAATTAGTTCGCCATAGTCGGCATAACCTACGTGCGCAATTGATGTAAGCGCATGCTTATTGCTACAATTCGTACAAATATGCTTTAAACGCACGAGGAAGGAACCACATGTTTGGTTTTAAGAAAGAGCTCTACACGCCCGAGTATCAGCTTGCCGGCGACGAGTGCGCCGTTATCGAGACGTCGAAGGGTACCATCAAGGTCAAGTTTGACGGCGAGGGCGCTCCCATTCATGTCGCGAACTTCTGCGAGCTTTCCACGATGGGTTTCTATGATGGCCTTAAGTTCCATCGCTATGTGCCCGGCTTTGTCATTCAGGGCGGCGACCCCAATACCCGCGATATGTCCGGCGCGACGTCGCTGTCGGTCTTGAGGCCCGACGGCATGCCCGGTACCGGTGGCCCCGGCTACTGCATCAAGGGCGAGTTTGCCACCAATCCGCGCAACAGCCATGTCGATGGTGCCCTTGCCATGGCACGCTCCATCGGACCCCGATTCCGCGGGTTCGCAGTTCTACTTCTGCCTGGGTGCCCAGCATAACCTCGATTCCGGTTACACCGTCTTTGGTACCACGGTCGAGGGTCTCGATGTGATTTCGCAGCTGCGTGCCGGCGACGAGATCGTCCATGTCGAGATCGTTCACGAGTAAAGGGGACTTCCTTGAATAGCCAGCTGATCCAACAGGGCCGCGCCGCTTACCGCGCGGGTGATTTTTCCGCTGCAGCCCAGATGCTTGGGGCGGCAAAAACTCCCGATGAGATTATGGGCGAGGCCGATCACCTTCGTGGCAACGCCTTGATGCACCTGGGCATGTATGCCGAGGCCGCCGAGGCCTACGCCGCTGCCCTCAATGACGGCACCTACGGCAAGCGCGGCGCGCTGCTCACCAACCGCGGCAAGGCACTCGCCGCCGTGGGCGACTACACGACGGCCGCTCAGGCGTTCTCTGCTGCTACGCAGGATGCTTCCTATGCCACGCCGTTCAAGGCCTATCTGGGCCTGGGTAACGCGCTGTTCCAGTCGGGCGACTATGCCAACGCGGGTACTGCCTTCCGTCAGGCTGCCATCGACGGCGCAATCCGGCTCCTGCCGCCGCACTCGGCGAGCTTGGTCGTTGCTTCATTAAGCTCGGCCGTCCGGCGGATGCCGTGGAGACCTACCGCACGGCTATCGACTTTGCCGGCCCCCGCGACGACACGCGTGCGCTCAACGCCGGCATGGGTCAGGCACTTTCTGCCGCCGGCCGCCCCTCCGACGCACTCGACGCCTTTAACGCCGCTGCTGCCGATGGCATCTACCAGTCACCTCCGAGCAGGCCGATGAGCTTGCCCGCGTGCACGATTCGCTTGCCGCGCTGTCTGCCCAGACGGCTATGGCCACGGCTCCGGCGCCCGCGATGGACGCTCCTGCCGTCGATCCGCTCGATCCTACGGGCGCGACCGGTCAGTTTATGCCCGATCCCTCGGACACCGGCTTCTTTACGCTGTCCGAGTCCGAGATGGTCCAGCAGGACCGTCAGGATCGTAAGCAGGCCAAGGTTCGTCGCCGCCATCGCCACACGGGTCTCAAAGTCTTCATCGTGCTGCTTCTGCTCATTTTGATCGCCGCGGGCGGTCTGGGCTTTGCCTACACGCGCGGCTTTGGCTTCCCGTCCCAGGAGTTTTGTCGTTACCGATCTGTTCCAGGCTGCCGGCGACGGTGACACCGCAAAGGCCGAGTCTTGCCTGGCCTCGAGCCTGTCCGAGGACGCCAAGTCGATGATCATCTCCTCGATTCCGCAGGGTGCCACCGTGTCCGTCGAGGGCATGGATCAGTCCATGGCCGAGACGACCGCTAAGGTTAAGGCATCGCTGTCCAAGGGCGGCGAGCAGGAGTACACCGTCAAATTCGTGCGCTCCGATAACCATATCGGCTGGGCCGTTTCCTCGCTCGATATGGATTTCTCGGCTGCTGACAACCAGTAGTGACCTTATGGGATTTAGCTTTGCCCGGCGCTTCACCGCAAGTGAGGTGCCGGGCTTGCGCTAGTATGATGAGCTAGTAGTTTTCCAGCAATCATCCAACACATCAGGAGTTGCGTTGTTTTCTTTGATGGATATGTTCTTCGGTAGCTATGCGGGCGATCTTGCCATCGACCTCGGCACCGCAAATACGCTTGTCTCCGTGCGCGGCAAGGGCATCGTCATTCGCGAGCCTCTGTTGTCGCCATCGACAAGAACGACGAGCGCATCCTGGCGGTCGGTATCGAGGCAAAGCGCATGCTCGGCCGTACGCCCGGCAACATCGTGGCCGTTCGTCCCCTGAAGGACGGCGTCATCGCCGACTTCGATGTTACCGAGGCCATGCTTCGCTACTTTATCGACAAGGCGTCCGAGAAGCGCTATCCGTGGACCCCGCGTCCGCGCGTTGTCGTCTGCGTTCCTTCCGGCGTCACGTCGGTCGAGAAGCGAGCTGTCTTTGAGGCCACGATCCAGGCCGGTGCCCGCCAGGCCTATCTGATCGAAGAGCCTATGGCCGCCGCTATCGGCGCCGACCTGCCCGTCGAGGAACCCACCGGCTCCATGGTCATCGACATCGGTGGCGGTACCACCGAGGTCGCTGTTATCGCCATGGGCGGCATCGTCGTCTCGCAGTCCATCCGTATTGCAGGCGACGAGTTCGATCAGGCCATCCTCACGCACGTTCGTGATGCCTACAACCTTGCCATCGGCGAGCGTACGGCAGAGGACATCAAGATCAAGGTCGGCTCCGCTGTGCCGCTCAAGGACGAGCTCGACGTCGAGGTCAACGGTCGCGACGTGATCACCGGTCTGCCCAAGACCGTGCGCATCGAGAGCGAGGAGATTCGTCGCGCGCTCAACAAGCCGCTCGACGAGATGGCCAAGGCCGTCAAGGACGCCCTCGATGCCACGCCGCCCGATCTTGCCTCTGACCTTATGTACTACGGCATTTTGCTGACCGGTGGTGGCGCTTTGCTACGCGGACTCGACGTGCGTCTGCGCGATGAGACCGGCGTTTCGGTCAACGTCAGCCCACGGCGCTCGATAACGTCGTTAACGGCTGTGCCCGCGTGCTCGAGGCCAATGCGTTTGATGGCGGCTTCGTCCAGACCAATGCTTAATTTCCAAAGGTGGATTCCATTTGGCACGATCTTCGGGTTTCTCCACAAATCTGAATACCAAGCGACAATCAACGGGTATGCGCCCGTTGATTGTTTTCAGCCTGATTTCGGTGTTGCTGCTCACGTTTTACATCCGCGAGGGCGAGGCAGGGCCGATTCATGCCGTGCGTTCGGGCGTAACGACGATTACCTCGCCGGTGCGTTTTGTGGGCTCGGCTGTGGCGGCTCCTTTCAATGCCATCGGCAACGTGTTCTCTAACCTTACGGCGCGCAGGACACGCTCGACGAACTCAAGAAGCAAAACGAGGAACTGACCTCTAAGGTTGCTGAGCTCTCCGAGGCTCAAAAGACCGCTGAGCGTCTGGAGGGGCTGGTCGGCCTGCAGTCGACCTACAACCTTAAATCGACCGCAGCTCGTATTGTCGGTGCCTCCGGCGATGCCTGGACCTCAACCGTTACCATCGACAAGGGCTCTGCCGACGGCCTTACCATAAACATGCCCGTGACGAGTTCTGCCGGTGTTATCGGCAGATTATCGAGGTATCGGCCAAACGTCGACCGTGCGCCTGATTGGCGACGAGAACTCGGGCGTGTCCGCTATGGTGCAGGACACGCGCGCTCAGGGCATGCTGCAGGGTCAGGCTGACGGCACGCTGCGTCTTGAGTACGTGAGCGTCGACTCCGACGTTAAGTCGGCGACATCATCGTGACCTCGGGCATCGGTGGTGTGTTCCCCAAGGGCCTTCCGCTTGGCACCGTCTCGTCGGTTGAGAAATCGGCAAACGACGTGTACTACACCATTGTGGTGCGCGCTCAGACAACGGCCGAGAACAACGAGGAAGTGCTGGTCATTACCTCGCTGACCGATGAACAGTCGGCCTCGGATGAGGACGTGAGCACGGCCAACAGCACGCCGCAGGGAACGTCGCGCGATGCTGCAACCAAGACGAAGGACGAGAGCTCGGATGACAGTTCCGACGCGTCCGAGACGACCGATTCCGGCTCGAGCGAATAGGGGGCATGTCCATGGATCTACACGAGCAGGGGATGAGCTCCCGCACGTTTGTAATCGCCGCCATCGTGTGCGTGCTGCTGCAGGCAGGCCTGGCACCGCAGATCTCCATTGCGGGCGGTCGCGTCAACTTCATGATTATCTTGGTGTGCCTAAGCGTGTTCTCTGGCGACCCGACCCGTGCCGTCGTGTGCGGTTTTTGCAGCGGCTTGTTTTATGACCTGTCCGCTGCCGTGCCGGTGGGCGTTATGTCGCTCCTGCTGACCGTGGGTTCTTTTGCCCTGGTGCACAGCGCCGTCGGTCAGACGGGCGGTACCCCGAGTGCGCGCGGCGTCACTGTGGGCGCCTTCGCGCTCGTCATTAATGTGATCTACAGCATCATCTTGCTGTTTATGGGTTTGGAGACGAGCTTTGTTGTGGCGATCTTCGGCCATGCGCTGCCGTCCTCGATCCTGACGGGTCTGGTTGCCATTCCGTTTTGATGTCCGGTGTCGTGCCGCAGTCCGGCTATGGATTCTCCGCACGTGGCGGACGCCAGACGGGTATGCGCTTTAAGCCCAAGACCCGCAAGCTCAAATAGGGGAGGCCCGTAGATGTCTTCCCAGTTGACGGTTATTATCGCCGGTATCGTGCTGGTTGTGGCCATCGTGGTCGCGCTGGTCATCATGCGTCGTGGCGATTCCCGTTTTACCTACGATACGCAGCATGGAACGGCCCCGCGCGCCACCGAGGGCGAGGGCAATACCGCGGCGACCGCCTTTAAGGGCCGCTTTTCCATCCTCACCACGGGCGTAGGCGCGATGTTTGCGGCGCTTGCCATCAAGCTGTGGGGCATGCAGATGGTCTCGTCGGACTATTACGAGAAGCAGGCCAATAGTAATCAGACTCGTACCGTTACCACACCCGCTGTGCGCGGCCGCATCCTCGACCGCAATGGCGTGGCGCTTGTCCAGAATCGTCCCTCACTTGCTGTCGTGGCCTACCGCGACCTTGCCGAGGATGAGGTTTTAGTTCGCCATCTTGCCAACGTGCTCGGTATGCCCTACGTGGCGGTTCTGCGCAATATCCAGGACAATACAGAGGGCGCCCAGAGCCTGCATACCATTGCGACGGACGTCCGCCGCTCCACGGTTGCCTATATTCAGGAGCACGCCGGCGAGTTCCCGGGCGTCAAGATTGCCGAGCGTACCGAGCGCCAGTATCCGTATGGCGAGACGGCATGCCATATCTTGGGCTATACCGGCACCATTACCTCCGAGCAGCTCGAGGCTCAGAATAAGAAAACCTCTGGCGATGATGATGCTTCTGCTGGCAAGATTACGTACCAGTCGGGCGATATCGTGGGCCAGGCGGGCGTGAGAGCTACTACGAAAACCTGCTGCAGGGTATTCGTGGCGAGCAGACCGTCAAGGTCGATGCCTCGGGCAATGTGACCGGTCAGGCCGGTGCCGTGCCCGCGAAGGCCGGCTCCGACATTAAGCTCACGCTCGACCTTAAGATCCAACAGGCCTGTGAGACGGCGCTGGCGAGCGCTATCGAGCTTGCCAAGACCACTGGTTACAGTAATGCCGGCAACGGCGCTGTGGTGTGTCTCGATCCCAACAATGGCGAGATCCTGGGCATGGCGAGCCAGCCCAAGTTCGATCCGTCTGTCTTTATTGGTGGTGTCTCAAATGACGTGTGGACCGAGCTCAATGATGACAAGGGTTCGCACCCGCTGCTCAACCGCGCCATTAGCGGACAGTACATGTCGGCCTCGACCATCAAGCCGCTCTCGGCACTGGCCGGTCTTGAGTTTGGAACCTACACTTCAACGCAGACAACCAACTGCACGGGCTATTGGACGGGCCTGGGCAAGGCTTGGGGCAAGCGCTGCTGGCTGACGTCTGGCCACGGCACCATGACGCTGCAGTCGGGTATCGCCAACTCGTGCGACCCCGTCTTCTATGACATGGGCAAGGCGTTCTTTTATGACGAGCAACATTCCGAGGGCCTGCAGGAGGTCTTTCGTCGCTGGGGCCTAGGCAAGACCTGCGGTATCGATCTGCCGAGTGAGGGCGCGGGCCGTATTCCCGATGCCGAGTGGAAAGAGTCGTACTTCACCGACGCATCTGCCGAGGACCGCAAGTGGAATGCCGGCGATATGACTAACATTGCTATCGGCCAGGGCGACATCCTGGTGACGCCCCTGCAGATGGCGTGCGCCTATATGGGTCTTGCCAACGGCGGCAAACAGTACGTGCCTCACGTGTTTTTGTCTGCCGTGTCGCGCGATGGCGACGGTGATGCCTATAAGTACAACGGCAAGGGCAAGAAGAAGCGCCTGGAGGCCAAGATCAACAGTGATTCGGATTTGGCTCTTGTTCGCAACGGCATGCATGACGTGATTTACACGGCATCGACGTCCCTGGCGGCTCACTTTGGCACCCTGACGCCGCAGGTATACGGCAAGTCGGGCACGGGCGAGAAAAGTGGCGAGGACGAATACGCGTGGTTCTGCGCCTATGCACCGGCCGATGATCCCAAGTATGTCATCGCTACTGTTCTGGAGCAGGGCGGCGGCGGCTCAGATACCGCGATGCATGTCGTGCGCGACGTGCTCGGCGTGATTTATGACGAGCCCGATACCTCTTCGGCCTCGGGCGATTCTTCGGTTCGATAGGAGGTTGCGATGGATTTTTCTCCGGCGGATCTGTTCCGTTCAACCAAGACCGGCTCTCGCAGCAGCCTGGACCGCGTCAACAAGCAACTTTCGGCCTCGCGCGGCACGTTTCGCCAAAAGGTGCATATCGGTGTGCTCGTGGCCACTGTGGCGCTCGTCGCCTACGGTGCCATCATCATCTGGTCGGCTTCGCAGTTTAAGGCCGATGCTTCGTTCTCACGCCATCTGCTGGGAATCGGCATCGGAGCGGTGCTGGCGGTGTTGGTCTGGCGTACCGACCTGCGCGGTATTTCCAATTTCTCGACGGCGTTGCTCGTCATCGACCTGATCGTGATCTTCTCGCCCAAGATTCCGGGCCTGTCCTATACGGGCGGTCTGGGCATGACGGGCTGGATCAAGATCCCGGTATCGGTTTGACGTTCCAGCCGGTTGAGCTTGCCAAGCTCATCACCATCTTCTTTATTGCTACGCTTGGCTCGCAGTATAACGGTCGCATCGATACCGTTCGCGACTACGTCAAGCTCTGCGGCATGCTGTCCATTCCGTTTTTGGCCGTCGTTGCCATGGGGCGACCTGGGCTCGGGCCTGGTTGTGTTGGTTTCGGGCGCCATCGTCATTTGTATGAGCGGCGCACGCCGCGATGGGTGCTGTCGACCCTGGCCCTGCTCGTGGGCCTGGTGGCCCTCGTTCTGGCGCTCGATTCGGTTTTTTGATTCGTTGCTCGGCCACGATGTGCTCATCAAGCAGTATCAGATGAACCGTCTGACGGTCTTTTATCGACCCCGATAATGCCGATTCGGACGATGCCTACAACCTGCAGCAGTCGCTTATCGCCGTTGGCTCGGGCGGCTTCTTTGGTAAGGGTTTGGGTCATGTCGCGACGCAGTCGGCCGGCGGCTTTCTGCCTGAGTTCCACACCGACTTCGTCTTCGCCTTCCTGTCCTGAGACCTTTGGCTTTTGCGGTTCTTTTTTGCTCCTGTGTCTCTACGTGCTGCTGATCTTTTCGACGATTCGCGTCGCCTTTAAGTGTGAGTCGCTGTTCCTGCGCCTGTCGTGCGTGGGCATCGTTGGCATGTGGGCG
>ENA-OQAL01000226-OQAL01000226.1-human-gut-metagenome-genome-assembly--contig:-NODE-226-length-14876-cov-1.460370_pt1 | contig 14876 bp, 23 predicted proteins | sample MGYA00242491_ERZ504519 | MGnify/ENA primary metagenome ERZ504519 (study PRJEB26092, sample SAMD00036260) | human gut metagenome | host: Homo sapiens | study: EMG produced TPA metagenomics assembly of... | reverse complement strand
CCAAATAACGGCGTGTGCCCACTTCGTGTACCCGGCTTTTCCTTGTGAAACCTGTGCAGTACCGGTTTTCCCGGATACATGGAATTGCTTGGATCCTGCTTTCTTTCCCAGTCCTTCGCTGACGACTTTTTCCAAAATCGTTTGTATCTCGCTGATAGCCTTGGGGGAAGCGATGGCCGGATTGAGTATTTCAGGAGCAATATCTTCCACGACCTGCCCCGTCTTTGACTATTGATTTCACAAAACGGGGCTTGACCATTACTCCGTTATTGGCTATAGCATTATAAAATGCCAGTGTATTGATGGGGGGAATTTGGGTTTCATAGCCAATAGACATCCATGCCAGTGCAGTACGTGACCAATTGCTCAAGTCTTTGTTGGGGATGCGGATGTTCGGCTTGCCGGCACCGGGAATATCGAGATCTAACGGAGTGGCAATGCCTACTCGATGCAGTCCGCGTACAAACTTTTCCGGATTATCATGATAATGATCATCGATCAACCGCGATACACCGATGTTTGAGGACACCATCAATGATTTTGTTGTGTTGATAGTGCCGTAGCCTCCACGATGCCAGTTATGATCTTTCATATAGCGGCCGTGCATCATATAGACCCCGTTACCGGTTTCCACCACCGTTTCCGGAGTGATGACTCCGTCGTCCAGCGCTACCAGTATGGATGCGGTTTTGAAAGTAGAGCCTGGTTCCATCATGTCTGAGATAGCGTTATTGCGTATTTCTCTGTAAATGCCGTCATTGCATTTGGTCATGTTGACGATAGCTTTGATGTCTCCCGTCTGCACTTCCATCAGAATGGCAACGCCTACAGTAGCGTTGATTTCTTTCAATTCATCCACCAATGCTTTTTTCTGCGATGTCTTGCATACCTACATCAATGGTCGTAATGATATCACAGCCATCTACAGGAGGAATATCTACAATGTTCAGGTATTTGTTCATTACCTTTTGACGGTGAGTGATACCGTTTCTGCCTTTTAATATGGAATCGTATGAAAGTTCCAACCCGTTCTTTGCACCTTGTTCTATATCTGGATACATATCTCCCAATGTACGCATTGCCAGTGAGCCAAAAGGCTTTTTCCGTTGATTGAATGCCTGTTCATGGAATCCGCCTTTGTATTTGTTCAGGTTAAATACGGGCAGACGTTTTTTGCTTCTTTATATTGTATATAAGAAATGCGTTTGGGGTAGAGCAACCAACTGCGGCTCTCTTTTTTCTTCCGTTTTGATGTGCTGTTTGAAAAAGGCGGCACTTTTATCAGGGAATATTTCATGTAACCCTTTGCAGATTGTGTCAAGGTTTGCATAAAGAACTGAGTCTTTGATATGTTGTAGCTTCAGCCGTGTCTTTTCCTCTTCTTCGGTTTCGCCCTTCCTTTATTTATCATGAAGTCCATGTAAATCTTATATTCGGGAAGGCTGCTTGCCATCAGCTGGCCGTCGGATGAGATGATGTTGCCACGGGTAGGACGTACGGTGACGTTTTCTTTTACAAAACGGTCGGCTACGTCTTTCCAGTATTGACGCTCGGCAAACATGATGACGCCGGCTTTGCAGATAATGGCAATGCCTATCAACACCATGACCAGGATGATGAAGGAGAAGCGGAGCATTATGTTTTTTGGTTGGGCATCATGGGCTTAGTCTTTCTTTATTAAATAAGGACGGTTGGTAGCCGTTTGCAAGGGGCTGTCTTCCGTCGAAATATATTCTTCAATACGTGACTGGCGGCTCTTTTCCATCAGTTCGGAAGAGCGTGTCAATGCATCGTATTTGATATCGATCAAATCTTTTTTCAACTTGTCAATTTCAATGAGTTCCTGTTGGCTGCTATAACGGTTGTCTATGTATAGTACAGTCAGGATCATGATGAGAATCAGCAAACGGGTCTGTCTTTTGAAAAAGTCGTTCGCAAGGATATCTCCTCCTAATATGCTGCGGATAGACATATGCTTGGGCGAAGCAGATTGTCCGTCTTTGGGTTGTTGTGTATTTTGTTTCAGTTCTTCTTCCATCTCGTTATCTCTTTTCTGCAATTCTCAACTTGGCGCTTCGGGAGCGCGGATTGCGTGTCACTTCTTCGTTGCCGGCAACAATAACTTTGTTGTTGACTAGTTTGAAAGGTGTCTGTACATTACCAAAGAAATCTTGTTCGGCCTTGCCTTCTATGTTTCCGGTTTTCATGATATTCTTTACCCATGCGGTCTTCTAAAGAGTGATAGGTGATTACTACCAGTCTGCCTCCCGGTTTCAGTGCCTTGGTTGCTGCATAAAGCATTTCTTTCAATGCTTCCATTTCCTGATTTACCTCTATGCGTAAAGCTTGGAACACCTTTGCGAGCTCTTTCTTTCACGTTCCCGCCCGAAAACGGTTAGTATGACTTCGAGGAAATCACCGATGGTGACAATTTGTTTACACCTCGGGCTTAACGATGGCTGATGCCAGTTTGCGGCTGTTCTTCAATTCACCATATAAATAGAAAATATTAGCCAAACGTTCTTCGTCATAGGTGTTCACTACATCAGCAGCTGTCATACCTGCGCGTTTGTTCATCCGCATGTCTAATTTGCCCTCGAAGCGGAATGAGAATCCACGTTCGGAGTCGTCAAAGTGATGTGAGGAAACGCCCAGATCGGCCAAAATGGCATCCACCCCTTCCACGCCATAATAACGTAGGAAGTTGGGAAGGTAGCGGAAGTTACTACGCACAAAAGTGAAGCGGCTGTCGCTTACAATATTCTTCTCGGCATCTTCATCTTGGTCAAAACTATATAGATGCGCGGTGCTATCCAGCCGGCTTAGAATTTCCTTGGAATGTCCTCCGCCGCCGAAAGTGGCATCTACATAAATACCTCCGGGTTGGATGTTCATTCCGTCTACGCTCTCGTTTAATAATACCGGTACATGATATATCTGTTTTGCTTCACTCATTCTATTTCTACGTTGTTATTAGTTCCATAATTTCTTCCAATTCTTTTCCAAAGTCCTCCGGTGTGATGAAGGGTTTGTCTGCTATTTCTTTAGACCAGATTTCTATAGTGTCGTCCAATCCGATAAAACGTACATCTTGCTGTATTTTAGCTAATTTCAAATATCGTTTTGGAATCAGAAAGCGCCCGTTTCCATCCAATGTGATAACTTCTACATCCGAAACGAACTGACGGAAAATCATTTGGTGTCTGGAATTCCAGCGATTGAGTTTGCAACGTAGTTCGTTCATTTGTTCGTTCCACACATTTTCAGGGTAAAGTACCAGGCAGTCTTGGTAGGTGTCTTTGCGTAAAATCAGGCACTCCTGGGAGGCAGCTTGTAGCTGCTTCCTGAATACGGCAGGCAGGAACACTCTGCCTTTTGCATCCGTCTTTGCTTCAGAATTCCCAAGAAATCGCATGTTTACACCTTATTATATTGTTCAAGGTGTAAAATTACACAATTCCCCACAATTCCCCACAATATTTTAAGAAAATATTTCGAGAAGTTTTCAACAGGCTGTTAATGTAGCTAGTAGCTTGGTAAACAGGAGGTTTAAAATTTAATAATCTTATGATAAAAATAATGGAAAGGGCAGCTTCTCGGAGGTTGAAAAACGAAACCAAACTATTGCACATTCGTTTTTGTTTTGCGCAAAAATGAAAGAATTTGTATAGTTTCATACACAAAAACTCTTAATTTCTTTAGAGATTAAGAGTTTTTTCTGTCATAAATTGCCAATATAAAAAAAGATAAGTTACTTTTGCATGGAAAAGAAACGTTTGCAAAATGACTGACGACTCTATATTTTTAATCGACATAGAAAGATATTGAAACGAAAGCCGGGGAAAAAATATAAATATATTCCCCGTTTTGTCGTTTCGTACCTGAAGCATATCGTGCATCAGGATGAACTGAATGTCTTTTTAAAAGACTCCAAAAATAAAGTCGGAGTTGACTTTCTGGAAGCTTGTATGGAGTTCCTGGATGCAAAAGTGGAGATAAAAGGTTTGGAAAACTTGCCTGAAAACGGGTAAATGCACTTTTTGTCAGCAATCACCCGCTGGGGGGACAGGATGGAGTTGCTTTGGGGTATATATTGGGAAAACATTACAATGGTAATGTACGCTATTTGGTCAATGATTTGTTGATGAATTTGCATGGTTTTGGCTCCTTTATGTATTCCTATCAATAAAACAGGCTCGCAATCCAGGGATTTTCCGAAGATGGTAGAGGCAGGGTTTGCCTCGGATAATCATATCATTATGTTCCTGCGGGGTTATGTTCCCGTAGACAGGGTGGGGAAATCAAGGATTTGGAATGGAAAAAGACATTTGTCACTAAAAGTATTGAAACGCATCGTGATGTGGTACCTTTGCACTTTGAGGGCCGGAACTCAGACTTTTTTTATAATTTGGCAAATATATGTAAGGCACTTGGCATTAAGTTTAATATTGCTATGCTTTACTTGGCAGATGAAATGTTGAAAAATCGTCATAAAACCTTTACCTTGACCATTGGAAAACCCATTCCTTGGCAAACTTTCGACAAGACAAAGACCCCGGCTCAGTGGGCGCAGTTTGTAAAAGATGTAGTCTACAAGCTATAATAGACAAAAGAGAGAAAAAAGATATGGAAGAAATTATTGCACCGATTAGCAAAGAGATTCTGAAGGCGGAACTTTCCGAGGATAAAACGCCTGAGGTTTACGAATAAAAGTCATAATGAAATTTACGTCATAACGTATCAGGATTCGCCCAATGTGATGAAGGAGATTGGCCGGTTGAGAGAAATAGCCTTTCGTGCTGCAGGTGGCGGAACAGGAAAGGCGATGGATATCGATGAATATGACGTGATGGAAATCCATATAAGCAATTAGTTGTATGGAATCCTGAAGCGGAGGAGATTTTGGGAGGTTATCGTTATCTTTTGGGGGATGAGGTGCAATTTGATGAACATGGGAAGCCTGTGCTGGCTACTGCTCACATGTTTAATTTCTCGGAAGTTTTTTGAAAGAATATTTGCCTTACACGGTGGAGTTGGGACGCTCATTTGTTACATTGGAATATCAGTCAACCCGTGCCGGTTCCAAGGGATTGTTTGCTTTGGATAATTTGTGGGATGGTTTGGGCGCATTAACCGTGATTAAGCCTAATGTGAAATATTTTTTTGGTAAGATGACTATGTATCCTAGTTATCATCGTCAGGGGCGTGACATGATATTATACTTCCTGAATAAACATTTCGGTGATAAAGATAAAATTGATAACTCCGATGAAACCGCTGGAAATAGAAACAGATAAGAAAAATGTTGGAAAATCTTTTTCTGTTATGATTCCTTTAAAGAAGATTACAAGATCTTGAATACGGAAGTGCGTAAGCTGGGGTATAATATTCCTCCTTTGGTCAATGCATATATGAGTCTGTCTCCTACAATGCGTATGTTTGGAACAGCGATTAATTATGGATTCGGAGATGTGGAGGAACCGGAATTCTGATTGCAGTCAATGAAATTCTGGAAGACAAACGGGTACGTCATATCGAATCGTTTGTAAAGCAACATCCTGAGGCTATGAAAATAACTTCAGGCGCTCATCCCATACTGACCAAATAATCGGACTAATAGTAGTATTGGGGAACATTGTCAGGTGCAGATAAAATTTACAGGATTCATCTTGCTCGCATCTGACAATGTTTTTATTATACTGCCGGCAGACTGTTGCCTTTGATTTCCGGTAGAGGTCGAGCGCATATACGTCTGTCATGCCCGATATGTAATCCAGCACGGCTTGAATTTTCCATATAAAGTAGGTGCGTTGACATTGTACTGTCCGGATATGCGGTTGATAAGTAGTTGTGAATACGCTTTTCCGGAGAGCGCACTGCATTAATCATCAGGTCAATCAAGGTACTGATAACCCTGAATCCTGCCAATTCTATGTCCAGCACATCGCTGGAACGATATATTCTTTGAAAGGCAATTGCAGAACAATTGTCATAGGCCTCTTTCAATGGACTGCAAATGTGCATTATCAGGGTGCCTTCAAATTCCCCGGTCAATATCTTTTCTTCATTTTCAGTGAATACTCGTGTGCATTCCTTTATCAGTGCGCCTATGACCGAAGAACGTAAATAAGCTATCTGTTCATTGACGTCTGTTACAATCCGGCAAACTTCTTCAATGCGTTTTCTTCTTTTCTCATCAAAGAACTGCATATACAGTCCTTTGGTTTCATCATGTGTCAGAAGTTTTAATTTATGTGCGTCTTCTATGTCCATCATCTGATAACAAATATCATCTGCGGCTTCTACCAGGTAGACCAACGGATGGCGTGCGTAGCGTAAAGGCTCATCCGGTTTGCTGAGCCGGATAATCCCTAATTCTCCGGCTATTTTCTGATAATCAGCCTCTTCGCTTAAAGAAGAAGCCGAATTTTGATTTCTTTCCTGCCAATTGTGAGGAAAAAGGGTATTTTACGATGGACGCCAGTGTGGAGTAGGTCATCACGAACCCTCCTTTCCGTCTTCCTTCAAACTGGTGGGTGAGGATGCGGAATGCATTGGCATTTCCTTCGAAGTGGGTTAAATCATCCCATTCCATCGGTGAAAGTTCTTTTTCAATGCCATCCTTGTCCTTCCGAGAAGTAAGTTGAAATGGCTTTTCTTCCCGAATGACCGAAAGGAGGATTTCCCAGATCGTGTGCCAGACATGCGGCTGAAACGATGGAACCTATTTCCGATATATGGGAGTCGGCCAAGGCTGGGTGCTTCTTCAGAAGCTGGCTGGCGACATCGTTTCCTAAAGAACGCCCCACACAAGAGACCTCAAGGCTGTGAGTCAACCGGTTGTGTACAAATACGCTACCTGGTAAAGGAAATACTTGAGTTTTGTTTTGCAAACGACGGAAAGGTGCTGAGAAGATGAGACGGTCATAATCGCGTTGGAATTCGGTACGGTCATCTTTACGGGCCTCGTGTAGTTCTTCCATGCCGAAGCGTTTATTTGATATTAATTGTTTCCAGTTCATAATTCAGGCTTTATCTGTTTGCAAAAGTAAGAACTTCCGTTTAAAAACTGTAAACGCTTAGATAAATCCATCTAAATGTGTAAATTCGCACCTTATTAATCATGTGGCAATGTGTTGATTCGTCAATATGCCAATGGGCTGTATCATGTCTGGACTGTGTTTGTTGTCTGCAAATTATTAGCACATTGCCATATAAGCATATTGATAAATTATTAAAATTATGAAAATACAGGTAATCAATAAATCAAAACATGCTTTACCCGAGTATGCTACCGGGCAATCGGCAGGGATGGATATCCGTGCTAATCTTGACGAACCGATTGTGCTGAAACCCTTGCAACGTTGTTTGGTTCCTACGGGACTTATATCGCATTGCCTGAAGGTTTTGAAGCGCAAATCCGTCCACGTAGCGGGCTGGCTATTAAGAAAGGCATCGGAGTCCTGAATTCTCCGGGCACAATTGATGCCGATTATCGTGGTGAAATTTGTATTATCCTGGTCAATTTGTCATCTGAGGATTTTATGATAGAAGATGGGGAGCGCATTGCGCAAATGGTTGTAGCCCGTCACGAACATGCCGAATGGCAGGAAGTGGAGGTGCTGGACGAAACGGAACGTGGTGCAGGTGGCTTTGGACATACCGGAAAAAAGTAAAAGGAAACAATGAATAGAAGATTGAAATATGTGCCCATGCTATGTGTATGTCTGATAGGCATGCTTGTTTCATGCGGTACGGTGAAGAGAGCTTCCGGCTTGTCCGGAAATAAAGCTGTTGTGGAGGAAAAGGATCCGCTTACTCCGGAGCAGCGCCGTAAATACGACTATTTCTTTTTGGAAGCGCTTCGGATGAAGGAAAAAGGTGACTTGGATGCGGCTTTCGAAATGTATAGTCACTGTTTGGACATTTATCCGCAAGGAGCCGCTACTTTGTTCGAAATTTCCCGCTTCCATATGTTTCTCAATCAGCCGGAAAAAGGGGAGGAAGCTTTGAAGAAGGCAGTGGATGCCGATCCTAAGAGTTTTGGTATAAGCAAACTTTGGCAGCCTATTATCAAGGTAAGGGAAATTACCCGAAAGCCATTTATGTTTATGAGGATATGGCGAGCCAGTTCCCCTCACGTCTGGAACCGTTGATGGCTTTGATTGATCTCTATACCCGTACCAAGGACTATCAGCAGGTAGTTAATACATTGAACCGCCTTGAAGCCTTGGATGGGAAGTCTGAACAAATCAGCATGGAGAAATTCCGTATGTATCTGGCCATGAACAATGACCAGCAGGCATTTACGGAGATTGAGAATTTGGCAAAAGAATATCCATATGACATGCGTTATCTTACCATTTTGGGAGATGTCTATCTGAATAACGGTAAGGAAGAAGAAGCATACGAAACTTATCAGAAAGTATTGAAGGAAGAACCGGGCTATGCGCCGGCGTTGCTTTCCATGGCTTCTTATTACGAGAAAAAAGGGCAGGATAGTTTGTATCAGGTACAGTTGGATACTATTTTGCTGAATGATAATGTGGATAGCGATACAAAGATGAACATTATGCGCCAGCTTATTCTGCGTTCCGAGCAAACGAACAAGGACAGTACGAAAATAGCAGGCCTGTTTACTTCTATATTGAAGGAAAAACAAGAGAATGCAGATATTGCTATGTTGGCGGCCCAATATCTTCTGACGAAAAAGATGGATAAAGAGGCAACCCCTGTTTGCACCAAGTGCTTGAAATTGATCCGGAAAATACGCCGGCACGCTTGCAGCTATTGAGTTTTGCCATTCGTGAGCAGAATATGGATGAAGTAATCAAAATTGTGTGCTCCAGCTTTAGAATATACTCCGGATGTATTGGAATTCTATTATTATATGGGATTGGCCTATCATCAGAAAGAGAAAACAGACGAGGCATTGGAGGTTTTTAAAAAAGGAGTGAATCAAGTAACAGATAAAAGCAATAAGGATATCGTTTCTGATTTCTATGCCATTATGGGGGATCTTTATCATATAAAGAAGATGAATGTGGAGGCATATGCCGCATACGATTCCGCTTTGGTTTATAAGGAAAACAATATAGGGGCCTTGAATAATTATGCCTATTACCTGTCTGTAGAGCGTAAAAACCTGGATAAAGCGGAAGAATGAGTTACCGTACCGTAAAGGCCGAACCTACCAATGGTACGTATCTGGATACCTATGCCTGGATACTTTTTGAGAAAGGTAAATATGTAGAAGCAAAAATTTACATTGACCAGGCTATGCAGAATGATGGAAGTAAAAGTTCCGTTGTTGTAGAGCATTGTGGAGATATTTACTATATGAATGGAGATCGTGAAAAGGCTTTGGAATATTGGCAACAAGCGGAAAAATTATCCAAGGAGCCTCCTCAAGAAGGTAGTGAAGAACGTAGTGAAAAGGAATTGAACTTGTTGAGAAAGAAAATTGTACAAAAGAAATACTTTGCAGAATGATGAAACGTGTCTGTTTTTATTTGTTTAGCGCTTTGCTGATTATATTTATTTCTTCATGTTCATCTACCCGGAGTATGAAGAAAGGGGTATCTATTGGCAATTTATCCGAGTCGGAATATATGGAAGAGCTGATTAGCCGTTCTCCGGGATGGGATGCAATTCTGCGAAAAATGTCATTGGCCTTGACTTGAACGGTAAAGGACCGACTAAAAGTAAATGGTACGTTGCGCATGAAACGTGATGAAGTAATCCAGCTTTTCTATCGCTCCATTTTTGGGTATTGAAGTGGCACGTGCTGAAATATCTCCGGACGGAGTTTTAGTGATGGATCGCATGAACAAACGTTATGTACAAGTTCCTTTTGATGAATTGAAGAATCTGGCAAAGGCTGATTTGGATTTTCATACTTTGCAGGCCTTGTTTATGAATGAAATTTTTCTTCCGGGAAAAAAGGTGCTGACTGTCCGTGATATTTCGTCCTTTGCTGTGCGTCCTGAAAACGAAAATGCATTAATAGAAGTTAAGAACGGCAAACATTTCGCCTACCGTTTTCGTACCAATACAAATGATGGGCTGCTGAAAGAAAGTCATATCGGCTTGTCCGGTACCCAGTACGGGATAAATTGGCGTTATGATAAGTTTCGTCCGTTGGAGCAGAGACAGTTTCCGGGAACTATGACGGTTTCTTTTGAAGGGGCTGCCAAACCGGTTACGGCTGTATTTGAACTTTCCCGCCTTTCTACCAATAAGGATTGGGAAGCTCATACCGAAGTGCCCGGAAAATACGAAAGAATAGAATTGCAAGATTTGCTAAAACAGCTTATTAAATAATGAAACGTATCTTCTTACTACTCATAGCCTGCTGCTTTTTAAGTACTATTTCAGCGCAAAGTACTCGGAAAATAAGGGAGCTTGAAGCCAAACGGAAGGAACTTCACCAGCAGATTGCCGAGTCTGAAACTTTGTTGCAATCTACCAAAAAGGATGTGAAAAGCCAGTTTGGACAACCTTGCTTTGCTGACAGGTCAGATTGAGGAGAGAAGAAAATATATCAATACCATAGAGAGTGATGTTCATACATTGACAAGTGAGATCGCTTCTTTACAGAAACAACTGAATAAACTTCAGCGTGATTTGAAAGACAAGAAGCGGAAGTATGAAATTCGGTGCAATACATGTATCGTAACAAGTCTGTTCAAGAGAAATTTAAATTGTTTATTTTTTCTGCCGAGAATTTGAGTCAGACTTACCGTCGTATGCGTTATGTGCAGGAATATGCAAACTTCCAGCGCCTTCAAGGAATGGAGATAGAACGTAAGCAGAAGCAAATTGCCGCTAAAAAAAAAGAGAAGTGGAACAAAACTAAGCATGCCAAAACAGAAATCTTTTAAAAACAGGGGTGAGGTTGAAAAGGCCAAAACTGGAGATTCAGGAAAAGGAGCGCCAGACTCTTTTGGCGAATTTGCAAAAGAAGCAGAAAGGTATACAAAGCGAGATAAGGAAGAAACGTTCGGCTGAGCAATTGAATGCCCAGATTGACCGTTTGATTGAAATTGAATAGAGAAGCTAGAAAGCGTGCAGAGGAGGAAGCTCGTAGGAAGCCAGCTGCTGAGGCTGCCGCAAAGGCGGCAGCAGCTAAGAAAGCGGAGCGTGAAACTACGGGAGGGGCGTCCCGTTCTAAATCTACGGAAAAAAAATGAGTCTACAAAGAAGGTCGCTCCGGTGGAGAAGTTCAGTCTGAATAATGAGGACCGCCAGCTGTCGGGCAGTTTTGAACGTAACCGGGGTATTTTGCCGGTTCCCATTACCGGTCCATACGTGATTGTCAGCCATTACGGACAGTATGCCGTAGATGGTTTGCGTAATGTGAAACTGGATAATAAAAGGGATTGATATCAAGGGCAAACCCGGGAGCGCAGGCACGCCGCCGTTTTCAATGGAGAAGTTTCGGCTATTTTCCAGTATAATGGTTTTGAAACAATATACTGGTGCGTCATGGTAATTACATCTCTGTCTATTGCAACCTTTCTTCCGTATCGGTTTCTAAAGGCAGCAAAGTCAATACACGTACCGTTCTTGGTACTATCCATACAGATAGTTCGGGTAATACGGTCTTGCATTTTCAACTTCGTAAGGAAACGGCTAAACTTAATCCGGAATTATGGTTGGGAAGATGAAAAAGATAAGTTCTCTTTCTGTATTTTATTACTTTGCGGTTTCTCGCAGCTTGTTTGGAAACTGAAGAATTTTCTGTAGTTCCTGTTCCTGAAATTTCTTCCATAATAATTCCTTCTACGGAAAGTATCTGGCCTGTTGCTATAAAGAATGCTGATCTGGCTGGAGATTGGTTATCTTTTTGATATGTAGTACAGGATAACTTTCTGTATAATAGCTTTTAAAGTATAAATATGTATTTGAGGAACAGTTATTTCCGTTCTAAAACTTGTCTGTTCTTTCAAAGAGAACGAAAAAACATTTATTATTAAAAATAAATCTCCAATTAGTTTTGAGTTCAAGTCTAATTGCGTACATTTGTCCCCTGCATTAAGTATCCTCATAGAAGTACATTAATACTTTTCCAACTTATTCTTTAGTGATGATGGTAGAATCGTTTGTCTCTCTGTAAGATTCCTAATAGCAAAACGCACTTATCTTTTTATTAAAACATTTATTTTAAAATGAACATTTTTATTTGCAGGGCTTAACTATAATATGAGTGAAGCCGAACTTGGAGAATTATTTGCAGAGTATGGTGAAGTTGTTTTCTGTTAAGATTATAATGGACAGAGAGACCGGTCGTTCTAAGGGATATGGTTTTGTTGAAATGGCTGATGATGAAGTTGGAGATAAAGCGATTGCAGCTCTTAATGAAGTTGATATGGATGGAAAAACTCTTTCTGTGTCAGTAGCTCGTCCTAGAGAAGACGTCCGCGTCGTAGCTATGGCAACAATGGCGGTGGTGGTTATCGTGGCGGTAACAACAGTCGTGGTGGTGGCTATGGTGGTAGTCGCGGAGATAATGGCTATGGCGGTGGCAGAAACAGATATTGATCTGTATCTCTATAAAATATAAGGGAACCTGTCTTGGACATTTGAAATGCTGAGGCAGGTTTTTTAAGTGCCTGTTCAGGATATCTTCAAAAAGACTTTGGCTGTCGGTTATTTCTTTTTATTTTATGGCAAGCAGAAGATGTTCCAATTGAGGGGTAAAAAGGTTAATTTATTAAGCATGGTCAATAATTTCTACATAAATTCCAGGTACTTTCTCTCTTTTTATAGAAAGGCTATAAGTATTATGCGTGTTATATTCAAACTTCATTCTGGATTATTCCAACAAGAAAGAAGATGATTGAGTATGGAGAGATACTTGTTTCCTAGAAAATAGATTCCTGTGTCTGTGTTGTCAATAGTTCCAGCGCCTTGATTCCCATAACGGAATTTCCTTTTGGATTCAATCTCGGGCTCCACACTGCAACTGAATATCGTAGTGGGTAAACTGCGGCTATACCGCCTCCCACACCACTTTTCCCCGGAAGACCTACCAAATAAGAAAATTCTCCTGCTTCGTCATAGAATCCACATGTTTGCATGATGGCATTGATACGTTTCACTTGAGAGGCGGTCAGCGTGATTCCTTCGAATGTAAAAGCCTGTTTATGGTTGGCAAACGGCAAAAAGGCTTTGGATAAATCATAACAACTCATTTCTATGGAGCATTGCAGGAAATAGAAATGAAGTACACGTTCTATGTCATTGTCGATGTTATGATAATATTTCAACAGGTTGGTGATTGCCGCATTCAGATAACCGTTTTTACGTTCGGACAGGGCAACTTCTTCATTATAATGAATTTGGTTATTTCCGCTGATTGAGCGGACGAAACGAAGATATTCTTCTTCGGGGTGTTTCAGATGGTTCAGCAGGATATCTGTCATTACAATGGCTCCGGCGTTAATAAAGGGATTCCGAGGAATTCCTTTTTCTACCTCCAGTTGTACTAGTGAGTTGAAAGCTGTTCCCGAAGGTTCTTTACCTACTCTTTCCATAGATTATCTCCTTCAAGACTCAAACACATGGCAAGTGAAAAACTTCGAAATACTTTGGATGGAGAAGCCGGGTGGTGGCTTCTCCATGCATGAAAGTTTTGTTTTGTATCGTATGGATACACATTCCGAATTGATCTGGGTTGATTTTGGCAAGTGCCGGAATGTAATCAGCCTGTTTGCCAATAGAGGCGTAGGGCTGGATTTCTTGATAGATGTCTTTAGAATCTGTTGATAATCCATAATTTGGACGTTATTTTCTGTATAGTCACCATTGGCTTTGATGAGCTCGATCAACTTCTCAACAGCCTGATCTTCGGGAATGTTTTTTTCTATGCATTCTTTCTTTTTATAGAGGCTGATTTTTCCACGACCGGCACCTACATAGCCATAGTCGGCATCCGCCATTTCGCCGGGACCATTGACAATACAGCCCATAATGCCGATCTTCAGACCTTTCAAGTGCGAGGTAGCTGTTTTGATACGGGCGATGGTAGACTCCAAATCATATAAGGTACGACCACATCCCGGACATGAAATGTATTCCGTTTTGCTGGTTCGGATTCTGCCGGCTTGCAGGATACCAAATGCAGTGGTATCTACCACTATATGACTCAAGGGGCCTTGGTTGTACAAGAAGATTCCGTCACAGAGTCCGTCAAAAATTAGTGCACCCATATCAGCTGCCGCTTTGATTTGCAGGTCTTCAGCTTTCGTTTCCTGATAGTATTGGAAGAATACGACCGGATTCTCTAACCCTTCATTCATCAGTTCGTGTGTCATGGCACGATATTCGCCGAGGCGGTTGGGATGATTGCTTTGGGCGATGATTACCACTTCGGGATGTAGTTTAAGGGCTGCGATTACTTCGTCATTCATAGCCATATAGGGCAGAAACAGGAATTTCAGATCGGAAACCGTGTGATGTAATTCTATCATCTGCTGGTAGTTAAATGCCGGATAGACATTTTTGTCTTCTGGATTCCATGCATTGGCATCTACTAGATAGGCTATATTGTTATCTCGTGATTGGGGCACACTTCCACCGCAATAAATATAGTCAGGTTTGAACTGAGGATTAGTTTCGAAAGACCCTTCCAGACGTTCGGCTATTACTACGGGAAGATTATCTCCTCCAATGTTTCGGACAGCCTTAGTCTTCCGGCGCCCCGGAGATAGGTAGTTGAACTGCGGAGCTTCTTTTCCAGGAATAAAAGGATGTCCTTCCCGAGTTAGTATATAATCAACCAGTTTGCGGGCTACCGGAATTTCGTTTCAGGAGCCTCGCTCAATGAAACACGATGGTATCTCCCAAGCCATCTGCAAGGAGTGCGCCTATTC
>ENA-OQAL01000225-OQAL01000225.1-human-gut-metagenome-genome-assembly--contig:-NODE-225-length-14898-cov-4.453185_pt1 | contig 14898 bp, 16 predicted proteins | sample MGYA00242491_ERZ504519 | MGnify/ENA primary metagenome ERZ504519 (study PRJEB26092, sample SAMD00036260) | human gut metagenome | host: Homo sapiens | study: EMG produced TPA metagenomics assembly of... | reverse complement strand
AAGGAAAGAAACGACCTATCGCCGTAAAATACGTATCGGACGTCAGAATCCGCAGTATTACGAGGTGTTGGAAGGACTGGAAAAAGGCGAACGCGTCATCGTTTCCGGTTATGAGAGTTACAAAGACAATGAAGTATTGGTGTTAAACTAAAAAATAAATTGTGATGAAAAAGATAGTACGTATATTGGCAGGTTTGGTAATGGGTTTGATGTGTGTAAACTGTGCCAGTGCAAAAAGTGGTAACGAAGAAAAAGTAAGTGAAACCCGCAGTGTGAATCCTTTCCATTCCATTGAAGTGGAGAGTGTGGCCAGTGTGTATTTCACTCAGTCGGATACCTATTCTCTTCGTGTAGAGGGAGAAAAGAAATGGGTAGACCAGACAAAGTGTACGGTGAAAGACGGAGTATTGCTGATTGCGTGGGCTGAGAAAGGTAAGAAAACTACCCGGAATGTGAACGGACTCTCTATTTACATCAGTGCACCCGATTTGCAGAAAGTAGCTTTTGAAGGTGTCGGATCATTCAATTGCAAGTCCCGCCTGAACCTGAAGGATGTGAAGTTTGATGTGGAAGGCGTGGGCAGTCTGCACGTGACCGACTTGCGCGCCCGGAATGTGCAAGTCAGTCTGGAAGGTGTAGGAAGCGGTGAACTGGCCGTAGATTGCGAACACCTGGATGCCAGCATAGAAGGTGTCGGTAGTCTCACTTTAAGTGGAAAGGCTAAATCGGCTCAAATCTCCAAAGACGGAATCGGCAGCGTCTCCACCCGGCGGTTGAAAGTCGGTGAATAAATTTCGTAATTGCAGTATAAAAACACTTACCACTCATGAACACACTTTTTAGAAATTTCTCGCATACCTTCCGGCGTTTCTTTACGGCCAGCGTATTGAATCTGTTAGGATTGAGTATTGCCTTTGCGGCCTGTTTCGTCATTCTGACGCAGGTGGACTACGACTATAACTACAACAAAGCCTATCCGGCACACGATCGTATTTACCGGGTAGAAGTGGATGCAGGCGGAGATTACGGCTGGCAAATCTGGCTGGCTCGTCCTTTCTGTGAGCTGGTGGGAGCTTCTTCTCCCCATATACAGGCCATTTCTGTGACTTCATTATCAAACTATTCCTCTGATTTTGAGGTAGACGAACACATCTATTCAGAACTTTGGTTTACCGGATTTGAGAATTACTTGGAGGTATTCCAGCCTACCATGGTATGCGGTACGACCGCTTCCCTGAATGAACCCGGCCAGGTCCTGATTTCGGCATCCATGGCCCGTCGTTTTTTCGGTACTACGGATGCCATTGGCAAGACGATTTATATAGACCGTAAATCTCGTAATCAGCCGTTGGTGGTAGGAGGGGTTTACCAGGATATGCCGGAGAATTCCCAGTTGGGTAACTGTGTGTTCTCTTGTTTCCGTTCGGATTTGAACAAAGATTCCTGGACTAACTGGAATTATGCCTTGTATATCCGGCTCGATAATCCGGCTTCATTGCCCGATGTGGAACGGTCGGTTATTGAAAACTGCAAGCAGAATATTCCAAGAGACCGGATTAGCGGAGATGAAGACTGGGAGAATTTCATTCATTTTACGCCGTTGGACGAAGTGCACTATTCTACGGTGGGCAACAAGGCGGCTACCAGTAAGGCCGCCGTGTACCTGCTGCTGTGTGTATCGGTGCTGATTCTGCTTACAGCAGCAGTCAACTACATGAACTTCTCACTGGCAGAAACTCCCATGCGGTTACGTTCCATCAATACCCAAAAGGTGTTGGGGGCTTCCACTTTCTCCTTGCGGATGTATCTGCTGTTAGAATCCGTATTGGTTTGTGTGTGTGGCTTCCTGCTGTCCTTGCTCTGGCTTTATCTGCTGAAAGGCACCTCTTTGACTACCTTGGTGGCATCCGATCTTTCTCTGATGTCCCACCCGGGTCTGGTGATGGCTTTGGGTGGAGTTGCCGTGTGCATGGGCTTGCTGGCCGGAGCCTATCCTTCTTACTACGTCACTTCTTTTCCGCCGGCATTGGTGTTGAAAGGTTCGTTCGGTCTTTCCCCGAAAGGAAAGATGCTGCGTACGTTTCTGGTTTGTTTCCAGTTCTTTGTCTCTTTCATGCTGATTATCTCCGTGGGCATCATGTACCTGCAGAGCCGTTATATTCAGCAGAGCGACTATGGCTATGACAAGGAGGTCGTACTGGTGGGAGCGATTCCTTATGAATATCTCGATCGCAGGGAAGCGATTGTCAGTGAATTGTCCGGTATTTCGGGCATAGAAGGCATTTCGATTTCCAAGTTCGTGTTAAGTTCAGCCGATAATTATATGTCGTGGGGAAGAGGAGAAGGAGAACATCACATACAGTTGGTCTGTTTTCCGGTAGATTACCGCTACTTATCTGTGCTTGGCATCAAGATTACTGAGGGGAGGAACTTTAAACCGGGCGACGGAGATGTGTATATTTTCAACGAAGCAGCCTGGAAGAAATATCCCTGGATGAAGGTGGACGAACCCGCTACTCTTGGTGATTATCCTGTGGTCGGATTCTGTGAGAATATTCGTTTCAGCAGTTTCCGCAACAACGATGCCGTAGAGCCGATGGCTTTCTTTATTTACGGAAAAGATTATGCAAATTGGGATGCCAACAATATCTTGAACATCCGGGTGGCTGCGGGAGTAGACAAAGTGGACATGCTTCATCGCTTGGCTGAGACAACAGAAAAGATGGCACCGGGCCGTGATTTCAGATTCCGTTTCATGGATGAGGTGATTGACCAGAACTATCATCAGGAACTGCGTTTCACCCGTCAGATTCTGTTGTTCTCCTTGATTGCTATCGTGCTCAGCATGATAGGCGTGTTCGGACTGACCTTATTTGAAAGCGAATACCGCCGGAAGGAGATTGGTATCCGGAAAATCATGGGAAGTTCCACTGGTGAGATTCTCTATATGTTTACCAAGCGTTATTTCGTTATGCTGGTGGTCTGCTTCGTACTGGCAGTTCCCTTTGGTTGGTGGATAGGGCACGACTGGCTGGAAAGCTTCTCCGACAAGACGCCTATCCGTGCCTGGGTATTTGTGGCCTCCTTCCTGCTGGTCAGTCTCATTACGGTACTGACAGTGACATTCCAGTGCTGGAAGAATGCCAATGAAAACCCTGTACGGAGTATTAAGACGGAATAAACACATAAAACTATAAAATACGATGAAAGGACTGAAAACTTATTTTACCTATCTTCACCGCAACAAGCTGTTTACATTGGTCAACGTGGCAGGATTGGGCATCTCTCTGATGTTTGTGCTGCTCATTGCCAATATGGTGGTGCGGCAGCTCACTGTAGGCAGCGATATAAAGGACATCGAGCATATTTATGTGTTGTCGAACGAGGAATATAGCGCCAGCAATTACCTGGTGGGTGAACGGCTGGCCAACCGTTATCCGGAAATGGCCGACTGGTGCGCTGTGAATGCTGAAGCTTGTAACTCGGGGAGTTATGCGGTAATAGAAAACCGGAAAACCAGCCTCGAAATATATTGTGTGAAAGATAATTCCTCCGTTTCTTTGGCTATTCGCTGTTGTCGGGAAATCCGGAACAGGCACTGGTCGATGCACATAGCATCGTGCTGACCGAATCGGCTGCCCGTAAACTGTTTGGGGATGAACCTGCGGAAGGCAAGATGCTTCGTTTGTCTGCAGACAAGAAGGAGATGTACACAGTGACAGGCATCATAAAAGACTTTGATAACTCTGTTATCCCCGATGAGGTAGAAGCCATTGTACCATTCGACTATGTGGATTTTGTGAACTGGGGAAGCAGTATGCGCAATCCGGATATGAACAACATGGGAGGGACGACGATACTGGTCCGTTTTCCTCAAGGTGTCAATCCCGATCAGAAAGCTGCCGATATGCTGTCTTTTCTCAAAACCTTTTCCTGGGGATATCAGCATGAGTTGTTCCGTGAGGCATTCTGGATGCCGTTGAAAGACGTGTGTTTCTCCGAAATAATAAGTCTTCAGCTACGTCAGTACAATCCGGTGAAAGTCTGGATATTCTTAGTGGCAGGTATTCTGATTCTGCTGATGGCTGTATTCAATTACGTCAGCATGTGCGTGGCACAAGTAAGCTATCGTGCCAAAGAAATGGCTACCCGCCGGTTGTTGGGCTCTTCCGCACGGAGTATCTTCTGGCGCTTGTTGGGAGAGTCGGCCTTGTTTACCACAGGAGCCTTTCTGCTGGCTTTGCTGTTGGCTAAGGCTGTGGAACCGACGGCCTGTGACCTGCTGCAAACACGGCTGGACATCTGGGGCGACTTAAACGCCATCACTTTGCTAATCTATTTGATAGGCATTGTTCTGCTTTCCTTGCTGGCCGGAGTGGTACCTGCTGTTCTGCTTTCTCACTACCATCCGCTGGATGTGGTGAAAGGCACTTTCCGTCGGAAAACCAAGGCGGTGTACCTTCGGGCACTGTATGTGGTACAGAGCGGACTCACCGTAGCCATGCTGACTTGCACCCTCTATCTGTCCGCACAAATCTACCGGATTCTGCGTGAACCGTTGGGTTATACGTACGGTCATGTGCTCGACTATCCTGCCATGACAGTCGGTTCTTCCGAAAAGATACGTCTTTTTCGTGACGAAGCCCGTAAGAAGCCCTTTGTAAAGAATGTCTGCTTGACTGCCGGTACGCCTGTAAACCGGGGAAACAACAATACCACCCAGCTTTACGACAACAACGGGATACCTCAAAATGTCAGTTTTCAGGTGTTCCGTACCGATTCAGCCTTCTTGGACATCTTTCACATCCAGGTGTTCGACGATAGGAAACTTCCACGGAAATGGGGAACATGTATTTCTCCGAAAGTACGTTCGATTCTTTGCAGCTGGATTACGCGCGTACGGCAGAATTGCGGAATGAATATGGCCGCCAGTATGCTGTAGGCGGGCGGTATGCCGACATCAAATTCGGTTCCATTCTCCTTCCGCAGTCACCCACCATGATTTCAGTAGAGCATCCGGACAAAGTAAGGCCCTGGAACGTACTGGTAGAAACCATTGAAGGCGATCAGGCAGCATATAAGAGAGAACTTGATGCCTTGTTTTCGGAAGTGGTGGAGGGTATTCCCTTTGAATCTAAATGGTATGCCGATGAAATCAAGGAAGTCTACAAAGATTTGTTGCACATGCGTACTACTATTGTGGCCTTCACGTGTGCAGCTCTATTGATTTCCCTATTGGGACTGACCGCCATGAGCATTTATTTCATCAGCCAGCGCAAGCGCGACATGGCCATCCGAAAGGTTTTTGGTTCCAGTGCAGGTATGGAACGGGCACGACTGCTTCGTTTCTCCCTGCTGTCTTTGCTGGCAGGCATGCTGTTGGCCGTTCCTTTGGCGTGGTTCGGTGTACAGCAGATAGACGGTATCCTGCACTATTCACCCATGGCGATGTGGGGCGTGTTTGGCGTTGCCTTTCTGTTGGTAGCCTTGATTTCTTTAGGCTCCGTGTGTCTCATCAGTTGGGGAGCCGTTCGTGAAAATCCGGTGAACCACATCAAGACCGAATGATTTTTCAGTGTGTGTAAAAACAGATAAAACAATCGGGACCTCCGCTCATTTGCCGAGGCCCCGATTTATATCTTAGAGACGGGCAGCTACTTTCTGCCAGTCCACCAGTGTCCAGAATGTTTCGATGAAAGCTGCCCGGCGGTTGCGGTAGTCAATGTAGTAGGCATGTTCCCACACGTCGATAACCAGTAACGGTTTCAGTCCCTTCTTGAGCGGATTTCCGGCGTTCGATTCGCTGACGATGGACAAATGTCCGTCTTTGTCACTCACCAGCCAGGTCCATCCCGAACCGAATAGCGTGGTGGCTGCCTGTGTAAACTTCTCTTTGAAAGTTTCTACCGAACCGAAATCGCGAGTCAACGCATCTGCTAAAGGTTGAGGTATTTCCGGCTGATGAGGAGTCAGTGTATCAAAGAAGAACGTATGGTTCCAGGTCTGGGCTGCATTGTTAAACATCGGCCCTTCCGCTTCCAGCAAGATTTGCTCCAGCGTTTTTTTCTTCGTAAGGCGTACCGGCAATCAATTTGTTCAGGTTGTCTATGTACGTTTGCAAATGTTTTCCGTAATGATATTCCAGTGTTTCTTTGCTCATTTTCGGAGCCAGTGCTTCCAGTTGATAAGGAAGTTCAGGAAGTAAATGTTTCATTTTTTCTTGATTTAAAGTTGATAAATTTCAATTCTGTTTCTATATAAACAAACAAATCGTTCGTAAAGTTGAAACTGCGGTACTAATTTAATATAAAAATCGGTGTTTTCATAGAAAATCTCTCCCTAAATTCCCTCTATACTGTGAGAAATCGTAATTTCGCTGACAGATTAGGTAGATTTCTATAATATTTTAAGGTTAAAAGTAACATGTGTGGAATTGTAGGATATATCGGAAAGCGAAAGGCTTGGCCGATATTGGTAGAAGGCCTGAAGCGCCTGGAGTATCGCGGATATGATAGTGCCGGAGCGGCCTTGATGAGCGACACTCATCAGTTGAATGTGTATAAATCCGTGGGAAAAGTAGCTGATTTGGAACGGACAGCCGAAGGGCAGGATGTGTCCGGTTACGTGGGAATTGCTCATACGCGTTGGGCCACCCATGGAGAGCCCAGTACGGTAAATGCTCATCCGCATTGCAGTCAGAATGGTGATTTGGCACTGGTACACAACGGGATTATTGAGAATTATGCCGTGCTGAAAGAAAAGCTGCAGGCCAAAGGCTGCACCTTTAAGAGCAGCACCGATACGGAAGTGCTGGTGCAGTTGATAGGCTATATCCAGCAGCAAGGCAACCTGGACTTGCTGACCGCTGTGCAGTTAGCTTTACGGGAAGTTATCGGTGCTTATGCCATTGCAGTAGTCGACCGTAAGCATCCCGACGAGATTATGCTGCCCGCAAGAGTAGCCCGTTAGTCGTCGGAGTAGGCGAGGGAGAGTTCTTCTTGGCTTCTGATGCCACTCCCATGGTGACTTACACCAATCAGGTGGTGTATCTCTCTGACGGAGAAATAGCCGTACTACGGGCAGGTGCTCCCTTGAAGATTGTCGACTTGAATAATGTAGAATGCCCGCATGAGGCACAGACCGTAGCCCTTAATATCGGGCAGCTGGAAAAAGGAGGTTTCCCCCACTTCATGCTGAAAGAAATCTTCGACCAGCCCGACTGCATCAGCGACTGTATGCGTGGGCGCGTGAATACGGACACTTGTACGGTCACCCTTTCCGCCGTGTCCAACTACAAGGAACAACTGTTGCGTGCCGGACGCTTTATTATCGTAGCCTGCGGTACTTCCTGGCATGCCGGACTCATCGGCAAGCAACTGATTGAAAGCTTCTGCCGCATTCCGGTGGAAGTGGAATACGCCTCCGAGTTTCGTTACCGTAATCCGGTGATTCATCCTGATGACGTAGTCATCGCTATCTCCCAGAGCGGAGAAACTGCCGACACATTAGCTGCCATTGAACTGGCCAAGTCGCAGGGAGCCTTTATCTATGGTATCTGTAACGTCATCGGTTCTTCCATTGCCCGTGCTACGGATACCGGTTCCTATATCCATGTGGGTCCCGAAATCGGAGTGGCTTCTACGAAAGCCTTTACCGGACAGGTTACCGTGCTCACCCTGCTGGCTTTGGCGTTGGGACGAGAAAAAGGTACACTTTCGGAAGAAGAGTATCATCGGATAGTGAAAGAACTGGTTGCCGTCCCTGAAAAGATGCGGACCGTCCTGAAGCAGCATTCGTTCATTGCCGATTTTTCAAAGATGTTTACCTACGCCCGCAACTTCATTTATTTAGGTCGGGGATACGCCTTTCCGGTTGCCTTGGAAGGAGCCTTGAAGCTGAAAGAAATTTCGTACATCCATGCCGAAGGTTATCCGGCCGCCGAGATGAAACACGGCCCTATTGCTCTGATTGATGCCGAAATGCCGGTGGTCATCGTGGCCACACAGTCGCCCTTGTACGAAAAAGTGCTGAGCAACATTCAGGAAATCAAAGCCCGCAAGGGAAGAGTGGTAGCCGTAGTAACCGAAGGAGACACGGTTATCCGAAACTTGGCTGATTACAGCATCGAACTTCCCGCTACGCTGGAATGTCTGAATCCGTTAGTAGCTTCCATTCCGTTGCAGTTGTTGGCCTATTACATTGCAGTTTGCCGTGGAATGGATGTCGACCAGCCACGCAATCTGGCTAAGTCTGTAACGGTGGAATAACGTAAGTTTTCACAGATACACTGAAATCCCTGTATTTCTGACGCCTTTGGTGAGAAATGCAGGGATTTTTACTCTTATTGTCTCAGATTTGAAAACATAGTGTTGAAAAAGAGAAAACCGTAAGTAATTCATAATTAATGGTTGATAAGTAAGAAGAAAGCGTGCTGTTTTTCCTTTTTACAGATATTTTCTTTATCTTCAAAGGCAAAACCGCACGCTATGAATTACGAAACTTATCAAATCATGCTATATGTCCTGTCCTTCCTGGCAGTGATAGTCTTTGTAGCACTTTATTTTGTGAAGGCCGGGTACGGCATATTTCGTACCCGCTCCTGGGGATGGTCTGTGCCGAACAAAGTAGGCTGGATACTGATGGAAGCTCCTTCATTTGTGGTAATGGGGCTTTGGGCGTGGAAGGCAGGAGTAGAGGCGTATACTCCGCAGGCCGTATTTGTAGGACTGTTCATGCTGCATTATTTTCAACGTTCGTTTGTCTTTCCGTTGCTGATGAAAGGGAAGAGCCGGATGCCGCTGGCTATCATGGCGATGGGAATACTTTTCAATGTAATCAATGTGACCTTGTTGGCTGCCAGCTTTTTCAGTTGTGCATTGCCGGGGAAGTACGAACCGGCCACATTTTGGACAAATCCTTTACCTTGGATAGGAGCCGCGATATTTTTCATAGGAATGGCCATTAATCTGCATGCAGACCATGTAATCCGGAATTTACGGAAGCCGGGCGATACACGTCATTACCTGCCGGAGAAAGGTTTTTATCGCTATGTGACTTCAGCCAATTACTTTGGGGAGTTGGTGGAATGGACCGGATTTGCTTTGCTGACGGTTTCTCCTGCGGCTTGGGTGTTTGTGTGGTGGACAGCAGCCAATCTGGTGCCGCGTGCCGATGCCATTTACAAACGCTATTGTGAGGAGTTCGGAAAGCAGGCGGTAGGTAGCAGAAAAAGAATTATACCTTATATATATTAGGAAAAGGAGGAAAGATGGATTCACTTTTATTTACTCCGGTCACTTTGGGGCCGTTGACACTGCGTAACCGTAGTATTCGTTCGGCCGCATTTGAAAGCATGTGTCCGGGAAATGTGCCTTCACCGCAATTGCTGGATTATCACCGTTCGGTGGCTGCTGGTGGGGTGGGAATGACTACGGTGGCGTATGCAGCCGTAACGCGTAGTGGACTTTCATTTGACCGTCAGTTGTGGATGAGCCCGGAGATTGTGCCGGGACTGCGTGAGCTGACGGATGCGGTACATGTCGAAGGGGCTGCAGCAAGCATTCAACTGGGGCATTGTGGTAATATGTCGCATAAGAGTATTTGTGGATGCCTTCCGGTAGGAGCAAGCAGCGGATTCAATTTGTATTCACCGACTTTTGTGCGCGGATTGCGTGCCGATGAATTGCCGGAAATGGCGAAAGCTTACGGACGGTCTGTGTGTCTGGCGCGTGAAGCAGGATTTGATGCAGTGGAAATACATGCCGGGCATGGATACCTGATTAGTCAGTTTCTTTCCCCTTCTATCAATCATCGGAAGGATGAATTTGGCGGAACGTTAGCGAACCGCATGCGTTTCATGGAGATGGTGATGGAGGAAGTGATGAAAGCAGCGGGGAATGATATGGCTGTGCTGGTGAAAATGAATATGCGCGACGGTTTTCGGGGAGGTATGGAACTGGACGAGTCCTTACAGGTGGCACGGAAACTGCAGGAATTAGGAGCACATGCGCTGGTGTTGAGCGGCGGATTTGTCAGTAAGGCACCGATGTATGTGATGCGGGGCGAGATGCCTATCCGAACCATGACGCACTACATGACCTGTTGGTGGTTGAAGTATGGTGTGCGACTAGTAGGTAAATACATGATACCCTCTGTGCCTTTCCGTGAGGCTTATTTCCTGGAAGATGCCTTGAAGTTTCGGGAGGCACTGGATATACCGTTGGTGTATGTGGGAGGTCTGGTGTCGCGACAGAAAATAGAGGAGGTATTGAATCATGGCTTTGAAGCGGTACAGATGGGACGTGCGTTGCTGAATGAGCCTGACTTTGTGAATCGTATGCGACAGGAAGAGAATGCACGGTGCAATTGTCGTCACAGTAATTATTGCATTGCCCGTATGTACACGTTGGACATGGCTTGTCATCAGCATTTGCAGGAGGAACTGCCGCCTTGTCTGAAGAAAGAAATCGAACGAATTGAAAGCAAGGGATGAGATGGAGCGTAAATTAGCAGTGATTACAGGTGCCGACGGAGGAATGGGAACAGAGATTACCCGTGCGGTGGCGTTGGCTGGTTATCGGGTGATAATGGCCTGCTGTAACAAGGAAAAGCTGAGGCTAAAAGAGAGTGGGTGGTGAAGGAAACGGGGAATCCGGAGGTGGAGGTCATGTATATTGATTTGGCTTCGTTGGCTTCTGTGGCTGACTTTGCGGAGCGACTCTGTGCCCGTGGGGAGAGACTGGCATTGCTGATGAACAATGCCGGGACGATGGAAACCGGTCGCAGGCTGACGGAGGATGGACTGGAACGTACGGTGAGTGTGAATTATGTGGGGCCTTATCTGTTGACACGCAGGTTGCTTCCACTAGTGGGAGAGGGGAGCAGAGTAGTCAACATGGTGTCGTGTACGTATGCAATCGGCCGGCTGGATTTCCCGGATTTTTTCTTGCGCGGAAAGAAGGGGAGTTTCTGGCGAATTCCGGTTTATAGCAATACGAAATTAGCTTTGACACTTTTTACGCTTGAATTGGCAGCTCGTGTGAAGGAGAGAGGAATTGTGGTGAATGCGGCTGATCCGGGCATTGTTTCGACGGATATTATCACCATGCACATGTGGTTTGACCCTTTAACGGATATTTTCTTCCGGCCGTTTATCCGGACACCTCGTCAAGGGGCAGCCACGGCCATCGGTTTGCTGCTGGATGAAGAGGCAGGCAAGCGTACCGGTACATTGAATGTAAGCGGACATGCTGTAAGGTTATCCGGGAAGTATCTTCCTCATGTGCAACAGCAGGAGTTGTGGGAGCGTACAGAGGAGATTGTGAAGAAGTGGTTATAAGATGTATAAATGAAAACGGGCCGGCTTATCTGTGTGACAAGTCGGCCCGTATCGTTAAAGATTATGTATTATACCAAGTGAGCAATCAGTTCTTCACGGTCGCCTGCTAACAGGTCGATAACCGGAACTTCAATCATGGTGTAGCATCCCGGTTGCTGCTTCATAGAAGCACGAGCTACACAAACCAGTACCTGAGCTGTCAGAGCCGGGTTGTTGATCTTCATGTCAAATTCGAAGAGCTGGTTGTGAGTCTTACCTGATACACCTTTGCGAACCAGGTTTACACCGTGACCTACATCGTTCAGGTCGTCTACGCAAGGAACTTGGATAACGTGTGTTTCATCGTTTACAAAATAGGGGTCAGCTTTGATGGCTGCTTCTACTGTCTTGAAATCTGCACCTTCTTCCAGTTCTACATATACCATACGGCGGTGAATACCTGTTCCCATCGGAATAGTCATAGACAACGCATCTTTTACTCCGGCAATGGCGCGAACGGCTACAGAATGTCCCATGCTGCGGCCCGGACCGAAGTTAGTGTAAGTGATTCCTTTCGGAGCGATGGCTTCCAGCAGCGTGCGTACTACAGAGTCGCTTCCCGGATCCCATCCGGCAGAAATGATAGCTACTGCGTTGTGAGCTTTTGCTGTTTCACCCAAAGAACGGCGCAGGCTGGTAATCTGAGTGTGGATGTCGAAGCTGTCTACCGTGTTGATGCCTAATGCAAGGATTTCTTTTGCATATTGTTCTACGCTGCGGGTCGGAGTTGCCAGAATAGCTACATCTACATCTTTCAGTTCGCGAATATCTTTTACTACAGGATAATCGGCCAGTTCTGCAGGTTTGTTTTCTGCTCCATTACGGCGTACGATACCTGCTACTTCAAAATCAGGAGCTGCTTCAAGAGCTTCCAGTGTGAATTTTCCGATGTTTCCGTAACCTACTACGGCTGCTCTAATCTTTTTCATATTTCTTATTTGTTTTAAGTTGTTTCGTTTTAGTTGGCGCAAAATACAGAATTAGAATCATTCCAAACAAGCAATAAAGCCACGAATTCCAAAAAATCTGGCTGAACTTACAATTTATAACTTCTTATCGTTATTTTTGTTCTCCATTTTATAAATTGTTAGAAAAACATGATTGAATATATCAAAGGAGAACTTGTGGATGCTACTCCGGCGTGGGTGGTTGTAGAGTGTAATGGATTAGGATATGGAATTAATGTGTCGCTGAACACTTACTCTGCCGTACAGGGAAAAAAGGAGGTCAAACTCTATATATATGAGGCCATCCGTGAAGATGCGTATGTGTTATATGGATTTGCCACCCGTCAGGAGAGGGAATTGTTTTTGTTGCTTATCAGTGTATCGGGCATTGGAGGAAATACGGCACGTATGATTTTGTCGGCACTTTCTCCTTCGGAATTGTGTAACGTGATTGGCAGTGGAAACGACAAGCTGCTGAAGACCGTGAAGGGAATTGGCTTGAAAACGGCCCAGCGCATCATTGTGGAGCTGAAAGATAAGATTGCAGTGACAGGTATAGAGAGTGCGGCAACCGTCAAATCGGTGGCTGTAGCTGCCAATACGGAAATATATGAAGAGGCAGTGGCTGCATTGACTATGTTGGGATTTGCACAGGCACCTTCTCAAAAGGTGACCGCGCAGATTCTCAAGGAGGAACCGGATGCACCTGTGGAAAAAGTGATTAAACTTGCTTTAAAGCGACTTTAAATCAGGATGTTATTGTTTGCCAGTACTTCCTTGGCTGTACTGTAGTACTTTCCTGGCAGTATTGGAGTACTCCCACGGAAGTACTGAAGTACTGCTTAGGGAGTACTGAGCGGTGGGGTTGGTCTTCGCGTGAAAGGGCGCCGCACCCTCAAAGAGTGTTTCTTCTGTTTTGAAGCAATGCATTTTTTTTGTTCCTTTGTGAAGTTTATTGATTAAAAATTAAGTAGCATGACATTTGCGAGCATTGTATGGGATGTGGATCCGGTGCTGGTTCATTTGGGTTCGCTCGAAATCCGTTGGTACGGGCTGATGTGGGGGCTGGGATTTATTCTGGCTTACGAAATGGTCTCCCGTTTGTTTAAGAAGGAAGGGTATCCGGAAAACTGGGCTGACAAACTGTTTGTATATTGTATTGTCAGCAGTGTAATTGGAGCTCGTCTGGGGCACTGCCTGTTTTATGAATGGGATTATTATGGAGCGCATCCGGCAGAAATCCTGAAAATTGGAAAGGCGGACTGGCCAGTCACGGAGGTGTATTTGCCTTGATACTGGCTTTAATCTGGTATTCTAAGACAGTGACGAAAAAGCGTGTGGTGGTTGTTCGACCGTATGATACCTGCCGTAGCGGTGGTTTGTATGTGTATCCGTTTCGGTAACCTGATGAACTCCGAGATTTTCGGTTATCCTACAACTTTACCATGGGGATTTGAGTTTGTCCGCTCGCGTGAATGGCAGGAATTATACAATCAGAATGGAGTGGCGCAGGCTTGTCATCCTACTCAGATTTATGAAATGTTGTACTGTCTGGTAGCACTGGTCGTATCGTGGTTCATGTATCACAAGCTTCATTTAGGAAAACGAATCGGATTGACTACGGGCGTTTCTTTGTTAATCTTTTTCGGTGCTCGGTTCGGATTGGAATTCATGAAGAATCCACAGGTAGCTGAAGAAGTAGGCATGACATTGAACATCGGACAATGGTTGAGTGTGCCGTTGATATTGTTAGGTATATATCTGATTGCAACCAGCGGAAAAAGGAAAGAAGCCTTTTGAATCGGAATTTGTTAAGAGTCTGAAATGTAATATCTTATAAATGTTTCCTCTTGTTGTACTTTTGTTTCTTTGTAACAAAAATGCAACGGGGAGGAAACATTTCTTTTATATGAATTACTGAAGTATCCCTACTTTCGTGGCATCAAACAATTCAAGTTAAACTATTAAAGTTTGATGCTATGAGAGCAAATATTCAAACCAAACAACGTGTCAGTGCACTTGTTCTTTTATTAGCTTGCGCATGTACAGGTGCATTCGCGCAGCAGGATTCTACAAAGGTTGCTTCTAATACGAAGGAAGAAGCTAACCGTAATGTCATGTTGAATGCTGCCAGCGCAAACGGACCTCGTGAAATTCAGATTGGTCTTCCTTCTGCGGATGTGAATGTGCTTGAAAATGGAATTCCGGTAACGTATGCTACGAATCCGCACAGTGTAAACTCTTTGTGGCGTGCAGATGCCAGCTTGAACCATGTAGGATTGTTGAAAATTTCAGAAACTGCCATTACAACCGGTAATATCGGATATGCAGTCAACTCTTTCACTCAGCTTGGTGAAAAAGGTTTCATGGAACATTGAATTATAAGTCCAATCATTTCGGCATGCAGGAGTTCTCTCTGAATCTGAACGGAGAAATTGCTAACGATTGGTTCTATAGTGGAAGCATCTATCAGGATTTTGACCCGGGAACATTCAAAATTAAATCTACTCCTTTCCAGGATCGTACACAGATTTATAAGTTTGCCTTGACAAAACGCTATAACAATAACCGGGG
>ENA-OQAL01000224-OQAL01000224.1-human-gut-metagenome-genome-assembly--contig:-NODE-224-length-14899-cov-3.852356_pt1 | contig 14899 bp, 10 predicted proteins | sample MGYA00242491_ERZ504519 | MGnify/ENA primary metagenome ERZ504519 (study PRJEB26092, sample SAMD00036260) | human gut metagenome | host: Homo sapiens | study: EMG produced TPA metagenomics assembly of... | reverse complement strand
AGTGATTCTGTGGCTGTGCCTGTCTGTGGTTATAGGGGCGGTACAAGCACAAACCGGGCGGCTGGACTTGAAACTTCCGCAAGGACATCCCCGCTATCTGACCACACAGGAGGGGAAGAAAGAAACTCAGGAGTTGATTAAAAAAGGCTCCTTGGGCAAAAGATGTGTATGAGCGGCTTCGGCAACGGACAGATAAATACGTAGATCGGGGAACAGACTGGCTGTCCTCCCGTTTGCTGATGTACTGGAACACACATGCCACCGATGTATATATAAAAGGTGAGTACTACGCCCATGCCGGAGGTGAGAAGGCACCGGCTCCTACAGTGGTATTTACCGGAGCACGCAGCCATGCCACCAATTACAAACGTCCTCGGCTGGAGGACTTGGAGCCTTATCAGGAAGATGCCAGAGGAATGTACTTGGCCAACAGTACCCTGGAGGGTAATCCTTACGAGTGGGTGAGCATCAGCAAAACCGGAAGAATGATTGAAAGCATCAACAATGAAATCGTAGGCATAGCCCGCGATGCGGCATTCCTCTGGTGGCTGACCGGCGAGCAGAAGTATGCCACGGCAGCTGCTTCCGTCTTTGATGTGTACATGACAGGTCTGTACTACCGCAATGTGCCTGTCGACTTGAATTATGGTCACCAGCAGACATTGGTAGGGATGACTTCCTTTGAGGTGATTCATGAAGATGTCATTAATTCGTTGGTACCGCTTTATGATTTCCTTTATACGTACTTGCAGAAAGAAAAGTCGGAAAAGATGACTATCTATGCCGATGCGTTCAAGAAATGTGCCGATAACATCATCGCCAACGGGGTACCTCACAACAACTGGAACCTGCTGCAGGCGCATTTCATTATGAATATTGCCCTGATTTTGGAAGATGATGCGAAGTATGCTGACGGCAAAGGACGCCAGTACTATATCGATTATCTGGTGAACCAGTCGTCCATCCGTCAGTGGTCATTGAAAAAACTGGCCGATTACGGATTCGATGCAGCCACGGGTGTCTGGGCAGAATGTCCGGGTTACAGCAGTGTGGTGGTAGGTGATTATGCCAGCTTTGTCAGCCTGTTCGATGAGAATCTGGGTATGGACCTGACCAAGGAGATTCCGGTACTTCCGAAAGCTGTAGAAGCTATGCCGCAATACCTTTTCCCGAACCGTATGGTCTGTGGGTTTGGCGATACGCATCCTTCCACACTGCGGACGGATATTTTCCGTTATATGATTCAGAATGCCCGTACCCATGGAAAGTCTGAAGAAGAACGAAAGTTTACGGCCATGCTGAAACTGTTCGACCCGTCTTCTTCTCTTCCGGTGGCAGAAAGAGGCAAGGCACCGGTAGCCATTACATCTTTCTTTGTCGGGAAACCGCTCGTGTTGGATGAAAAAGTGAAGGCTGGCCAGATTGACGACTATGTAACTCCTACCTTCTATGCTCCGAATGTGAGCTGGCTGGTACAGCGTAACGGGATGAATTCCCGTCACAGTCTGATGGTGTCACTGAACGGAAGTGAAGGCAATCACATGCACGCCAACGGCATCAGCATGGAACTGTATGGCAAGGGCTACGTGCTCGGTCCGGATGCCGGCATCGGTAAAACCTTGTATCAAGGTCTGGATTACCTGGAGTACTATAGCCAGTTTCCTTCGCATAATACGGTCTGCGTAGACGGAATTTCTTCTTATCCTGTCATGAAGAGCAACCATTCCTTCAAGCTGCGTGCCCTGTATCCTGCGACTGGCGAACGGATTCCTTACCAGCCGATTTCTTATAGTGAAGTCTACTTCCGCGAACCGGAAACTTTTGCCGACCAGACCCGTCTTAACGGAATTGTCAATGTGGGTGATTCTGCAGGTTATTATATCGATATATTCCGTAGCCGGAAAGTAGAAGGCGGCGACAAGATGCATGACTATTTCTATCACAACTTAGGACAGCAGATGACGCTGACAGCGGCCGACGGCAGTGAACTCGAACTTCAGCCTACGCAGGAACTGGCTTTTGCCGGAGCCCATCTGTATGCTTACTCCTATATATATAATAAGAAGCGGGCGGTGACAAGCAAAGACGTGAAAGCCGGATTTACCATCCAGATGCCCGACAAGGACGATATTACGATGAACCTCTGGATGAAAGGGGAGGAAGGACGCGAAATCTTTTCAGCCCTGAGCCCTATGACGGAAGGATTGAGCCGCATCAAGAATATGCCGTATTCCATTAAGGACCAGCCTACGCTCACTTTCGTGGCACGCCAGAAAGGAGAAGCCTGGAACCGTCCGTTTGTGGCCGTGTATGAACCTTCTACCCTAAAAGAACCTTCCTGCATTGCGTCGGTCGATTATCCGCAGGTAAAGAGTGAACAGCAGGGCAGTCATGTCGGCATACGCGTGGCACTGACCAATGGAAATGTCGACTGGATTCTGTCGTCGGATGAGAATGCACACCACTGCAAGTTGGAAAAGCTGCAGGCCCGTGCAGGCTATGCGCTGTGCCGTCAGTCGGAAAAGGGAGAAACTCTTCAGGCTTTCCTGGGCAACGGTACACAGCTGGAAGCGGATGGAGTGAGCATCCGGACAGATGCACCTGCTGATGTCTTGCTGCTGAAGCAGGATGGAAAATGGATGTATACGGCTACGGCTCCTTGTAGGGTAGTTGTAGGAAAGAAAAAATATACGCTTTCAGTTTCAAAGAGTTACGTCTTTTGAAGTAAAATGAAATTTTAAGTTTACTTTTGTAGTAATATATTGATTTATAATTGTATACGCTCTTCCAGTACTTCCTTTGCAGTACTTCAGTACTGCAAAGGAAGTACTGTGGTACTGTCGAGGAAGTATTATAGTACTTCTTTGACAGTACTTATCAGGGTATGAGGTTTTGTATTGATGTCTGGGAAGACAGTGCGGTTTTTGTCGGATATTTTTATGAAATTATAGGCAGATTCTATGTATTTTTGCTCATGAAACCTATGGCAGTTTTGTAAATGAAGAAATGTTTGATATATATTTATCTCCTTTTGTTAACCAGTCTGTGCTGTTTGCAAGCGGGAGCTGTTTCCTCCGAAATCCGTAGTTTGTCCGTATCCGACGGACTCCCTGATTTGATCATTAATACGATATACAAAGATTCAAAAGGCTATGTCTGGATGGGAACGAATACCTCAGTAGAGCGTTTTGATGGCATACGCCTGGAGCATTACATGGTAGAGGGCAGCAATGAGAACCTGAAGCGGGTGTTTGCACTGGTTGAGATGCCGGGCAATGAACTATGGGTTGGTACGGGCATGGGACTTTTCCGCTTGGCCGATGATGCCGAGAAGCTCGAGCGGCTGGCTCCTGAAATGATTACAAGCGGGGTACATGCATTCTGTAAGTTGGGGGATGTGCTCTATGTAGGAACGGAAAAAGGATTGTATGTATACAAGGGAGGAGTTTTTGAACATGTGCTGGTAGACAAGAATATCTTTTCGCGTGCGAATTTTGTAACGGGAATGGTGGAAGGAGAAAACGGTATATTGTGGCTCTCTACGATGGGAGGCTTGAAATCTCTTCGTTTGTCCGACCAGTCCATCACTTCTTTCTCAGACAAATTGGCGAAGAACGGGCAGAACCTTTCTTTCTATAACATCACACGTATCGGTTCAAAGATTTTTTATGGGTACAATGACTAGCGGCTGGTGCTTTTTGATACAGCCAGCAAGCACTTTTCACGCTATCTGGATGTAGGTTGCGGAGTCATCTCTGCCTTGTCAGGCGATGGGAAAGACCTGCTCTATGTAGGAACGGACGGAAACGGTGTACATTTTATTTCAGTGAGTCGCCAGCGTGTTATCCGTACCTTTCTACACGACCGTGAGGCAGATAGCCAGATTCGTTCCAATTCTGTGTACTCTGTATTGGTCGACCGTGACGGCTTGTTATGGATTGGCTTTTACCAGTTGGGTGTAGACTACACCTTGTTCCAAAGCGACTTGTTTTCCACCTATCAATATGAGAACTTGTTTGATTCCAGAGACATGGCTGTCCGTACCATTGCCTTTCATGGAAGTCAGAAACTGATAGTTCGCGCGACGGCTTTGTGTTTATCGATGAGGCCGATGGCAGATTCCAGATATTCAAGGCGCCCCGTCTGCGGGCTTCCATCATTGTGTCAAGCTGTTATTTCGACGGGAAATATTATATCGGAACCTATGGAGGAGGTATGTATGTGCTTGATGGCGCCACATTGGAACTGCGGGATTTTGAGATTGCTTCCGAACCCTTCCAGCATGGACATATTTTTGTGCTTCGTCCTGACGACCGGGGAAATCTGTGGATTGGTACTTCTGCCGGATTGTATTGTTACCGGAACGGGAAAATCGTGCGTCACTTCAAGAGCGACAGTTCCAAACTGCCCGAAGGCAACGTTTATGAGATTTATTTTGATTCATCCCATAAAGGATGGATTTGTACGGAAAGCGGTATCTGCATCTGGGACCCTTCGTCCGAAAGCTTGAAGAACGATGTGTTCCCGGAAGGATTTGTGCATAAAGAAAAAATCCGTATGATTTATGAAACTTCCGACCATCAGCTCTATTTCTTGCCAGATAAAGGAGAATTGTTTGTATCCGACCTTACCATGAGTCATTTTAGCCGGCTCACTCCCGGAACGCTGTTGGACGGAAAGTCGTTGATGGCTGTGGTGGAAGATTCGGAAGGCTGGCTGTGGGTGGCGACCAATAAGGGTATGTACCGTTTCGACAAGAAAACCAAGGTCGTACCTTTCAATTTTGCCGATGGTATTCCCAGCCTGATATTCATCAACTGCATTCCGATAAAAGATGAAGACGGAAACTTCTGGTTTGGTAACTCCAGAGGACTGGTGCGCCTGAATGGGAAAGACATGGATATGCTCCCCAGCCGTTATATTATTTCGTTGTCGGATGTGCTGGTCAATGGTAAGAGCATGCAGCATCAGCTTTCGGGAGAAGAAGGTCATTATGCGCTCACGCTGGAGAATTCGCAGAAGAGTGTAATCATTCAGTTCTCTGCACTTACGTACAGCGACCCGAACAGCCTGATGTATGAGTATAAGTTAGGAGAGGAGGGAGAATGGATTTCCTTGATGGGAAAATCGGAAGTATCGCTGTATGATTTGCCTTCGGGAGTCACTTCTTTTGTTATCCGTCAGATTGGGTATCCCGATTCGGCCATGACCTTGGATATTTGCATTCCCGACCGTTCCTGGTATAAGTGGATATATTCTCTTGTGGCATTGTTGTTGGCGGCTGCAGGTGTGTATGTGTTCCGTCGTAGCCTGTTGCGTGTGGTATGGGCGGTTTTACGTAGCTGAACGGCTTTAACGACGCGGAAATACCGATGGCTGTGGAGGAAGATAAGAAAAAAGAAGAGGCAGAAGAAGTCGTAACACCGGAAATAGAACCAGTGACAGAGGAAGAAACTGTGGCGGAACCTATAGAACCGAAGCCGGAGAAAAAGACTGCTTCCTCTGCTGATGACAAATACAGGACGAACAAGGTCAGCCCGGAAGAGTGCAAGCGGCTTTACCGTCTGCTGGAACAGGAGATGAAGCGTAACAAACCTTATCGCAATCCGAATCTCAAAGTGGCAGATCTTGCTGTGTCGATAGGCACTACCTCCCATTCACTTTCCTATCTCTTCAACCAGTATTTGGAAAAGAATTATTATGACTATATCAACGAATATCGTGTAGAAGAATTCAAGTCGCTTATCCTGAAAGATGAGTATGCAAAATATACTCTGACGGCCATGGCAGAACTTTGTGGTTTCAGTTCGCGTGCCTCGTTCTTCCGCACATTTAAGAAACTGGCAGGAATAACTCCGAACGAATACATCAAACAAGTCTCAGGTGAGCATCGTCCGGTAGATTAACGGACTTTTTAGTGTCAAAATAGGGAAAAACATCCTGTACGTAAGTGTCAAATAATAATTTGAGACTCTCGTGCGGGATGTTTTATTTCGTTGTTAATCAATTTTTTTGTGTAGAAACTAGTCTTGCATGATAAGGTGAGATTTATTCCATGTTACATTTGTTTTAGTTTTTTGGAATTGTAAATACATTTGCAGTGTCAAATAACCAAAACAAGCTAATTTATGAAAGACCTGACGAACACATCCAATGAGCTAGTAGCACAGATTTTTGCGGACTACCATCAGTCGGTCTTCTTTTATATCTATAAAGAAAATAGGAGAAAAAGAAGATGCGGAAGATTTGGTTCAGGACGCATATCTTCGCCTTTTGGAATACCGTACTATGCTTCGTCCCGATACCGTAAAATATTTCTTGTTTACGATTGTCCGTAATCTGGTATCCGACTATTTCCGTCATTCTTTATAGAAAGCAGGAGCTTCTGTTTACCTGGAAGAATGTAGTCAGGCCCAGCAGGCTGTGGCTGCAGATACCCGTGCAGTTGTACGCGACTTGCAGAAACAAGACTGATAAGGGTGAAAATGTCTTCCTTGCCAGCGTCGGAAAATCTATGTCATGAATCGTTTTGAGGGGAAAACATCGGCTGATATTGCTACCGAACTGAATCTTTCGCAGCGTACGGTAGAGAATCATCTGTTCATCAGCCGCAAGGAAGTGCGCAACTATATGAAACAATGTATATAAAATAATGATAAGAAGTAAAAAACGTTAAATTTAAAGTTTTAATCTTATGAAGAATGATTTTCTGAAAAAATTCATCGCAGAGAGTCCTTTTTTCAGCCATGATGGTTTCAGCTTTAGTAGCCGGCAACGTGGCTCCAATGCATGCGGAGGTGACTTCTGTACAGTCGGTTCTGCAATCGGTAAGTGTGAAAGGGCAAGTGCTGGATGCGGAGGGTATTCCCGTTATTGGTGCAAGTGTTCTTGAAAAAGGAACTACAAATGGAGTGATCACAGACATTGACGGAAATTATTCGTTGAATGTGTCTTCTAAGAATGCAGTAGTGGTAATTTCTTATATTGGCTATAAAACGGTGGAATTGCCAGCTTCTAATCCTAATTTGTCGAAGTTATCCTTAAGGAAGATACAGAGGTCTTGGATGAAGTAGTGGTTGTAGGTTATGGTACACAAAAGAAAGAATCACTGACAGGGGCAGTAACTGTGGTCGATTCGAAAGCTTTTAAGGAAAAAGGAAGTTTGTCCAGTCCGCTGGCTGCTCTTCAGGGACAGGTTCCTGGAGTGATGATTTCACGTTCTTCTTCAGCACCTGGTGATGAAAGCTGGAGCATGAATCTGCGTGGTTCTGTTTCTGTAAACTCTATTGAACCATTGGTGGTTGTGGATGGAGTAGCTTATACTAGTGTAAACGATTTGCGTTTTGATTAATTCAAACGATATTGAATCGATTAACTTCCTGAAAGACGGTGCTGCAGCTATCTACGGTTCGCGTGCGGCAGGTGGTGTGGTGTTGATTACGACGAAGAAAGGTAAGGAAGGAAAAACTAAAGTAGAATATAGTGGTACGGCTACTTTAAAAACGGTAGGTTTGATGCCTCAGATGATGAGTATTGACCAATGGGCAGACGGAGTAATGACTGCATTGGAAAATGACAACAATACGTCCAATGAGTGGTATGCTTATGCGCAGTTAGCCCAAAAAAATGAAAGGATCCTATTTGGATAAGCGTTATGGAGGAAGTCCTTTTGGTACTGATAAGTTTGGCGACGTGGCAGATTTTGTTTTTGATGATTCGGTTGATTGGCTAGGATCTTTGTTCGGAAGTACTTGGTCAACAGAGCAGAATCTGAGTATTTCAGGAGGAACAGAACGCTCATCTTACCGTCTTTCTTTAAGTTATTTGTATGATGGTTCTACACTTCAATACGGAAATAACAACAATAACCGCTACAATTTCCGTTTGAACAATACTTTCAAACTGACAGATAACTTGACATTAGATTCTTCTATTTCGTATAATCGTCAGGAACAGGTGGCGCCGTCCATGATTTCGTCTGTGCTTACAGTATCGATGCCGGTGCCGGGGTTGCCTCTTACGACTGTAGACGGAAAACCGTATGCTTGGGGAACATGGGGATCTCCTGTGGCTAAAGTGTCAGAGGGAGGAGACAATCGTTTGTCTGTTTCGGCTTTTAGTGTAAGTGAAACTTTAAATTGGACACTGACAGATTGGCTGACTGCAAATGCCAATGTAGGTTATAATACCAGTACGGCTACTAGAAATCAGGTAGAGAATGCGATTACTTATTATAATTATTTAGGTGATGTTCAGACTTTGGTTGATCCTATTCAGGCAAATTCATCCTATAAACAAACCAGTTCTAGAACGGACTTTTACTCTGTAACAGGGTTTTGAACGCACACAAAACGTTTTAATCAAGATCATGATTAAGTTTGACATTAGGTGCCCAGTACGAATTCAAAGAATATACTTATTTTGGTGCTAAAGTAAAGGATACCCAGAATGGTCTGGAAATAGTAAACGGTTCTGGAGAAATAACCCTAAGTGGGGATGAAGACAAGTACCAGAATGCAAATATGTCTTATTTCGGACGTTTCAATTACAGCTATAAAGATAAATATCTGTTGGAAGTAAACGGACGTTATGATGGTTCTTCCAAATTCCAGCCTGAAAACCGTTGGGATTTATTCTATGGGGCTTCTTTGGGATGGAGAATCAAGCAGGAGAACTTTATGCAGAATATAGACTGGTTAAGCGACTTGAAACTGCGTGTGTCTTATGCCGAAATGGGTAACCAAAGCGGTATTGCCAATTATGATGGCGTGCAGTTGTATAATATGGTGGCTGGTACAGGTGCTTATGTAGGTGACGGAAAGCTTTCTTACATTAAGACTAACGGTGAACTGGCTTCTCGTTCTCGTAGCTGGGAGCGCATTAAGAATTATAATGTGGGTGTAGACTTTGGATTCTTGAATGGCGCATTGAGCGGTTCTGTTGAAGCCTTTCTGAAGAAGAATGATAATATGCTGGTCAGCATTACATATCCCGGTATTTTGGGAGATGAGGCTCCTAAGGCCAATGCTGGAAAATTCAAAGACTGGGGATTTGAAGGTCAGATGACGTATCGCGGAAATGTGGCCGGTGTAAATTACTATGTAGGAGGAACATTTACGTTTGCGCGTAATGAACTGGTAGACTATGGTGGAACAACCGTCTTGAAATCTGGTTATACTACTACTCAGCAGGGGTATGCATTGAACTCTATTTTTGGTCTGCGCTATGGAGGAAAGATACAGAACGAAGAACAGTTGCAAGCTTATCTAGCTAAGTATTATGAAAATAACGGTATCAATATGCCTAGCAATTTGCGTGTAGGTGACAATATGTATTGTGATGAAAATGGTGATGGTGTACTGGATGAAAAAGATTATATCTACTTGGGAAGTGATACCCCTGAAATATCTTATTCGTTCAATGCCGGAGCTTCTTATAAGGGATTTGATGTAAGTGTAATTTTCCAAGGGTCTGCCAATCGTTTTGTATACCGTGGAATTGACAACTGGACAGTGCCTTTCCGGGCAAATTACACGAATACTATTACATCTTCTATCGGTAATGTGTGGAGCCCGGAAAATCCGGATGCCTACTATGCACCTTATACGAATGATGCAAATATCAATAACTACAACTATCAGGCATCTTCTCTTACCTCACAAGACGGACGTTATCTTCGTTTAAAGAACCTGACTATCGGTTATACATTTACAGATAAACTGCTACAAAAGATCAAATTCTTGCAAGGAGCACGTATTTATGCTACCGGTACAGATTTGTGGGAATATACAAAGATTAAAGACGGATGGGATCCGGAAGCTGCACGCGATGCAACTGGATTGAAACGTTATCCATTTACTCGTAATATTACATTTGGGGTTAATTTAACTTTCTAAAAAGACAAACTTTATGAATAAGAAACATTATATAAGGACAGCATGTCTGTCAGTTTTGAGCTTGTTTGCGGTGTCTTGTCTCGATTTAGATCCGAAAGCACAATTGGGAGACAATTTGGTATGGAATAAGGCTGATAATTTTCAGTTGTTTGCCAATCAGTTTTATAGCTGGACTCGTGATTTCCAGTTGTCTACGACCGATACGTATGGCAATGGCGTAAGTGATGGCCCGCACAGTGATTACCGTTCTGATTTGATTGCTACATCTTCTATCAATACGTATAGTCAGGGTACGAATGTAATTCCTGCGGAAGATGACAACTATACTACTTTGTATAAACAGATTTATTATACGAATTTGCTGTTAAATCGTGCCGAGTCGTTTGAGGACAAAGCCGCAATTGCTGTACCAGTGGCAGAAGCGAAGTTTTTCCGTGCATATTGTCATTTTGAACTTGTGCAGATTTGGGGGAATGTTATTTTGCTGACTCAGCCTTTGGATTTGACATCTGGTGAGTTGTATGCAGCGCGTAATGACAGAGGTGAGGTGATTGACCAGATTGTGACAGACCTGCAGGAAGCTGCTGAAGCTTTGCCGGAAACGGCAGAGGCGGGAAGATTGACCAAGTATGCGGCTTACGCCATGTTATCACGTGTGGCACTTTATGAGGGAACTTGGCAAAAATTCCATACAAACGGAGCAGATACTGAAACAAATACGGAACGTAGTACAGAACTGCTGACTATTGCTAAGAATGCGGCTTATAATGTTATCAAAGACAATAAATACAAACTGTTTTATAATGAAACCTTAGGTAACCAGAGTTATCGTTATATGTTTATTTTAGAGGATGCAGCTCAATGTAATCCTGCTAATTTACATAAGACTGACAATACGGAGTATATACTGTCTCATCGTCACAGAGATGGCGATAAAGGGACAAACATCACTCACGGAATGCTGGCAAATGTATGTTATGTTACTCGTAAAATGGCTAATATGTATTTGTGTTCTAACGGATTGCCAATAGATAAGGCTGGTGATACCTTTAAAGGATACTCTGGTGCGACTACTGAGTTTCAGAACCGTGATAACCGTATGACAAATATATTGTTGCAGCATGGTCAGAAATACTGGAATAATGATGGTAAATGGCGTACTACATGGAATGATGAGGATTTGAATAATGCATTAGAGGCAAATGTACGTTCAAATAGTGGTTACCAGAATTATAAATGGTGTGTAGAGCGTCAGGTAGCTGATTACTATGAATCTATGGATTATCCGGTTATCCGATACGCTGAAGTTTTATTGAACTATGTAGAAGCTGTATACGAATTACAAGGAAATATTAGTGATGATGATTTGCAATATCTGAATGATGTACGTACGCGCGTTAATCCGGATATGCCTGAGCTGACTAATGAATTTGCTTCTAAATATGGTTTGTCTATGCGTGAAGAAATACGTAGAGAACGTACTGTTGAATTATTCCTTGAAGGATTCCGTATTGATGACTTAAACGTTGGGCTACAGCTCCCGAAGAAATGCCACAAGATCAGTTGGGTGTAAAAGTAAAAGGCACTTGGTTTGAAACGAACTGGTCGGCACAATCTCGTCAGTTGAATAGTGATGGATGTATTATCTTATACGATGGACGTATATGGGATGACAAACTCTATTTATATCCTCTGCCTTCAGATCAGCTGCAATTGAATCCGCAGTTGGGACAGAACCCTGGTTGGAGTAATAATTAAAATTGTGTTTATTCATTTTAGAAAATTTGTATGATGACATATCAATTATATAAAAAGTTTGGCGGTATCTTATTGGCTGCAATTTCTGTTGCAATGGTTGCATGCAGGATGATGAAAGTGCTGAATTAAGTCAATCGGTGTATCCGGAATCAATAACACTTAATATACCGGAAGAGGTAAAACCGTTGATTTATAAAGACGAGAATGGTACAAATGTGTTGCCCTTGTTGAAAGGTGAAACTGTTCAATTGGGATGTACCATTCTTCCTGAAAATGTAACGTTCAATGAAGTTGTATGGGCTTCAAGTGATACAAATGTGGCTGAAGTAGATCCGAATGGTGTGGTGAAAGCGGTCAATGGAGACGGTTCAACCTATTCGGTTATACAAGTTTCTCCTTCTGCTTTTTATTCTGGAAGTGGTATCTATGGTACACTAAAGGTGATGGTATCCAATGAAATGGTGAAAGCTGAAAGTATTTCTTTGTCTGCTGAAGCTGATCAGGTATATATGGGAGAGAGTCTGCAGTTGCAATATGCTATTTTGCCAGAAAACACTACTTACAAGACAGTGAAATGGTCCACTTCTGACGAGTCGGTTGCAACGGTTGATGAAAATGGCTTGGTCACAGCGCAGATTATTGATGCAAATACCGAAACGGTTACCATTACAGCTTCAGCTTTGGATGGGTCACAAGTATATGCAAGCAAGCAACTTACTATAATGAAGGTTGTTCAGCCTGAAGATATTACCATTGATCAGAGTGTGTCTGCAGAACAGAATTATGTATGGGCTATTACGGATAAGACAGTCAAATTACCTTATACTACAGTGCCTGCCGATTGTACAACTTCATTGATAGAATGGACTTCCAGCAACGAAGATATTGCTACTGTAAATCAAGGTGTAGTAAACTTCAATCAGAATGGAGTCTTTGGCGATGTTACGATTACCGCAACTTGTCCTGAAACAGGAAAAACATCTTCTATCAAGTTACGTCTGGAAGAAGGATTGGTACGTGAATTGTTCCATGATGAAAATAATTATACATGGTATAATGCAAAACAAAGTGGAAATGGAACAGATTCTTCTCATGAATGGCATGATGGTTATTTAACTGTGACCACTTATACACAGACTGCTGGAACTAAGCAACGTGGTGATTTCAAATGCTGGAGTCCGAAGACTTGGTTGCATGCTGGTAAATATCCATTTTTTGCTATCCGAATGGATGACGTGGCAGATAAGTATAAAGATGAAGGTGTGACTGCACGTAATATTAATCTGGATGCAGCAGGAACTTGTGGTGGTACTGCTTTCAGTGGGAATTTGGGAGGCTCCAATAATAAGTATAAATATAACTACAAGTGTAGTGATGGTAGCCGTGTCTTTGTGTACGATTTGTCTACTCAAAGTTGGGCTAAAGGTGGAGTCTTGCCAGGTTCTGTCGCAGAGTTTACTACCTTGCAGTTTAAATATGCGGATATCGCGACTATCGACCATCAGATTCAGTATAATGTATACTGGGTGCAAACCTTTAAGACTCTTGGTGATTTGGAGGCCTATTTGGATAAAGAAGGGCTGACTTATGAGAAATGACAACTAAAAAGAATGAATTATGATAAAGAATATCAGATTATTTGCAGGTGCAACGCTACTTATGGTAGCGTTCTCCTCCTGCTACAAGAACGAATTTGGAGTAGTAGATCTTACTATGCCAGAAGATAATCCTGGAACAGTAGCGGGAGAATATGTATACAATCATCCTTGTGCTATGTATAATGAGGCTGATTTTACACGTGTTAAGAAGATGTTAGATGATGGAACGGCTCCTGTTATGGTAAAGACAGAGTTGGCAAACTTGAAAAATAGTCCGTATACTTCACTTACATATACTCCTTCTCCTCAGGAGGAAATCGTGCGTGGAGAAGCCACAGGAACCATTCCTGGAAAAGAGAATTATAGCTATGCTATGAAAGATGCAGCCGCAGCTTACCAGACTGCACTTTTATGGAAGTTGACAGGCGATGTAAAATATGCGGATCTTTCAGTTAAAATTTTGAATGCATGGGCTGATGTGTGCAAGCGTATTACTTCGAATGATGCAAATCAGATGCTTGCTGCCGGCTGTCAGGGATATACATTTGCCAATGCTGCAGAAATTATGCAGACTTATGAAGGTTGGAGCGCAAATGATATAGCTGATTTAAGACTTGGATAGTAAATGTATTTGCATCTAAAAATAAAGATTTCTGGATAACCATCAGGGAACGAATAATTGTTCGCTGCATTATTGGTCAAACTGGGACTTGGTAAATATGTGTTCCTATTTGGCCTTGGCAATTCTGACAGAGAACAACGATATGGTGAACTTTGTCGTGAACTATTTTTTATTCTGGTGTAGGAAATGGCTGTATTTCCAATTTGATTCAGGCTACGTTTGATGATCCCTTGGGAAGTGGTGAACAGATTAGTCAGAATCAGGAAAGTGGCCGTGATCAGGGGCATGCCTGTATGTCACTGGCTGTAACCGCTAATTTATGCCAGATGGCTTATACGCTTTATCAGGATAATCCTTCTGTTACTCAGTTGGATTTCTTTGCAGCAGACGACAATGCCGTGATGAAGATGGGAGAATATGTTGCACTTTTCAATCTGAAGGATGGAACTGATAATGCAAATGCTTCAGGCCAGTGGTTGATTAACTCTTCAAAGATGCCTTTCCAGGAATATAAGTATTGCATTGATTGCAGTTGTAAGGATAAAAATCATGGAGTAGACCAGGTTGCGGTGGCAGATGATGAGAGTCGTGGTACAATTCGTCCGGGATGGGAGATTTTATATAACCATTACGCTAAGGTAAAAGGTTTGAGCAGTGGCTATATATATACAAAGAAGTTTGCTGATAAGTTGCGTCCGGAAGGTGGATCTGGTGATAGTCGTTATGGCAGTAACAGTGGTGCATTTGACCAGTTAGGATGGAGTACTTTGATGCTGTATCGGGAATGATAAGTAAAATTAAATACTGAAGTGACAGCCTTTGTCATAAATTTCACAAAAGGGCTGTTTGTTTTTTGAAGTAATGCATTGAGTAGATGCATGCTATAATTCGTATTATTACAATAGTTCGTTAAAAATTCGCCAAGCCTAAGCGGCTCTGGCAGTAAATAAAATGAGTTCTTTGAAAAGTTTGTCAATAACTTGCGGGTCTGGGCTAATCCCAAACACGCAAATAAATCGTTCAAG
>ENA-OQAL01000223-OQAL01000223.1-human-gut-metagenome-genome-assembly--contig:-NODE-223-length-14950-cov-4.015382_pt1 | contig 14950 bp, 14 predicted proteins | sample MGYA00242491_ERZ504519 | MGnify/ENA primary metagenome ERZ504519 (study PRJEB26092, sample SAMD00036260) | human gut metagenome | host: Homo sapiens | study: EMG produced TPA metagenomics assembly of... | reverse complement strand
GTTAGTGCCGATATTGGTGTTGTTCGTCACGGTGTTGGGAGTCGACGACGCCTCCTGGTATTGGTCCATCGCCTGCTGAACGGCGTCTTTGGCGGCATTCAGCGCGTCAACGGCGGCCGTCACGTCGTTTTCCTTGAGATTGGTGCCATTGGCAAGGTTTCTGGCCGAGTCAATCGCCTGCTGCAATGCCACGCGCACGCTGTCATCGGCCACCATGCCGTCGGAATTGTCGAGCACGGACTGCGCCTGCTCGATCGCGTCATTGAGCTGGCTCTTCAGACGATTCTGCGTGGCCAGCACTTTGGAAGCGTCGACGGCTTCGGCCGCATTTGTAATCTTTTCGGCCTTGTCGTTCATGCTCCGTGCCTCGGATGCCATGGCTTTCGCGGATTTCTTCAGCTTGCTGATGCCCTGCGACGTGTCGCACGACAGGATTTTCGCTTCCTTCGCGTTAGATATGGCCGCATTAAGCTTAGTGACGGTGCTGGCGTCGGCGACTTGATCGGCAGTGACCTTCGCGCCGGTTTTTCCGATTTCCAAAGACGTCGGAAAGCGTGTTATTGGCACTTTGCAGCTGGCTTGTGGAATCCTGGCATTGCGCGGCTGCGCTGGTAATGGCTGATTTCTTGGAATTATTCGAAAGCATCCAACATGCAATACCGCCAATCAAAGCAATCACGACGATAGCCGCAATCACGATAGCGACGATTTTGCCGGTATTCTTCGGTGGTACCGGAATTTCATTGCTGTAATCGCCGTAATCCTCGAAAACACTGAAATCGCTTACACCGTTCACATCGCTTTCTTGCGAAGCGACCGTCGGAGGCTTCGGCGGTTCGGACATGTCAGCCCCCATCACCTCGGTATCCGTCGGAAATTCCAGCCTGAAATTGTTGTCTTTCGTCATACGTCCTTCTTCATCATCGGGCGCTCAGCATCGACCATCTATACGCCGACCCCCTAGCTTACCGCCTAACACACCCTTCAACGCGCATTCGCCTTAATTACCTTCTTTTCCGCACTTTTCGATAGGCGCAAAGCGGCAAGCGGCTCCCCTAAACGCGATGCGGTGAACGCACTCACCGCAACCGCGAATCCAATGGGCACAAACAGATTGATCGGAGCATCCGCAAGTTCCATCACCAAGCAAATCGCCATAAGCGGAGCCTGTTGGGAAGCTGCGAGCAACGCGCACGCACCCAGCAGAGCGTACATGCCAATCGAATTCGTGTGAAACACCTGCATCCACAGAACACCCAGCACAGCACCCCCCGAAGCGCCGAGCGCAATACCCGGCTGCAGCACACCGCCGGAAGCGCCGGAACGGATCGTCAGCAATGTGACAATCGCCTTCGCAAGGAATGAAACCAACAAAATCGGCAGCACAGCCAAATCAACGTCGGACGAGAAACTCAACTGCGCGGTGGCGCGACCATTGCCCATAACCTGCGGCACCCAAATCGCCACCACGCCAGTCAGCAGACCGGCGAGCGGCAGCATCCACAGAATGCCCGCGCCCGACGGTTTGGACTTCTCAGCCCACTGCGAGCCGCGACGGAACAGTGCGCCGGCAGCGCCGAGAACCAGCCCCGCAACCAGTGCGAACGCCATGTAATCGGGGGTAAACAAACCGTCGGTTTCACCAATCAAATAGAACGTGTGTGTGCCCTTGACCAGCGACGCCACCCACGAAGCCAGCGCGGAACAGGCGAAAGCGAGCGTCACCGTTTCGAGGGTTATGTCGGCGAGCAGAATCTCGACCGCGAAAAACGTGCCCGCAAGTGGCGCGTTATACACGCCCGCAAGGCCGGCGGCGGCCGTAATGGCCACCAACATACGGGTGTCTTTCGCATCGAGACGCGCCCAACGCGCGAACCGCTGACCGAACATCGCGCCCAACTCGCGCGGCGCCACTTCTCGACCGATCGACATGCCCGTGCCGACAATGAAAATCTGCAGCAGCACATGCACGACGGTCTGCCAAATCGGCATAATATCGCCATTTACCGCCTTTTTAACGGACGGCACCTTCGTACTGCGCGTACGCAACAGCCACCAAATCACGGCGGCGACGGTCGCGCCAACGGTCACGGAAATCAAGCACCGAATCGCAGGAACGTTGAACGGGCCGGATCCTGCGAATTCTCAACATAGCCGAGCGCAAGATGCTCGACGCCGTACAGCATCAACGTCAGCAGACCGGCGGCCGCACCAATGGCCACACCCACAATCGCCACCGCCGCAATCAGCGCCGGAATTCTGCCAATCTTTGGCTGCGTTCCTTGAGGATTCTGCGACTCCTGCGATTCTCGTGTTTTTTGCGATTCCTGCGATTCCCGCATCTGCCGCACTCCTTGCACACCGTCTCCTTCGTTCAATTCATTCCCCCAATTGTCCCACCTGCCGCAACGTTCATTTGTTACGCCCCGAGCGTGGCGATCGGCAGCACCAGAATGCCGTCATCACGCCGGTATGCAATATCACCACGCCCGACAATAAATGCCATGAATTCAGGTTCACGAACTTGAGATAGAGGATTTCCGCACACTTTTTCTTTGAAAGCATGTAGTTTGTCCACATTTTTCTCCATGACTTTCAAGTCGCTCAGCTTAATCTCCACCGCAGCCCAGCGACCATCCACCAATTCAAGAATCACATCAACTTCAAGGCCTTTTTCATCCCGATAATATGCGATTCGATTCGTGCCACCCATCGATTCGAGATACACGCGCAAATCACGAATCACCAATGTTTCAAACAAATCTCATACTGAATCAGAGACAATAGTGATGACGCTCTCAGCTTATCCAGCACAACTCATTGCACATCATTTGATAGGGATTGCTGCGAGAGCTGCATCTTTAGGTCATCGACTTTTAATTCCAAACGTCTGATATAAAGCGCCTGTCGACGGATAATCAAATCACGCATATCATTTACCGGTTTCAGGGTTACCTTCATTCGCGCGACTGGAAGTAACCTCAGAATCGGGGAGATTCACTCTGTCTACCGTGCCTGGATCTTCTATTCGTATGGTCTTCCTCCAACGATGCATGCACCGTTCAATACGCTTTTCGCCTATCAACTCAGGACCCGAGCCCCGCTTCGCGGAACAGCACAGTGGGAGATTCACCATTTTCAGCACTCGAAACGCATTCACGCTTGAACCACTCTGCATATCGGATACGTGAACCAGTAATACTTATGACCGCAGGCAGCGAAGCCAGATACTGTGCTTGTTCCGGAGAGAATCGTTCGTCGCTCATGCTTACTTTTTCACTTCATCGTGCAATCATCTGTATGGGATTTGCCGGCCGAATTGACGTCCCGTATGCGACGCCTCATGCGCAATCTGAACAAAATGAACGCAACAAGTAACATGAGCCCCGCTGCCGCGGCAATGCTGCCTACGGCGGCACCCGTACGACCGATAAGGCCAGGATTGCCCGGCTCCTCGCTCGGGTTATTTTCGGGCGGGACAATAGGAGTTCCAGTGCTAAATTTCGGCTCTACTGTGATGTTGAGATCAGCGGATGTGTCTCCACTGCCAGGAATCGAGATGAGGAACGGATCACAGTCGTATGCTTTGTTGGCTTTCGCCGAGCTCGTGCGGGAGACCAGATATAGGCCGAGCGGCAGATTCTGGAAAGTGAGCTGACCAGCTACGTTAGTGGTGCCGGAATGCTGGTACAGCTTGTTTTTCGCCGCGTGCGTAGCGAGCTTCTTGGCAGCATCGTGATATTCACTTGATGTCAGGCGTTCCCAATCGGCAGTGAGGCCGGAAAAATCGCCGACGGTTTTATATGAGGAGACGCTACCATCATTGTTCGTTGTGACGGTGGCGACGCGCACGATGGAATAGGTATCGCCGGCAAGCAATTTGGGCGAAGCCGCGTCTCGGCCCCATACGGCATTGATGGTGAGAGCGCCGAAAGAATCAGCTTGCGCATACGGCACCATAGAGCCGAAGGCTGCAAGAACAGTGAGGACGATAGTAACGGCGGCGGCAATCATGGCAGCAATGCGCGCCGCACCATATTCGCTTCCGCTATGCAGGTCTAACATGTCTGCCCGGTCCTTTTCGCCGTGATGAATGTGATTGGTTATTTGTACTGTCTGGCTGAGGAGGCAAGTCACCGTCCGGCTCGATGGCTGCGGAGCTAGAATCATCAGACGCGACCTTGGCGCTCCCACTCTGTCGGCGTCGCCGCTCATGACGCTGCCATAAATGCCATGCGATGAGCAAGGCAATCAGTGCAAGAGACGGCAACAAGTACTGCAGCGGAATGTCCACGTGGAACGTGGATTTGGCGTCATCCTGCTGCTGTGGTGTGTACGGGATGCGATGGCCGCGCACCAGCAGCCGATGCGTATTGACCGCATACGGCGTACAAGTGATGAGCGTGACCAAATCCTTGCCGGGCTCAATTGCCAGTTGTTTGGTATCGGTCGGCAGAACGGTAGTGATCTTATCGACCTGATACGCATACGTGTCTTTAAGTATTGTGATGTAGAACTTGTCGCCTTTTTTCATAAGGTTCAAGTCCGTGAACAGTTTTGCCGTGGGCAAGCCCCGGTGGCCAGACAGCGCCGCATGAGTGGATGCGCCACCAACTGGCAGTGAGGTCTGTTCGAGATGTCCGATGCCGGATTGCAACGCTTTCTCGGAAGTGCCGTGATAAATCGGCAAGGTCTCCTCGAGCTTAGGCACAGTGATGTATCCCATCATGCCGTCACCGTCAATATTGAGCAGACTGTTGTATTCCTCGTCCGTGGATGCGGAATTGACGGCACTGGCAAGAACGTCGGTCTCTCCTGCATCGTTCTGGGCGAGCTTTTCGTTATAGGCGTGCGCAGCATCCAGCACCTTCTGGTACTGTTCCTGGCTCAATGCTTCAACGCTGGCGTCGTAGTTATTTACGGCGCGGCTGGCGTTGCGCATAATGAGGAAGTTGCTGATCGTCGGATAGAACAGAATGAGCATTCCACCGAGAATGACCAGTAAGGGCAGGATGTTGCGCAGTCGTTTCATCGAGCGTTCTTTTCGCGAGGAAACCGTGTTGTGGGCGTAGCGGGTGTATGCCCTTCACGCCCAAAACACGGCCATGCTCGTCAGGCGTTCTTGCGCTTGAGAGTCCAGGCAACGCCGAGCGCGATGACCAGCACACCAATCACCGTGAAGGCGATGGTACCCATGCCACCAGTGCCAGGCAGGATAGCACCGGACTTGTTCTGGACCGGGATGACACCGTTCGATGCGGTCTGGTTGTAGCTGTTGCCATTGTCGTTGTTGTAGGTGATGGCGACGGTGGCATCCGTGGTGTCAGTGCCGTCGTTCTTGCCATCAACCTTCACGCCGATGGCGCTGGCGAGCTTGTTGTAGCCGGCCGGCGCTTTGGTCTCGGTCGAGCGTGTACTCGCCGTTCTCCAGTCCCCGGAAGACAACCTTACCGTTTGCAGGAGTGGTGATAGTCGTCGTAGTATCTGTCTCACCAGCCTTAGCTACACGGTATACAGCGTTCGCGGTCGCACTACCGGCATCGACTTGCACGAAGCTCATAGCGGTGCCGTTCTTAGGTGCAAGTGTGAACTCAGCACCAGCAAGTCGAGTAGCGTCATCATCATATTTGTCACCAGTGTACTTATCGACGGTGAAGCCATAAGTGAAGACGCGAACCTTGCTGGGTTCGGACTCACCGGTGCCACCGCTGCTCGGGTCGTTGGAGTACTGAATCGTTGCGGAGTTGGTGTTACCAACACCGCCCACAACAGCCTTCTCGTTCAGCGTGGCCGTGTAGGTGACGGTAATCTTCTTGCCGGCATTGGCCTGCTGCTTGGCCTTGAAGTCCTTCATGGCGACAGTAAGCGTATTGTCGGAGACCGTAGGAGTGGTGACGGTGTAGTCAGTGTTCACGGTCAGTGGATCAGTCACACCTTCGACCGTAACGGAAGTGACTTGTCCAAAGGTGAGGCCCTGAGACAACGTATCCTTGAAGTTGAAGGTGTAGGTGTCATAGGCGGACATGTCTGGAATGGTGGAGGTCAGGGTGAAGGTCAGGGTATCACCGATCTTCGCGTCAGTGGCGTCCTTACCAGTGCCGCCTACCTGTACCTTCTTGTCGACGGTAGGCAGGTCGCCCTTAATGTTGGTATTCACATTGGTGCTATCAACGGAAACTAGCGTGGCGTATTGACCACTGGCGTTGGCCAAGGTCGCACCCGGTACAGCGACCACGTAGTAGCCGTAGTCGAGACCAGTGAACGTCGCAGTGTAATTGCCGTTCGTGGCACCGGCAGATACCGTAGCGGTCTTGTCAGCCGTGATGTTTTTGGCCTGAGTCTGTGCCCAGTTCGATGCCTTGGTAGCGAAAGCAACCAAATTATCACCAGCCAGCTCGGATACGTATTCGTTTGCTTTATCGTTGACGTTGGCGTCAGTAGCACCGTTCAGGCCGGAAGCAGTGGAGTCCATGAAGAACGGCTTCCACGTATCAGTCAACGTGTAGGAAACCGCCTTGTTGGCGCCTTCACCGCCCACAGTAGCGGAGAACATCTTGTAGGCGTTCACGGTCTTACCGACGAACTTCGCGTCAGTAGTGCTGACCGTCAGCGTGGCATTATCCGCTGCGTTGGCCGTGGCGACTGTCGTCGCAGCCAATCCAAATACGGTGGCAATCGCCGCAGCGGCAGCGAAAACCCTTTTCATCAGTGATTTCATTACTGTTCCTTCCTCTAAATGGAAATCTTTTCTGTTTGGCAGATACGGTTGTCTATGTAGTCGTCACGCGGCATGGGCACCTCGCTTTCGTATACGGCTGGAGCCCGAGCGGACTGTGCCGGATTGAACGCGTTGATCACGCACGTACCAGACCACGCCAGCTCCCATAAGCAGCAAGCCGAACATCAGAAACCACATCGTGCCCGCGCCTCCCGTATCCGGAAGCAACGCCGCATTGGTAACAATGGCCACGCGTTCCTTGGTGTTGTAGGAGACCGATACTTGGTATCCGGCCTCCGCGGGCTTGATGGTCTTGGTGGTATCGCCGTCCTTATAGGTCACGGCGGTTTCTTCCACGGTGTACGTGTAGTAACGCACGATGTCCTTGCCGTTGGCATCCTGTCCATCCACGAATGCGACCGGCAGTCCTTGAATCACCTTGCGCCAGGTGTTGCTCCAGGAAGAGGCATCGGAGGAGTCCAACGTCACCGTCCATGGATTCTTCTGCGTCACGGTTGTGCAATCCGCGCCGAAGCATTGAATCGTCTGCGGCGTCACCGTATTGCCACGGCCATCGGTATAGTGCGCGGCGATCTTCAGTTCGACCGACTGCGGCCGTTCGAGGTTGCCGTCCTTCCACACCTTCTGCACGGTCAAGTCAACGCTCCGGCAGCCGTCCTTGCCGCACGGGTCCTGGCCGTCGTCCGGTTCGGGGGTGAGTCCGCCGTTGTTGTCGGTCACGGTCGCGTCGAGCATGAGCACGGCCTTGGCCGGGGACTGGTAGGCATCGAGCTTCGTCTTGGTGCTGCCGTCCGTGGAGTCGACCACGGCATCCTTGATGCCAACCCATGTGGTACCAGCGTCGCCGGATGCGGAGCTGTGCACAGCGCTGCTGTCGTATGTGTTGACCACGTCGAACAGCTTCACTTCCCAACGATCGAGTCCGGTGTTCAGCGCATCGTCTGCCGTGTTCTTCTGCGAGAAGATCTTGTTGCCGTCCTGTGCGGAGGTGCGGGCCTCACTAGCGTTCGCGGCCGCTTGCGGTAAATGCGATAGGTGTTGTATGCCTTGTCGCCGTTGCCGTCATCGACCGGTCCGAGGATGTCGCTCATGGTGTTGAAGTCCCATACGGACTTGAGTTTGGTGTTCGAGAACGGGTCGACCAGTCCGCTGGCACCGCGGATCGTGTCGGCGTAGACCATGTGGTCGTCTGCCAGCACGCCCTCGTCGTTCAGTCCGGCGAAGCGCCCGTGTAGCCTGTGGAAAGATCCTTCACACCGTCGGTATCCTGAGTTGCCCCTCCGCCGAACACGTCATAGCCATTGGCGATGCCCGTTACGGTGGACTGTTCGACGCGCGTACGGTTGCCCTTGATGAGCTGGACGGTCAGGTTGCTGCCCGACCCATCCATATCAATGCCGTCTTTGCTGCAAGGCAGTTTGATGACACTATCGCCGATGGTGACAATCGCCACGTCGGTCTGCTGCTGGTTTTCATCATCAGCCTTGGACAGAGCAACACTCACCTTCAGTCCGAACAGGTTCACGTACAGCACGTCGCCTTCCGAAAGCACCTTGAGATCGAATACCTTGCCGAAGATGGCCGGGAACCACTTGCCTAAATCGATGACGCCGACCTGTTCCGCCTTGTCGAGGTACAGGAGCTTGACCAGCGCGTTCACCACTTGCAGCAGCAGTTCCACAAGTACAGAGTTGACCTTCGCGTCAACCAAATAGGCACGGCTGGTTTCACCGACGAATCCGCCGGCAATCTCACCGCTAGTGACCTTCTTGAGATTGTCAGACGTGCAGCCCTTCACCCTAGCCAAATCCACGTATCCAACAAAACCGCCTGCGACCTCACGTCCGGTAGCCTTGTCGGTGGCTTTGCCGTAATTGTCGCCATGGTGTGTGGCGGTGACGGTATAACCGTCCGGGATGCCGGTGACGCGCGAATCGCCAACGTGCGAGCCCCAGATGTCAAGTACGCCGGCCGTGGCACCAAGCAGATTGAGCGCATCCGTGCCGAGTTGTGCATTGTCGGCGGCGACCGTGCCGGATTTGCCAAGATGCCCGATGAAGCCGCCCACGTAGTTCACGCCGGTCACACTGTTGAGGTTGGTGACCGCAGACTGCTTCACAGAGCCATTGATCAGTCCACCGCCGAAGCCACCGACCGCACCGGTGTAACGCTTCGAGTCAAGCATGCCCTTTGTGGTGGAATCATGGGCGACAATCTGGATGCCGTCGCTCACACCGTTGACCTGACCGTCATAGATGAAGGTGCGGAATGCTTCGAGCACGCCCACGTTGCCGACCTTGAGCAGTTTGAGCAGCAGGTTGGTATCCTGCTTATCGCCGGCCTCGCCGCCGCCGACGGAAGCGACGCTGGATACATCAGCAAGACCAAAGAAGCCACCGGCGTATTGCCCGCCTTCGACAGCGCGCAGCCCGTTAACAGTAAGAGAAGCCGGGTCATTGTTCGGATCCGCTTCACTGCCGGTGCCTTTGGCGGAATCCTTGTCACCGAGGATCGCGGCTTGCAACGAACCAGCGAAACCACCGGCGTTCAGGGCATACTTGGCTGTGGTATTACCCTTATCGTCCTTGCTCTCATATGCGCCATTGACCGTGTATCCCCATGCCGGGTCATCCGAGCTCACATGTGCACCGCGAATCGTCGTAACCGTGGCCTGCAATACGCTGACCAGACTTGCCGGGTTCGATACCAGCGAGTCGAGGATTCCTTGCAGGAATCCCTCGGACGCATTGGTGTCCACATCCGCAACCGCACCGGCAGTGGCCACGCCGATAAATCCGCCGACATTGTTGCGCCCTCCACCTTGCGCAGGTTGGAAACGTTGGCGCCGGCAGCGGTGACACCCTCGACAAGCTTCTGGCCGTTCTGGTCGAGATCGCCCCAGATCTGGCCACCGACCGCGAGACCGGCATAGCCTCCGGCATTACCGGTACCGTGCGTGATGTCTTCACCGGTGGCCACGACCTTCATACCCTTGCGGTAGCCGGCCACGCTCGAAGATTTGACGACGGGCACAAATACCTGTGCCACGTCGAGCATCTGTCCCAAATCAAGTTTGATGCCTTTGTCGCCGAATAGTTGGATAGAGCCGAACGAGGATGCCGAGCCGGATTCCATCGTGCCTGCATAACCGCCTGCCGCACGCATGGCAGAGACGGTCTTGACATCCATCGATTGGCCATCGGTGATCGTGCCAGTGCGCATCAGACCGACGTGTCCGCCGGCGACGCCGGAATCATGCAAGTTCGCGCCAGTCCGATACTCCGCACGTCCTGCGACGACGTTGAATCCGAAGATGTAGGATTCGAGGAACTTGTCCAGGGAATCCTGATCAGTAACAGAGCCCGCACCATCAGCCGTGGTCACATCGGTGAATTCCTTGCCATACGCACCGTACTTGCCGATGTTGTCGACCCACGTCTTCCACTGGTCGTAGCTCATATTGCGCAGCGGACCAGTGACCTTCGAGTGCTCCTCGGTCGGGTAGACCACGGACAGCACGCCGGCGAGGTTGCCGGCCTTGATGAGACCGCCCGAGCAAGGAGAGCGAACCGCCTTCAGCGGTATCGGCCGCTTCCATGAAGCCGGTGTAGCCGCCGGCGATTTCGGCACCGTATACGCTGCGGATGCGCGCGGCATAGGCTACGCGTTGCGGCCCGTTGTATTTGCCGTCGGTGTTCTCCTGCTTCCATGCTGCGGTGTTGTTGCCCCAGATATGCCGCCGCGGTTACGTCCCGCATAGCCGCCGGCCATGCCGCGGCGTGTGGTCGTATCCGATGCCGCCTGTGCGCGCACCGCGCCGCCGCACACTGTGGCATCGGTCGAGCTGTTGCGAATCGTCGGCACGAAGTCCTGCACGAGCGAGAGCAGGTTGTCGAGGTTGACGAGCTTCTTGAGCACGCTGCCGTCGCCGAGTACGTTTGCCACGGCTCCCGGCTGCATGGTGCCCACGTAGCCGCCGGCCGAAACCTGGCCGATGATGTATACGAACTCATGCGAGCTCGAGTCCTGGATATGGCCGCCTTCGATGTCTCCGGCGAAGCCGCCGGCCATACCCAGTGGATCGGGCTTGTTGTTGGCGTTCCTATGGTCTGCCGTGCCGGCCAGCACGGAGTATCCGCCGATGCCGCCGGTCACATCGGAATGTTCAATCGTCGAGACGACGACATCCAGCACACTGAGTACATCGTTGAGATTGACGTTCTGGCCGAGCAGGCTCAAGCCGCCGCCCACGGCCGCCGCCGAGCCGATGTCCATTTTGCCGATGTAGCCGCCGGCATACCGAGCGGCGGTGACTGCATACGAGCTGTCTTTGCTCAGATAGGTGTCGTCGATGGATCCGGTGGTTTCCAGATTCTTCGGTGCCTTGACATCAGTACGGCGCAGTTGGGTCACACTGGAATGGGACACCTGCACACCGGAACCGTATCCGATGTAGCCGCCGGCGGAACCGGATTGCGTATCGGACTGATCAAATCGGGTGGCGGAAACGGTGAAGCGGGATCATCCGGGTCGGAAATCTTGTTACCGCTAGTTGCCTCCACGGTGGTGGCATCGGAATGCACACCCGCGTAGGAGATGAACGGCACATAGCCCTGCACCACCTGCAACAGGTTGGCGAGATCCACCGTACCGAATTTGCCGAGCAAACTCAGGCCGCCGTTGCCAGCCGAAGCGAGCGCGCCGGAAACGACCTTGCCGCCGAAACCACCTGCGTATGCGCCGCCGGTCACATGGTCAAGGTTGACAACGGCCACGGGGTTGGCTTGAACGCGGGACTGCACGTCTGCCAGCGTTGAGTCGTTCTCGAGATCGGTTTCGGAGACTGATTGACCTTGCCGCTTTGGAAGTTTCCCGCATAGCCGCCCGCGATATCACCTTCGACGTAACCGCCGTTGACGTACGTCACGGTGGTATCCGTATAGCTTGGAATCAGATACGGCATGGCACCGAGCAGGTCGTTCACGGACAGCAGTCCGCCCTTGATGAGGTTGTCCAACACGCTGGAATCATCGGCGTTGCTAAGTGCGTCGGCGAGGCCGCCGGTGGTGGAGAAGCCCACGAAACCACCCGCGATGCCATCGGACGTGCTGGTATCGGCTGTGACCGATTTGAGGTTCGTCACATGGCTTTCCCGGGTCTTGGTGCTGTTGGCCTGACCATAGAAACCGCCCGCAGCGTAATCGGTGGTCTCGTTGTTCTCGTTCTTGCCGGTCGCCTTGACCGTGAATCCGTTGGCGATGCCGTTCACATTCGATGCAGTGACTGCAACCGAAGAATATTGGGCAACCGATAGCAGACCGGAAAGCTTGATAAGCCCAAGCACATTGAGACCGCCAGCACCGATGGCGTCGCCTGGTCCAGAGAAGCCAATAAAACCGCCGGCTTCTCCCCTGGCCGAGACCGTGGCCAGATTGGTAAGGTTCGTGTTGGCCACGTCGCCGCCGGTGGCGCATCCGATGGCACCGCCCGCATAGTATGAACCGGCCTTCACCGTCAAACCGGATGCCGGAGCGGTGACAGACATGTTCTCCACGGTGAACGCGGCAAACTGGTCGAACTTCTTGAGCGTGGCGATATCGCCAATTTTCACCACACTGTTGAGCAACCCAGCTACCGTTGTCGGTTGCAGATTGCCGGCGATGCCACCCGCGTAGGAGCCCGTGGCCGTGACCGATTCAAGGCCTTCTATGGTGGTGGAGCGCTGCTGAGGGAAGTCACGAGGATTGTTGTACTTCCAGAATGTGAGATTCTGAAGGCGGTTCCGCGAGGAATCACCGATCACCGTACCCGAACCTTCGCCCACAAGGCCGCCCGCGTAATCACCGCCGGCAGCAACTGTGAGGGAGCCCTTCATCTGCGTGCCGAGAATCACAGAAGGATTCACACCGACGATGGATAGCAGTTCTCCTGCACCGTTATCGCTGCCGCTCAGCAATTTAGTCACAGCCTTGGTGAGCTGTTTCAACAGCGATGCATTCGTGGTATCGTCCGTACCGAGTTCCAGGCCCCATCCCACGGAGGCGAATCCGGTGAATCCTCCGGCGTGGGATCTGTCGGCAGTCACGGCGACCGAAGCCGTAATCGAATTATTGACAGCATAGGCATTGGCCATGGCACCGTTGAAGCCGCCGGCGTAGTCTTCGGCCTGCACGGTGATCTTATCGTCACCGTTTACCGTCAGGCCACTGTTTTCGATGAGGCTCTGCGGACGCAGCGCAGACAGCAAGTCGACGCCAAGCGAGTTAATCAGACCGCCCACGTTGCCGTTGCGACTTATTCCGGCAAAACCACCGGCATATTGCGTTGCCCGCACGGTGAAACCATTCGTGCTCGTCACCGAAGAGTTCTCAATGATTGCACCAATCTGTGCACCGACAAAGCCGCCGGCCTGCGGGTTGTCCTTGTTGCCGATCACCACGTTCTTTTTGAACCCGTTCACCGAACTATTCGAGATAACCGGGTTGTAGTAGCCAACCGGAATCAAGGCATTCAGCCCGAGCGTGCCGGACAGCAACCAGTCCACCAAATCGCCCAGCCCGAGGAACGGGATGACACCCAAGATCTTCGAGAGTACATTGGTGAGCGCTCCTACGATGCCGGAGACTGCATCGTATCGGGTTGCGCCCTCAACATATCCCACGAAACCACCGGTCATACGGCTTACGCTAGATACCGAAACATCTGCTACCTCGCAGTCCGTAACCTTGGTGTCCCCGTAGATACGGCCGGCAAATGCACCCGTGGCGAGGTTGGAAGGATTGTCTTTGTGCAGGGTGAGCAGACCTTGAAGATTGAGGTCAAGATCTACTTGTCCGAATGTCAATAGTTTTAACGCCTTCAACAGTGTGTCGAGCAGTAATCCCACTGCCGAAGTGAGCATACCGAGCAAGGTCGGCGGAATATACGATTCACTCGTATGATTCGTCACCGACACATCCTGCAGCTTGAGGTTCGACACCACGGCCGTACCGGCGCTGCCCAGACTGTTGCTGTTCATCACGGTCTTGTTCGTGATCGAGGCGAAGAAGCCGATGCCCTGCTGCTTGCTGACATCCAGCTGGTCGCCTTTGACATTAGAGACCATATCTTTCTGATTGACGACCACATGGCTGATGACCGGCCGAGCTGCGGTAGCGTGAACCACGCTTGCGTCATCGGCCCCAACAGCCTTCCACAGGCTGGCTTCGGTGTCGCCGTCATTGGAGACCGCACCGAGCATAGTGCCGGAGAACATGAGCGGAGTCCACTCGGTGTTGTTGGTATCTGCCGCGTTCTTGGACAGGTCGATGTCACGGAAGATCAGGTAGTTGGCGTCTGCGGAATAGGTCAGGCCGGTGTTGGCAGCGGAGTAGTCCGTTTGCGTGCCATCAGCACCCACGCCGTAATACTTGGTGCGGGTCCTGTTGACGCTTACGCCGTGCATGCCAGCAGTGGACTGTCGTGGTCGGAGGCATCAGTATCGCGCAAATATCTGAATCGGAGAGATCGGCGTCACCGGCGTATTCGGAAGACGGCGTGCCGTCCACCCACTGATAATTGAGGGCTCCTTGCTGTATGCAAGTCTGCGTGACCTTGTTGATGCGGCCAATAACCTTCTTGCCAGAACCAATCGCACGCAGCTGCTGCTCGTTACCAATCAGGATGTAGGTCTTGCCGTTGATCTCCTTGGTGGCCTGACCCTCAAAGTCACGGCCGCCAAGCGCCGTCGCGGCGACCTGCACATCGGCCTTCGCCGGCGATTGATCCATCGCATTTGAGGAATCGTTCTTGGCATCTTGAGAAGAAGCATCGTTTGGAGCCTGCGTTTGGGCTCCATCATTAGCGGAATTGCCAGCGGTAGCTTCTGCTGAGTCGTCCGCCTTATTGTCTGTCGCACCATTTGAGGATTCGGAAGAATCACCAGTAGTAGAAGATGAAGGAGATGAATCCTGCTGTGCGTCTTGATTCGTTTCGGAAGGTGTTGGCGCACCGTTTGATGTATTGGCCTCTTCTGACGTCTTATCGTCAACGTTGACATTGCGGGCAGAAGGAGCAGCTACGACAGTATTATCCCCCCCCCTCCAGAAATTACGGCGTTAGGAGAGCTACTCACATCGTCTATATTCTGAGCATATGCTGCAGGCACCATGCACACGATGGACAAGGAAACAGCAATAACCGAAGCAAGGCAACGCTCAAAGACAGGCAACT
>ENA-OQAL01000222-OQAL01000222.1-human-gut-metagenome-genome-assembly--contig:-NODE-222-length-15017-cov-2.196373_pt1 | contig 15017 bp, 17 predicted proteins | sample MGYA00242491_ERZ504519 | MGnify/ENA primary metagenome ERZ504519 (study PRJEB26092, sample SAMD00036260) | human gut metagenome | host: Homo sapiens | study: EMG produced TPA metagenomics assembly of... | reverse complement strand
GCTTTTCTTTAGGTCAAACAGGTCGCCCATCTCCACGCTGGAGTCGTATTTGTATGTGGTGCTTTGCACAATAGGCACCACCCGGGGCTCGCCGTTTTTGGGGCGGTAAGCCCCTTGTACACAAATCGTTGCCAGTTTCATATCTTTTCCATCTCCGTTAAATTCATATTTTTTTTGCCTTAGGCGTCCTGCCCCAGGAAGTGGGGCATCATAGCCGGGCCGTTCTCCATATAAATGCCGGTGGCCTTAGCGGTTTCCTCATTGATGGTGTCTACCCCCGTCTTGGGTGCGGACTTTTGGTACAGCAGGTAGGGCACCGGGTCGCTGGCGTGGGTGCGGGTCACAATGGGGGTGGGGTGGTCCGGCAGCAGCAGGATCTTGTAATCCTCGTACTGTTCCAGTCCCTCTTCCAGAATGGGCAGTACCCGGCTGTCGATCATCTCAATGGCTTTTACTTTGTTTTCCGGTTCGTTGCGGTGGCCGCACTCGTCCGGCGCCTCAAAGTGCACATACACCAGATCGTTGCGCGTCAGCAGATCCAGCGCCGCCTTGGCTTTGCCCTCAAAGTCGGTGTCAATATAACCGGTGGCGCCGGGCACTTCTGCCACTTCCATTCCGGCGCAGTTGGCAATGCCCTTGAGCAGGTCTACGGCAGAGACCATACCGCCCTTGATGCCGTACAGCGCCTCAAAGGGCCGGAGCGCCGGGCGCTTGCCCTCGCCCCACAGCCAAATGCAGTTGGCCGGGCGACGACCGGCAGCCACGCGGGCTTTGTTCACCGGGTGGTCCTTTAGCAGATCAAAGGACTTTTCCATCATCTCCAGCAGAGGGCGCGCCGTCTCTGCGGTGGAGAGATGGGGGCCGATTACCTTGCCGGTAATGTCATGGGGTGGGGTCATATTGCCCAGCTCTGTGGTGCCGCCGTGCCAGATCAAACAATGGCGGTAAGATACGCCGGTGTAAAAATCATATTCTCCGCCGCCAAAGGCTGCCTGCACCGCTTCTATCAGCTGGCGAGCCTCCTCAGTGGAAATATCGTCGGCGCAGTAGTCCTCGATCACCTTGTCGGCAAAGGGCTCACCCTTGTCGCTGAGGGTCACCAGGTTGGTGCGCAGGGACACATCGCTGTCTTTCATATCAATGCCGATGGAGGCGGCCTCCAGCGGCTGCGCCCGGTGTAAAATCGGTGGGGGTCAAAGCCCAGCACGCTCATATTGGCCACATCGGAGCCGGGCTTCAGTCCCGGCGCTACGGTGCGCACCAGCCTACCTCCGCCTTGGCGGCCAGGGCGTCGATATGGGGCTTCTTTGCCACCATCATGGGGGTTTTGCCGCCCAGGGCGGGCACCAGGTAGTCTGCCATGCCGTCGCACAGCACTACAACATATTTCATACGGATCCTCCTGAAAAGCCTATGCCGCCTGCGAGAGCAGACGGGCGGCTGAAATTGCACTTATTTGAAGTATTTAACGCCGGACTCAAAGATCTGCATATCCTTGTTAAGGGTACGTTCTTGTATAGATTTTCGCCCTTGCGTTCGCAGTGACCCATTTTGCCCAGCACGCGGCCGTCCGGGGAAGTAATGCCTTCCACCGCCCATGCGGAGCCGTTGGGGTTAAAGGGCATATCCGTGGCCACATTGCCGTCCGGGTCCACATACTGGGTAGCGATCTGGCCGTTCTCCGCCAACCGGCGCAGGGTGGCCTCATCTGCTACGAACCGGCCCTCACCGTGAGAGATGGGCACGGCAAACATATCGCCTGCCTGGGTGCCTGCCAGCCACGGGGATTTGGTGCTGGTGACCCGGGTGTAAGCCATTTGACTGATATGGCGGCCAATGGTATTAAAGGTCAGGGTGGGGTCGTTCTCCTGAATGTTCACAATCTTGCCGTAGGGCACCAGACCCAGCTTAATCAGCGCCTGGAACCCGTTGCAGATACCCAGCATTAAGCCGTCGCGGCAGTTAAGCAGCTGGGTGACCGCCTCGGCCACCGCCGGGTTGCGGAAGGTGGTGGCAATGAACTTGCCGGAGCCTTCCGGCTCGTCACCGCCGGAGAAGCCGCCGGGCAGCATCACGATCTGCGCCTGCTTAATTTCCTCCACCATCTTCTCAATGGTCTCGTTAATGGCGGCAGGGGTCAGGTTGCCTACGACTAAGATATGGGGGTCCGCACCGGCTGTTCAAAGGCGCGGGCAGTGTCTACCTCGCAGTTGGTGCCGGGGAACGCGGGAATGAATACCCGGGGCCGCGCCACCTTGTTTTGCTGACGAAAATGGAGCGCTCTTTATAGAGCGGCACATCCTCCACCGTCGCGCTCTTGCCGCTGTCTGTGGGGAACACGCTTTCCAGCTTGCTGCTCCAGGCGGCAATCAGTTCGTCCGCGGTCAGCACATCGCCGTCCAAAATAAAGATGCCGTTGCCGTTGACGGTGCCCAGGGCGGTGGCATAGGGTGCCAGGCTGTCGGCCAGGACGCCATCCTCGGGGATTTCTACCACAAAGCTGCCCTCATAGGGCGCAAACAGGGTGGCAGCGTCCAACCCCTGGGCAAAGGTAAAGCCCAGTTTGCTGCCGAAGGCCATCTTGCACACGGCGGCAGCGGCGCCGCCCTCTTTCACCACAGCGGCAGAGAGAACGGACTTGTCCCGCACGCCGGCGCAACCGCCTGCATCAGGGCCATAGCGTTTTTGTAATCCGGCAGACCGGTGGCCTCATTTACCGGAATTTGCAGCAGATACACTTTGCTGCCCGAGTGCTGCAGCAGGGCGGTGCCGGTGTGAGACGCCTTGCTCATACCCACGGCGAAGCTCACCAAGGTAGGCGGTACATCCAGTTCGTTAAAGGAGCCGCTCATAGAGTCTTTACCGCCAATGGGAGGGGGTGCCGTACCCGGCCTGTGCGGTCAGGGCGCCCAGCAGGGCGGCAGCGGGCTTGCCCCAGCGCTCCGGCTTGTTTGCCCAGGCGCTCAAAAATATTCCTGGAAGGTGAGCCGTGCTTCTGCCGGGTCGCAGCCCACGGCAGCCAGTTTCGCAAGGCTCTCCGTTACTGCAAAGGCGGCAGAATGGAAGGGGCTCCAGCGAGATACGCCGGGGATAAAGCCATAGGCCATCACCGTAGCGTCGTCCGTTTGGCCGTGCTCCAGGGGCAGCTTGGCTACCATGGCCTCCTCCGGGGTCAGCTGATACACGCCGGCGTAAGGCATATTTACCGTGGCGGCGCCGATGGAGGAATCGAATCGCTCCACCAGTCCCTTTTGGGAGCAGACTTCCAGTCGGCACAGATTGGCTTTCAGCGCAGCGGACAGGGACAGCCCTTGCAGCTCTGCCGGTACGGTATGTAAATAGTTTTTGCTCTCATCAATGGGGGCAATGGACGCGGTGGCGTGCTGGGTCACACCGTTGGTGTTCAGGAAATCCCTGCTGATGTCCACGATCTTGTCGCCACGCCAGGTCATTTCCAGTCGATTGTTGTCCGTGACCACGGCCACCGGGGTGGCCTCTAAGTTCTCTTTATAAGCTGCGGCAATAAAGGCGTCCACATCCTTGGGATCCAGCACCACAGCCATGCGCTCCTGGCTCTCGGAGATGGCCAGTTCTGTGCCGTCCAGCCCCTCGTACTTCTTGGGTACCTTGTCCAGATCCACGGTCAGGCCGTCTGCCAGCTCGCCGATGGCTACGCACACGCCGCCGGCGCCAAAGTCGTTGCAGCGCTTAATGCGGGTGGATACATCCTTGTTGCGGAACAACCGCTGAATTTTGCGCTCGGTGGGAGGATTACCCTTTTGCACCTCGGCGCGCAGGTCTCGATAGATTCGGAATTGTGGGCCTTGGAGGAGCCGGTGGCGCCGCCGCAGCCGTCACGGCCGGTGCGCCCGCCCAGCAGCACAATGATATCGCCGGGCGTAGGACACGCCCGCACCACATTCTCTTTGGGAGAGGCGCCGATCACTGCACCGATCTCCATACGCTTGGCCACATACCCGGCGTCGTACAGCTCAGTGACCTGGCCGGTGGCCAGTCCGATCTGGTTGCCGTAGCTGCTGTAACCTTGGGCAGCGCCGGTTGTGATCTTCCGCTGGGGCAGCTTGGCCTCCAGGGTGTCTGCAAAGGCGGTGGTGGGATCGCCGGAGCCGGTAACCCGCATGGCCTGGTACACATAGGCGCGCCCGCTCAGCGGGTCACGAATGGCGCCGCCCAGGCAAGTGGCCGCGCCACCGAAGGGCTCAATCTCCGTGGGGTGGTTGTGGGTCTCGTTCTTAAACTGCACCAGCACTGCTCGGTCTTGCCGTCCACCGTTACCGGTACTTCAATGGAGCAGGCGTTGATCTCCTCGCTCTCATCCAGATTGTCCGCCTTGCCCTGTGACTTCAGATATTTGGTGCCGATGCAGGCCATATCCATCAGGCAAATGTCTTATTTTGCCGGCATACAGAGCGCCGCGCATATCCAGGTACAGGCGCAGGGCGTCCTCTACTGCGGCGGCGTACTTGCTTTCCTCCACGGTGATCTTGTCCAGCTTGGTAGAAAAGGTGGTGTGGCGGCAGTGGTCGGACCAGTAGGTGTCAATCACTTTCAGCTCCGTTAAGCTGGGATCCCGGTGTTCTTCGTTCTTAAAGTAGTCCCGCACCCACTTTAGGTCCTCCACACTCATGGCAAAGCCCATTTGGCTGTGGTAAGCGGCGATTTCGTCATCGCTCTTGGCGATAAAGCCGGCAATGCGCGCAATGTCCGCCGGTACATCGGCAGTCAAATCCAAGCTCTCCGGCTTGGCCATGGTGGCCTCCCGGCTCTCCACCGGGGTTGATCAGGTAGGATTTAATCTTGTCGAACTCCGCGTCCGTAATGTCGCCGGCAAGGGCGATCACCTTGGCGCTGGCTACCTGGGGACATTCTCCTGCGGTGAGCAGCTGAATACACTGGGCGGCGCTGTCTGCCCGCTGGTCGTATTGGCCGGGCAGGAACTCCATGGCAAACACCCGCTCGCCGGGGCGAAGGTTACTTCGTCTGCCGTATTGTCCAGATTGTCCTCGGCAAAGACCCCGTGCACGGCACGGCGGAACTCCGCCTCGCTGACGCCCTGCACATCGTAGCGGTTAATAAGCCGCAGGCCGGTGAGCGCTGTAATGCCCACATTTTGGCGCAGATCCGTTAAGATCTGCATGGCCTCAATGTCGTTGCCTTTCTTCTTTTCCACAAAAATCCGATAAACATTTGCCATGGGGGTTCTCCTAACTGATAGTATTCACTCCGGGTGTATAGAATAAAGATATAATAGCACAAATCCGGCCGATTGCCTACCGTTTTATGAAATTTTTACGGACTTTATGAAAATTTTACTAACTTGTAAAAAATCGTTCGCAAATGGGGAAGAAAGTGTGCTATAATGGCTATGGCGCGCAGGCAGGCGGTCTGCCGCCGTTTCAGAAAGAATTTTGCAGAGATACACAGCGCTGAGAAGCAGAGAAAGAGAGGTGGGAGCCACGCAGCGGGAAAATATGGACCCAGCCCCCTATGAAGTTGAATTTATGAATGTGGTGGTGGATAAGGCCAACGATTTGCAGGTGGTAGACGCAGACAGCCACTTTGCCCAGTTTGCCGGTGTGCACCCGTCTAAGATCAAACAGGGCAAGCTGTTCCTGTACGACAAATTAAAACCGGCGGACCGGGAGCGGGTGATGCAAAACATCTGCAAAAAGGGGCGCCCGATTTACATATATGACCATGGACCTGCTGGACAAAAAGGGCACGCCGCTCTTTGTCCATTGTGTGGGTCAGAATTACGAGGACTCCACCCTGTGCCGCATGACCTTTGCGGATGTGTCCGAGAGCCGGCGGCGCCAGGAGCAGCTGCGGGCCCAGGCGGTGGAGATGAATGAGCTTATCGACCTGGTGTGCGGCGGCGTGTGTCTGTTTAAGGTCACGCCGGAAATGCATATTGAGTGCCTGTATCTGAACAAAGGCTGCTGTCGGTTGTTCGGCACCTCCCAGGAGAGCAGCCGCTTGCGGGCCTATCGACTGGACGAACTGCTTCACCCGGACGACCGCTCTGGGGTATTCCAGGCCATCGGTCGCGCCATGGCCGTAGGTGAGGAAGTGGATTGCGAGTGCCGGGTGCGGGTGCATGAGGGCGAATTTATTTGGTGCCAGCTGCGGGCGGGCATTCAGCGCTACGAGGGCGAGTGCCCGGTGTTTCACGCCGTATTTACGGATATTACCCGCATTAAGGCGGCGGAGGAAAAGGCGGACCGAGAGGCGCAGCGATGGTGAGTCTGTTTAGAACCTGCCCGGCGCCACTTTCTTTACAGGCACGGACGACCCTTTGCAGCTGGACTTGGTCAGCGAGGATTTTATCCAGTTTATCGGCTATTCCAGAACGGAACTGTTCCAGCTGTTCTCCGGCAATTTGGCGCGGCTGATGGATGAGAACGAGGCGGCGGCTGTGGCCGTGCAACTGCGCACCGGCGCAGCGGATCGGCGACTCTTAACGGTGGAATACACCCTTTATATTGGTGACGCCTGTGCCCTGCGTGTGCGGGACAGCCGCAAAGTGATTGAATATCCGGACGGCTCTAAGGCCTTTTTGGGTGTACTCAATGTAATATAAACATATACAAAAGTTAAAGGACGGATATTCGCATTCCGTCCTTTATTTATTTTTCGTTCATTTTTCTTTGTCGATAATCCACAAAAGCCGGTGCCAAAGTTTGGCACGTTTTCGGGGCAAAACCGCGGAAAGTGCGTTGCAATAGCTTTATTTATGTTTTATAATTATTATGTATAAATGTTGTCGCGGTGCGCCGAAATACAGGCGCTAAGCGGGCAGTGCAAGGGGTGCTGTCGTTGCGGCAAAGCGGAAGGATGGTTCTATGAAGTTTATGTACAGCAAGAAGCGCTTGCTCAGTGTCTTTTTGTCCGTGCTCACGGTGATTACCGTGCTGACCCCGGCGTTTCTGCCTGGGCGGGCGACGTGATCGGCGTGTACAACATTCAGCTGTTTTATGAAGACGGCAATGCGGTACAAGATACGGACGCGGAGGGCAACGCCTACCATGAGACGATGAAGGAGGGCGACACGCTGCAACTGAGCTACAAGCTCATTGACTGCGAGATCCCGGACAACGGCTATGTCAAGTGGTACAGCGAGGCACCCACTTTGGTAGATGTGGACCAAAATGGCCTGGTCAAGGCCTTTGACTCCTCTAAGGGTGCTGTGATCCACAACTGGATTGACAATGAGGTAAAGCCGGTGCCGCTGGTGGGCAAGATGCTGGCGCCGCGCTGGAAAAAGCCCTGTTCAATGATAAGGTGAATGTGGACACCATGGACACGGACGAGATCATTGCCCTGATTGAAAAGACCATGGGTGCGGATTCTGCCCTGGGCAAGATTTTTGAATCCTATTCCGCCAAATGGATCGAGTCCCTGCGCAAATACCTGGACAATATCAATTCCGTTGTTCATGTTACCCTGTATGACGCCAACGGCGAAGTAAAGGCAGACGACAAGCTGGCTGTGACGGTCACGAAGAACGATGCGTTTTATGCCAACTTCCTGCCCAACGGTACCCATATCACCAACAAGTCCCAGATTGAGACCACGGTAGCCAAGGGCACCACCTGCCAGCTGAGCGCCGTGACCACCCCGGTGCGGCTGCACATGGGCGTGGTCTACTCTGTAAAGAGCTCTTCCGTCTTTACCCAGGGCAAGGTGATTGCCACGGTGGATGACAGCGGTTTGGTAACCTTTAAGAACACCGGTACGGTGACCATCGTTGTGTCGCCGGATACGGAAGGATTTATCAACAATCTGTTAAAGCTGGTCAACTATATTTACAAGTTGGACCATACCGGCACCATTGATACCAAAAAACTGGCGGATATTCTGATCAAGTATTTGGGTATCGACATTGACCGCAATGTGCTGGCGGCGCTGTTGGACGCTTGCTTTGCCATTAAGGATATTGTGGGCGATTCTGCCGACGCGATACAGCTGACGGCTACTGCGGTGAAGATCATCGCCAACATTCTGCTTAAATTGAAATATAATGATACCATCACTTTTACCGTTGTAGACGGTGTGCCTTGCACGGACTTTAACATTACCGGTCCGGATACGGTGCAGGAGGGTGCCCAGATTCAAATGGCCATTACGGACGCAAAACCCGTTGCGGCCGATGTTTCGGATATTACCTGGTCCTCCTCGGATGAAAGTGTGGCCTATGTAGATCCCAAAACCGGTATCATCACCGGTCGTGACGCAGGGGGCAACATGGGCACGGTTGCAAACAGTAAAAAGTGCACCATCACGCGACTTCCGCTGCCAATCAGGTGGTGCGAACCAAAGAGCTTACCGTAACCGGCAAAACCGGGCGGGTGCTCAGCGACGCGGTGATTCACGCCCAGCGGGACTGCAATATCGGCGATCAGCAAACGCTGACCTACACGGTGTACCCGGTGCGCGTAAGCAAGGCCAATAATTTGAACATTACCTGGGGCCTGCTGGACGGTACGGACGCTGACGGCAATCCCAAGTATCTGTGGGCGGGAGACGCCTATGATGAAACGGTGACCGACGAGACCACCGGCGAGACCACCACGGTCCACCACGACGGCTCTGTAGAGGACGGAATCGCCAGGCTGGACAAGGATGGTAACTACACGGCGCTGGCCGCGGTACCGCCACGGTTGTGCTGAAAGCCTCCACCGGCTACAAACTGCTGGATGGCAGCTACTATACCATCTCCCAGGTGCAGACCCAGACCACGGTTTTCAACGGTCTGCCGGTGTCCGGCATTGATGTGACTGTTGAAAGTGCCGTAAAGAGTGCTGTTTTGGCCAATAGCGTGAAGTTGCAGCAGCAGCAGACGGAGGTGGCCGGTGAAACGCTGGATTTTGCCACCGTTACTGCCAGCACGGTGTATGATGGCTCCGGTGTGCTGGTTAAGGCCAATGTGGACCCGGCAGACGCCACCAATAAGAATGTAAATGGTATATTGATAATACGGATCAGTTTGAGTTGAAGGACGAGGACAAGACCGCCGGCACCGTAAAGGTGGTGGCTAAGGCTTCTTGCACCAGTGCCTCCAGCGTGCATATTTGGTGCGTGTCTGAGGACGGCGATATTCAGTCCGATGTGGTGACCCTTTGCGTGGTGCGTAACACCGCAGAGACCAATACCATTAACGGTGACAATCTGTCCGTGATCAACGGCAAGACCCTGGATGTGTCTCACACCATGACCTTTAGCGGCTCCACCTCCTCGGCACAGGCCTGCTACGGCGCCAACTGGTATTCCTCCGATGAGGGCGTGCTGACCGTAGCCCCCAAGGGCAACGACAACGGCGACGCAGTGGTTACCGGTGTGGATGTAGGCACCGCTACCCTGTACTGTGTGTCTGCTTCCGGCGGTATTGTGGCGGAGAAGCAGGTGACCGTGTATCCGGACAAGGATTACTTAAAGCAGGTGATTAACATCTGCGAGGACACGGTGATCGAGCGCACCAACGAAAATAAAACATTATATAAGGACTTCAGCCGAAAGCTGGACTATGCTTATTATGTCTATTATGATGAGCCTATGGCTGCCCAGGACAGCTGTAATACTTACGCCCGTGAACTGCTGTACGCTTTCTACAAGCTGGGCGGGTATATCGGCTTGACCGGTGTGACCCTTGTAAACAAGGATGGCTCGGACGCCGGCGCGTTCCGCAGCGTGAAGGTGTCTACCTCTAAGCGGTATGACAGCTACTCTGTGGATTTGGACGCCCAGGTGGCACCCAAGACCGCTATGTATCGCACCATCAAGTGGAGCAGCGATAACGACAGTGTAAAGGTAGACGCCAACGGTATTGTGAAGCCCGCAGGCAACAAGGCCTGCCAGGCCAAGATTACCGTAACCGCCACCGACTATCTGGATAATGTATACACTGATAGCATGTATGTGGCTTTTGCCAACGATCCGGTTACCGGCATTAAGCTGGACACCACGGAGATCGTCGGCGGCAAGGTAGGCGAAAGCCAGACCTTAAAGGCAACGGTGGAGCCCACCGGCTTTGGCATAGTGGGCAAGGCCTCTGTGGCAGATGTGATTTGGTCCACCTCTGACCCGGAGATTGCCACTGTGGATCAGAGCGGCGTGGTTTCCTTTAAGAGCGGCGGCGACTGCGTGGTGACTGTGACCACCTGTGACGGCGGCTATACCGCCCAGTGCAAGGTGAATGTGGTGACCAACTATGACGCCCTGCAAGCCCAGATCGATACCTATAAGTCGCTGGAGCTGACAGAAACCAACTATTACCCGGCCACCTGGCAGGCCTTCCAGGATGCCATCGCCGAGTCCCAGGCTTTGATCGATGCCAACGCATCCAGCCAAAAAAGAAGTGGACGCCCAGTTGGAAAAGCTGATCGCCGCTTATAAGGGCCTGGAGAAATATACGCATATTAACAATGTAGAGATTTACTTGGACGGCGAGGAGGCCAGCAACTTCTATCAATATGATGTGTCGCTGCTTACCGACGGCGCATACAAGGATGCTAAGCTGGATCTGAATGTACGCCTGTACCCCAACAATGCCAACTATGCGTCCGTTACCTGGACCTCTTCTACCGACAAGATCGTGATTTCTGAAAACGGCGTGGCCTCTCCCGCCAAGAACACCTCCTTCAATGTGTTGAAGAACGAGGGCTACTACGGTAAGATCACCTGTACGGTTACGGATCACTTCGGCCAGTCCTGGACGGACGATGTGTGGGTATCCTTTGCGTACACACCTGCCACCGGCATTACCATTTCTGAATCGGCTGTCAGCGGTTCCATTGGGGATACCCATCAGCTGACGGCAACGGTACAGCCATCAGGCACCTTGGGCGTGGGCAAGGCATCCATCTCTGACATCTATTGGGAGAGCGATAATGAAAATATCGCCACCGTAGACGATAAAGGCTTGGTGACCTTTGTGTCCACCGGCGCCACCACCGTGCGTGCCATTGCCTATGACGGCGGCTACACCGCCACCTGTTCCGTATCTACCGGCGGTGATCGCAGCGCGCTGCAGGCCGCATTGGAGAAGTATAAAGATACGGATTATCAGGACTATGAGTACACCGTAGGCATTACCTTTAAGCAGGCCTATGAGGAAGCCCAGTCCGTGATGAACGACAACACCAAGACCCAGGACGAGATCAACCAGGCTGCGCAGGCATTGATAGAGGCCGGCGCTGCGCTGGAAGGTCATCAGGTCATCAAAGCGCAGACTATTGATGTAAGCTATGTGGGTTACAGTCGCAACACCGCCATAGGCAGCTATAATCAGCGCACCAGCGGTACGATTGGCGACAACGATGCCTTGTCCATCGACCTGAGCAAGAACGGCTACGCCAATACGCTGCATGAGAACAACAAGCTGGAGCTGAGCGCCGCCGTCGTGCCGGCGGGTGCAGACAGCAATGGCATCAGTTGGACGGTGGACGACAGCAAAACATCAAAGCCACGCAGACCGATGGCAAGCTGGTGCTGAGTCCCTCCTCTGCTTCTGCCAACGGCTGGGCGAAGGTGACGGTGACCAACACAGACCATTACAGCCGCACACTGAGCCGCAGCTTTACCGTTGTAATGAGCGGCAGCGTGATCAGCGGCGTCAGCCTGGATCAGACCCAGTTGAATTTGCTGGTGACCCAGAAGCCGGTACAGCTGAATGCAACGCTTGCCGGTTCCTCTAATAAAACCTTTAACGATGTGACCTGGACCTCCTCGAACCCGGCTGTGGCTACGGTAGAGAACGGACTGGTTACGCCGGTGGATGTGGGCGACTGCACCATTACCGTGAAACCCTGGACGGCGGCTACACCGCCACTTGCGCCGTAACCGTGCGTGCGGACTACTCCGTGCTGGAAGCCAAGTACGCCGAATACCAAATTCTGGTCAATCAGTCGAAGGGCCATTATATATACACGGAGGATTCCCTGGCTGTGCTGGAGACCGCCTGTGGCCAGGCCAAGACGATGATTGACAGCGGTTGTCCACCCAGGCAGAGATTGACGCTCAGGTGGAGCTGCTGGAGAGCGCCCACAACGGTTTGGTGAAGTACATTATCGCCGAGGGCGTGAGCCTGACGGCAGATACAGAGGCCCAGGCCAATGTGACCATTCCCAATCCGGGTCATATCCGCTACCTGCACAATGACCTGAGCTTGAAGAACAAGACCGTTCAGCTGTCTGCTGTAACGGCGCCTGCCGGCGGTCTGTACCAGAGCATTACCTGGTCCAGCTCCAACGACAAGGTCACCGTCAGCGACACCGGGCTGGTGACCAATACAGACAGCGGCAACCAGTGGGCGCAGATCACCTGCACCATCACCACCGTGAAGGGTGACAGCTTCACCGCCACCACCACGGTTTGCTTCACCCGCTATGCGGTGACCGGTGTAAGCATGGACACGGATATGGTCCACGGCTCACCGCAGGATACCGTGACCATTACGCCTACGGTAACCTCCTCTGCCACCATTGCTTCCTTGGCGCTGCGGGACTGCACCTTTACCAGTGATCACCCGGAGATTGCCACGGTAGACAACAGCGGCAAGATCACCTTTGTATCGCAGGGCAAGGCCACCATTACCGCCACCACGGTGGACGGCGGCTACACCGCCACGGTGATTGCCTATACTACCTACGATTTCTCCGCCTTGCAGCAGGCTATTGCGGATGCCGGTGCGGTGGATTACAAGGATTACGCTTACGATTACGGTATGGCGTTTAAGACCGCTTACGATAAGGCCGTGGCGGTCAATGCGGACTATGAGTCCTCACAGGATGTCATTGACGCTGCCACCTCCGCACTGAAACAGGCCCAGAATGCCCTGGCCGGCCACGAGTTCGTCGGCCCCGGTGAGATTGGCTTTACCAGCGGCGGCGCTGCGGTGACCGAGGGCAAGGCGCTGGTTGTGGATGACAACCAGCAGGTGACCCTGTCTGCTGCCTATGCCGACGGCGCGATGGTACAGGATCCGTCCTGGACCACGGCGGCAGAAAACAATGTAACCGCTGCTACGGATGCTGCCGGCAATGGTGCTTACCAAGACCAACGCAGACGCTCCGGCAGCGTGAAGGTGACCTACACCTTGAAGGACGCTTACGATCGGACTTATACCAAGACCATCACCGTCAAGCTGGTGAACCAGAAGATCAACATTGACAGCTTCAAGTTCACTTACGGCGGCAATGAGGTGGACTCTGTGTCTTACAGCTGCGGCGGTATGTACACCAACAAGAGCGTTCAGCTGGGCGTGAGCACTTATCCCGCAGACGCAGACGCCTATGTGTCCGCTTTGTGGACCTCCAACAATAAGAACCTGGTGGTGGACCAAACCGGTAAGGTTTCTGCCAGCGGCACCATGCTGGGCACCAAATACACCGCCACCATCACCTGCACCTTGACCCTGGAGGACGGCTCCACTGTGACCAACTCCATTCAGGTGACCTTTAACAGATTTTAACCCGCCAACGAAGGACCCTAAGTTATGCAACAAAAACCAAAATGGCTCAGTCTGGTGCTGGCCGTCTTGCTGGTGTCCGCTTGTTTTACGGGTACACTCCTTGTACGGGCGGCGCAGGATGTGGCGATTGATGAGACCCATTTCCCGGATGCCGGCTTCCGTCAAATCGTGGCAGAGAAGTGCGATAAAAACGGCGACGGTATTCTCTCTGATTCTGAGCGCAGCAGCATCACCCGTATGATGCTGCCTGCGTGGCAGGAGGATGTGCTGGGGGAAGGTACCCCCATTGTCAGCCTGGAGGGCATACAGTATTTCTATAATCTGCAAAATCTCTATTGCGCAGACATTGGGCTGACCTCGCTGGATGTGAGTGCCCTGTCCAAGCTGACCCAGCTGACCTGTATGGACAATGCGTTGGGCACGCTGGATCTAAGCAAAAACACGGCGCTGACCCAGATCAACTGCGCTGCCGACCAGCTGACGGAGCTGAAATTACCTGCCGGCGTGCAGCGCCTGCTGTGCGAGAACAACGCGCTTACCGCCTTGGATTTGTCCGGCTGCACAGCGCTGACTTATCTAAAGTGTGCCAACAACCAGTTGGCTACACTGAACCTGGGTGCCAACACAGCGCTTTCCACCCTGATCGTGTCCAATAACCACCTGCCGTCGCTGGATCTGCGTGCCAATACGGCGCTGGCCGCCGTGACCCTGGGCCAGCAGACCATTACGGTGAACGCTACGCAACAGGACGATGTGTTTTATGCCCCGGTGGGCGGTTTGGCTGCGGACGGCGTGGTGTACCAGGATACGGAGAAGTATGAGAACGGCAATTTTGTCACCGCGGATTATGCGCTGATGCAAAACGGCTTTACTTATGAGTACGCCACCGGTTCGGATCTGGCCGGCGCCTTGACGGTAGATGTGACGGTTGTCAAAGACTTTTATCAGGTGCGCTTTTATGGGGACGAAACCAAGAATGTGCTCCTTTCTGCCGTAGCGGTGAACAGCGGCCAAACGGCGGTTGCGCCTACGGACTTTGCTTTGCCCCAGTGTAAGGCGCTGGCCGGTTGGAGCGACACGCTGGAGAATATCACGGCGGATAAAGAGGTGTACGCCCCTGTACACGGACGATCACCACTATGCAGTTACCGCCTTTAGCACCGATGGCGTGGCCACCATCTCCTGCACCGGCGGCTGTGGGGTAGACACGCGCACGGTCACCTTCCTGGACTGCCTGAATGCCAAGACCGGCAGCGACCGCTATGAGCAGTTGCTGGATGTGAACGGCGACGGGATCATCACGCCCGGGATTACGTGCTGCTGGATCGCCAGTTCAACGCTGCTAAATAAAGACGGACAAAATAGCAAAAAGAAACGGACCACCCGTATAGGTGGTCCGTTTTCGTTGTTATAAAATGGGGCAATGTATTTGCGTAAAATATACATTTGTAGGGTGCGGATGAGTGAATTGCACGGCAGTGCGGGCGGCAGGTTTGCCGCCCCTACGATAACCTTTTGCCTCCCTTGT
>ENA-OQAL01000221-OQAL01000221.1-human-gut-metagenome-genome-assembly--contig:-NODE-221-length-15092-cov-1.560441_pt1 | contig 15092 bp, 26 predicted proteins | sample MGYA00242491_ERZ504519 | MGnify/ENA primary metagenome ERZ504519 (study PRJEB26092, sample SAMD00036260) | human gut metagenome | host: Homo sapiens | study: EMG produced TPA metagenomics assembly of... | reverse complement strand
CAAGACTTTGGCTTTGCCTGCCAGGCGTACCCCCTCTTCCTGCCGGAATTCCTGGAGAATGTAAAGACCGAGGTGCATGCCCAGGTACAGCGGCTGTGCCATCACCCCAGCTTGGCGGTGTGGTGCGGCAATAACGAGATCGAGGATATGCACATGGCCTGGGTGCACATGCAAAAGTATGTGCAGTGGACGGAAAAATTCTTTTATGAGATCCTGGAGCCGGAAATTCGGGCGGAGATCCGGACACGCCCTACACCCCCGGTTCGCCGGTGGGCATTGCCCATAATGAGGGCGTTTACAGCGACAATGTAGGCGACACCCACCTGTGGGGCGTGTGGCACGGCTTGCAGCCTATGCAGTATTACCGCAAACGAATGACCCGCTTTTGCAGCGAATTCGGCTTTGAGAGCCTGCCGGATGCCAAGGCCATTCGCCAGTACGCAAAGCCCGGGGATTACGCCCTGAACAGCCCGGTATTTAACCTGCACCAAAAGTGCGCCAGCGGCAACGACAAGATGGTGTATTATATTGCTTCTCGTTTCCATTTGCCTCGGCGGTTTTGGGATTATATCTATCTGTCCCAGGTGACCCAGGATACCTGCATTGCAGACGCACCGAGCACTGGCGCCGCCACAAGGGGCAGTGCAACGGGGCTATGTACTGGCAGTTTAACGACTGTTGGGGTGTGTGCTCCTGGTCTGGTCTGGACTACTACGGCAATTACAAGGCACTGCAATACGGTGCACGGCGGTTTAACGCGCCTTTGTCCGTGTCGGTAGAGGACAGCAAGGAACGGTTCGATGTGTATGTGCTCAACGACCTGACGCCCGCCAGACGGTGACGGTGGAGTACGAACTGTTCGACTTTGTTACCGGCACGCTGGAGAAAGAGAAAAAGAAGCTGTTGTTGCCGCCGGTTGAGAATGCGGTGGTCCTTTCCCGGGAATGGCGCCCCTGCGCAAAAAGTACGATCTGCGCCGCACCGGTTTGGCGGTGCGCTGGTGCGAAACGGCGCCTGCCTGCAACAAAAGACGGTACTTTTCGACCAGGAAAAGCGCTTGCAGCTGCCCGGTGCCAAGCTGCACACCAAGGTGGAGATCCAAAAAGACCAACTGTGCCTGACGGTGACCACCGACCGGTTTGCCCGACTGGTGCATTTGGAGAGCAGCCGCACTTCGTTACCCTTTAGCGACAACTATTTTGATCTGTTGCCCGGTCAAAGCCATACGGTGACTCTGGCGGCAGAACCGGACTGCACTCTGCGCGAACTGGCGGAGAGTATTCGGGTCAAGAGCCTGAGCGATGTGCCCTTTGATCGGGATCCGCTGCACGCAGCGGCCAAGCGGATCAAGGTGTATCTGTCGCCTGTCAACATTGGCAATGCCATTCACCACGGCAAGTTGAGCAAGGATATCCAACTGTAAAGAAGCCGGCTATCCGGAAAAACAGCAGAAGAAAAGCCAAAAAGAGAAGTGCAAATTAAAATAAGCAAAAGCGGTGCCCCGGTGGCGCCGCTTTTTGCGCCGGTTTGACAATCGGCGGCCATTTGCATATAATAAATGCAGCAAAAAAAGAAACGGAGCCGCTATGAAACAGTATTTGGAAGTTGGACTGCTAAACAATACCCACGGTGTCCGCGGGGAGATGAAACTCACCCTGTGGTGTGACGATTTGGACTACTTGCGCCGCTTTCAGGTGCTGTATTTGGATCCGGAGGGGCAGCACCCGCTGCATGTAACAGCCCTGCGCCCCCAAAAGCAGGGGCCATTATCCGTTTGCGGAGATCACCTCTATTGAACAGGCAGAGACCAGTCAAGGGCAAGGTGTTGTACGGCGACCGGGCAGACGGCAAGCTGCCGGAGGGGCGCACCTATATTCAGGATCTGTTGGGGTGTCTGGTGATGGATGTAGACAGCGGCACCGCGTATGGCACGATCGCCGATGTGCAGAACTACGGCTCCTGCGATATTTACGATGTGCAGAAGGGCAAGGCGCACACACTGGTGCCGGCCATTGACGATGTGGTGGTGGAGAAAGATGTAGCCGCCGGGGTGGTAAAGATCCGCCCTATGAAAGGACTTTTTGATGCGGATTGATATTATGACCCTGTTCCCGGACATGTGTCGCGCCGTGCTGGACGAGAAGCATTGTTGGCCGGGCACGCAAGGCCGGCAAAGTGGAGATCGAGGCCACGGATATTCGGGCCTATACAGAGAATAAGTACAGGAATGTGGACGACACACCCTACGGCGGCGGTATGGGTATGGTGATGCAGACCCAGCCGGTATATGACTGCTACCAAGCGATTTGCCAGCGGGCGGGGGATGTGCCCCACCATTTGATTTATCTGACCCCCCAGGGCAAGACCCTGACCCAGCAGCGGGTCAAAGAACTGGCAGGTATGGAGCACCTGGTACTGCTGTGCGGCCATTATGAGGGCATTGACGAGCGGGTGATTGAGGAGTTGCAGCCGGAGGAGATCAGCGTAGGGGACTATGTGCTCACCGGCGGTGAGCTGCCGGCGCTGGTGCTGGCGGACAGTGTGACCCGCCTGCTGCCCGGCGTGCTGTCTGACGCAGCCTGCTTTGAGGAGGAGAGCCATTATAACAGCCTGCTGGAGTACCCCCAGTACACCCGACCGCCGGTGTGGCGGGACCGAGAGGTGCCGGAGGTGTTGCTTTCCGGGCACCATGCCAACATTGCCAAGTGGCGGCGGCAGCAGTCCTTGCAGCGCACCTTGGAGCGGCGGCCGGATCTCTTGGAACGAGCGGATTTGACAAAAGCGGACAAGAAGATTTTGGAAACGCTGAAAGCAAATAAAATTCTGTGAATTTTGCACAAATGGAGTGAAAAAAATTTTGTGCCTAATTAACAATACAGACGAAGTTTGCCCCAAGGCGTTGACCGAACGGACTTTAATGGTATAATATATAAAAGTACTGGGGTCGAGACGGCTTTCGACCCAAAATCCATAAAAATGTGTATTTGAGTTAAGCGAGGTAATCACTATGTTCGTGAAAGATGTTAAGGTGGAAAATCAGGTTGGCCTGCATGCACGTCCCGCCACTTTCTTTATTCAGAAGGCAAATGAGTACAAGTCCTCTATTTGGGTAGAGAAGGAAGAGCGCCGCGTGAACGCAAAGAGCCTGTTGGGCGTGCTTTCTCTCGGTATTATGGGCGGCACGGATATCCGCATCATCGCCGACGGCTCCGATGAGGAAGAAGCTGTGGAGGGTCTGGTAGCCCTGGTCAAGAGCGGCTTTACCGAGTAACGGCCACACAATACGAACAGCGTATGCGGAGAATTTCTTTTCTCCGCATTTTTTTATGGTGATCTGCATTGACTGAGAAAGAACTGCGTAGAAAAGCAATGGCACTGCCCACCACTCCGGGCGTGTACATTATGAAGGATAAGAACAAAAAGATCATTTATATCGGCAAGGCCAAGGCGTTAAAAAACCGGGTGTCTTCCTACTTTGCTCCCACACCAACCACACCTAAAGGTGATCCGCATGGTGGAGCACGCCGATGATTTTGATTATATTCTGTGCGACAGCGAGTTTGAGGCGCTGGTGCTGGAGTGTTCGCTGATTAAGCAACATCAGCCCAAGTACAATATCCTTTTGAAGGACGATAAGGGGTATAATTATATCAAGATCACCCCACCGCCGTTCTCTAAGATCAGCGAGTGCAAGCAGATGACGGAGGACGGCAGCAGCTACTTAGGGCCGTACACCTCCGGCTATTCCGTGAAGCAGGCGGTGGAGGAGACCTTAAAGATTTACAAATTGCCCCGGTGCAATAAGCAATTTCCCCGAGATTACGGCAAGTCTCGCCCCTGCCTGAACGGCTTTTATGGGTATTTGCTCCGCGCCTTGTGCCGGTCGGATCAGCAAGTCTGATTTTGCCGCCAATATTGCAGATGCAGTGGATTTTTTAAAGGGCGGCAGCGCCAAGGCAGTGAAGGAATTGACTGCCCGTATGCAGGCGTGCAGTGCGGCCATGGAATTTGAAGAGGCTGCCAAGCTGCGGGACCGGATCAAGGCCATTCGTAATTTGGACGAACGGCAGAAGTCGTGTCCATCAATGTGCCGGAGGAGGATGTGTTTGCTCTGGTGATCGCCGGGAAAAGGCTTGCTTTGAGGTGATCCGCTTTGAAAACGGTCGCCTGACAGACAGCGAACACTGGCTGCTGGATCCGCCGGAGGATCTGTCTGCCGCCCGCAGTGCACTGATCGAACGGTACTACTCTATGCGGGACCGGGTGCCTGCCCGGATCGCTTTGGACGGAGAACTGGAGGACGAGGAACTGCTGCTTGCCTGGCTGGAGGATAAGCGAGGCAAAAAAGTCAGCCTGATCCACCCGCAAAAAGGGGAGCACTTGTCCATTGTGCAGTTGTGTATCAAGAACGCCAACGAGCATCTGGCGCAGAACGCCGGGCGCTTAGGGCGAGAGTTCGCCGCCCTGGAGGAGTTGGCGCAGCTGCTGGGATTGTCCCAGGCACCGGAATATATTGAGTCCTATGATATTTCTCACACCTTTGGTGCGGATAATGTGGCGGGCATGGTGGTGTTTCACAACGGCCGCCCCATGAAGAAAGCGTATAAAAAAATTTGCCATTAAAGGCTTTGACGGCCAAAATGATGTGGGGTCAATGCAGGAGGTACTGCAGCGGCGTTTTACCCATTACCGGGAGGACCCGGAGGACAGTACCTTTAAGATCCTGCCGGATCTGATTTTGCTGGACGGCGGCGACGCCCAGGTGCACGCGGTGTTGCCGGTGCTGGCCGGTATGCATATTGATGTGCCGGTGTTCGGTATGGTCAAGGATAGCAAGCACCGCACCCGGGCCATTTCTACCGGCGGTGGTGAAATTCAAATCAACGCCAACCGTCAGTCCTTCACTTTAGTGTCTTCCATTCAGGAGGAGGTGCACCGTTTTGCGGTCAGCTACCACCACCAAAAGCACAAAAATCCGCATTCAATTCCACTTTATTGCAGATCGAGGGCATCGGCCCCGCCAAGGCCAAGGCATTACTGAAGACGTGAAAACCGTGACCGCCGTGCGGGAGGCTACCCAGGAGCAGCTGGCTGCCGTGCCCGGCATTTCCCGGGAAAATGCCAAGGCCGTTTATGCCTATTACCACGGTGAGACAGCGGCGAAATAAGCACTGCCATTTATTACAAATCGTAAAAATCCCGCCGGGCGACTTGACGAACGGTGCGGATGACTGTATAATGATAACCGTATAAAATTAAGGAATGTTGCACAATGATGCGAGTAATTACCGGTTCCGCACGGGGCAGACGGTTAGAGACCCTGCCCGGTGAAGATGTGACCAGACCTACAACAGAATCCGTCAAAGAGGCGTTGTTCTCTATGATCCAATTTGATATTGAGGGGCGCCGTGTGCTGGATCTGTTTGCCGGTTCCGGCCAGCTGGGGATCGAGGCACTGTCTCGCGGCGCCCGCAGTTGTACTTTTGTGGAGAACAACCGTGCTGCCAAGCAGGTAGTGGAGCGAAATTTGGCCCACTGCCGGCTGGAGGAACGAGGCGAATGTGGTTTTTCCGATGCTGTGTCGTTCTTAAATCGCAGCGGGACCTATGATCTGGTGCTGCTGGATCCGCCTTACGGCAAGGGTATTTTGCAGCGGGTGCTGCCCGCATTGGTGCCCCGGCTGTCTGATGACGCCATGGTGGTGTGCGAGTCCGGGCGGGATGAGGAACTGCCGGCCCAGGTAGGCTCTTTTGTACTGGATCGGGAGCGGCGCCACGGCAAAACCAAGATCGCCCTGTATCTTCGCGGAAAGGACTTGGCAGAATGAAAACAGCCATTTGCCCGGGCAGCTTTGACCCGGTGACCCTGGGGCATTTAGACATTATTGAACGCGCCGCCGGCCTGTTTGATCAGGTGACGGTGCTGGTGATGCAAAACAGTGCCAAGCAGGACAGCCTCTTTACCGTAGAGGAGCGTTGCCGGCTGATTCGTCGCTGTCTGCACGCAGAAAACATTCAAATTGATACTTATGACGGCCTGCTGGTGGATTATGCCAAGCAAACTGGTGCGGCCGCTGTGGTAAAAGGGCTGCGCGCTCTGTCTGATTTTGAGTACGAATTTCAGCAGGCGCTTACCAACAAAAGCCTGTGTCCGCAACTGGAAACGGTGTTTCTCACCGCCAAGGGGGAGAATATGTTTTATCCTCCAGTATGGTGAAGGAAGTGTGCCGTCTGGACGGGGATATTTCCGCCTTTGTGCCCAAAGAAATTTTAGATGACATTATTGCAAGATTGTAAAGGAGAGCGTTAAAATATGACCAATACGGATATTTTGCTGGAAGACCTGGAGGATGTGCTGGACGATGCCACCTCTATGCCCATGACCAAAAAATCTTTGGTAGATGTGGACAAGATCAAGACCATTATTGAGGATATTCGACTGAATACCCCCCAGGAGACCAAGCAGGCTAAGGCCATTGTGGACTCCAGAAACAATATTTTGGACGAGGCCAAGAAGGAGGCAGCCAAGATCATCAGCGAGGCGCAGGCCCAGGCACGGGAACTGGTGGCTCGCGATCAGATCACCCAGAACGCCCAGAAAGAGGCGACGGAGATTATTGCCAAGGCCCACAGCGAGGGTGAGGCTTATGTAAAGCAGGCGCAGAACCAGGCCTCCGAGTTGCTGGGCAAAGCCACTACCCAGGCCAACGAGATGGTGACCACGGCACAGAATAAGAGCCGTGAGATGCTCACCGCCGTAAACAATTATGCAGACGACACCCTGCTGGAGATCGACGACTCTCTGTACAAAGCCCTGAGCGATGTGCGCCGTATTCGTCAGAACATTATGAACAGTCAGCACAGAAATACCTCTGCAAATGACAATCCGTAAAAACGGCAACGGAGCACTCCCATCTATGCGGGTGCTCCGCTTTTTATTCATAAGTAAAGGAGAGCTTCTTTTGACCGCCATGACCACGATTTTTATGGCTGACGGCCGTTGTTATTTTGGGCTGCGTTTTGTTTCAGCGCCTATCCGGTAAGGTGGGCGTTCCGGCGCTGCTCTTTTTTATTTTATTGGGTATGTTCTTTTGGCACAGATGGCGTGGTGAAGATTCCCTTTGACAATTTTGAGCTGGCACAAAAAATGTGTGCTCCGTGGCACTGCTGTTTATTATGTTTTACGGCGGCTTTGGTACCAATGTGCGCTCGGCGCGACCGGTGGCCGCGCAGGCGGTGCTGCTGTCCTCTGTGGGTACGGTACTCACTGCCGGACTGGTGGGCGTGTTTTGCCACTTTGTGCTGGGGGTTGCCCTGTGGGAGAGCTTTCTGATCGGTGCGGTTATCAGTTCCACCGACGCGGCGTCCGTGTTTTCCGTGCTGCGCAGTCGGCACTTGAATTTGAAATATCATACCGCATCGCTGTTAGAGGTGGAGAGCGGCAGTAACGATCCGTTTTCGTATATGCTCACCACCATTGTGTTGTCTGTGATGCACGGTGGCAGCAGCGGCGGTCAATTCGCGGCCTTGCTGGCGGCGCAGATTGGATATGGTGTGCTGTTTGGCGTGGTGTTGGCACTGGCGGGTCGATGGGTGCTGGGACGCTTTCGCTTCTCTGCCGGGTTTGACGCGGTGTTTGCTGTGGCAGTGGCGCTGCTGTCCTATGTGCTGCCGGAAATGTTGGGCGGCAACGGCTATCTCAGCGTATATCTGACCGGCATGATTCTGGGCAACAGCCGGATCCCCAACAAGTCCGGGTTGGTGCACTTTTTTGACGCTGCCACGGCGCTGATGCAAATGGTACTGTTCTTCCTGCTGGGGCTGCTGGCATTTCCGTCCCAGCTGCCGCGCATTGCGCCCCGAGCGCTGCTGATTGCCTTGTTTCTGACCTTTTTTGGCCCGACCGGCAGTGGTGGCGCTGCTGCTTACGCCGTTTCGTGCGCCTCTTCGCCAGCAGCTGCTGGTGAGTTGGTCCGGTCTGCGTGGCGCGGCGTCCATTGTATTCGCCATTATGGCAACCATGCACCCGGCGGTGATGCAAAACGATGTGTTCCATATTGTGTTCTTTATTGTGCTGTTCTCCGTGCTGCTTCAGGGTACCTGTTTGCCTCGAGTGGCGGCAAAACTGGGCATGACCGATGATGGCGCCGATGTAATGAAAACCTTTACCGACTATGTGGATGAGGTGCCGGTGCAGTTCATCCGCTTTTCTCTGCCGGAGGGGCACCCTTGGGCAGGGCAAGCTGTGCGTCAGGTGGTGCTGCCGCCGGAGTCCATTTAGTATTAGTTCTTCGTGGAGATCGACGGATCGTGCCGGATGGCAGTGTGCAGCTGCAGGCAGGAGATACTTTGATCCTGAGCGGCACGGCTGCGGGAGCGGTAGAGGGCGTGCATTTGTATGAAAAAACGCTGGACGCGGACAGCAGCTGGCTGGATCAGCCTTATGCCGGATCCACACCGGCGATCGGCTGGTAATCCTGGTGCGCCGGGGTGGGCAGATTTTAATCCCGGACGGCGACACGGTGCTGCGTTTGGGTGATCGGTTGGTGATTAACGATCCGCAATCTAAATCATAAGCAGAAAAAGAAAGACGGTACAGTCGTTTGACTGTACCGTCTTTTTATGTTTTCTCGGATTTATTCACCGTCTGTGCGCTTGTGCTCTCGATCCACGATGTAGGCGTGTACCTTGTCAGCCAAGTCGCCGTACAGCTTGAACTTGCGCACAAAGACGATCAGCGCCAGCAGCACCAGAATGGGCGGCACGCCAGAAGGCGATAAGCCGATGGCCGTCTTGGTGGCATCGTTAATGTGCGCAGTGACGATCTGCTGGTTGTAGTGCATCAGACCCAGACCGCCAAACAGAATGATGGTCTGAATGGTGTAGGCCATCTTCTGCAAAAAGCCTTTCATAGAGAAGGTGATGCTCTCGTTGCGCTCACCGTTCTTGTATTCGCCGTAGTCCACAATATCTGCCAGGAAGATGGTCTGCGCCACAAACATGGAGCTGATCCCCACGGAGGAGATAATGTAACTGATGTCCAGCGCAATGGTAAGCTTCAGTATCGGGCCGAAGATATACATCAGTATGTAGCCAAAGATGGTCATACACAGAGAGATGATGTATATGGTGCGTTTGGTAAATTTCTTAGACAACAGCGGAATGACCAACAGACCCACGGCAGAGCGACGGCACCGATGGTAGAGAACATGGACTGCGCCGTGGGCTTTTCCAATACATCGGTAAAGTAGTACACGGCGGTGCCGCTGGTCAGATACCAGCCGGCGTTGGAGAGCATGGCGAAGATCATAAAGATGACCAGTTGATCGTTATGCGCCACCACTTGGAACATTTTCTTAAAACTGAATTTCTCTTTATTTGCCTTGTAGATTACATGACGCTCTTTGGTGCTCAGCACGCAGATCAGGGAGAAGCATACCAGTGCCACGGCACAGATCAGTGCCCAGCGAGAAAAGCCGGAGGCGCTGTACCCCTTGTCGGTGGTGATACCGTCGGACAGTTTGGGCAGAATCAGCGGGGTCGAGAATGGTAATCAGTCCCTGTCCGATACCGCTAAAGGTGCGCGCTACGGTGGCTACCAGGTTCCGATCCTTCGGGTCAGAAGTGAAAGAAGGCACCATGGACCAGTAGGGAATATCTGCCATGGTGTTGGTCATGCCCCACAGAATGTACATAAAGGCAATATACACATAGAGCCGGGTACCGCTCATGCCGAAGCTGGTAAACAGTAGGGTCAGCACAACGGCATTGGACAGCGCGCCGATGATGATCCAAGGGCGGTATTTGCCCATCTTGGTTTTGGTGTTGTCCACAATGGTGCCCATCATCGGGTCGTTAATGCCGTCCCAAATGCGCGCCAGCGGGGTGAGCAGCAGCAAAAAGCCCTCTTTCAGTCCCAGTACGCTTGACAGGTAGTAGGACAGGTACGAGTAGAACATACCGTAGCTTAGGTCCAGTCCCACTGCACCGATGCCGTAACCCAGCTTTTCACGCCAGGTGGTCTTGTATTCATCCATAAGCAGTCTCCTGTTTTGACTCAAAGTTCCCTTTGAGCATTATTTTTTACAATTATAGCATATATAGTGCACCCAGCGCAACAAATTTTAAAAAAACGCACCAAACCTTGTGGAAAAAGTGGAGTAGTTACAAAAGAGTTACAAATCATTTAAGGGTTGACATATCCTTGGCTGCCCATTATAATAAGTACGAGTGGTGAGAGTTCCACTGAATTCCATCATTTTTCATCACTGTCCCTAACCAAACCTGAGATTTGGGCGGGATTTCCCATAAATGTATTCTGTTTATCTTAGCTGAAAGGAGGCGCCGCTTGTGAATTTAGGTATCTTTGTGGGTACATATATGGACCAGAAGCTGGACAGCAAAGGGCGCCTTTCTGTTCCGGCCAAGTGGCGGGAACGCCTGGGAACGGAATTTTTTATGGTTTGTATGAACCTGCGGGGCAGCACCTGTATCAAATTGTATCCCCAGGATGAGTTTATGCACTGCGTGGAGGCGCTGGACGACGGTACCGCTAACGAAGTGTATGAGAAAAACAAAATTTTCTTCTCCAACGCAGAGGAGTGTACGCTGGACGCACAGGGTCGCTTTACGCTGAATGCCCGGCTGAAAGACTATGCCGGTATGGAAAACGGCTCTACCGTGATTATGCAAGGTCACAAGCGCACCATTGAGATCTGGACCAATGAGGCTTCAACACCATGTTCAACGGCCTGCGGACGGATACCAACTTCCTGGATCTGATGGATGCCGGTAAAAAGAGAAGCCGGCTTCGGAAGAGCAGACGGCAGGTGTATAAGATGGAATTTGTGCACAAGAGTGTGCTGTTTGCAGAGACGGTGGCAGCCATGCAGGCCACCCCGGGTAAATGGCTGGTAGACGGTACGGCAGGGGGCGGCGGTCACGCGCGCGCTATTGCAGAAAGCGGCTGCCACTTGCTGGCAGTGGATCAGGACCCGGACGCTATTGCGGTGTTGCACCGACGGCTGGACGATCTGCCTAATGTGACCATTGTACACGACAATTTTGCGAATATTAAAAACATATTGATCGACAGGGGTCTGAGCGGCATAGATGGTATGCTGCTGGATCTGGGAGTCAGCTCTTTTCAGCTGGATACGGCGGAGCGGGGCTTCTCCTTCCATCAAGACGCGCCGCTGGATATGCGTATGAGTAAGACCGGCCGCAGCGCCGCGGATGTGGTCAATACTTATGACGAGGCTGCGCTGGCGGATATTCTCTACCGCTATGGGGAGGAAAAATTCAGCCGCCGCATTGCCGCCAATATTGTAAAAGCCCGGCAGGAAAAGCCCATTGAGACTACATTCCAGCTGGTGGATATTATCAAAGCCAGTATGCCCCAGCGAGCCATGCGCGACGGCCACCCGGCTCGACGCTCCTTTCAGGCGATTCGCATTGAGGTTAACGGTGAACTGGATGTGCTGCAGCAGGCGTTGCACGACGCCTTTGACTGCCTGAACCCCGGTGGTCGGCTGGTAATTATTACCTTTCATTCCTTAGAGGATCGAATGGTGAAGACCGCTTTTGCCCAGTGGAGCAAGGGCTGCACCTGCCCCAAGGAATTCCCGGTGTGCGTGTGCGGTAATAAGCCCAAGGGCAAGGCGCTGAAGTCCGTTGCCCCTCGGCGGCGGAGCTGGAGGAAAACCCCCGCGCTCGTTCCGCGCGGTTGCGGGTATTTGAAAAATACTAAAGAAGATTGTAAAAAATAAAAGATGTGGAAGGTCGGTGAGCCGAAATGACAAACAGCAGCGATTTCAGACGGTATGCGTATTCTGCGGATGCTTCCTATGCGCTGGAGGCGTTTAACGCCCACAGAACTGCGGCGGCACCTGCCTATCAGCCGCCTCGGCGGCAAAGAAAGCGGGAGCTGCGGGTGCACGAGAACACCCGCCTGAAAAGCGAGCAGCAGCTGCACGCCGAAGGGCGTATGGCTGCCAAGCAGGCGGCAATCCTGGTGGTCAGTGTGCTGGTGACCCTGGGTATGCTGGGCGGCGTGCTCTTTACCTTTGTACAGAAGAATAAACTCAATCATGAAGTGGCAAGCATCAATCGTCAGATCAGCGAAGCACAGAGCGAGAGCACACGGCTGAACAGTCAGCTGGACGCTTGGTCTCTGTGGAGATGATTGACCAATACGCCGTAGAAAAACTGGGTATGAGCAAAATGCAATCCGGTCAAATGCGCTATGTGGATGTGGACGCTTATATGCAGGCTCGCGCCAAGGCGCAAAAAGACCCAGCCGTCCCCCCGGGAGCTATGCCCATGTGGTGCGGGAATAAAGGAAAGAAGCATAAAACGTAATGATTGAGAGTTGGCAGCATTGGCTTCAACTCTCATAAGTATTTTATTCGGCCTGTCGAATGGGCATAAATCTGCGCTTATTGTGCAGAAAGGAGCATAAAACTGTGGCCATTTTCGGAAGAAAAGTGATGTACAATCGCATTACGATCCTGGGGGATCGTTGTGCTGTTTTTGCTTTCTCTCGATGTGGCCCGTATTTTTATCTGCAAGTGCTAAAGGGTGACGAATACGCCGCCAAGGCGGAGAGTCAGCAGCTGTCTGATACGGAGATACCGGCCATGCGCGGTACCATTTATGACAGCGACGGTAATATTTTAGCCCAGTCCGCTACGGTATGGACCGTGTATTTGGATCCGCTGAACATTTAAGGACAAACAGCGTCCGGTACTGATCGCGGAGCTGACCAAGCTCTTTGACTTGGACGAAGAAGAAGCCAAGGCATTGGAAGAAAAAAAACCCGACAAAAAAATCATTATGTGATCGTGCGGGAGCAGGTGGAGAATAATATTAAAAAGCAGCTGGCGGATTTTTATTGACAAGCAGGCAATGGCCAACTGCATTGGGGATGGAGCAGTCCACCAAGCGATATTATCCGTACGGCTCGCTGGCCTCCAGTGTGATCGGCTTTACCGGCGCAGATGATCAGGGCTTGTCCGGCCTGGAGCAGAACTACAATGATCTGCTCACCGGTACGCCGGGACGGCTGATCACGGCTAAGGACGCCAAATCCAATAGTATTTCCGACGATTATTCCACCTCTATTGCTGCGCAGGACGGCGATTCTCTGGTATTGACCATTAACCAAACCATTCAGTATTACCTGGAAAAGGGGCTGCGGGAGACCATGGAGCAGTACCGGAGCAGGGCGCCTACGGTGTGGTGATGGACTGCAACACCGGCGCGGTGCTGGCAATGAGCTCTATGCCGGATTATGACTGCAACGAGCCGTACAACTCACTTACGATAAGAACAAAAAGCCATTAAGAAAATTAAGGATAAGACCAAAAAGAGTGAGGCAGAGAGCGCTGCCGTACAAAATCAGTGGCGCAATTTTACCGTGTCTGACACCTATGTGCCCGGCTCCGTGTTCAAAACCTTTATTGCCAGCGCTGCGCTGGAGGAAAAGGTGGTGAATTTGAACACCAGCTACACCTGTACCGGTTCCATTCAGGTAGAAGATTACAAAATGAACTGCCACTACCACGCCGGTCACGGCACACAGAATCTGACCCAAGGACTGGAGAACTCCTGTAATCCGTTCTTTATCACCATCGGCCAGCGGCTGGGCGTACACAATTATTTCAAATATTTCCAGGGCTTCGGCTTTACGGATGTTACCGGCATCGACCTGCCCGGCGAGGCCAGCCCCCAATATTATAAAGAGAAGCAGTATGGCATTGTGGAATTGTCCTCCGCTTCCTTTGGCCAGACCAACAGCCTGACCCCCATTCAGGTATGCACCGGGCTGTGCGCCATTGCCAACGGCGGCACGCTGCTGAAGCCTTATGTGGTGTCTGAGGTGCGGGACGCAGACGGTAAAGTGGTACAAAAGAACAGCCGTACCGCTGTGCGCCAAGTGATCAGTGAGGATACCTCCAAAAAGGTCTGTAAGATGATGAAGGCCGTAGTGGATGAGGGCACCGGCAAGAACGGCTATGTGGCCGGTACCGTGTAGGCGGCAAAACCGGTACTTCCACCAAGCTGGGCGAGTCCGCCGCAGGGGAGAAGGACAAATATATTGTCTCCTTTGCTGCCATCGCCCCCTCCGATGACCCGCAAATTGCTATGCTGATTATTGTGGATGAGCCGAATGAGGATCTGGGCGGCGGCGCACTGTGCGCGCTATCGCTTCTCAGGTAGTGGAACAGGCCATGACGGAACTGGGCGTAGAGCCGGTTTATACCGACAGCGAACTGTCTGTATTGTCTACCGCCGTACCGTCCGTTACGGGCAAAACGGTGGAGAACGCAAAGTCCGCTCTTTCTGAGCAAAAGTACAAGTACAAGGTGGTGGGCAGCGGCAAAACCGTGGTGGCACAAAGTCCCTCCGGCAATGATGTGATTCCGGCCGGCGGCACGGTTTGGCTGTACACGGAGAGCGGTAAGGAAAAGAAGGTAAAGGTGCCTAACTTTACAGGTTGCTCCGTGAGTGAGGCCAAGGCATTGGCGCAGGCTCACAATCTGAATATAGAGATCACCGGCAACGATTTGTCCTCCGGCAATGTAAACCACCCCGTTGCATCATAACCCTGGTTCCATATGGGATCACTCTTGGGTCAACAGCAATGGTGTGCTGGGAGCTGGCAACGGCACCGGTACAGGTGTTTCTTCCCCAGCCTGCGGAGCAGCTTCTGCAAGGGCAGTAACCGGTAGTTTTAAAAACACCCAGGGAAACCATCTGGGAAGCCGGTTCTTCACGTTTTCGGCAGCTTCTGTTTCCTGCTGATCCTGATCGTTTGCAGCTTCTTCTGTTTGCTGTGTCTGTTCGGAACTGTCATTTTCAGAAGCGAATGCACAAAAGGCAGAGCCAATTATAAAAAATACAGTGATAAAAAGTCGTGGTTAATAGTTTCTTCATGTTCATTTCTACCTCCTTTTGCAGTCGGAAAGGACAAGGACTGCGGTCGTTCACAATGCCTCATAATATTTGCAATGTATTTTTAATATATTATAAATATATGTAACACTTTTGTAATATATGAACGATAAAGTAATATTTACCACATTTTTTTAA
>ENA-OQAL01000220-OQAL01000220.1-human-gut-metagenome-genome-assembly--contig:-NODE-220-length-15098-cov-4.734687_pt1 | contig 15098 bp, 16 predicted proteins | sample MGYA00242491_ERZ504519 | MGnify/ENA primary metagenome ERZ504519 (study PRJEB26092, sample SAMD00036260) | human gut metagenome | host: Homo sapiens | study: EMG produced TPA metagenomics assembly of... | reverse complement strand
TTTTATTGACCTGTTTCCTTTAACAGGACTTATAGTGGGACTTATTTCATTGGTAGCACTTTGGCTTGTATTTAAAGGCTGGAATCTTATCCTTTTAGGAATGGAGGTTGAAAAGGAAGCTGAAATTGAAAATTGATAAATATTTAGATAGAAAAAGAAAAGCCCTAAGAGATTCTCTTAGGGCTTTTCTTTGATTGGTTGTTGGACTACCAGGATTCGAACCTGGACAAACAGAACCAAAACCTGTTGTGCTACCATTACACCATAGTCCAAACTTCTTGGTGTTTTCCTCAGAAAACGCTGCAAAGATAAGCGTTTTTATGAATACCTTCCAAATAATTTCTGACTTTTTTTCTGTTTCTGACGGGAATCCTTACCTTTGTTTGCAAAACAACTTAGCTTATGATGAAAAAAACATTGTGCACATTGTTGCTGGGGACTACTTTTGCACATGCTATGGCGGTTACTCCGCTATGGATGCGTGATGTACGTATTTCTCCAGACGGAAAAGAAATTGTATTTTGTTATAAGGGCGACATTTACAAAGTGTCTGCCAAGGGTGGAGAAGCAGTACAGCTGACTACACAAGATTCGTATGAGTCGTCACCGGTGTGGTCGCCTGACGGTAAACAGATTGCTTTTGCCAGCGATCGTTTTGGAAATACAGATGTGTTTGTTATGCCGGCTAATGGAGGTTCTGCCCGCAGACTGACTACGAATTCTGCTTCGGAAATTCCTTCTGCGTTTACACCGGACGGAAAGTTTATTGTATTTTCTGCAAGCATTCAGGACCCTGCCAGCAGTGCATTGTTCCCGACTTCTGCCATGACAGAACTGTATAAGGTTCCTGCCGAGGGTGGAAAAACGGAACAAATTCTGGGTACTCCTGCCGAAATGGTTTGTTTCAATGCGGCAGGCGATAAGTTCCTGTATCAGGACCGGAAAGGATTTGAAGATGAATGGCGTAAACATCATACTTCTTCTATCACACGTGATGTATGGATGTACGACAGGGCATCGGGCAAGCATACCAATCTGACCAAGCGGGCAGGAGAGGACCGTAATCCGGTGCTTTCGTCGGATGGCAAGGAGGTTTTCTTCTTGAGTGAACGCAACAAAGGCTCGTTTAACGTCTATTCTTTCCCGCTGGATAATCCGGAACAGGTAAAACCGCTGACTTCATTCTCTACACATCCGGTGCGCTTCCTTTCTTTGGGAGGTGACGGTACGCTGTGCTATACCTATAATGGAGAAATTTATACGCAGAAACAAGGCGGAAAGCCAAGTAAGGTGAATGTGTCACTGACACGGGATGACCAGGAAATTCCGGTTACATTGAGCTATACTCGGGGGGCATCGGAAGCGGTAGCTTCGCCCGACGGTAAGCAGGTGGCTTTCATTGTACGTGGAGAGGTGTTCGTGACTTCTGTGGAATATGGTACTACCAAACAGATTACGCACACACCTGAAGCAGAAGAAGGACTTTCTTTCGGGGCAGACAACCGTACACTGGTATATGCCAGCGAACGCGATGGGAACTGGCAGCTTTATAAGGCGGAAATTGAACGGAAAGAGGATTTGAATTTCCCGAATGCGACATTGATAAAAGAAGAAGTACTGTTGCCTTCGAAGACTGTGGAACGGATGTATCCTAAGTTCTCACCCGATGGCAAGGAAGTGGCTTTTATTGAGGACCGTATCCGCCTGAAAGTGCTGAATTTGGAAACAAATAAGGTACGTCAGATTACCGATGGAAGCACATGGTATGAATTGAGTGGAGGGTTTAATTATGCCTGGTCGCCCGACGGCAAATGGTTTACACTAGAATTTATTGGAAACAAGCATGATCCTTACACGGACATTGCCTTGGTCAGTGCAGACGGAAAGGGAGAGTTAGTCAACCTGACGAACAGTGGTTATACAAGCAGTTCTCCGAAGTGGACAATGGACGGTAATGCCATTTTGTTTACTACAGAGCGTTACGGTATGCGAAATCACGCTTCATGGGGTTCACTGGACGATGTGATGATGGTTTTTGTCAATCAGGATGCCTACGACAAGTTCCGCATGAGCAAGGAGGATTATGAACTCCAGAAGGAACTGGAAAAAGAACAGGAAAAAGCTGCGGACAAGAAAGACGGAAAGAAAGAAGATAAAAAAGAAGATAAGAAAGAGGAAGCCGACAAAGTGAAAGACATCGTGGTGGAACTGGAGGGCATTCAGGACCGCATCGTACGTCTGACTCCGAATTCATCGAGCATCGCTTCGGCCATTCTTTCAAAGGATGGAGAAAGTTTGTATTATCTGTCGGCTTTTGAGCGTGGATTTGATATGTGGAAGATGGATTTGCGCAAACGGGAAATCAAATTGTTACACAAGATGGGTTCCGGCTGGGCCGATATGGAAATGGATAAGGAAGGAAAAAATCTTTTCGTATTAGGTTCAGGCTCCATGCAGAAAATGGATTTGGGCGGTGAGAAGTTGAAGCCTATTTCTTATCGTGCAGAAATGAAGATGGATTTGGCTGCCGAACGTGCTTATATGTATGATAATATGTGCCGTGAGGAACAGAAGCGTTTTTATGAGGTGAATATGCACGGGGTAGACTGGAAGGCTATGACCGCTAATTATCGTCGTTTCCTGCCGCATATCAATAATAAGTATGATTATGCGGAAATGCTGAGTGAATTGCTGGGTGAACTGAACGTATCGCATACAGGTGGCCGTTATCGTCCGGGAGCAAAAGAAGCAACTGCCAGCTTGGGATTGCTTTATGACTGGAATTATACCGGAAAAGGCATGAAAGTGGACGAAGTGGTGGAAAAGGTCCGTTCGACCGGAAAACGACACGGGTAAACCGGGTGTGGTGATTGAAAAGATTGACGGTCAGCCGGTAGATGCCGATTTCTCTGCTTTGCTGAACGGAAAGGCAGGCAAGAAGATATTGGTTTCATTCTACGATGCACAATCAAAAGAACGCTGGGATGAGGTGGTGAAGCCTATCAGCGGGGGAACGCTGAGCAGTCTGCTGTATGAACGTTGGGTAAAACAGCGTGCGGCAGATGTGGATAAATGGTCAAATGGCCGTTTGGGCTATGTACATATCGAATCAATGGACGACGGCAGCTTCCGTACGGTATATTCCGATATTTTGGGTAAATACAACAACCGCGAAGGTATTGTGATTGATACCCGTTTCAACGGAGGAGGTCGTTTGCATGAAGATATTGAAGTGCTGTTCAGTGGTCAGAAGTATTTGACACAGGTGATTCGTGGTCGTGAAGCATGCGACATGCCGAGCCGTCGCTGGAACAAGCCTTCTATCATGGTACAGTGCGAAGCCAATTATTCCAATGCACACGGCACACCGTGGGTGTATAAACATCGCCAGATGGGTAAGCTGGTAGGTGCTCCGGTACCTGGAACCATGACCAGCGTAAACTGGGTACGGATGCAAGACCCGGATTTGATTTACGGTATTCCTGTGATTGGTTATCGTCTGCCGGACGGAAGCTACCTGGAAAACAAAGAGCTGGAGCCGGATGTATATGTGTTGAACGCGCCTGAAACAGTAGTGAAAGGAGAGGATACACAGTTGAAGGCTGCGGTAGATGAACTGCTTAAAGAGCTGGATGCAAAGAAATAAGTGCTGAAATATCCGGAAGGATTGCTTTCCGGACATATCCTAAAGTACCGGTTGATTCACAAGGAGTCAGCCGGTATTTTTTGCTCTCAGGCTTTATTTTCTGAGGTGATTTCCATCTCCTGCCAGTACTTCTTTGGCAGTACTCCAGTACTTCCTTGAAAGTACTAAAGTACTGCTTAGGGAGTACTGCAGTACTGGCCTGAAAGTACTGGCAACTTGACCCTTGCTGTTGGATAAAGGGTTATGGACGGAACTGTAAGACATAAGAAAGGCTGCCCCAAATTGAATTGAGACAGCCTTCCGGTATTTTTTCTAAAAGAATTTACTTGGCAATTACCAGATAATAGTTTTCTTTCCGCGCTGTACGAGCAGGTATTTTTCATCCAGCAAGTCGGCTGTGGTAATTTCCTGGTCAAATGCAGCCAGTTTTTCTTTGTTCAAAGAAACGCCGCCGCCCTGAACCAGCTTACGCATCTCACCTTTTGATGGGAAGATAGCAGCCTTTTCAGTGAATAAATCTACCGCTTTGATACCGGCTTCAATATCCGATTTGGCTACTTCAAACTGAGGAACGCCTTCGAATACAGAAAGCAGGGTATCTTCATCCAGTTTCTTCAATGCTTCAGAAGTAGCGTTTCCAAACAGGATGCCAGAAGCTTCTACAGCAGCGTTGTAGTCAGCTTCAGAGTGAACCATGATAGTTACTTCCTTAGCCAGACGTTTTCTGGAGTACACGCAAGTGAGGAGCCTGTTCGTGTTCTGCAATCAGGCCTTCTATTTCTTCTTTGCTCAGTGAAGTGAATATCTTGATATAACGCTTAGCGTCTTCGTCGCTTACATTCAGCCAGAATTGATAGAACTTGTAAGGAGAGGTATATCGTGCGTCCAGCCAGATATTTCCTGATTCTGTCTTACCAAATTTACCACCGTCGGCCTTTGTAATCAGCGGACAAGTCAGGGCAAATACTTCACCTCCGTTGGTACGGCGGATTAATTCTGCTCCCGTGGTGATGTTTCCCCACTGGTCAGAACCACCCAGCTGAAGCTTACAGTTTTTGGTTTCATACAGATGCAGGAAATCGTATCCTTGTAACAGCTGATAAGTAAATTCAGTGAATGAAAGACCGTCGCGTGCTTCTCCGTTCAGACGTTTCTGAACTGATTCCTTTGCCATCATGTAGTTCACGGTGATGTGTTTTCCTACGGTGCGGGCAAAATCCAGGAAAGAGAAGTCTTTCATCCAGTCGTAGTTGTTTACCAGTTCTGCACGGTTAGGGGCATCCGATTCGAAATCGAGGAATTTGCCCAACTGCTTCTTGATACACTCCTGATTGTGGCGCAGTGTTTCCTCATCCAGCAAGTTACGTTCCTGTGACTTACCTGAAGGGTCTCCAATCATACCGGTTGCACCTCCTACCAGAGCCAGCGGTTTGTGGCCGCAACGCTGGAAATGACGCAACATCATCACGCCACACAAGTGGCCGATATGCAACGAGTCAGCTGTAGGGTCAATACCCAGGTAAGCTGTCACCATTTCCTTCTCCAGCAATTCTTCTGTGCCCGGCATCATGGTATGTACCATTCCACGCCATCTTAGTTCATCTACAAAATTCATCGAATGAAATTCTTAGTTTAACATATTTATTTAATAATACAGAAGCAAAAGTACGACACTTTATCTGAATAACCAATTTTTAGCGATTAAAAAAGAGACGGTTAGCATTTTCTTTGATATTTTCAACCAAGCTGTCAAAAGAGGTTCCGCGTAGTGAGGCTACTTGACGATAGAAGCTCGGAAAGTCTGTGTCTGCTTCATCGCTTTCCAATAATAATCTGTCTGCAGGGACGATGGACAATGCTTTTTCCTGGTATTTTTTTCCGAAAGAGAGATAAAATCCGTGTCGTATCAGGTCGGTGGCAAGTTCTTTTTTACCTCGGAAGCCATGGATAATCCAGGCTTGTGCGGGGTGATATTTCTTGTGCAAGGCAAACAGCTCTTCAGTGGCTTTTACGGAATGTATCACTAAGGGGAGATGATATGTCTCTGATAACTCTATCGCTTTCCTGAAAGCTTGTATTTGCAAGTCGAAAGGGGTATCGCATACTTTGTCCAGCCCGGCTTCTCCCAGTGCGACTATTCGCGAATCACTTTGGATAGTCTGTACCAGCCAATCTATTTGTGACTGAATGTTTTCTTCCGTGAGATACCACGGATGCAGGCTGACGGAGATAAATGGAGCTTGCAGGTAAGAAGAAGCCGTTTTCTCGTCCATGCGGCAGCTCACGATGGCAGTGGTCTGTGGTTGGGGCAAATGATGTGTGTGTGCGTCGAAAAAGAGAGTGTCAATCATGTGAAAACAGGCTTTTAAGGAACCGGATCATATCCCGAACCTCCCCAAGGGTGGCAACGAAGAATGCGTCGTATGGCTAAGTAAAGCCCTTTGAAAGGTCCGTGCTTTTGTATCGCTTCTATGGCATATTGAGAGCAAGTCGGAGTGAATCGACAGGAGGGAGGCGTAAAGGGTGAAATGCAGTTCCGGTAAAAATAAATGGGAAGCAGGAGCAGAAAAGAAGTAGCTTTTTCATGCCAGACGTTCTGCGGTAAGTTGCAACAGTTTAACCACCTTAGCTTCCACATCGGCCGATTCATGCAACTCATTGTCGAGCCAGATAAAGGCAATGGCAATTTTCCGTCCTGAGTCTTTTTAACGCATCCAGCAGGATGTGTTTGTTTTTACGGTAGGCCTCACGTACCTGACGTTTTTTACACGATTGCGTTTGACGGCCCGCTTGAATCTTTTTTGGGTACGCTAATCAGGATAGTGGCTGCAGGTAGATTCTCTCCCTCTACCGGCATGTATACGATACGCAACGGAAAAGCAGGTAGTGATTTGCTGCCTCCTGTAAACAGTCTTTCAATCAGAATCCGGCTGTTCAGTCGTTCTACTTTCGGTAGGGTTAATTTTAGAGAATCGGTCATAGAGGGGTATATAATGAAACAAAGCGAAGTAATGAGAAAATGGATTGCTTCGCTTTGTTTGTCAGAATTATTTTTTATTTGTTGTGTTCGCGGATAAACATATCCAACGCTGCCGGCATGGAAGGAGCTGCACTTGAAGGAGCTTCCAAATCAAGACGCAAGCCTGCATCTTTTACGGCTTTAGCAGTAGTCGGTCCGAAGCTTCCGATAGCAATGTCTTTCTGTTCGAAATTCGGGAAGTTCTTCATCAGCGACTGAATACCTGCCGGACTGAAGAATATCAGCATGTCGTAGTTGAATTCTTCTTCTGGAGTGAAATCGTTGCTGACAGTACGGTACATTACAGCTTCCGTGTGCTGGATGTGGTTCTTGTCGAGCAAGTCTTTTACTTCGTCATTGTGTACATCCCGACATCGGAATAAAAGTATTTTTCCGTATTATGCTTGATAATTTGCGGAAGCAGGTCAGCAAACTTTCCAGTAGCACCGAAGAATACTTTACGCTTACGGTATTGAACGTATTTCTGAATATACAGAGCGATAGTTTCCGAAGTACAGAAATATTTCATTGTTTCCGGAATTGTTACGCGCAACTCTGCACACAGGCTAAAGAAGTGATCGATAGCATGGCGTGAAGTAAACACAACGGCTGTATGATCTAAGATAGAAACCTTCTGCTGTCTGAATTCTTTAGCTGACAAACTTTCTACTTTAATAAACGGGCGAAAAATCTAATCTTCACTCCGTACTTCTCAGCAATGTCAAAATAAGGGGACTTTTCAGTCGTTGGTTTAGGCTGAGAAACGAGGACTTTCTTTATTTTCAACGTTACTAGAATTTTAAAATAAAAATGTTATTTATATATATCAATCCTTTCCAGAGGAAAAGTAAGGGTATGATTTCGAGGGTGCAAAAGTACAGAATTAAATGTAAAATGCCATGAAAATGATTAAAAAAGATTCCTAATAACACTTATAAAAATAAACAATATTTTGAAAGATTAATTACTGCTGTGAGTACGAAGGTTTTAGAAAAGTGAAAGTCTAAATTGAAATAAACGACGAGCAGTGACAAAGGAAATAAGACAAGGGAAATACCGGAGAGCAGATCAAAATAGGCAGAAATCCAGGCTTTATTTTTTCTTTGTCAAAGAAAATCCAGTTGATAAATTGATATAAAAGGGCTTTTCCTGTCACTGTCAATAGTACGCAGAATATGTAGATAAATAGAATGGCATAGTGCGAAACTATTTGGAACAGAAATGGGTCGGTTTTAGAGAAAAAATCATATACAAATAATCCGGCGGATATGCAGCTTATACTTCCTAAGCTCAGGGTGTAGCGGATGTTGAAATTAGAAGTGTCGTCAAAAAGCCCCGCTCTTTCTTTGTGGCGGAAAAAACTTTTGATATGTTGATAGAGGTATTTTTTCCCGTTTTTCAGGGCGTATACGGCCAGGAAAAAGCAAAGAAATACAATTCCGGTAACCGCAAAGTCATTTCGTAACTGATAAGGAATGGGTTCTCCTGCCATACCGTTTGTACACGGTGTTTCCTTACAATGCTGCAGTGCACTGTCTATCTGCTCTACGTGCTGGTTGTAGAGTTCTTGAATCTGTGAGAAACCGGTATGGCAAAACTTGTTCATATTGCGGCAAATTTACGAATTTCTTTGCTCCAGTGAGGGATGGTATATAATAAATTTACAGCTTCTTCGGGAGTTTGTGCCACGTGCCAGATATTTCCGTGTTCTTTTCGCATGAAGTTCTGGGAAATAGCTTGTTGAAGCATTTCTAACAGCGGGTTATAAAATCCGTTGGTATTCAGTATGACGATGGGTTTCAGGTATAGTCCAAGCTGTTTCCAGGTAATGATTTCCAGTAGCTCTTCCAGTGTACCGCATCCCCCGGGCAGGGCAATCACTCCGTCGGACAAATCGGCCATAAGTTGTTTGCGTTCGTGCATGCTTTCCGTCTCTATCAGTCGGGTCAGTCCTTTGTGGTGCCAGCCTTGTTCCACCATGAACCGGGGAATGACACCGGTTACGGTTCCTCCGGCAGCAAGAGCTGCGTCACTGATGCGGCACATCAGTCCCAGGCATCCGGCTCCGTTAATAAGGTTGATATGTTTTTGTGCAAGAATTTTTCCAAGTTCTTCGGCTGCTTCGAAATAAATAGGATCTATTTTGGTGCTGGAAGCACTGTATACGCATATATTTTTGATATCGTTCATGGTCTTTTTTAGTTTTTGCAAAGATAGGTAAAGGTGAGTGCAATGTCAAGCCAAAAAGCTTGCTTTTGAGCGTAAGTATTGCCGAACCGCATCCTATCTTCGAGGATTCAAAGATAGGTAAAGGTAAGTGCATAGCCAAAACGTATGCCAACAAAAAGGGCCTGACCATCTTCTGATGTATCAAGCCCTCTGTATGGTTAGTGGAAGGTTTCGGCTTATTTCAGTCCGAAAGCTTCTTTCACTTTGTCTACATAATCCAGTTTCTCCCAGGTGAAGAGTTCTACTTCCACGTCTTTGTTGCCTTCGTAAGCCGATTCGAAATGTTTGGTAACGATTTGCGGTTCGCGGCCCATGTGTCCGTAAGCAGCAGTTTCACTATAAATCGGATTGCGCAGTTTCAAGCGTTCTTCAATGGCACGCGGACGCATATCGAAGATTTCATCCACTTTCTTAGCGATTTTTCCGTCGGTCAGAGCTACATTGCTACGTCCGTAAGTATTTACGTAGATATTGATTGGACGTGCCACTCCGATGGCGTATGAAACCTGTACCAATACTTCGTCTGCTACTCCGGCAGCTACCAGGTTCTTGGCAATGTGGCGTGCAGCGTATGCAGCACTACGGTCTACCTTGCTGGGGTCTTTTCCTGAGAAAGCACCTCCTCCGTGAGCTCCGGCACCACCGTAAGTGTCTACAATAATCTTACGGCCAGTCAGTCCGGTATCACCGTGAGGACCACCAATCACGAACTTACCTGTCGGGTTTACGTGGTATTTAATCTGGTCGTTGAACAAAGCCAGTACCTGCGGGTTGTGGATTTCTGCAATGACACGCGGCATCAAGATTTCAATTACGTCCTTGCGAATCTGTGCCAGCATTTCCTCGTCAGCCTTTAATTGAGCTTCTTTTGAGTCATTTTCCGGCTGGATAAATTCATCGTGCTGGGTAGATACTACGATGGTATCAATACGTACCGGACGACGGTTGTCATCATATTCAATAGTTACCTGGCTCTTAGAGTCCGGACGAAGGTAAGTCATCACCTTTCCTTCACGACGGATGTCAGCCAATACCATCAGCAGCTTGTGTGCTAGGTCGAGCGACAGCGGCATGTAGTTTTCTGTTTCGTTGGTAGCATAACCGAACATCATACCCTGGTCACCTGCTCCCTGATTCATCGGGTCTTCGCGTTCTACTCCACGGTTGATGTCAGGACTCTGTTCGTGAATGGCAGAGAATACACCGCATGAATTACCTTCGAACATGTATTCGCTCTTGGTATAGCCTATCTTATTAATTACCTCGCGTGCTACGCGCTGCAAATCAATATACGCTTTGGTTTTCACTTCTCCTGCCAGTACCACCTGTCCGGTAGTTACCAGAGTTTCGCAAGCTACTTTTGAACTGGGGTCGTAAGCCAACAGTTTGTCAAGCACAGCGTCCGAAATTTGATCGGCCACTTTGTCGGGGTGTCCTTCAGACACCGATTCGGATGTGAATAAGTATCCCATTGTTGTGGTAAATTAAAATTGTTAATGGTTTGTTTTTATCCGTGTACGGACAGAGTAGAGAAGTAATCTTCGGGGAAATAACAATGTGTTTTAGCATTTTTTTCCGTGGTTGCAAGCTACTCAAATCTTTCCACTTTTTATTTTCGCTGCAAAGATAGTGATATAAATTGGAATAATTACAATTTCAGTTTCTTTTTAACATAGCTTTATGCTACTTGCCTGTTGCCAAATTATTCCTGATATAGTTCGGACAATGTTTTTTTGCCGGGGTGGGGTGGGATTACGTTTCCTGCAATTTCGATTAGGGGTTCATCACAAAATCTCTTTCCGTCATCAATGGATGAGGAATTGTAAGCTCAGGTGTCTGGAGCACGAGAGTGTCGTATAAAAGAATATCAATATCAATGAGTCGTCGCTGTAGCTCCCGTTGACTGATTTCTTTGTCCTTCCCAGCTCTTTCTCTATTTCCTGCGTGATGTGCAGTATCTCAATAGGAGGGAGGTTGGTTTCCAGTCCTATTGCTGCATTGAGGAAACTGTGGTCTGATTCAAATCCCCAAGGGGCTGTTTCATAAAAAGAGGATAGGGAAACTTGCTTCCCTATCCTTTCCTGTAGTTTATAGATGGCGGTACGTAAATTAGCTTCTTTATCGCCAAGGTTTGTACCTAATCCCAGATAAACTGTTGCCATAGAGTGATGGTTTATTTATCCAGAATCAGCATGGCATCACCGTAAGTACCAAAACGGTAATCTTCTTTCAGTGCGATGTTGTAAGCTCCATGATCAGTTCATATCCTCCGTAAGCACATACAAGCATCAGCATGGTAGAAAGCGGCATGTGGAAATTGCTTACCATAGCGTTGGCTACTGAAAAGTCGTAAGGAGGGAAAATAAATTTATTGGTCCATCCTTCGAACTCTTTCAAATGGCCGTCTGTACCCACAGCTGTTTCAATGGCACGCATCACGGTAGTACCAATGGCACATACCTTGTTGCCTCTGTCTTTGGCTTCGTTGACGATGCGGCAGGCTTCTGCGTTGACGAACATCTGTTCCGAATCCATTTTATGCTTGGTCAAATCTTCCACGTCGATGTCGCGGAAGTTGCCCAATCCGGCGTGCATGGTAATGAAGGAGAAATCAATACCTTTGATTTCCATACGTTTCATAAGCTCACGGCTGAAGTGGAGACCGGCTGCCGGCACGGTAACGGCTCCTTCATTTTTGGCGTAGATAGTCTGGAAACGTTCTTCGTCTTCCGGTTCTGCCGGACGATGGATGAAAGGAGGCAATGGAGGTTCTCCCAAGGCATACAAAGCCTTCTTGAATTCATCATGAGGACCGTCGTACAAAAAGCGGAGTGTACGTCCGCGAGAAGTCGTATTGTCAATTACTTCGGCCACCATGGAGTCATCGTCGCCGAAATACAACTTGTTACCGATACGGATTTTACGGGCAGGGTCTACCAGCACATCCCACAAGCGCAGTTCTTCGTTCAACTCACGGAGCAGGAATACTTCAATGCGGGCACCCGTTTTTTCCTTGTTACCATACAAACGAGCAGGAAAGACTTTGGTATCGTTAAAGATAAACACGTCTTTGTCGTCGAAATAGTTCAGTATATCCTTGAAATTGACATGTTCAATTTCTCCGGTTGACTTGTGAATTACCATCAGGCGGGATTCATCTCTGTATTTAGCCGGATAAAGAGCGATTTTTTCTTCCGGCAACTTGAATTTGAATTGTGACAGTTTCATCTTCTTCCTTTCTTTCCTTAATCGTTTATAACTTCTATTTCTTGCTGGTCGAGCCAGGCTTCAAAATCTTCTACTTTCATGCAGTCTTCCAACTTTACTTCTCCTACCCGTGTACGTATCAGACCGGTCAGGTGGGCACCACTTTGCAGTGCCTGGCCAATGTCTCTGGCCAATGCCCGTATGTAAGTACCCTGCTGCAGACTACCCGTATCTTAATTTCCGGCAGGTTGTATTCCAGCAACTCGATTTCATCGATGACCAGAATCTTGGGTTTCAGTTCTACTTCATCTCCTTTTCTTGCCAGGTCGTATGCACGCTTACCGTCAACTTTGCATGCGGAAAATGCCGGTGGTACCTGTTCAATGGTGCCGACAAACTTTTTTAATGTCTCCTCGACCATTTCTTTGGTGATATGGTCGGTAGGGTAAGTTGCGTCAATCTCCTTTTCCAGGTCGAAAGAGGGAGTGGTTGCTCCCAGCTGGAGAGTGGCAATGTACTCTTTCGTATGATACTGGAACTCCTCAATACGCTTTGTAGCCTTTCCGGTACAGATAATCATCACTCCAGTGGCCAGCGGATCGAGCGTGCCAGCATGTCCTACTTTTATTTTCTTTACTCCTAATTTGCGACTGATGTGGTATCGTATCTTATTCACTACGGCAAAAGAGGTCCATCGCAGTGGCTTGTCAAAATATAATACTTCTCCTTCTTTGAAATTCATTAAGCCAATTCTAAATTATATCCTAAAAAAGACATGATTAGTATGATGCTTCCTACAATGATACGGTACCAGCCAAAAGCTACAAATCCATATTTTGTCACAAAGCTGATGAAAAATTTGATAGCCAGCAATGCTACGATGAAGGCTACGACATTACCCACAATTAAAGTTGTCAGATTAGTCGATATGATTTCTGTTCCTCCATCCATGAATAATTTGGCCATTTTATACACAGTAGCTGCAAACATGGTGGGCACAGCCAGAAAAAAGAGAATTCTGCTGCTTTCTTTCGGGTAAGTTTTTGTGCCATACCTCCTACAATTGTAGCCATGGAGCGTGATACTCCCGGTATCATAGAAATACATTGGAATAATCCTATAAAAAAGGCTCTTTTTTCCGTCAAAACAGTTTTTTTCGCTTCCCGTTGCCGAAAAATTTTGTCACAGAATAGCATAAATATACCTCCTGCTATTAACATGACAGCTACCACAGTTACGCTTTCCAGCATCGCATCTATCATGTCACTGAAAAGAAGTCCCAATACAGCGGCAGGGATAAAAAGCAACTAATAGTTTCCAGTAAAAGTCATATTTGTGAAGGAAACGCTTCACTGGAGTGCAATTTTCTGGCATGGGGGTATGGTTGAGATGGAAAAAGTTTTTCCAGTATAAACATACCACCGACAGGATTGCACCAAACTGGATAATAAATGTAAAAGCCTTGACAAAATCCGTACTTTCTACCCCTAAAATATGCTGGGTAATAATCATGTGGCCTGTAGATGACACAGGAAGAAACTCGGTAAGTCCTTCTACAATGGCAATTACAATCGTTTGAAATAAGCTTAAATCTCCTTCCATTACAGTCTTTCCTCTTCTTTTGTAGTTATTTCTTTATCTTTCGGTTTTCTCAGGATACCATAAATCATGAAAATGAATCCCAAAAAGCAAACAACGGGAGCCACTTTGATGCGGCGTACACTGAAAATATCCGGTTCAAAGGCTGTTTCAGTAGAGCCGGGTCCGCTCATTAACAGGAATCCGATGATAATGACTATCATACCTATGGCAAGCAGTATGAAGTTGGTTTTATCAAAAGCAAAACTTTTTTTGTCCATAATGAATTTTGTCTATTTAGTTTGAACATTAAAGGCGATATAAATCTCCGGCTTTCATCTTCAAATATTTGTTGATGGAGATGTAGGCACACAAGGTGGCAATGAGGATGCCCGAGATGAAAACAGCCCCCATTACACAAAGCATTACTTCGGGAGTAATGAGTTCCAGCAGTCCCGGCTCATAGTTGACAAGCATGTAAGACAGGCTGATGAGCAGGGCATTGGCCATGGCCGCCGCAAGAATGCCTATCCAGACATTTCTGACAATGAACGGTCGCCGGATGAATGACCAGCTTGCACCTACCAGCTTCATGGTGTGAATCAGAAAACGTTTGGAGTAAATGGTCAGTCGTATGGTATTGTTGATCAATGCAAATGAAATGAGGGTGAGCAAAGCAGCCAGCCCTAACAGGAACATGCTGATTTTGCGTATGTTCTGGTTGATGGTATCAATCAGGTCCTGCGGATAATTTACTTCAATGACTTTTTTATTGTCCAGCAGTTTTTCCTGAATCCAGCTCAGGCTGTCAGAATTGGCGTATGCCGCATTGAGCTTGATTTCGATGGAAGCCGTAAACGGATTATAGCCTAAGAATTCAGCCGGATCTGTTCCCATGGCTTCTGTCTGTTCTTTCAGAGCCTGTGCTTTCGATATGTAGGTGGCCTGCTTCACAAAAGGCTCTTCTTTCAGCTGCTTTTGGAAGCGGATGGCTTCTGCTTCTTTCATGTCGTCGTTGAGAAGAACGGAAAAGTTGATATTCTCGCGTACGTATACAGAAAGATTGTTGGCGGTCATGACAAAAAAGATCACCATACCCAACAACAGCAGTACCAGCATTGTACTGATGCAGGAGGTAATGAATTGCATATCGAAAAGGCTACCCGACTCTGACTCATAATTTCTTATTTTTTTTCTGAATACATAAAATCATGGAACTGCTCCGGTCTTTCTTGGCCAGTGAAACAATCCATGCTTCCGATCCGGTAATCAGGCCTTTTTATGAACGGGGAAAGCACTCTTCCGGTACTTCTCGCTCAGCATGGATACGTAAAACGCATCAAAAAGGCATCGGATGCGTTCGCAGAGAATAAAGTCGTGTTTGGCTCCAAACTGCTGCATGACGGAGGGACTGAAATG
>ENA-OQAL01000219-OQAL01000219.1-human-gut-metagenome-genome-assembly--contig:-NODE-219-length-15108-cov-1.866097_pt1 | contig 15108 bp, 12 predicted proteins | sample MGYA00242491_ERZ504519 | MGnify/ENA primary metagenome ERZ504519 (study PRJEB26092, sample SAMD00036260) | human gut metagenome | host: Homo sapiens | study: EMG produced TPA metagenomics assembly of... | reverse complement strand
CTCTCGACTCGGATTCCTTGCGGCCTGAACAATCGCAAGTGTCCGGCGGAGGGGGCGGCTTTGTAAAGCCGTTTGGCCCCACCCGCATAGCGGGTGGTTTCTGATGCGGCGCGCTGCGCGCCCCGCACAGGCTAAAGCCTGTAAATAAAAAATACCCCCGATTCCAAGTGGAAATCGGGGGTATCTCATCGGGTGGCTTTCAAGCAGTTTGCAAAACTGCAGGTCGCAGACCTTCATTGCTAGTAGGAGAAATGAGTAGTCTCGGGTGGCTTGCCCATGAGTTGACGAATAAGTTGGAGCTTCGCCATTGGCTCAATCGCTTCGCGCGCTCGATAAACTTGTTTAGTAAAAGGCGGATCGGTCACCGATGGACGCACGACGAGAAACACGTACCTCCAGTGGTTCAAGCACGGGCGCGCGTGAGGATCTCTGCAAGCAACCGCCTGGTACGCTACTGTTGCCAGCGTGGCTTAGCGGACTGGCGAATCCCGCCCCGTGCGCGTCATCATCCAATCAAATGCCCTGGCAAGCAGCAGCACCGCCAATCACACTACGTTCTTACGGCGCCCTCTGCGATAAAATTAGCGAATTGTGTTTTCACCTCGCAGCTACGGAGACATTAGATGATTACTCTGGACAATCTTCGCGACGCACTTAGGGCTCTGTGCTACGAGCCCTCGGGCGACGGCACCGTTTATCAGAAATCCTGGGAAGAGACCAGCGCGCAAATCACGGTCGATTTTTCCAAGAAACGCATCGGCTACCCGAAAGACCTGGGGTTCAAAGTCAACAAAGACACAACTTGTAACTTTTCCGATAACGAGAACTTCGTCGTACTCGCCTGCGTAACCATGCTCCTCGACAAAGGATATCGCCCCGAATCACTTGAGCTGGAGCGCGAATGGGCCCTTGGGCACGAACAAAAAGAGCGGCCGCGCTGATATCTGCATTAATGACGAGAGGGGCGACACACTCGCAATCGTCGAATGCAAGACCCCTGGAACCGAGTTCAAAAACGAATTCAAGAACATGCAGTCAGACGGAGGGCAACTCCTCTCCTATTGGCAACAAGAGCGCGCGACTCGCTGGTTGGTACTCTTTGCATGCGATTTCATCAACAACGAAATCGTGCCAGACCAGGTTTCAATTAACTGCAGCGATGACGAGAACTCATCGCGCTCGCCAAACGCGATGACACCATTGCGCTCTACCGCGACGCCCATACAGTGGAACAGCTCCATCAAGTTTGGACGGAAACGTACAACCAACAAGTCGAGGGAAACATCCTCTTTGGCGATAGGTCGACGGCATACCACCCGATGGTTCCTCCCCTTCTCAAGAAGGACCTTGTCGACTTCAGGGCCGAAGACAGCATCGTCAACCGCTTCGAGGAAATCCTCCGCCACAACAACGTCTCCGATAAAGAGAACGCCTTCAATCGCCTTATCGCGCTCTTTATCGCGAAGCTCCAAGACGAGCTCTCGAAAAATGCCAACCCAGGAGATTGAGTTCCAATACCGCCAAGGACGCGACACCTACGAAACGCTCCAGGACAGGCTCCAGAGACTCCACTCAGACGGCATGAGAAAGCTCATGCGGGAAGAGGTCCTGTACGTTCCCAACGACTACGCCGAAAACCTCATAAGCAACTATACGGGCCAGCACCGCAAGAAGCTCATCGAGGAGCTGAACGGCACGCTGCGCAAGCTCAAGTTCTATACCAACAATGACTTTGCGTTCAAAGACGTCCACAACGAGGAACTCTTTCTTCAGAACGGCAAGGACTCGTAGAGACGGTGCAACTTCTACAGCCGTATCGCATCGTAGGAACTCAAGACATTCAATTCTTGGGCGACCTCTTCGAACAGCTCCTTAATCAGGGCTTTAAGCAAAACGAGGGCCAATTCTTCACACCTGTGCCCATCACCCCGTTTTATTTGGAAGTCACTCCCACTCGACAGCATCGTGCAGGACGAGGCTGGTGCCGTGCACTATCCACGCGTTATCGATTACGCCTGTGCGCGGGGCACTTTCTCACAGAAGGATTCGAAGAAATCTCCGACGCCGCATGCCAATATGATCCGACCATAGAGGATGACCTCGGAGACGCCGACTGGGTCAGAGACAATCTCGTCGGCATCGAGAAGGACTATCGACTCGCTCGCGTTTCCAAGGTCTCGTCCTACATGCATGGCGCAGGGCAGAGCAACGTGGTCTTCGGCGACGGACTTGAAAATTATCCCGACAAGGGAATCGACAGCCGAACCGACAGGGGACGCTTCGACATTCTTGTCGCCAATCCCCCGTACTCTGTAGCGGCCTTCAAACCGCATCTCAAGCTTCACAACAACGAACTCAAAGTGCTGGAAACCATCAGCGATAGCGGCTCGGAAATCGAGACCCTCTTTGTCGAGCGTGCGGCACAGCTTGTTCGGCCCGGGAGCTACGCCGCCATCGTCCTCCCCACCTCGATCCTCGACAAGAGCACGAGCTCGAGTTTCATGGCCGCACGCGATGTGCTTTTTGAGCTCCTTCGAGATCGTCTCCATCGCCAGGTTTGGATCAGGCACATTCGCGGCCACAGGAACAAACGTCGCAATTATGTTCCTACGTCGCTTTGACGAGATCCCGCCCCGCAATGCGAACGCACTTGATTCGTTGACGCTGTTTTTGAGCGCAGGAAGCTCACTGGCTGGAGAGACGAAAGCGCTTTCAACGCTTATCTCGGCACAATTAATGTAGACGGAGATACTTACCGGGCTTTTCTCGCAGGAGAGGCTAACTGGAACGAATGGGCAAACACTCGCCACTTCAGCGTTTATTGCCATCTTTTCGAATCATCGAAGGAGCTCAAGACCCTTCGGAAGAGCAAGACTTGGAAGGCGGCCGACAAGAACTCACGGCTCAAAGCAGAGAACGAGCTGTTCTATCGCCATGCGCACAAGGAAGAGCGCAAACGCCTGCGCGTTTTGGGGTCTCGTCTGCGGTGAACAGACGCTCATCATCAACTCACCTAACACGACCAAGGAAATCGCCTCTTTCCTTGGCTACAAATGGAGCAATCGCAAAGGCAACGAGGGGATACAGCCCATCGATGGTGAGGGCGTGCTCTATTCGGACAACGAATCGGACGACACGAACTCGCTAAGCGGCATCATCAGAGCATGGTTCTCCGGCGAGCAGGTTGAGCCCGGCGACCTTGCCCAGTACTACTACTATGCCAAGACCGCCGATTTCATTGACTTTGATGCCGATAAGTTCGACGAGACTCTTACGATTCCCCGCTCTTTCTACAAGCCCCGCTCGTTCGCCCAGGGCACCGTAGTCAAGACGCTTAGAGACATCACATCCTACGTTACCAACAGCGTGGCCCAGAGTTCCATCACCACCGACACTTACGTAACAACGGAAAACATGGTCAAGGACCGTGGCGGCATAACCACCTATAGTGGAGAGCTTCCGGCAAGTGCTGGCACCGCATACAAGAAGGGAGACACGCTCGTCTCCAATATTCGCCCCTATCTGCAGAAGATTTGGCTCGCAGACCGCGATGGGGCGTGCTCCAAGGACGTTTTGGTATTCCGAAGCATAAATACCGACAGCCTATTGCCCGAGTTTCTCCATCTGCTCCTGTGGCAGAAGGACTTCTTCGACTACGATATGTCCACCTTCACGGGAACCGGCAGGCCTCGCGGAGACAAGGATGAGCTGCTCAAATACCCCATCCCAGTCCCGACGCTCTCCGAGCAGAGAGCCCTCATCGACGATTTCAATCGCTTAACAGATGAAATCAATAGCAAACGACAGCAAATCGCCGCTCTCAAGGAGAGCGTCAAATCACGGTTTGTAGAGGTATTTGGCGATCCGGTCGATGGTAAAAAATGGCCTTTCGTTAGGCTTGAAGACCTCTGTACCAAGTTGGGTTCCGGAGCAACGCCACGAGGTGGCAAAACGGCATACAAGGCCGAAGGTGTTCCGCTGGTCAGAAGTACGAATGTTCACAACGGTCGTTTCGTGTGGAAGGACCTTGCTTGTATTGATGATGAACAAGCCGCAAAACTAGAAGGCGTCACGCTGATGAAGGGTGACGTGCTTCTGAATATTACTGGCGCTTCGGTTGCTCGTTCATGTCTTTTGCCAGATGAATTGGCTGGTGGACGTGTTAATCAGCATGTCTCAATTGTCAGAGTCGACCAAAAACGGATGCTGCCGGTGCTATTGAACACGGTGCTGATCAGCGATTCGTATCAGAGACTCCTGCTAAACGGCTCAAGAGCGGCTGGAGCAACAAGGGAGGCAATTACCAAAGAAGCTCTAAAGAGAATGACGGTTCCCTTGCCTCCCCTTGAGCTTCAGCAAGAGTTCGCCTCTTTCGTCGCTCAGGTCGACAAATCGCAATTTGCACTCGAGCAAGAGGTCGACGCCCTTTCCGCAGAGCGCGACGCCCTTCTAGACCGATTCCTCGCGTGATACGTTCCTCCCATCCATATCGGGATGGGAGGAACTGATGCACACGACGATCGAAATAGCAAACGCGGTTCTCACAAAAATGCAGGCACTCGTTAGCGGCGAAGTGCTTTCGTATCTCGAGAGCGTCCTTATGAGCGAACTCAGGGGCATCGAACTTGAAGTGAACGCGCTCAGCAATGTCGAAGACGAGGCCTCAAAGTACATGGAGCGATTCCTCGCAGCCAAAACCATCGAGGGATGCTCGCCTAAGACCATCAGGTACTACAAGGCCACACTTACAAGGGCGCTCGAAGCAATCAAAAACCAATTGTCCGGATTAGTTCAGATGACTTACGAACATACCTGAGCGAATATCCCATGGGTAATAACGCAGGGAGCATCACCGTCGACAACGTCAGGCGCATCCTGTCGTCATTCTTCTCTTGGCTTGAAGACGAGAACCATATACTCAAAAGCCCTGCACGACGCATTAAAAAAGATTCGCTCAAAGAGAACGGTCAAGTCCGTATATTCTGATGAAGAACTTATAGCCCTCACAGACGCCTGTTCTTGCAAGAGGGATCTGGCAATCATCAACCTTCTTAGTTCAACAGGGATGAGAATAGGCGAACTCGTCTCGCTCAATCGAGAAGACGTGATCTAAATCGGCGAGAGTGCATTGTACTCGGAAAGGGCAACAAAGAGAGAGTCGTCTATTTTGATGCGACTACAAAGCTGCACCTAAACAACTACCTGCAAGAACGCAGCGATAACGTCGCCGCGCTATTCTGTAGTCTCACAAAGCCGAGTTCTAGGCTGCAAGTAAGCGGAGTCGAGCTCCGCCTTCGCTCCTTGGGAACAAAAGCAGGCGTCAAACACGTCCACCCACATAAGTTCAGGAGAACGCTGGCCACCAAAGCAATTGGAAAAGGAATGCCCATCGAGCAGGTGCAGAAGCTGCTTGGCCATCAAAAGATTGATACAACGTTGATGTACGCAATGGTCGATCAGGACAACGTAAGGGACTCTCATAGAAGGTATATCTGTTAAGTCAAATCACGGTTTGTCGAGATGTTTAGAACCAAGACACACGCATCATGGCCAATCGAAACAATCGGCAACTACAGCATAGAAATGCACTACGGCACTTCAGCAAAAGCCGGCGCCGATGGCGATTATGTCTACATCCGAATGAACAATATCACCGACGACGGCATCCTTGACCTAACCGATACAAAGCGAATCACCCTAAAGGGCCAAGCTCTCGAAAATGCTACCGTCCGCTATGGCGATATGCTTTTTAATCGAACCAACAGCATTGACAAGGTTGGGAAAACTTGCGTTTTTCATCAGTCAGAGACCATGGTTATTGCTGGGTACATCGTGTGCGTAAGGTTCGCTGACCACAGCTCTGCCGAATATGTATCTGGTTACCTGAATTCAAAGGAAGGAAAGCGAGTCCTTCGTAATATAGCGAAGGGAAGTGTCCATCAGGCAAATATCAGCGCAGCAGACTTGGCCGCTATTCCCATTGCAATTCCCCCGTTGTCCCTCCAACAGGAGTTCGCCGACTTCGCTGCCCGAGGCGGACAAATCGCAATTTATCATCCACCAAGATCTTCACGGCTTTTGAAAAGACAGATAGTTACATGTCCAACGCTACAGAAGCCCGAGGACCGTCGCCTTTGATAGCATCTCGTAGGCTCGCGGATATGTCTCTTTGTCGCGCTCGGCCATAAATGCCCAGTTCGCCGTCACGTCAGCCGCCCTCACCATAGCCACCTTGGAGGAGTCGACATAGGAGACTGGAATCTTGGGCAGCCAGTCGCTAAATACAGGAGGGTAGGAGGTCTGCCACGTTGGGTTGAACATGCCGCAGCGCAGCTCCTCATCAACCGATTCTGCCAGGTTGTACTTTCCGTCGATCGAAGTCGAATGCTCGTCAACCACAACAGAAACTGCATCAACCTCGCTCGCGGCAATTCCCTGAAGCCTCAGCGCGTCAACGATGCCGGACTCACGCCACGCTTAGAGCGTAGTCAAGATACCTTGCTTGCGCCTTTTCGAGCTTGAATTCTCAGAGCAACTGCAACACCCCTGAGTAGTGGACCTCGTAGGGCGTCCTGAACCCCAGGCGCTTGTGGGGCCTGCGGTTGATGGCATCGTACACCCGCTCGACCTCCTCGTCCGAGACCGCAGAGAAGCCGGTCCCCTTCGGGAAGTACTCGCGCAGCAGACCGTCTGTGTTTAGTCAAGCCTGATTTTCGGGTTGGGGCTGCGGTGGAAATCCTGGTCCTCTTTTGGTCCAGGATTCCACCGCAGCCCCAACCCGTAAATTGAACGCTATCAAACACAGATGCCGTCGCGAAGTCGATGTCGCGCGTGACGCGGCCGTCGGGGATGCGCGCGAGCAGCCCGCTCCGCCCTTGAGGATAAACCGGCCGTCGGGGTTGCTGAACACCCTGCGCAGGAACCGGTCGCGCAAAGCCCGACGACAGCCGTCCCCGGGGTCACCGCCCCTGTCGCGAACGGCCCTCTTCAGGGCCCTGTCGAGCTGACCGCCGTTCTCGTACGTCATTCTTCCCGCCTCCTAGCTACCGAATCGTACAGGCTGGCCCCCGCCGGCATCCCGGCTTTTGCCCCCCGGCGTCGATTTTCTCCCTCAGCGCGCCCTCGTCTTCGACGAGGCCCCTTTCGAGCGCGTCCGCGAGCACGTTCGCGACCAGGCTCAGTTCCTCCCCGGAGTCTATCAGGTCCACCACCGTGAGCCAGGGCCTCGTCGCCGGGATGTCCGAGACGATCGCCACGTCCTTCGGGTCGAGGCGGCGCTTCCTGATGAATCAGGTTCGGGCGCTTAGTCTGCTTTCTCTCGGGCGTGCAGAACTCGTAGGGCGAGGGGCTGACCTCGCCGATGCCGTAGAGCCATGCAGCCGTCGCCCCCATGGCGACGGGGCGCCTCCCCGGGTCGATCGACAGTCAGGCCGCGAGGACGTCCTCCTCCCGCGTGCTCGGCGAGCCGCCCATGCGGTAGACGCCCTTCACGAGCCTCTCTATGTTGCCGAGCCCTTCCCGCCTCGAGAGCGCGTACCGCTCGACGCCGAGCACCTTCGCCTGCACAGATGTGAAGAGCCCCCTTTGGGAAGAGGCGATGTCGTTGGTGGCTCGTATGACTTCGATTTATTCCATGCTTGCATTGTGGAAAATAATGCAACAATGCAAGCAATACGCTCAGAATACACGGCGTTATTCGGCGGCATTCGGGGTCACTGAAAACTGCGGAAACCGATTTTTCGCATTTTCTTTTATTCCCATTGTTGACCTGGGCGAATGCAATTGAAGAGGGCTTGAATCCGCCTCGCAGTTTCAAGTCAGTTTCATCCGCTCGAAATCGGCCTTCGGGGGACCCGAATTGTGAATTATTCCCGCAGGGCCTAATTATTCCCGTACCGCCGAGTACTCCGTTGTACCGCCCAGTAGGGACACACGGGAATAATTGGGTCGTTTTCCCAGGTAGAGATGCAAACAGAAAGCCCTCGAACCAAAGGGTTCGAGGGCTGTTATTCCCACTATTTCGCTGGTGGCTTTGGTTCTGTCGTCCCGTCATTCCAGTTGCACCCAGTTTTCGGCATCGACACGGAACGCGTGCCGCCGAATGACGCGATGTCGCGTCTCGTCGGCTTCGGGGACAAAGCTGGGACAACTTCAAAAACTTTTTCAAACTCAGGGCTTTGAGTTTTTGTTTTTGTCCCAAAGGAGCTTCCGGCCGTGATTCGGATGCCCGATTGGGCGGAATCGCCCGTTTCTGGAACTCAACCGCAGCATCACGCACAAGCCACTCGCAACAACTGCAAATGATTGATCGAGGGCGGCTTCCAACGCGATTCCAAAGCCGCAGGTCAGGCGACTGCGCTGCTGGCAGGGAAAGGGAGTCGTATCAGGCGGCTTGCCCATGAGTCGACGATGAGCCTTCACCGAATGTCGAGAACATGCTGGTAAAATAGGCAATACTTTTTATGACAGGAGAACGAGCATGGCCGAACCCCACGATAGGAAGCCGATCCTCACGATCGAGCAGCAGATAGAGCACCTCAAGCAGAAGGGCGTAGCCTTCGAGCTGTGTTCCGAGGAAGAGGCCGAGGACTACCTGCGCGACAAGTGCAACTTCTTCAAGCTCGCATCCTATCGCAAACTCTTCTCGAAATACGAGGGAGGCCCGCGCGACGGCCGCTACGTAGACCTCGACTTCGGCCAGCTACGCCTGCTCGCGGCGCTCGACCAGGAGCTACGCCACGCCCTGCTCGGCATGACGCTCGACATCGAGCACTTCCAGAAGGTGACACTGCTTCGCGAGATGGAGGACCGTGGAGAGGATGGCTACGCCATCGTGGCCGACTACATGGCATCGCTTACCACTGCAAACAGGGAGTACCGCCTGCGCGAGCTCAAGATGAGCGGCCGCAGCCCCTACAGCTCGAGCCTCTACGCGAAGTACTCCGGCGACATGCCTGCCTGGGCCTTCCTTGAGCTCACCTCGTTCGGCACCCTCATCGACTTCGTGCGCTTCTGCGCCAGACGATGGGGCGACAGGCGCTTCGAGGCCTCCCACTACGACCTCAAGCGCGTGAAGTCCGTCCGCAACTGCGCCGCGCACGGCTCGTGCCTGATCAACTGCTTCGCCGAGAGGGGCGCCGCCCGGGGCTCGGCGTCCAGTGGCGTCTCCCGAAGGGTCGCCGCCGTGGGAATCCCCAAGGCGACCAGGAGGAAGTGGATGGGGAATACGGCCATGCAGGAGGTCGCGACCGTGCTCGTGGCGCACTCCGGCTTGGTACCCGAGGCTCCTCGCGCTCGCGCGCCGCATCCGAGCTCGCCGAGATGTTCGCCAGGGCCGACGGAGAAACCGAGGCGCTGCCCGACAAGGGGCCCGACGCCGCAGCTCGCTCCGCGCTCGAGTTCCTTCGCAGGTTGACAGAATCGCTCGGGTTGGTAGAATAGCCTGCAGATAGCAAAACCTTCACGGTTTTAGGGGCGGACTTGCGCAAGCGACTCTGCCCTATTTTTATATTCACTCGCTATAGGAGACGGGTGATACCTGGGTCAATGACAGAACTGAGAAGCCCGGAATAATGGAGCCAGTTAGAAACCCTCGGGTTTGCGGGGCGGGATCGTGAGAGCGATTCTGCCCTATTTTTTCCTCCGTCTGCCCCAAACCAAGTATTTCGAAGATAGCCTGTAGGTGTCCTCCTGGGCGCTTTTATTTTCAGGGAATCGGCCGCTTCATGAACGAGCGACCGGCTTGACCTAGATCGAACCGCCTTCATCTCCGCCTAGGCGCCGGCGATCAACATCGTAAATCCGCGCGTGCTACAATGCGGGCACCAGAGATGAAAACACAGTCCCCGTCGGGGTAGTCGTGGGCGTGCGGGAGTCCGCATCAGTAACCTGCCTCCTTGGTTGTCCCTTCTCTGCATGGTCATCTACATAAAGGAGGAACCAACCATGCAGATCAGCGTGTCATCCACCCTGACCGTATATCACGACGGCCAATTCTGGGTCGGGCTGGCGGAGCATGTCGAGGACGGCAGATACGGCGCCGCCCGCATCGTCTTCGGCGCGGAACCGTCCGATGAGGAAATCCTGCGATTCGTTACAAGCAAATGGGCGGAGCTCGCGTTCTTCGGTGACGATCCCGCCGAGGCGAGCAAGCCCGCGAGGAACCCCAAGCGCCGCGCCCGCGAGGCGTCGAAGGCCCTTAAGCAGCCGGCGATGGGCACCAGGGCGCAGCAGGCGCTCGCAGCACAGCGGGAAGCGATGAAGCGGGAGTCGGCTCAAGCAAGAAGCCAGCGTCGCGCGGATGAGGCGGAGGCGCGCTTCGAGCAGCGAAAGCTGAAGCGCAAGCAGAAGCATCGTGGGCATTGATCGCCATGTGCAGCAAGGCAAACCATATACAGCAGTGGGGCCAGTTCCACTTGAAGCCGACGCCGCGTAGACGCTAATGGTGACGGCTATGCACGGGCACGGGCGCGCCGCCGCACTTCACAGCTTGTTTCTCAAGTATTTGGGACGCACACACGGCGTCAAAAATGCGGAGCGACTCTGTATGGCTCGAGACTGAGCCGAGGTGCCCTACTTCTCGCCCTCCAGCAGCACCACGATGCGGTCGATGTCGACGGCAAAGCGAGGCCTTCCCTCCTGCTCGTAGCGGTCGAGGTATGCCTGGCACTCTGAGACAATGCGCTTGGTGCTGCCGTCGATGATGCGTTGGAGCGTCTCGTAGTAGGCCGAGCCCTCGGTCCTGAAGCGGCGCTGGTAGGCCTGGTTATGGGGAACATCTTGATGTAGTGGATGCCGTGGCGGCAGTTGGGGCGCGTCGTGGGGCGGGGTGGCAACGCAAAGTACTGGTCTTTGGGCACGTTAGGGGCGATGTTGGAACGCAGCGGCACGGCGAAGTCCCTGCGCTTCCCGCGGAAACGCAGCCTCACCACTACGATGCAGGGACGATTGTGCTTAAGCATGAGCTCGCGGTCGCCCTCGGCGTGGCCGAAGAAGTCCTGGGGATGGATACAATCTTCATCGGTTACGCCCCCTTCATACGAAGCGGGGCCCGCATCGCTGCGGGCCCCTACAGGTGGGCGATATTCTACGCCTTGCGGCACCCCGTCGCCCACGGAGATTAAACGTACACGTAAGCCGTACTCTGAAAGCCGCGGCTTCCGGCAAGTAGTTTATACCACGAGAGGTCGCTTTCAATGCGCATAGCTCGCAAAATAGCACTCGCTGGGCCGTCACCCCTGGCCGTTACCCTCCAATCTTCATTGAAGTCAGCAGGCCAATTCATATAGTCATGGGGGTTTATCCTAAAGGGAATCAAATTAATACCCCCATAACTAAGGAATTTTCTATTCCCACTCAATGACTAGGGCCCTGGTGTAATTGGCTGGATCACCGTTCCGGGAACCGGTATCGACCTACCTGTCCGCCAAGCTCTTTCTTCAGCTCCAGCCTAGTATCTGATTCGCGCCGTTATAAGCGAAAACCGAAGAGATGCGTCTTAGCCAAGAATAGAAGGTTAGCCTCATCTTACTGCATGATTCGTGTGTTATAGTTAGATGGCTCTAACTGTTTGGGGGCGATAGCCATGCACGAACGCGAGGGTTTCTGGGACAAGAACGCCGGTCGGTATGACCGTTTCATGCGAAACGACCGGGCGGCGTATGAGAAGATGTATGGGCTGATCCGGCCGGTGGTGAAAGCAAAAACCGTGCTGGAGGTTGCCACCGGCACGGGGCTTATCGCAAAGAGCGTCGTGGATGCGGCGGCGCGCATCGAGGCTACGGACGCCTCTGCAAAGATGATCCTTGAAGCAAAGCGGGACAATCAATCCGCAAAGCTGCACTTTTCCGTACAAGATATGTTCCGCCTGCCCTATGCACAGAAGTCCTTCGAAGTGGTGATCGTGTCCAACGCACTTCACATAGTGCCGCATCCGGAAAAGGCCCTGCAAGAAATCAGGCGGGTGCTGAAGGACGACGGCGTGCTCATCGCGCCAACCTTCACCCACGCGGGGAACTCGGTTTCCGGCAAGGCAAAAGCCTTTTTCATGAGTATGGCGGGATTCCCCCTCCACAGCAGGTGGACAAGCGAGGAATACCTACGTTTCCTGCGTCAAAACGGCTGGGCGGTGCAGAAAAGCGCGGTGCTGAAGGCCTCGTTCCCGTTGACCTATGCGGAATGCACGAAATCGGAGGGGCCAGATGTCGTTCTTTGAAAACACCCGCAAGCCCGTGGGCCTCGGCGGAAAACTTATGGTTGCCATGATGAATCTGGGCCACAGCCCTGTGGCGCGGTGGGGACTTCGATTTCTACGACTTGCGCCAAACGCCAAGGTGCTAGATTGCGGCTGCGGCGGCGGGGCAAACATAAAACGGCTGCTGAAAAAATGCCCGTATGGCGTCGTCAAGGGCATCGACTATTCGCCCGTCAGCGTGGAGAAGACTAGAAAGCTCAACCGAATTGCAATTCAGGAGGGGCGTTGCGCCGTTCTGCAAGGCAGTGTGGCGGATATGGTGTTTGAGGATAGCTACTTCGATGCCGCCACGGCCTTTGAGACCGTCTATTTTTGGCCTGATTTGCCCCGATGCTTCCGCGGGGTCTGGCGGACGCTGAAGCCAGGCGGGACAATTCTTATCTGCAACGAGAGCAATGGCGATACGGACAAGGACGAGAGGTGGACGCAGATCATCGGCGGCATGACCATCTACAAGGACATTGAATTAAAGGCGTATCTGGAGCAGGCGGGTTTTCATGAGGTGCAGATACGCAAAAGAAAAAGTGGCTCTGCGTCACGGCGCGGAAGTAAGGGCATCAAGCACGGGCATTTTGCATCCATCCTGCACATGAGTTAGGCATGCCGGTCATAGTGGCTGTGCTGGCGGCAATTATGACAGTTTTTATTTCACTAAGGAAGAAACCTATGAAATAAAATTGAGAAAAACACCGTGCAGGAGACGCTGATCCTCCCACTGTATTCCCGGAAGCTGTGTACCGAACTGTACCCAAACCTTTACCGGGACGAAACAGCGGTGCATCTGATCGACCAGATCGACTACGACTTTTCAGAGGCAGAGAAAAACTCCCGCAGCCTGATGCAGCGCTTTGGTGCGCTGGAGGTGGCCACACGGCAGAGTGATCTTGCTTTCGAGGTGCGGGATTACCTGAAAGGCCACCCCAATGCGGCGGTGGTCAATCTGGGCTGCGGGCTGGACAACACCGGCAGAACCTGCGACAACGGTAGATGCAAGATCTACAATCTGGACTTCCCGGATGTGATTGCCTTGCGACAGCAGCTACTGCCCGCCGGGGATCGAGAACAAAATATCCCCTGTGACCTGAAAGACACCGCATGGTTTAGCAAAATCGATGCCTCCCGCGGGGCGGTGTTCTTTGCCTCCGGGGTGTTCTATTACTTTCTGACCCAGCAGGTCCGGGAACTGGTGCGGGGGATGGCGGACGCTTTCCCCGGCGGTGTGCTGGTCTTTGATGCTGCCAATCGGACGGCAGTAAAGATGATCGCAAAAACATGGCTAAAGACCGCAAAAATCAAGGATGTGGGGGCATATTTTGCGGTTTCGGATGCCGCCAAGGAAATCGGCACGTGGGACAGCCGTCTGCAGGTCACAAGTCGCGGCTATATGCTGGGCTACAACGATTTGAGAGACCCTTCTGTCAGCGGCTTTTTCCGGTTTCTCGCAGTCGGTGACAACGGGATGAAAATGCAAATCGTGAAAATAAGATTTTGAGAGGCAAAAACGGAAGCGCATTCACTTTGACGTCGAAGAAGACGGCTTTTACGGCGCATATTGGGCGTGCAAGGACACGCATACAGCAGCGGGCACGGATTCGATTGAAACCGTGCCCGCTATCTGATACTATATTATTTTATCGAACGTCTGTTCTATTATCGCCTATTACAACAGCATTGCGTTCGCATTCACGGAGCTTTACGGCAGAAGCTGTGGGGGCGGTGTGCTTGAGATTCTGCCCAAGAAAGTTGGCAATATCCCTGTTCTCAATACCGGTCTATTGAACATTAATCCCGAGCTAAAAAAGAAACGTTATCAGCGTAATTGACGGAGTAGTAAGAAATGGGCGCAATATCGACGAAGCATTGGATTACATTGATGCAGAGATACTCGTTGGTATACTTAGATTCGATGAAGATACCCGTCGCGCATGTAGACGCATATGGAGAAACATTGCAAGCAAGGCGCTCGGCAGAGGCACAAGATAGGCAGTGACTATAATGACCAGCACAAAATTACTTGGATTAGCTTTTATAAAGAGTTATCTGACAAGCTGCTGACCTATCGAGACAGGCGCGACGATCTGATAAACAAGCTAGCAACTGTCTATGAATCGATCGGGATGAGTCTCCCTAAGCTTGAGGCAGATGAGCTGCAAGACATCGATCCGTTCACCGTCTTCGGCCTCTTCAACAAGGGCATCACAGACGCAAACCGGCAAAAGATCATCGCCGGCATCGCCGAGGTGTTCGACATTGAGGCAGATCAGCCCACGGACTTCGAGGGCATCCCCGTGCTCAACAACCTCACGCGACCTTCTGTGCCTTCGCCAACGACGAACGTCGCGGCGAGCACGACATCGATAACCTCTGGCACGTGTTCGAGGCCGAACTTGCACTGGCCGACGACGACAACGAGGAAACCCGGAAGGCCTTCGTCGAGGCATTCGATACCACCGTCATCCAGTTCACACTTGGCTGGAAGCTCACCATGGGCCTCTACTGGGCGAGGCCCTACAACTTCATCAGCCTGGATTCGCGCAACCGCTGGTTCATGGCCGACGTCGCAAAGGCTGGCACCGCCATCGCCGGCATAGTGCCGAAGGAGAAGGACTCGCCAGTTCATGACGGAGATCGCTACCTCGCCATTTGCGACACCATCAAGTCGGAGCTCGGAAGCGAAGAGTGCTCGTATGCAGACTTCCCCTCGCTGACGGCTGCCGCCTTCGTGGAGTCTGAGCGCGTCAACCGCGAGAGGAAGGTCGCCGAGAAGGCTGCAGCCGAGAAGGCGGAAGAAAATTCCCTTGGAGACGAGGGGATCAAGACCACACATTACTGGACCTACTCCCCGGGAGACGGTG
>ENA-OQAL01000218-OQAL01000218.1-human-gut-metagenome-genome-assembly--contig:-NODE-218-length-15192-cov-4.684434_pt1 | contig 15192 bp, 16 predicted proteins | sample MGYA00242491_ERZ504519 | MGnify/ENA primary metagenome ERZ504519 (study PRJEB26092, sample SAMD00036260) | human gut metagenome | host: Homo sapiens | study: EMG produced TPA metagenomics assembly of... | reverse complement strand
AAGGTAGAAGACAGAGGTACGGTACTGCTGAACTACATGCTGGGACGTACTTTCTTTCCGCTGACTTTTAACTTTGAGGATTATCAGGATAAAGGTTCTTATGTCCGCATTCCTCAGACTGAGATATGAAAAAAATCAGTGCCCAGCTGAATAACTCTACGCAACTGCTTGCCGTACGTCCGGACACACTGGATTATATCTATTCAAGGGGAATACCCAAGAAAGTGCCGGTAGCAGTGGGTGGAGAAGTATCGGCTGGCAGACAATATTATGTGTCGGATATTCGGGTAATACCTGATTCTGTAGTTGTCTATGCCCCTCAGGGTGTGCTGAATACCATTCTGACAGCGTACACACAGCCCTTCCATTGGACTAACGTAACGGATACGCTGAAGAAACATATCAACCTGCAAAAGCTTCATGGCGTGAAGTTTGTGCCATCATCCGTAGATGTGGTGGCTTGTGTGGATATGTATTCAGAGAAGACGCTGGAAGTGCCAGTGGTGGGAATCGGTTTCCCGAAAGGAAAGGTTTTGCGGACTTTCCCGTCGAAGGTGCAGATAACTGTGCAGGTGGGACTGAAGAACTTTAAGTCTGTGACGGAGAAAGATTTTCTGGTCGGTGTTTCTTACGCTGATGTGGTGGCGAATAAATCAGAAAAACTGCCTCTTACCGTAAAACGCTATCCGGATGTAGTAAGTCACGTGCGTGTGACTCCTTCCTCTGTAGATTACTTGATTGAACAGCAGACCGTAAGCGAACCCTCTAAAGAAAAAGAATCAGAATGATCAAGATTGGAATCACAGGAGGTATCGGGAGTGGTAAATCCTATGTGTCGCATTTGCTGGAAGAAGCAGGCATTCCTGTATACGATACGGATACGGAAGCCAAGAAACTGACGCTTTCTCATCCACGAATACGTGAGGGGTTACTGGTTTTGTTAGGAGAGGACGTGTATAAGGCAGACGGCTCATTGAACAAGCCCGTGCTGGCAAGTTACTTGTTTGCCTCGACAGAGAATGCCGGACGCGTTAACCGCATCATCCATCCTTGTGTGTATGAAGACTTCCAACAGTGGGCAGACCGTCAGGCCGCATCCGGAACGGAGGTGGTAGCTATGGAGAGCGCCATCCTGTTTGAGTCGGGCTTTCACACAGCCGTGGACTATGTCGTGATGGTGTATGCTCCCTTGGAGTTGCGTATACGCGGGCTATGCAGCGGGATGCCGCTACGGAAGCACAGATAAGGGCACGTATTTCTGCACAGATGGATGACGAAGAAAAGAAGCGTCGGGCAGACTATGTCATTTTCAACGACGAAAAATTACAGTTGGATACGCAGATTGCGGCGTTGGAAGAGTGGCTTGCTCACAGAAAAACGGGCCGATAGTTTGTGTATGTCATTCGTGCGTTGTATTTTTGTCACTCGTAATTAAATTAATCATTAGAGATAATATGTTGAAGACTATTTTAGCGATTTCTGGAAAACCTGGTTTGTACAAACTGATTTCTCAGGCAAAGAATATGCTGATTGTGGAAACAGTCAGTGCAGATAAGAAAAGAGTTCCGGTCTATGCCAGTGACAAGGTAATCTCACTGGGCGATATTGCCATGTATACTGATGCAGAAGAAGTAGCTTTGGGCGAAGTGCTGGAATCTGTAAAGAAGAAAGAAAACGGTAACGTGACTTCTTTGGATTACAAGAAAGCTTCTGCAGAAGAATTGCACGCATTTATGGCTGAGGTATTGCCTAACTACGACCGTGACCGTGTACATACCAGTGACATTAAGAAATTGATTCAGTGGTACAACTTGCTGGTGTCAAACGGAGAAACTGATTTCGTAGAAACAGAAAAAGCAGCCGAATAAAGCAGAAGAGTCGTACAGCTTGATGTACAATTTGGAACAGGAAACTGTCTCAAGGTAAACGGATGCATCGTTCCGGCTACGGAGTGCACATTTGCCTTGAGACAGTTTTTATTTATATACTAACGGAAGCTGAAAACCACAGCAGAAGATTATGAAGAAGATAATACTGATTACGGGCGGCGAGCGCTCTGGAAAAAGCAGTTATGCAGAACGTCTGGCTCATGAGTTGTCTACATCGCCGGTGTATATGGCTACGGCAAAGATATGGGACGAGGAATTTCGTCGCCGGGTAGAACGTCACCAGCAAAACCGGGGTCCGGAGTGGACGAACATCGAAGAAGAAAAGGAACTGAGCCGTCATGACATTACGGGACGGGTGGCTGTCATTGACTGCGTGACGCTCTGGTGTACGAACTACTTTGTGGAACAGCCGGAAGTGTCACTTGCTTTAGAAGCCTTGAAGCAGGAATTCGACCGTTTTACCGCTCAGGATGCGACCTTTATTTTCGTCACGAACGAGATAGGTATGGGAGGCGTTTCCCCCAATGAGGTACAGCGTCGTTTCACCGATTTGCAAGGATGGATGAACCAGTATATTGCTTCGAAAGCCGATCAGGTCGTACTGATGGTTTCCGGTATTCCGGTTAAAGTGAAAGGATAAATCATGCGTAAGTTTACTATAGCACCTATTGCCTGTTCGGAACTGGAGCAGGCAGCCCGTGAAAAGATTGATAACCTGACGAAACCGAAAGGTTCTCTGGGGCGTCTGGAGGAATTGGCCCTGCAGGTTTGTATGATTCAGCAGACCTTGTCGCCTTCGTTGAACAATCCTTATAACTTGCTTTTTGCAGCTGATCATGGTATTGTGGAAGAAAGGTCAGTGCTTCGCCGAAGGAGATTACCTGGCAGCAAATCAGTAATTTCCTGCACGGAGGAGCCGGTATCAACTTTTTGTGCCGTCAGCATGGATTCCGCCTGGAAATTATCGATGCAGGTGTGGATTACGACTTGCCCTACGAAAAAGGCATCATTGATATGAAAGTCCGTCGCGGCACACGTAATTTCCTTCACGAAGATGCCATGACACCCGAGGAAATGAATCTGTGTCTGGAGCGTGGAGCGCAATGCGTAGACCGTATTCATGCCGCAGGTTGTAACGTGGTGAGTTTCGGCGAAATGGGAGTAGGAAACACTTCCGCTTCTTCCTTGTGGATGAGTTGCCTGACAGGTATTCCGCTGGAACAATGCGTGGGAGCCGGCAGCGGACTGTATGGAGAAGCCATGACCCATAAGTTCCGGGTGCTTCAGCAGGCTCTTCAACATTTCTCGGGCGAGCATACGGTGGAAGAAATCCTGTGTCGTTTCGGAGGACTTGAGATGATGATGGCAGTAGGTGGCATGTTGCGTGCGGCAGAGTTGCGCATGGTCATTCTTGTGGACGGCTTTATCATGACCAACTGCATACTGGCTGCTTCGCGTTTGTGTCCCGACGTACTTTCGTATGCTGTGTTCGGACATCAGGGAGATGAAAGCGGACACAAACTGTTGCTGGACTACCTGCACGCCCGTCCGTTGTTGAATCTGTCATTGCGTCTGGGTGAGGGAAGCGGCTCTGTCTGTGCCTTTCCTATCCTCGATTCAGCTGTGCGGATGCTGAATGAGATGGATAACTTTGCCCATGCATCCATTACCAAATACTTCTGACCTCATGAATAATTTACTGGCTGCTCTGATGTTTTTCACCCGTCTGCCTTTCTGGCGGATTTGTACGGTGCCGTCCGAATGCTTTCGGCACGTGGTGAGTTACTGGAGCCTTTGCGGATGGCTCACGGGGGGAGTGATGGCCCTGTCTTTCTGGGTTTTCTCCACCTGGTTTCCTCTGCCGGTAGCGGTACTGCTGGCCTTGTGTGCCCGTCTTTTCCTGACGGGGGCTTTGCATGAAGACGGTCTGGCCGATTTTTTCGACGGATTTGGGGGCGGACGCGACCGGGGAAGGCATTCTCCGCATCATGAAAGATTCCCATATCGGGAGTTACGGTGTGCTGGGATTGATATTGTATTACCTGCTCTCGTTCTCGCTTTTGGTATCCTTGCCTGCGCCTGTTATTCCCTGGGTGCTGTGCGTGGCCGACCCTTTCTGCAAGTTTGTATGCAGTTTCATGCTCTTGTTCCTTCCGTACGCCCGAAAAGAAGAAGAAAGCAAGGCTAAGGTGGTCTATACCCGCATGAGCCTTTCGGAGTGGATAGCCAATATTGCAGGCGGATTGTTGCCCTTGCTGCTTTTACCTCTTTCTTACTGGGGAATGCTGTGCTTTCCATGTGTACTTTTCATTGGATTGGGCTGGCTGCTCAAGCGACGTTTAGGAGGATACACCGGCGACTGTTGTGGTGCACTTTTCCTTTTGTGTGAACTGGCGTGCTGGATGGGAGCAGTAGTAATGGCATATAATTTTTAATATGGTTAGATAAAAGAAAATGAAAGTATATTTAGTTCGACATACTTCGGTGGATGTGGCACCCGGGACGTGCTACGGGCAGACCGACGTACCCCTGCGTGCTTCATTCCAGGAAGAGGCAGAGGCATGTAAAAAGGCCCTTCAGGATACGGGAATGCGTTTTTCACGTATCTATACCAGTCCTTTGTCCCGCTGTACACACTTGGCAGCCTATTGCGGCTTTCCCGAAGCGGAACGTGATGAGCGGCTGAAAGAAATGAACATGGGTGAGTGGGAGATGCAGCGTTTCGAGGAAATAACCGACCCGCGCATTCAGGAATGGTATGACGATTACCTGCGGGTACGGACTACCGGAGGCGAGTCGTTCATGGACGTGCTGGCCCGTGTGTCCGACTTCCTTGACCACCTGGACCGTACTTCAGGTCCGGCACTGGTGTTTGCTCATGGAGGTGTGCTGGTAGCTGCACAGGTCTATGCCGGTAAGGTGAAACTGGAAGATGCCATGAAAGCTTTGCCTCCTTACGGAGGGATGGTGGAAATCGACTTGCCGCTTCCGCGTTTGCATCCGCTCATGCTGGCTGGAACGGGCAGTGACGTAGGTAAGAGTGTGCTGGCTGCGGCGCTATGCCGTATCTTTTTGCAGGACGGGTACCATCCGGCGCTTTCAAGGCACAGAATATGGCACTCAACTCGTATGCCACTCCTGAAGGATTGGAAATCGGTCGGGCACAGGCGGTGCAGGCTGAGGCGGCAGGAGTACCCTGCCATACGGATATGAATCCTTTGCTGCTGAAACCGACTTCCGACCATACCTCACAAGTGGTACTGAACGGCAAGCCTATAGGCAACCGAAGTGCGTATGCCTATTTCCGGACAGAAGGACGTGAGGAGTTGCATCGGGAAGTGAATCAGGCATTCGACCGTCTGTCAGCCCGTTACAATCCGGTGGTGATGGAAGGAGCGGGCAGTATCTCGGAAATCAACCTGAAGGATACGGACCTGGTGAATCTGCCCATGGCGCGTCATGCCCATGCGGATGTGATTCTAGTAGCCGACATCGACCGGGGAGGTGTGTTCGCCAGTGCCTACGGTTCGGTGGCCCTGCAGACGCCGGAAGACCGCAAGCGCATCAAGGGAATCATTGTCAATAAGTTTCGTGGCGACCTTCGCTTGTTTGAGTCGGGTGTGAAGATGATGGAAGAAATCTGCGGCATTCCAGTGCTGGGTGTGATACCGTATTACCACGATATTTACATTGAGGAAGAAGATTCGGTGGAGCTTTCTTTGAAACAGCGGAAAGCGGTGCAGGGGAAGGTCAATGTGGCGGTGGTGCTGCTTCGTCATCTCTCGAACTTCACCGATTTCAATATGCTGGAGCATGACGAACGGGTAAACTTATACTATACGAACAACGTGGACGACCTGATGAAGGCCGACATCATCCTACTACCCGGCAGCAAGAGCACCATTGATGATTTGTATGAACTACGCCGTAACGGAGTGGCACAAGCCATTCTTCAGGCACGCCGCAACGGGGCTACCGTGATGGGAATTTGTGGCGGATACCAGATGATGGGGCAGCGTATTGCCGACCCCGACGGAGTGGAAGGAAGCATCAGCCAGATGCCCGGACTGGGACTTCTGCCTACAGAAACGGCCATCGAAGGAGAGAAGGTGACACGTCAGGTACGTTTTGCTTTTCTGTCTTCCGAAGAACCGACCTGCACGGGATACGAAATCCACATGGGGCGCACTTCGGCGGTGGAAGGAGAGACTTTGACTCCGCTGGTGCGTCTGGAGAACGGAGAAACGGATGGCTGTGTGGCAGACCGGAAATGTGCCGGTTCCTACATTCACGGCATACTGGATAATCCGGAAGTGTAGAGTGGCTGCTGGCTCCGTATGCCGAAAAGCTGGACCAGCCTCAGTTGGATTATGCCGCTTTCAAGGAGGAACAATACAACAAGCTGGCCGACCATGTGCGGAAGCACCTGAACATGCCACTGCTTTACCAAATACTGACTCAAAATGATTAACGGACACGGAGACGATGCCTATCGCTATACGGCCATTCATGCCAATTTCAGTTCGAATGTGTACCACCGGGTGAACCATGATGGGTTGAACCGCTACCTGGCCGGATGCCTGCCGTGCATCCGTTCCTATCCGGAACCGGAGCCCTATGCACTGGCTGCTGAGCTGGCCCGGTTGCATGGTGTCAGTCCGGAGGAAGTCTGTGTGACGAATGGAGCCACGGAAGCCATCTACTCATTGCCCAGGCTTTTTGCGGAAGTCATTCTGCTGTATGGATACCGACCTTTAGTGAATATGCCGATGCCTGCCGCTTGCACGGACATCGGGTGGAAGGTATTTCCAGTCTGGAGAAACTGACGGGCAATGAGGGGATTTTCTGGCTGTGTAATCCGAATAACCCCACGGGGCAGACATGGGATGCCGCCACGCTTCGCCGACTGATAGCCACATATCCCCGAAAGCTGTTTGTCATTGACCAGTCGTATGCGCTGTTTACGGAGAAAAAGGTGCTGTCCGTAGCCGAGACGGTGAAACAGCCTAACGTATTGCTTCTGCATTCCATGACCAAATGCTATGCCGTGCCGGGGTTGCGTCTGGGAGCGGTGACGGGCAGCAGGGAACTTCTTTCCCGGATACGTGCCTGCCGTATGCCCTGGTCGGTCAATGCCTTGGCCGTAGAAGCCGGACATTACCTGTTGCAGCATCCGGGGGAATATCGCATGGACATACAGGCTTTGCTGACGGAACGGAGACGGGTGACCGATGCGCTGGAAGCTTTGGGTGGGGTAGAGGTACTGCCTACGGATACGCATTATTTTTTAGCACGCCTTCAGCAGGGTACTGCGGCGCAACTGAAGGAATTCTTGGCTACCCGACACGGACTGCTGATTCGCGATGCATCCAATTTCGAAGGACTGGATGCGCGTTATTTCCGTATCGCCATACAGACGGAAGAAGAAAACAATCTATTAATTGAAGGCATACACGAATGGATACAGAACTCGTAATGGGATTGATTCCCCTGGCAGGAGGCTTTCTGCTTGACAAGATTTTAGGTGACCCGCTGTGGTTGCCCCATCCGGTGGTAGGATTCGGAAAACTGATTTCGCGGTGTGAGCGCAGAGGAAATCAGGGAGCTCACCGCAGACGGAACGGAGCGTGGACCGCAATAGGGCTGGTTGTGCTAACCTTTCTGGTGAGCAAGGGGCTGCTGGAAGCGGCAGCTCTGCTGCATCCTTGGGTAAAGATAGCACTTTCGGTAGTGGCCGTATTCTATTGTCTGGCCGGGAAAACCCTGATAGATGAGGTTCGGATGGTGTTTGAAGCGGCGGATACTTCGCTGGAAGCCGGGAGAAAACAGGTGGCCCGCATCGTGGGAAGAGATACTTCTGCCTTGACTGACCAGGAGGTGCGTACGGCGGCCCTTGAGACTTTGGCCGAGAATTTGAGTGACGGTGTCATCGCTCCGCTTTTCTGGTATTTTCTGTTGGGGGTGCCGGGGATGCTGGCGTATAAGATGGTCAATACCCTCGACTCTATGATTGGCTACCGCAATGCCCGTTATAAAGATTTTGGCTGCTGGGCGGCCCGTATGGACGACGTGGCCAATTACCTTCCCGCCCGACTGACTGCCCTGCTGATAGTGCTGGTTTCCGGTCGCTGGTCGCTGCTGAAGTTCGTGGCACATTACGGGCGGATGCATGCCAGTCCCAATTCCGGTTATCCGGAAGCGGCACTGGCCGGAATCCTGAACTGCCGTTTTGGCGGTCCGCACGATTATTTTGGCGAGACAGTTTACAAGCCTTTTATCGGAGATAATCCTCGTCCGTTGGATAGTCGGGATATGCGTGTGGCCATCCGTGTCAACCGTGGGGCTGAACTGTTGATGATATTGCTTATGATAGGGATGTATTTTGTTGTAATTCAATGATTTATTGAAATTCTCCTTAAGGACTTCAATGAGTATAAAAAAACGCTAGTGCGTTTGAACTAAAACGTAAAAGAGTTTTGGTCCAAACGCACTTGCGTTTTAAGTAAAACGTCCTTGCGTTTACTTTGAAACGCAAAGACGTTTTGAGGGTTGTTATTCATAGATGTATTCTACGTCCGATTTCTTAAAGCGAAGAAGTCGGGTGTCGTTTGATCCTGCACCGTTCTTGTTGGGATAAAGCCCTGCCATTGTTCCGTTATAAAACCATCCTTGTCCGTTGCTGGGCGAGTGGGTAGCCCATAACATGGCATTGTAGTGTCCATGTTTGATGCCACTGTCATCCCATTGTGCTCCGGGACCGTACCATACGAGTGGTTCGTATTGCTGTTCTGCATTATTGTACATCTGAATGTAAATCAGGTCAGACAGCGCTACGCTTCCTACGGTAACATCGTTTCTTCTTCTTTGGCGACGCTGAATGTTTGAGCCTCCGTTCCATGCCGTGGTATGGCTTCCGTCCCACATCAGCCAGATGGTTCCACTGGTTGAGTTTAAGACTCTTTCAAAATTCTCCATGGAAGGAAGTTCGTAGCCGTCGGGTGCCATGGCGGTGGCATCCAGTCTGTTGATATGAGCGCTGGATGGACCGTATCCTTTCAGTTTAGCCACTCCACCGTCGTCAATCACTTCCATACCCTGCGTGGTTTTTCCCTGATACTGCCACTTCCATAGTTTGAAGAACTCTTCAGGAGTACAGTCGCGCAGGTAATCAAAAAGCGTCTTTCCTGCCTTGGCAGCCGGGTCGTTAGAAGAAAGTATCTGGTCGCTGAAATTCTTTGAATCTCCCATGGCATTGTATTTGCACCACCATACACCGTTGAGGTAGGTAACAGGGAGTCCCCAGTTGCGGCGTACGACCGTGTATTCTTCTCTGTCCGTACCGTCGGTATTGCAGATTACCAGTGTAGCTTTCTGCTTGCGTCCGTTGGCCGTTGGGTCATTGGGTTTCCAGCCTCCTATGATGCGGAATGAGTTGGGTGTTTCATCCTGCTCATCCAGCTTAATCCAGTGACCTTCACCACTTTCGTATTCCACCGTCAGTTTTTTAGACTCCGGCAGAGTGATGAGTCCCAATTCATTGTCAATGTAGCGTCCGAAGTCAAATTCATAGCCGTCATGGAAGTGGATGAGCCCTTCCAGTTTAATTGGGTTTTCAGATAAGACTAATGTCAGAGCGTCTTCCTCATAATTGTGAAGCAGTCCTTTCCGGTGGAATCTGAGCTTCAGTTCTTGGCCTGCAACGCCAGGTCTCCATTGTTCTTTCTGAATACGGAACAGGTTCTTTCCTATCGTTTCCGGACGAGTACCTCCCAGTGATTCAATCTTTATCGGCATATTCCCTGGAATGAGTTCCAGTTCATCATCACAGTCGATGGCCAATGTCATCTCTGTAGCTGTATGAGGAATGGTTACCTGTGTCTTTTCCTCATTTATCACCACATTCTCAGGAAGAATAGACGTCTGGGTATCTACTTTTAAGTTGCCCATGCCGGAAGAAAGGGTATGGTCGCCTCCGTTTTTCCATTCAACGATGTTCAGTTTGGCTTCTCCCGTAGCAGAATCCGTAGTAATCTCTAATGTGTACACTACGTTTCGTTTCAAAGTAGATGGAAGGGTAGATTCCAAAGTAGTCTCTTTCCCATTCTTCACGATTTCCATGCTCGCCTTTAAATCTTCTCCAGACTGCTCGTACACGTAGGCGATGCCTTGGGTATTCGTTTCCAGCCATTGTGGAAACTCAATCGAACGGTCTTTTACACCCGCATCAGTCGGTATGGTGACCGGATTTTGCGGAAACAGGAAAGTGTGGTGCGTCATGTTCTTGAGCACGACCTTTTTCACCTTGATGGAGCTGGTGGTCCGGATGGAAAGGTCAAAACGGGCGATACCTCTTTCCAGGTGGAGGTGGAGCGCATTCTCAGCAGTCTGTCCTAAGTCAATCATGCCAGAGAAAAATTCCGGTGCATGTATGTAGTCTTCAGCATGTGCAAACGTAATCTGTTGCCATTCATCTTCGGTGATGCCTTGTGCTTTCAGTTCCTGCACATTGATCTGGTCGGCAATGTTGGCCAATATGTAGAGATGACCTGTCTGTTTGTCTGTCTGAAACATATACTGGCCGTCTTTCTGAGTGAACTGGGTATAGATTTCCGTCATCGCACCGTCTTCGAACAGGCAGGCCTGCAGCTCTTTTATCTCACCTTCACCGGGAAGAGAGGAGTTTTCTCCTTCCACCTGGAACTCATTGATGTGAGTAGTGATAGTTCGGACAGGTGTGCTGCTTCCTCCGTCTCCTGTACCTCCTCCTTCTCCTTCTCCTCCGCTGGGGATATCTTCTCCTCCACAGGCTGTTGTAAATAATAGGGCAGAAAGTATGCCGAAAAACTGTATGTATTTTTTGATGTACATATTATACTGGTTTATTTGTCTGTTTAGATATTGTTGTTTTTTTACTCGTAGATGTATTCCACCGGTGTCTTGATGCATCGGATAGTACGGGTTTTCTGTGCATTGTTGCCTGTATACTTGAACCAGTTTCCTCTGCCTTCACTGTTTGAATAACCTTCTATCATCCAGGTGCTTCCTCCATTTCCATAGGTCGCCAGCAAAATCATCATCTTTGATATGCTGGTTGCATCCCATTGGTGACCTAAGCCGCAGATTGTCCAGTGGCTGCCTTCGTATTCAAAATCATAGAAGGTAACCGGACCGTACTGCAATCCCTGGAAAGTCGCATTACGTTCTACGACCTTAAAGTTGAGTCGCTGGCCTAAACCATTGTTGAAGGCACCGGGGTTGAAGTAACCCAGATTGAAATTCGTGCTTCCTGTAAAGAAACGGTAGTCATCGAAGTCCGGAATCTGGTAACCGTCGGGTGCCATGACGGTAGGAGACAGGGTCCCGAAGTTGTTCGTCTGGCTTTTGTATCCTTCGTAATAGAATGAAGAGTCATCATGAGTAAGTTGTAACCCTTCAGGATTTCCGGCCTGATACTGGTCGCCCAGAATGTGCAGGAATTCATCGTCAGAGCAGGAAGTCAGGTAGTCTGCCAGACTGCTGTCTTTGGCAGGGTCTGAATTAATCAGAATCTGGTCATTGAAATTCTTCACGTTACCTCTCAGGTTGTACTTGCACCACCATGTACCGTTGACATTAACTACCGGCAATCCCCAGTTGAGGCGTCGGATGGTATAAGTCTCCGAATGGCTGCCGTCTTTATCTGTAATGATTAATTCGCCGGCCTGCTCTCTTCCGTCTGCTTTCGGGTCATTGGGTTTCCATCCCCCTAACAGACGATAGGTATTGTTACCTTCATCAGTGAGTTTCATCCATTGTGCTTCTTCTTCTCCGAATCTCAGTGTGGCGGTTTTTCCTTCCGGCAAAATCAAGCGGGCCAGTTCTCCGTCCACGTATCGGTTGAAGTCACATTCTCCATTTTCGTCAAACTGGATAAGTCCGCTCAATTCTATCGGATTAGGCGTAAACACCAGTACTACTCTACCGGTTTGTACCTGGTCTTTATGAACATCCAGATATACGTATTCATGTTTGCTGCCCGGCATTTTCTGTCTGCTGGCGACATTGATTTGTGCAACGGGAGAAAGTCCTCTGGAGCGAGTGGCTGGAGTGACTGTGACTCCTTCAGCTTCTCCAAAGATGCTGACTTCGGCTCCTGTTTCGGCTGCCAAGGTCAGCTGGAAGTTGCTTTCCCAGCAAGGAATGAATACGGTGTCGCCACGCTCGTTGATGGTTACTCCTTCTGACAGTTGTGAATTCTCTTTATCGACCAGTCCTTTGAGTGTAAGACCTGATGCGGATGAGTCACCACTTTCCCAGTTATCCGTCAGTACTTCCACGTTCAGGTTTGCACCGTTTCCATACACTCTCAGCGTGTACACCGTGTTACGTTTCAACGCCGGAAGGGTAGTTCTTAACCTATGCCATCCTCCATTGGCGGTCATCATAATTTCCACCTCATGACCGTTGGATGTTTGTTCCGGAAGGTAGTAAAGAGATTCCTTTCCGTTTTTAAACGGATGCTCTCCGAAGTCTTTTGTCAACTTCGTTTTTTTCGAGGTTAGCCAGTACGCTTTGGTTGCCGGCTTCATGTACTAAACCTGTCAGAGCTACTTCTTTTATTACGATGCGGTTTACTTCTGCATCTTGAAATGAAGACTCCAAGTCGATACGGGCTACCGCACGCTTAAAGCTACGGAGAAAGATGTATTGCCTGAACTCAAGTCGGCCATTCCGTTCATTAACATATATTCTGATGCCATCTCTTCTGAAGTGGCGGTCAAGTTCAGAAACTCGTCCAGAGTTGTGACATCGTCTGTCAGATTAGCCTTTGAAATCACGCTTTCACCATTGGCCAGAAAATAGATGTTTCCCTTTATCTGCTCAAGGTCAAGCTTGCACATTCCTTCATCGTTTACTTGTAAGGATTTGAATGATTCCTTCAGTATCCCGTTCTCAAAGCGGTAGGCATTGAGTGTATGTATTTGCTCATCAGTGTTTGTGTCTGTTTCATTTGTCATTCCAGCCCTGGAAAAGTTGACGGTTAAAGTTCCGCCTGAGTCGGGTGACTGCTGAAAATCTTCCTGCAGACAGCTACTTAGTAAAAACAAGCCTGCGCTCGCCAGTGTAAGTATATATTTCATATTCATTTTTCGTCAGATTTAATTTCGTTTGTTTATTTGTATCGGTGAGGGTTTTGCGTACTGTTCAAATAGCTTTTGGAGTTGATAGGCATATCCTGGATGTTATTGACATAAAAATTGTTCATCAATTTTTCTGCCCATGGCCCATAAGTAAACGAACTGTTGTGTCCGTATCCCATTACGTGTCCCAGCTCATGGAACATGATGCTGCACGAGTAGGTATTAAAGTAGTGTTCAAACCATCCTTGCTGGTAACATCCAAATGTGCTTCCACCTCCTAAACCAACGACTCCGTTTCCTGGGTAGACCAATCCCACCTGAAGGGTTCTGGCCATCCGCATCTGTTGCAATACCGCTTCCACCTTTACGGGCTGTTTGTTGTCATCGTACAGCTGGTCGGCATTGTCACGCAGAATCTGTTCGTGTTCCGGCATGTCAATCATATAGGTGAAGTTCAGGAAGAGGGCTACCGACTCGCGGCAATGCACCGGGCGTATTCCCATCCAGTTACCTACCGGACCACCGTCTTCTCTTTCCGGGTCTCCGCCATACAGGCCCCAGTAAATATTCCATCCATGCTTGATATCCTGCAGCTTGGCCCAAAACGGGTCATCCGATTCTATTTTCAGTACAGCATTCGAAAGTTCGGCAGCCGTTTTCTTGCTTATTTCAATCACTTTTCCTGATTCCGTGCGGCACATTACTGAACGTTCTATCAATGGAATCTCTTCATAAAAATCGCAGAATGCCGGAATTGAATCAAAGTAGGCCAGGTCGAAATACTCGTTGCTTACTTGCGGCAACTGCATTTTTATCAGTACGTTACTCAGATTACGGGGAGAGTAAAAACGTGCGTGCAGTTTTCCTTCTTCGGTAACCGACACCTGAAGCGGCTGTGAAGTATTGAACTTCCGGAGTGACGGATTGGTGTACACTTCTTTTGTTTCATCGTCCTGCAGGATAGCTTTATGTCCGCCTGCATTGTATGCCGCAGGTGTGATGAACATCACTATATCCTTGTCATCCGGATGAGTTACTACCGATTCTATGTGATGAATGTGATTGCTGCTTAGTGATTGATGCTCGAATCCATACACCTGACGCCTTTCCTCCTTGCGGTAGTTGCGAGTGGAAATTGTGATTTCACCGTTGAGGTGCGCATTCCCACACAGCGGCATGAAGAGGTAGGAAGTCTGCTCATTCAAGGAAATCGGGTCGAGGGTGCCGTTGCTTTCACCGCTCAGTTCTCCGCTGCCCGAGAGAGTGGTATAAAACCGTACGTCACCGAATGACAGTACTTTTATCTGTTACCGCATTGCGTACGTAAGGATTATGGTAGGTGAAATCGAAATCAACCCGGCTTACAATCCGTTTTTGGGGTATTTCATCTGTAATTGAAGCCGTTTCCTGTATTCCGTCGGCAGTCTGTACCTCTATGACTGAGAAAGGAGTTTGCGAATAGAAATATTCAGCCTCCAGTGGTTTCTGCAAATCTTCCGGAAATGCCAGCCACTCATCTTGTATACGCTCAGGAGTATGAACGGTGGCTTTATCTTTGGTGGCATCGCCCTGGATTCCTAAAACCAGCAGACGGTAATTTCCTTTGTGCAGTCCTCGGTATAAATTGTGGACGTAGAGGCTTCATAATAGCTCTTGATATTTTTGACCTTTTCACCGTTTTCATCCACAATGAAATAGTGCAACTCATCGTATGGAGAGGTTTCCTTTCCAGAGATACGTGAAGTACTTCCCTCATATCCATCCTTTTGTAATTTGAATAAAATCCCGGATTTGTTTGTAGTAGACGATGTGTCTAATTGTTCTTCCTGGTTACAAGAAACCAATAGCAAAGTGCATAAAAATGCAATAAAAGTAAGTTTTCTCATTTTGTTGTTGTTTCTCGTTGATTACAATCTATTAAACCAACCCTATAACTTTTTCCGTCGAAAAATAACTAATTAGTCGTTTTATAGTTTAGTTTGTTTATCTCGTTAATGTTTTGCCTATTCATGCTTTAAACGTAATATTTCCGTTTTTGTTCAGGCAATTTTTTCTTTGATGCTTTAATTTTTGAGAATAAGGGTACGTATTTGTTTGATTATAAAAAGGATAACGTATGAAATAAAAAGACAACAGCGTGGATTGCTGTTGCTTTGGGTTGATATATATTTGTTTGCTATTTT
>ENA-OQAL01000217-OQAL01000217.1-human-gut-metagenome-genome-assembly--contig:-NODE-217-length-15240-cov-3.407001_pt1 | contig 15240 bp, 20 predicted proteins | sample MGYA00242491_ERZ504519 | MGnify/ENA primary metagenome ERZ504519 (study PRJEB26092, sample SAMD00036260) | human gut metagenome | host: Homo sapiens | study: EMG produced TPA metagenomics assembly of... | reverse complement strand
CTCATTTGTACGGCTTTCGCTATGTTCTTTGTCATCTTGTTCGGAAAGTATGTCATTCGCCTGAATAATACTTCTTTATTTTTGATACCATTGGTCTGGCCTTGTTTACGGTTGTAGGATTCAGTAAGGCGTATGCGCTGGGTTATCCGTTCTGGATTGCCATTATTATGGGTAGTATTACCGGTGCGGCTGGAGGAGTGCTGCGTGATATATTTATCAACGAGATTCCGCTGATATTCCGTAAAGAGATTTACGCCATGGCTTGTGTGATTGGCGGACTGGTTTACTGGATTTGTCTAATGCTGGACATGGAATCCGTACTTGCACAGATTATTGGTGGAGTAACCGTGTTTGTAGCCCGTATTTTAGCAGTGAAATATAAGATTACACTTCCGATTTTGAAAGGAGATCCGGAGCCTTAGCCCCGAGAAGTCTCCTTACTTTTCGGCTTTTTCCGGGAATGTAGGAACACATTTCATTAGATACATGATTTTCCGCTGACGCTTGTACATGTAAGGGCTGGGTTTTCCGGAATTGTATTTTCTTGGATTCGGCAGACTGGCTGCAATAAGTGCACATTGTTTGCGAGTGAGTTGAGAGGCCGTGGTGTGAAAGTGAGCTTTCGCCACGGCTTCTGCTCCATATATACCATCTCCCATTTCGATGGAGTTCAGGTAAACTTCCATGATTCTTTCTTTATCCCATATCAGTTCAATCAGTACCGTGAAATAGACTTCGAATCCTTTTCTTACCCAGGAAGAGGAGGGCCATAGGAATACATTCTTAGCTGTCTGCTGGCTGATGGTACTTGCTCCTCTGGCTTTCTTACGCTTTTTGTTTTCTTCAATAGCCTTGCTGATTTCCTTGAAGTCGAACCCGTTGTGGCTGGCAAAACGGTTGTCTTCAGAGGCAATGACCGCCATCGGAAGGTGACGTGATATTTTTTCTTTAGGTACCATTTGTGCTTCATGGCCACTTTCTCACCTTTTACCAGTTGTTCTACACTTCGTATCACCATCAGGGGAGTGATGTAGACCGGAATAAATCTTAAGGCAACGACGGAAAGAATGGTAGATGCAAAGAAAAAGATAATCAGATTACGTATGTATCTTAGAATTCGTTTTCTGTTCATTAGTGTTTGATGTGGGGATGAAAATTATGCCGAGTCTGAAAGACCCGGCATAAGGATGTTTGTTACTATGAAAATTCGATTTATTGCAAAGTTCCAGCTTCAGCCTGTTGAATCATCTGCTGGCTGGCATACATATACACTTCTACACGGCGGTTTTCCTGACGGCCTGCAGCAGTTGAGTTGTCGGCTACGGGATTTTCTTCACCCATACCTGTAACAGACTTAATCTGGCTGGAAGAAGCGCCACAGGCTAACAGATAGCTTGATACACTCTGGGCACGTTCTTGTGAAAGGTCCAGATTCTTCTGGCGGCTCTGCTCTGCGGTACTGTTTTTCCAACCGGTATTATCAGTATATCCGTAGATGGCAACGTCCATGTCCTTGTTTTGGTTAAGCACGTTGTTGGCAAATTTGCTCAATGCAGATTTGGCAGAAGTACTTAATGTAGCACTGCTGGTATTAAACAAGATACCGGAGTCGAAAGTCACTTTTACGGCTTGTAATCCGTTGTTGTCAGTTACCTGCTCTACCTGTGCACCTTCAATCTGTTCTGCCTGTGCGGCAGCCTTGTCCATCTTCTTACCAATCAGTACACCGGCACCTGTACCTACGGCAGCACCTACAGCCGCTCCAATGGCAGCTCCTTTTCCGTGACCGGCGATACCTCCGATCAATGCTCCCAGGGCAGCTCCACTTCCTGCACCAATCATTCCACCTTTGGCTGTATTTGTCATACCACACCCGCTAAATACCAAGCATGCACTCAGTAAGATAGCCATAGAATTCATTTTCTTCATTTTGTTTCGTTTTTAGTCGTTTAGTTAATATGCAAATATAGGATAGTTTTTCATCGTTTCATTTACGCGGTGACGTACGGAAGCGATAACCTCTTCGTTGTCTACATTTGACAGTACGGTTTCAATCATTTCTGCAATTTCGTACATCAAGTCTTCTTTGGCGCCACGGGTCGTAATGGCCGGAGTTCCCAGACGGATACCTGATGTCTGGAATGCAGAGCGAGTGTCAAACGGTACCATATTCTTGTTGACAGTGATGTCGGCTGCTACCAACGCTTTTTCAGCTACCTTCCTGTCAAATCTGGATATTTGCTGCGCAGGTCTACCAGCATAGAGTGATTATCTGTTCCTCCCGATACGATGGTGAAACCACGATCCATCAAAGCCTGAGCCAATACACGGGCGTCTTCTGTACCTGAATTTGGTATTCTTTGTATTCCGGTTGCATACATTCGTAGAATGCTACGGCTTTAGCTGCAATGACGTGTTCCAGCGGGCCACCCTGAATGCCGGGGAATACAGCTGAATCCAGTAACTGTGACATCATCTTGATTTCGCCTTTCGGAGTTTTCTTTCCCCATGGATTAGGGAAGTCTTTACCCATCAGGATGATACCACCACGCGGACCACGAAGCGTTTTGTGGGTAGTTGAAGTTACGATATGTGCGTATTTCACCGGATTGTCAAGCAAACCGGCAGCAATCAGTCCGGCCGGATGTGCCATATCAATCATCAGGATAGCACCAACTTGTCAGCAATCTCACGCATACGTTTGTAGTCCCATTCACGTGAATAAGCAGAACCTCCGCCTACAATTAACTTCGGATGCTCTCTCAAGGCGATTTCTTCCATCTGGTCATAATCTACGCGACCCGTCTCTTTGTTCAGGTTATATTCGCATGGAGTGTACAGAATACCTGAAGTATTTACTGCAGAGCCATGAGACAGATGTCCGCCGTGTGCCAGGTTCAAACCCATGAACTTGTCGCCCGGATTCAATACTGCCAGGAATACGGCAGCATTGGCCTGTGCACCTGAGTGAGGCTGTACGTTTGCCCATTCAGCTCCGAAAATCTGCTTGATACGGTCGATGGCCAGCTGTTCGCTCTGGTCTACCACTTCGCATCCTCCGTAATATCTTTTTCCAGGATACCCTTCTGCATATTTGTTGGTCAGGCAAGAACCCATAGCCTGCATGACTTGTTCACTTACAAAGTTTTCTGAAGCAATCAGTTCAATACCTTTTAGTTGTCTCTGATGTTCTTTCTCAATGATGCTAAAAATAGAATCGTCTCGTTTCATGATATAGTTGTTTTAAAGTGAAAAATCCTGTTAGAAAATAACTCCGACCGAAAAACTCAGAATGTTTTTTCCGTTGTTCCAGCTTAATTTTTTCCTTCATTATGCGGAGCCTCGGTCAGGTCGGTGTTATAAGTGATAGAACGGATGGTGTTATGAAGCCCCACCTCGTAGCGGAAATCAAAGAAGATGTTGGATACGTTGACGGCCAGTCCCACGACTCCGCTGTACTGGAACGGATATTGCTCTTCCTTTATTTTCTGTTGGTGGAAGCCTGTAAATTCGGTTGAACAATGTTTCTCCCATACCCATGTCACCTTGGGACCTACGAAAAATGCCATCCATACGGATGTACGTCAATGAACTTATAGCCGTAAAGAATGGGCAGGTCAAGTGTCGTCATTTTTTTTCTTGATAAGGGCATTCTCCTTCAGAATTTCCGAGTTGGCTAATGTGCTGGGAATAGAAACACTTCCTTGAGTGATATTGCAGGAAAATTCCGGTTGTATGAAGTGGTGTTTCTTCATGTTGAAGCGGCAGAACACCGCTGCAAAATAACCTACTTTATAGTTATTTTGGGCAAGTTCCAGTTCTTTGCCGTTAATTGAAATCTCATCCGTAAAGAACATGGAAGAGTTGAAGCCGGCTTTCACTCCCAGGTTGAAGCGCGGCTGTTTCAGCGTAACCATGGGCGTAGTTACGGCCTGTGCTTGCAGCTCACATACTGCCAGCACACCGCTTCCAATGAGGGTGAATAGGGCTTCTTTTATCATAAATCAGTTATTTCTTTTTCTCTACCGACCATCCGAACTTGCCGATTTTCTCTCCTATTCGTAATATCCCCCCCGTGGGCATAAACCAGTAGGTAGATTGAGCCAGTTCAAATTTGCCAGTTTCCGAGTTCAGGTATTTATCGTCTGCTTTCACGTTGACTACGTCCGCAATAAACATGTGATGTGAACCTAAAGCGACGATTTCCTTTACCCGGCATTCAATGCAGAGTGGCGACTCTTCAATGAGAGGAGCCTGCACCATGGCTGCCTTCCTGGAGTTAATTTCATCTCCTGGAACTTGTTGTAGTCTTTGCCTGAACGAACTCCGCACCAGTCTGTGGCAAAAGCCATATCTTTGGTGGTCAGATTAATGACAAACTCCATATTCTTTTTCAGAATAGGATAGGAGTGCCGTTCTGGTCTGACAGAAATGTAACACATAGGTGGGTTGGTACAGATTGTACCTACCCACGCTACGGTGATAATGTTATATTCTCCTTCACAGCTGCCACATGTAACCAAGCAGCCGGAAGAGGATAAATCATTGTCCCTGGTTTCCAGTCCTGCTTCATGGTTTACAGAAGTTTGATGTTATCCTTCTGCTGTTCTTTTTCGCAGTAATGGCACTTCAACAAGCCTTTTTCCTTGTCGACAACGTGGAACCATGTTTGCATCGGCTCGTTGTTGGTGATACATTTCGGGTTGTTGCACTTCACGATGCCTCTCAGCTCGTCAGGCATTTCCACTTCTTTCTTTTCTACGACTTCATAGTCGCGGATGATATTCAGCTTGATTTTGGAAGCAACTACCGACAAGCGGCTATTTCTTCTTCCGTAAAGAAGCGGTCAGCAATCTTGATGATCCTTTCTTGCCTAATTTCTTACTTTCAAAGTTGTTGCCTATTGTGATGTTGGCATCTTCATCCTGCAGTCCCAGCAGGATACGACTGTAAATAACTTATTGGAAGGTATATGGTCAATGACTGTTCCGTTTTTCAGCGCAGCCACCTGTAATTCTTTCTTTTCACTCATAGTTACTTGAATTGAATAGTTTCCGGATTATTTTTCAGTATCAGCTTTTACCTCGTCGAGTGTAATTCCTAACACATCGCAAAGGATGGCCTGGCGGGCATAAAGACCGTTCTTGGCCTGTTGGAAATAGTAAGCTTTCGGATTGTCGTCCACGTCATAAGTAATCTCGTTCACACGAGGAAGCGGGTGGAGGATTTTCAGGTTCGGACGTGTATGTTCCAGCATCTTGTTGTTCAGGATATACACATCTTTCACTCTTTCATATTCCATCAGGTCAGTGAAACGTTCCCGCTGAACACGAGTCATATACAGAATATCGGCATCTGCAATGGTTTCTTCAGTGAAATCAGTATGTTCCACGTATTTGATGTGATGTTCCTGGCAATACAGCTTGTATTCGTCCGGCATTTTCAGTTCGTCCGGAGCAATGAAATGGAAAGTAGGATTGAAGTGTCGCATAGCCATCAGCAGCGAGTGAACCGTTCTTCCGTATTTCAAGTCACCTACCAGATAAATGTTCAGGTTTTCCAGTGTACCTTGAGTCTTATAGATGGAGTATAAATCCAGCATTGTTTGTGAAGGATGCTGGTTTGCACCATCTCCGGCATTTACGATGGGCACCGGAGCCACTTCACTGGCGTAACGTGCAGCACCTTCCAGATAATGTCTCATTACGATGATGTCTGCATAGTTGCTCACCATCATGATGGTATCCTTCAGCGTTTCTCCTTTAGAAGAACTGGTCACCTTCGGATCGGTAAATCCGATGACTCTTGCTCCCAGACGGTTGGCTGCCGTTTCAAAGCTCAGACGGGTACGGGTAGATGGTTCAAAGAACAGAGTGGCAACTACTTTTTCTGCCAGCAGGCGGCGGTTAGGTTTCTTTTCAAACTCTCTTGCCATTTCCAGAAGATACATGATTTTCTCTTTGGAATGTTCGGCGATAGTAACTAAACTTCTATTTTCCATGTTAGCTGTTTTTGATTACTTTTATAATACCGGAGTTCAAAGGTAGGTAAAAAAATAGAAATCCCACCGTTTTTAGGATATTTCGGACTACGTTTTCGCATTTAAGAGGATATTGCGGAAAATAAGTCTTTGTTACAAAGATTTTCCGTAAATTTGCGGCTTAAAGTCTAATTAATGAATATAATAAAAGTATGAGAAAGATATTTATATATGCAATGTGGGGTTTTGTGTTCATCTGCATTGCCGCAGTTGCCATCGTTTTTACGGCCATTGCAAAAGGTAAAATAGGTTATGTTCCCCCGGTAGAAGAGCTGGAAAACCCGAATCTGAAGTTTGCTACTCAGGTCATTTCTGAAGACGGAAAGCTGTTGGGAACCTGGTCGCTTAGTAAGGAAAACCGCGTGTATGTGGGCTATGAAGACCTTTCTCCCCATCTGGTACATGCCTTGGTGGCCACTGAAGATGTGCGTTTTGAAGACCATTCCGGTATCGACGCCCGTGCTTTCATGCGTGCGGTTATCAAGCGTGGAATCTTCATGCAGAAACATGCCGGTGGAGGTAGTACCATTACCCAGCAGTTGGCTAAGCAGTTCTATTCACCGACAGCCGACAATGTAATGGAGCGTCTGTTGCAGAAACCTATCGAGTGGGTGATTGCGGTAAAACTGGAACGCTATTATACAAAGGAAGAAATTCTTACCATGTATCTTAATAAGTTCGACTTCCTGAACAATGCCGTAGGTATTAAGACAGCGGCTAAGACGTATTTTGCCAAAGATCCGAAGAACTTGAAAATAGAAGAAGCCGCTACCTTGATAGGTATGTGTAAGAACCCTTCTCTCTATAACCCCCGTCGTTTTAATGAACGTTCTCGCGGACGTCGTAATACCGTGCTCGACCAGATGCGTAAGGCAGGCTTCCTTACTCAGGAAGAATGTGATTCTTTGCAGGCACTTCCTTTGGTGCTGAAATTTCAGCCTGTCGACCATAAAGACGGATTGGCTACCTATTTCCGTGAATACCTGCGTGGCGTAATGACCGCTCGTAAACCGGACCGGAGCGATTACCGTGGCTGGCAGATGCAGAAATATTATGAAGATTCTTTGGCTTGGGAAACGAACCCGTTGTATGGCTGGTGTGCGAAGAATAAAAAGAAAGACGGTACCAACTACAACCTTTATGTAGATGGATTGAAGATTTATACCACTATCAATTCCCGTATGCAGCAGTATGCCGAAGAAGCTGTCTATGAACATGTAGCCAAATACCTGCAGCCTCGCTTCTTCAAGGAAAAGAGAGGGCGTAAGACAGCTCCTTATACCAATCAGCTGACACCGGAGGAAGTGGAACAGATTCTGAACCGCTCCATTCGTCAGAGCGACCGTTACCGTACCATGAAGGCTGACGGATGTTCGGAAGCTGAAATCATGAAAGCATTCAACACTAAATATGAAATGTCCGTATTCTCATGGGATGGAGAAAAAGATACAATCATGACTCCGCTTGACTCCATCAAGTATTACAAACATTTCTTGCGTGCAGGTTTCATGTCCATGGACCCGATTACGGGCCATGTGAAAGCATACGTGGGAGGACTTAATTACAACTACTTCCAGTATGATATGGCTATGGTAGGCCGTCGTCAGGTAGGTTCAACCATTAAACCTTATTTGTATGCGCTTGCCATGGAAAACGGTTTCTCACCTTGTGATGAAGTCCGTAATGTGGAGCAAACTCTTTTTGATGAAAACGGAAAAGCCTGGTCACCCCGTAACAGCTCCAAGTCACATTATGGAGAAATTGTGACCTTGAAATGGGGATTGGCCAACTCCAATAACTGGATTTCAGCCTACCTGATGAGCAAGCTCAGTCCGTACGACCTGGTTCGCCTGATACACTCATTTGGTGTGTTAAATAAAGATGTACAGCCTACCGTTTCCCTCTGTCTTGGACCATGTGAAATTTCGGTAGGAGAGATGGTTAGTGCGTACACGGCCTTTGTCAATAAAGGTATCCGCACCGCTCCGCTATTTGTTACCCGTATTGAAGATAATGATGGCAACGTCATAGCCAACTTCACGCCGCAAGTGAATGAAGTCATTAGTGAATCTACTTCTTATAAGATGCTCGTTATGCTGCGTGCCGTAATTAATGAAGGTACCGGTGGCCGTGTCCGTCGTCTGTATGGCATCAAGGCTGATATGGGAGGTAAGACAGGAACTACCAACCGCAATTCCGACGGATGGTTTATGGGTTTCACTCCTTCGTTGGTATCCGGTTGCTGGGTAGGTGGTGAAGAACGCGACATCCATTTCGATACGATGCGCGACGGCCAGGGGGCTTCTATGGCATTGCCTATCTGGGGCATTTATATGCAGAAAGTCTATGCCGACAAGACATTAGGCTACTCTCAAGACGAGACTTTCGATATTCCAGGTGATTTCGATCCTTGTAAAGACCGTCTGACAGAGATAGAAGAAGAAAATACCACACGTCTTGATGACGTATTCTTCCAATAACAAAGAACGGCGGGAAGTTGCTTTTCCAACATGCAACTTCCCGCCGTTTCCTTTATATTCCCGCTTTCTCTTTTGAGAACCAGCCTTATACTTTCTTTACGTATCCTACTGGTATTTCCACGGTGGCATACCCCAGATGGTCAATGCGTATCATCACCTGCGAGTGTCCTCCTATTTCTACCAGTTCACCTTGTAGACCTTTAAGAGAGCCTTTGATTACTTCTACCTGTTCCCCTGGGGCCAGCGGCTCATTCTGGAACCGTACCGTCTCCTCGGAGTAATCCAGCATGAACTTAAACTGCTCCATCTCTTTGTCCCGGATAATGGCCGGTCGTCGGGTTGCCGGGTCTATCAAGCAGCCCGTTAGCGACGGAAAATTCTGAAGCAGCTCAATTCGTCCTTTTTCATCCGTGCAGATAAAAATCAACATCGGGATTACGACCTGCTTGATTTTCTTTTTCCGGTCACTCCATTGACGCACCACTTCCTGTATGGGTAAGAAATGCTCCACGTGAGGCATTTCTAATTTTTCTGCCGTTTTTTTCTCGTGATGCATTCTTACGTAGAAAGCATACCAGTGTCTCTCTATTTTCTCTTCCATTCGGATTATACTGTCTGATGATTGATGCAGATACCCTTCAGGTACCATTCATACAAGCGGTGAATACCTCGTCTATTTCTACTTTATGGTGCCATCCCAGGCTGTGCAGCTTGCTTACGTCCGTCAGCTTGCGCAGTGTGCCGTCCGGTTTCGATGCATCCCAGCGCAGTTCACCCTTGAAGCCGATTTCCTTCATGATTTTCTCTGCCACTTCGCGGATAGACACTTCCTTGCCCGTACCCACGTTGATGTGGCAGTTACGGATTTCAGTAATACCGTCCGCATTTTTCTTTGACGCATCATACGTCTGCTTGAAGTCTACGTTCAGCAACACATGTACGCTGGCATCCGCCATTTCTTCACTCCACAAAAACTCACGCATCGGCTTGCCCGTACCCCAGAGCGTAACAGCTTCCGGTGTGATGCCGAACTTCGTCAGCTTTTCCAGAATCTCCTCGTCTGTATTACTTCCATTTACACCTTCCACCGGGCGCAGGTTGATGTCCTTACGCACCGCATCCCAGTCGCCTTCGTTCAGGCATTTCGCCAGGTGAATCTTGCGGATCATAGCCGGCAATACGTGGCTGTTTTCCAGGTGGAAGTTATCATTCGGACCGTACAGGTTGGTCGGCATTACGGCGATGTAATTCGTGCCATACTGCAGGTTGAAGCTTTCACACATCTTCAGTCCCGCAATCTTCGCGATGGCATACGGCTCGTTCGTATATTCCAGCGGGGAGGTGAGAAGCACCTCTTCCTTCATCGGTTGCGGAGCCTCACGCGGATAAATGCAGGTACTGCCCAGGAACAGCAACTTCTTCACCCCGTGACGGAAACTCTCGCCAATCACGTTCTGCTGAATCTGTAAGTTCTGGTAGATAAAGTCCGCACGATATTGCAGGTTGGCCATGATGCCTCCCACATGTGCCGCAGCCAGAATCACCGCATCCGGCTGTTCCTCGTCAAAGAACTTCTTTACCGCTATCGGGTCCAGCAAATCCAGTTCCTTGTGCGAACGTCCTACCAGGTTATTATAACCTCTTTCCTTCAGGTTATTCCAGATAGCGGAACCCACCAGTCCGTGGTGTCCCGCTACATATATCTTCGCTGATTTGTCCATATTCGACAAATTAATTGTTTATTGTTTCAGAGACAGAAGAACAAAAGAACATATAATCTTCATTATTAATTCTTCATTCCTCATTCTTCATTACTTCACGATTCCCTTCTCCAGGTACTCTGCCAGGTTTGTGCGAATCTGTTCACCTGCCTTTTCTACGGCCACTTTTGCCATATCCGCATCCACCATGATTTTTACCAGTTCCTCAAAGGTTGTTTTCGACGGGTTCCAGCCTAATTTAGCCTTCGCCTTTGTCGGGTCACCCCAGAGATTCACTACGTCTGTCGGGCGGTAGAAATCCTCGCTTACCTCTACCAGGCACTTGCCGGTAGCCTTGTCATAACCCTTTTCGTTGATACCTTCACCCTTGAATTCCAGCTCGATGCCCGCATACTTGAATGCCAGGTAACAGAATTCACGTACACTGTGTTGTACACCCGTAGCGATGACGAAATCTTCCGGCGTTTCATGCTGCAGAATCAGCCACATACATTCCACGTAATCCTTGGCATAACCCCAGTCGCGCAGTGAGTCCAGGTTACCCAGATACAGCTTCTCCTGTTTTCCCTGTGCAATGCGGGCTGCAGCCAGCGTAATTTTACGTGTTACGAAAGTTTCTCCACGACGTTCCGATTCATGGTTGAACAAGATACCCGAGCAACAATACATATTATAAGCCTCGCGGTATTCCTTCACAATCCAGAAACCATACAGCTTGGCCACTGCATACGGGCTGTAAGGATGGAACGGTGTGTTTTCATTCTGCGGCACTTCTTCCACCTTTCCGTAAAGTTCCGAAGTAGAAGCCTGATAGATACGGCAGGTATCTTTCAGTCCGCACAGACGGACAGCCTCTAACACGCGGAGTACCCCTGTGGCGTCTACGTCAGCTGTAAATTCCGGAGAGTCGAAACTCACCTGTACGTGGCTTTGTGCTGCCAGGTTGTAAATTTCTGTGGGGCGTACCTTGCTTACCACTTGCAGAATACTCATGGAATCCCCCAAATCCGCATAGTGCAAGTGAAAATTCGGTTTACCTTCCAGATGTGCGATACGTTCGCGGAAGTCTACTGACGAACGGCGGATGGTACCGTGTACATCATAACCTTTTTCCAATAAAAAATTCGGCCAGGAATGATCCGTCCTGTCCTGTAATACCTGTGATTAGTGCTACTTTTCTTTCCATAAATAATCAAAATTTTACTGCGCAAAGATATAGAAAAAGCCCCGTACTGCCAATGACAGCCGGGGCTTTTCTTCTGATTATATGCCTTTTGCTTTAGAATTTCTTAAACTTTAATATGGCATAATCAGACTCTAAGGTCATGTATTTCCCGTTTGTTTCCACTACCTTGAACGTCGTGTTCACATTATTCAGTCCATAAGGTTCCAGTTCCCATACCTCAGCCGGGCGGGAGTTTTCTGGAAGGTCATACGTGCTCATGTCGTTCAGGGTGATGCTATTACTTGCTTCATCGTACTGGTATCTTCCGCGGAAAGGAGTCAATCCCTGTGGCCCTTGCTTCTCTGCCACTTCCACTACCCAAAGCTGTATACTGTAATAGATGCGTTCGCACGGATGCACCTCATTGTCTGCTTTCGTAGTAAATTCCAATAATTGCCAGTGTCCTTCAATCTCAGTGTTTATTGGTTCCTTCTTGCAGTCGTTGCATATCATGGCCAGTACCATCATGCAAAGCCCTATATAGAAAATTCGTTTCATACTTCTTTCTTCAATTAAAAAATCACTCCTGTTTTTTCTGATGGTCAGCATGCCTCCTGTAGAATTACCCAGGTAATTACCTCGGTCAAGTCCCAGTGCAGCCGAAGCACTCCATCCTTTTGCCCATTTCGGTGTATAAGTTGCTTCATAGAGCGAACTGAATTGTTTCCGCTGTTGGTCAAGAGGAATGTCGTATGTACCCCAGTGGCGGGCGAATGAAATCAGCATGCGGTATCCCCACTCCGGAGAAGGCTGTCCGCTGATGCCCAGGTGATGTGCTCTTACGCGATTACTCCGGAAAGAAATACTATGGTCTGCATTATAGGCCGGTCCTGGAAGCAATGGATTGCCCATGCCCATACCTTGGTGCTGCCAGCCTCCATAAATATAATGATTGTAATAATTATCATCGGCGCTGATTTGGTATTCAGGGAACTGTCCCCAGAAACTATCGAATAACAACGGGCCTGTCTGGTCTTTGGTGTTTAGGCCTTCCCATACTGCCGAAGTTATCCACCGGTTTTTCGGGAAAGTAATTTCCAGTCCGATTTGTCCGTCTTTCCAGCGTCCATATTCCCAAAACATCTGCGATGTATCTTCAAAATAATGTTCCAGATAAGCCCGGAACTTCCATTGTCCCAAATAGTAATTCAGTGCGAAGTTCCAGCTTCCTAACATGTTTCCTTCCACGTTTACTTGTTCTCCTTCAGGAGTATCACTTCCTCCCGTTTGAGGGAAAAAAGCTTTCCAGTAAGCCTTCAAATTGTCCGGCATGTCCAGCACATTCTCTGTACTTCCATCTTCTAGTTTCAGATAGCGGTCACCACCAAACTGTGTCGCCATCAGAAGGCCAAATTCAAACTCCAATGGAAGCTTTTCTTTGTTCCCTAACCGCAGCATGAGTGATTTGCTATGGTAAAGCACATCCTTTGTGAAATACTGTCCAGGTTGAACAAAATCTTTCTGCCAGCCATTGTCTGTGAATGAACCGTATGCAATATGTCCTTTAAAAGCCAGCCATCCTTTTTGTGCCCGGCACGTTTAGAAACTCCTTGATTTCTCCTCTGATTTGTGGAATCGGTTGCGTGTTAGGACCTTCCACCATCATTCCGCTACTTAGTGCTGTGTTCTTGGTCAGCGGAAAACCCGGGCGTCCTTACTTCCGATGCTCAGTGTCAGCATCTTCCAGGAAAAATCACTGTATATCTGATGAATGAACACATCTTGTGCCTGATGAATTCCTCCTGCCATGTCTAGTCCGGCTTCAATACGCCATCCGCGTTTAAATTGTTTTTCGTATGAGATGCCTGCCAGCAGATATCCCGAATTTGGATTTGTGCTTCCTAATCCGTAACGGTTTCCTGTGAACCACAATGGGGCGTACGTACCGTTTCCGGCAGTAGCTCCTAATTCCACGTGGTAGGTGAGGGAAGAGTTCTCAGTCTGTGCTTGTACAGAGCTACCGGACAATATAGCAAAGAGTAAAATTGCTTTTAGTTTCATAGAGAATTGTAGAATTAATCTTTCTTTTTCAGTTCATTCTTGAATCGTGATAAATGTCTTTCCCGAAAAGAATCCATGCAGACTCAAAAATGAAAGCTAAAAATGCAAAGACAACGATAATCATCAATTTCTTAGGAGATGCCGGAGCAAGCGGTACGGTGGCTGGCTCCACTACAGCAAATACCGGTTTGGCTTCCTGTAATTTTCCGCGGAGTACTTGAAGCTGTCCCATAGACTGGCTGTATATTTGCTCTGCTAAAGTCAGGTTTTTTGTTGTATTCTTTTCTTTCAGTGTCGGTCTGAAGAATGACATTGCGGTTAGCATCTGCAAATTTGGCATATTCCTGTTGGGCTTCAAAATACTCCTTCTTGTATTGTTCGCATAAACTAAGCTGGAAATCATAATCTTGTTTAGCCTTGCGGGTACGGTAGTCGGTGATATATTCCTGCAGTTTGTGAACGGCACTATCTGCCACGATTGCAGCTGCAAGCGGGTCTTGCAGGGAAACAGTGATTTTCGTCATATTGCTTTTCTTGTCTGTTTCCACTTCCAATATTTTTTCAGCATCCCAATTCTTCCGTTTTGTTCTGGAGTGAGACGGAATGGATCAATTACTTTTACGCTATCTTTTTGTTCTTCTTTAAAGAGTGATTTTATTCCTTCTATAAGCATTCTGGGAGCTCCCATTATATGACTCCACCAAGGTCTTTTTTCTGTATTCAGGTAATCAAAGAGTATAATGCTGTCTCCTTTTTGAGTTTGAATGGGTATTTGAAGCATTTCCAAAGCAAAAGGATTTGTCTTTACAATCTCTGGAAACATGTTGAAAGTCAGCGCATCCTCTCCAAATCCTGTAGATGCATTTCCTAAACCGAACATGGAAGCAATTCCGGATAATCCACTTGTTCCACTGATTCCGGACTCTGGAGAGAGGCTTACTTCCACTTTGTATTTTTTAGGCTGACTAAAGCCAATCACTACACCTGCCACTATACCGATACCAATGGCTTTGTATATTTTTTTTCATTTAAATATAGTTTATAGAATAAAGCAGCAATATCAATTTCACTGATTTCTGTTTTTTGCTTATTTCCTTCCATTTATTAGTTGATTTAGTTAGAAATATTATTTGCGTAATAATTTTTGGTATATAAGACTACGTATATAATTGGGGGTTAATCTAACGGTTATGCGAACTAAGATATTATATATTAGCGTAGAAATTCCAAATAATCCAAGTTTATAAAAGTCTATCTGAGATTTAATATCCGCAATGGCGTATTTCCATCCACCTCTACGTCTAATCATATTTTTTGAGAAGCGGAAATAGAGCAGACTTTCTTGTATATTATAGAATTTAGCACCATTCATAAGCATTTTTATCCATAATCTATAATCCTCAGGAAATCCGTCATACCCTCCAGCCTTTAAACAGCTTGTTTTTTATACATTACAACCGGATGATTTATGGGACATCGGTGTTTTGCGTATTTTAAAATTTCTTGATGTCGTTCAGGTAATTTTTATGGAAAGAATATTGTTTGTATCATTTCAAATTCTTCTATCCATGCACTGCATATATCTATGTCTGGATATTTCTCAAATATTTTAATTTGTTTTCAAATCGGTTCAAGTTTTGCTATATCATCTGTATCCATTCGTGCTACTATGTCATAAGTGCAATGTTTTAATCCTTCATTAATGCTTTCCCAACCCTTGGTTGTATGGAAGTTGTACGATTTAATCGTTGAAGTTTTTTTGTATGATGAAAT
>ENA-OQAL01000216-OQAL01000216.1-human-gut-metagenome-genome-assembly--contig:-NODE-216-length-15261-cov-2.532510_pt1 | contig 15261 bp, 17 predicted proteins | sample MGYA00242491_ERZ504519 | MGnify/ENA primary metagenome ERZ504519 (study PRJEB26092, sample SAMD00036260) | human gut metagenome | host: Homo sapiens | study: EMG produced TPA metagenomics assembly of... | reverse complement strand
CGCGGGAGGAACCGGTGCCGTATTCTTTGCCTGCGAGCACCACCAGCGGAACATCATGTTCGATGTAGTCGTGGGATGCTTCGAAGATCGTGGTCGGCTTCTGGTCAAGGAAATCGTAGGTGAAACCGCCCGGAGTGACCTCTTCCCCCACGGACGCGAGCAACTGGTTGCGCAGTCGGATATTGCCGAACGTGCCACGTACCATGACCTCATGATTGCCTCGACGGGAACCATAGGAGTTGAAGTTCTTCGGTTCGACGCCACGGTCGGTCAGGTACTTGCCAGCAGGACTGGATGCCTTGAACGCGCCGGCTGGAGAAATATGGTCGGTGGTCACGGAATCACCGAGCAGTGCGAGCACGCGGGCGCCATGAATGTCTTCGACGGGATCCGGTGTGGCCTTCATGCCATCGAAGAACGTCTGCTTACGCACGTAGGTGGAATCCTCATTCCATGCGAACAGTTCGCTTCTGGAACGTCAAGTCCTTTCCAACGACGGTCGCCTTCGAATACGGAAGCGTAATCCTTCAGGAACATCTCACGGCTGACGGTACCGTCCACCACGGCGGCAACCTCGCCATTGGTGGGCCAGATATCCTTCAGATACACATCATTGCCGTCCGGATCCTCGCCAAGCGGCTGAGTTTCAAAATCGAAATCCATGGTGCCAGCGAGCGCATAGGCGATGACGAGCGGCGGAGATGCCAGGTAGTTCATCTTGACGTCCGGGCTGATGCGGCCTCGAAGTTGCGGTTGCCCGACAGCACTGAGGTGACGGTCAGATCGTTGGCGTTGATGGCTTCGGAGATTTCCGGCAGCAACGGGCCGGAGTTGCCGATGCAGGTGGCGCAGCCGAAACCGACCAGCTGGTAACCGAGCGCGTCGAGATCGTCCTGCAAGCCAGCCGCCTTAAGATAGTCGGCCACAACCTGGGAACCCGGTGCGAGCGAGGTCTTGACCCACGGCTTGGGCTTCAAACCCTTGGCATGCGCGTTGCGTGCAATCAAACCGGCTGCGATCATCACGGACGGATTGGATGTGTTTGTGCACGAGGTGATGGATGCGATCGCCACATCACCGTTGGTGATGTCGAAGTCACCGCGGAAGTCGGTGGAAACGGCAACCGGCTCCTGCACGGTCTTGTCCGTTTCGTACGCGGGCAAGGTTTCGACGAATTTCGCTTTGGATTCAGACAGTTTGATGCGATCCTGCGGGCGCTTCGGGCCAGCGATCGACGGTACGACAGTACCGAGGTCGAGTTCCAGGTATTCGGAATACTGCGGTTCGACGTAGTTTGGATCGGTGGTGTCGCCCCACAGCTTGTTCGCCTTGGCATACGCTTCGACCAATGCGATCTGTTCTTCGGAACGGCCAGTCAAGCGCAGATAGTCGAGAGTGACGCCGTCGATTGGGAAAATGCCGCAGGTGGAGCCGAATTCCGGACCCATGTTGCCGATGGTGGCACGGTTGGCCAGCGGCACCGAGGCGATGCCATCACCGTAGAATTCCACGAATTTGCCGACCACACCATGCTGGCGAAGCATATCGGTGATGGTCAGCACCACGTCGGTGGCGGTGACGCCTTCAGGAATGGAACCGGTAAGCTTGAAACCGACAACACGCGGCACCAGCATGGAGATCGGCTGTCCAAGCATGGCCGCTTCGGCTTCAATGCCGCCAACGCCCCAACCGAGCACGCCCAAGCCATTGACGGTGGTGGTGTGCGAGTCGGTGCCCACGCAGGAATCAAGATAGGCAAGAGTCTTGCCACCGTTTTCTTCGACCTTGGTCATGATGACCTTGGCGAGATATTCGATATTGACCTGGTGGATGATGCCCGTTCCCGGCGGTACCACGCGGAAGTTCTTGAATGCCTGCTGACCCCAACGCAGGAACTGGTAACGTTCGCCGTTGCGCTGGTATTCGATGTCCATGTTCTGTTCGACCGCGTCGGCGATGCCGTACTTGTCGATCTGTACGGAATGGTCGATGACCATGTCGGACTGCACCTGCGGGTTGATGACCTCAGGATCTCCCCCAAGATCCTTGACCGCATCACGCATGGTGGCAAGATCCACAATGCAGGCACGCCGGTGAAATCCTGCATGACCACGCGGGACGGGGTGAACTGGATCTCATGACTCGGCTGTGCAGCCGGATCCCAATCCAACAGTGCCTTGACATGATCATCCGTGATGTTGGCGCCATCGATGTTACGTACCAGGTTCTCGACGAGAACCTTCAACGAATACGGCAGATGATCGATGCCCGGCAGATCTGCGATGCGGTAATATTCATAATCCTTGCCGTCCACCTTCAGGGTGTCGAGCTGGTCGTCGCGCACAGACATGCTACCTCCGAGCTTTTTTGGCTGTATAACACAGCTGATTATTCGTCGCCTACGATACAGCCAAGTTAATTCAGCTCTGGCGTGTCTTCTTAAAGTATGGGACAATACTCGGAATTTTCGGCACCAAACGCAAACACACCAAGAACACGAGTGCCGAAAGCACCATTGCCACCGCCGTCGCAGCCAGCATCTGCCCGGTCGGCACCACCAGCGCGAAGAAATTCGCCACCGGTTTACGAGCATGCCCCCGAATCCAATTGCGGCAAAGGCCAATACCAATATGCCACGCCACGAATGCAACGGCTTTGCCACCCGCGCAAGCACGAACACTCCCATCATGAGCAGAATAATCGCGTTGACGCCACGCAGCATCGCCAACTGCGCACCCGAATCCTGCACATTCCACTTCATGAATATCGGCAGCAGCCACGACGTGGACAAAATCGACAATCCGACCGCCACACCGCAGGGCACAGCAAAATGCAGCACGCGTTTCAGGAATCCTGGAATATAACGACGCGTGTTCGGAGCCAACGCAAGAATGAATGCCGGCATGCCAATCGTCAATCCACCCACATATGTGATGTGGCGAGGCAGATACGGGAATGGTATCTGCGTCAGCACCACACCCAACGAAATCAGTGCGGAATACACGGTTTTCACGAGGAATAGGCTTGCCACACGTTCCATATTAGCCATAACCTGACGCCCTCGCGCCACCACATCGGGCAGATGTGAGAACTTCGAATCGACAAGCACCACCTGTGCCACGGCCTTGGTGGCGGGCGCAGCATTGCCCATCGCAATACCCAGATCGGCCTCTTTGATGGCGAGCGCGTCGTTCACGCCGTCGCCGGTCATCGCCACCACATGCTCACCTGCATGCAATGCCTCCACGATCGCCTTTTTTCTGATCGGGCAGCACACGCCCCAAGCACATCCACGTTTTCCAGTACTTGCGCCAGCTCCGTAATGTCAGCGGGCAGCTCACGCGCGTCCATGAATCGTGGTTCATGTTCGCCGGTCAGATGCTACTTTTCTTGCGATCGCGCCGACGGTTACGGGATTGTCACCAGAGATGATGCGGCAACGCACGCCTTGTTCACGGAACCATGCAAGCGTTTCTTCGGCGTCGGCGCGAATATGTTCGGAACAGCACACCAATGCGACAGGGCACGATGCCGGATTGAGTTTTGGATCGGTTTCGTAATCGTCGGGCGCTGCACCGTAGATTCGCGCGACCAGCAGCACACGGTTGCCGTCATTGGCGAGATCATTGACTTGTTTGAGTATATCGGCATGGTCGCCGTTGATTTGGGAAAGAATGACTTCCGGCGCACCCATCGTCCACACTGCATTGCCGTCATAGATCGAACTCCACTTGCGCGCCGACGAGAACGGTACTCGTGCCTCGACAGTGCCGTCCGCAAATCCCTGTTCCCGTAGTCCAGACAGAATCGCTTGCCCTGTACCGTTGGGCTGTCCTTCGTTCGATAGGTCGAATAGAGCCTGTCTGACGTCATGCTCGTTCACGGTGCCTCGCATGTCGTCGGGGCCACGAACACCCAGCAATTCCAACGAATCGAGTCGGATGGTGCCGTCGGTGACAGTACCGGTTTTGTCAAGGTTCAGGCAATCCACACGAGCGAGAGTCTCCACGGATTCCAGCTCCTGCACCAGCGTGTTCTTACGTGCCAAACGAATGGCTGCGAGCGCGAAATTCAGCGAGGTGAGCAGCACCAGGCCTTCCGGGATCATACCGACCACACCGGCCACTGCGGAAATGACCGCGGAACGCCATTCGCCGGTCGAAATGGCCACATTCCAGCCGCCAACAGTGCGTACCTGCGACCAGATGAGCAGTACGCAGAGCGGCACCACCAGGAAGGTCATGAATTTCAGAATCGTGTTGATGCCCTTGTTTAGGTCGGATACGGTTTTCCTGTAAACCTTCGCCCGTGCGGTAAGTTTGGCCGCGTAACTGTGCTCTCCTACGGCGGTGACTTTCACCAACGCCATGCCGGAGATGGCGGTGGATCCAGAGAAAATATCGCAGCCTTCGCCCTTGCGTACGGTCCGTGATTCGCCGGTAAGCATGGATTCGTCCAGCTCCAGTCCCCAAGTGTGCACGATCTGCGCGTCCGCGGGCACCTGTTCGCCGGAACGGATCCACATGAAATCACCGAGCACGATATCGTTGTGCGGTATTTCAACGTCTTTGCCGTCGCGGTGCACAAGATAGTCGGAAGCCACCAGAATCGACAGTTTGTCAAGAGTACGCTTGGCTTTCAATTCGGTGCAGATGCCTATGCCGGTATTGATGATGATGATCATGCCGAACACCGCGTCTCTCCACGATCCAGTGATCAATACCATAACCATGGCCGCAAAGATGATGCCGTTGAACAAGGTGAACACGTTGGCTCGCACGATATCGATAAGCGAACGTGAGGTCGATGCCTTGACCACATTGTCCAATCCGCTTTCCCTGAGGGCGATCACTTCGCCTTGTGTCAGCCCCGTCTCTTCGATGAGGGGCATTGTTCGACTTTCGCTCATGATTGCCAGCCTACCGTCACACTCCCGTTTTCCGGTCAACTTCTTGTGAAACACAGGTAAAAATCAGGGAATTTTCAGGGTATTTCATCAAAAGACGAACTGATGGTCATTCATACCGACATGGTGCAAAACCATATCAGTGGGTAATCGTGGTTACCAGCATTTCCCGGTCGTGAGGATCATTATTAGCCACGGCCACAGCAGCATCGTCGAGCGGTATCGCGTCGGTCATACGATCGTTGACCGTCATGGTAGCCGCATACAGTTTGTTGTCTTTCGGCACGGCGATAGGATTGAGAAGCACCACTGGAACGCCCGCTGTTCTTGCGGTTTCCAAAGCATCATTCCAGTTTTCGGCATTGGCTTCGTTCGCGTCGATTCCTGCGATGATAATGAGGTCGGCCTTGCGTTGCGCCATGTCACGCACGCCTTGCTGCGCGGTGGATTGCGCGTCCACAGTGCCCGAGACGGTAATGTACACCGGCTTGAGTTTACCGGCTTCCATGGCATCCATTGCCATGAATCGGCGGTGACATCATCCGATCCAATCATGGCGATGGACAGGCTGTCACGATCCTCCGTGGAGTGCGCCACCGCAGTATTGGGAGATTGCGTATCCCCCACCGCGGCATTCGACGGCACGCAACCAGATAGCGCCGCGCAAGACAACGCAATCGCAGTCATTCCAAAAACGCACGACTTGCGAATAACGGCATGCTCACTGTTCGTGCTTTCTGAACAGCGCCACAGTCTCCACATGATGGGTCATGGGATAAATGTCGAACGCGCGGATATCCGCCAATTCGTAGCCAAGTAACACGAGCGTGGCGGTATCTCTGGCAAGGCTTGCCGGATCGCATGCGATATAGACCACACTTTTCGCTTCGGCTTCGGCAATCTGCCTGCACACCTTCGCGCGAGCGCGGCACGGGGCGGATCAAGCACCACCACATCCTGGCTTGGCGAGATCATTGCGCACGTTGGCAAGTGTTTTCGCCACGTTCGCCCACACGCGCATCGACATTACCCAGATGAATGTGCCTCAAATTACGTTGCGCGTTCCTTACCGCAGTTTTGCCGCCTTCGACGCTCAACATGCGAGTGCGCTCCGCCGTCAGCGTGGCCAACGGCAGCGTGAACAGACCCGAACCGGAATACAAATCCCACAGACATGCGGATTTGGCACCGTCAAGCTCGCCGCGTACCAAATCGATCACATGGTTGGTCAAAGCGATCGGCGCATGCCTATGCATCTGCCAGAAACCGCCTGCATCCACGTTGTATTCGAATTCACGGCCGGCGACAATCACCTTTTCCGTAAGCTCACGGCTTCCAGCAACCACCTCGCCGTTCACAAGCACGGCGTAATTGTCTGAAATCGGCGCATTATCGCGAGGTTCCGGAACGGATAGACGAATCTGGGAACCCGGTTCGAAGCTCCCTTCCCACACATGCTCACGTTCGGCCACTTCCAGCAACGTACGGCTGGCCAACGGCATGGTATCAATCGGAACACGCACATGCGTGCCTCGACGGTGCATCGACGGACGCCCATCAGCATCAGCAATCATCTCGATGCGAGTACGCCAATGCAAACCTCGCTCCGCATCGTCTTCCGACATACGCTCAATGGGCACTTCCACGTCGACGTGGCCGAGTCTTGCCATCTGTTCGGCCACCGACGTGACTTTCCATTTCAGTTGCCCTGCAAGCGACACATGCACCAAGTCAGCGCCGCCGACACCACCGCCCATGGCAAGGGGTCCAGCTAACGACCATATTGGATCAGTACGGTCTTCGCTCGCTTCGAGTACTTCCACCACTTCGCCTGTCCAGAAGCGATCCTCACGATCATGCGGCTCGTCCAATGCGACACGGACCAGTTCGCCCGGCAATGCGAATCGCACGAACACAACACGTCCGTCAATATGACCGACGCAACGACCCTGGTCGGCGTACCGTTCAATGCGGATGGTCGATTCCATCAGTGCTCTTCCCTCATTTCGGTAGTTTGTGCTGCCTCAGCATCGTCTTCAGAAACTTCCTGCATCATCTTATGTCGGTGCATTGGCGTCGCCACGATCAGATACGAGACCCAAATCGCGAGCGCCCAGAACGGAATGCCCATCAGCAGACGCGCTGTTCCCAGCCAGCCGACGTGATTGCCGAGATAGAGCGGCACCTGCACGATCAGACGCAGCGCAAACACTCCAACCCACATTGCGGTGATGATGGTATAGGCGCGATTGAGCGCCTTGTCACCTCGCCAATCGGCAAGCCAGGCACGAAAATGTTCAGTCGGTAACGTTCGGATGAACTCGATGACCAATCCTAAGCCAGGCACCCGGACCAGCAGTGAAATCGTCAGCAAAACAACGTAAAAGGCGTTGGTGAGAAATCCGAACATGTAATAGTTACGTGCCTCGTGACTGTTCCATGCCCAGATCAGGCAGATACCTACTGCCAGCAAGCCTGATACCGCTCCCATGACGGACTGTCGTTGGCACAGGCGCACGATCACCTGCAGCACGGCCAACGCAGCGGACACGCCGATGGTCAGTTGCAAATTGGACGTGATGACGAACAGTGCCACGAACACGACGCCCGGCAGCATCGATTCGATAACGCCTCTCGGACCGCCGATGGCGTCGATCACGGAAAATCGTCAGTATTACCGGCGTCGGCAAGCGCACCAAGACCAGTTCGTTTTTTCGCTTCGGTTTCAGCCATACGTATTAGCTATCGGTTCAAGCGGCTCAACGCACTTCGGAGAACATCGGTCCACGAGACAGCGTGGTCTTGACCTCAACCTGCTGGTCGGAGTCGAATGGACCCTTCGGTTTGCCGGGAATCTCAGTCTTCTGCTCAGCCTCTTCCGCAGCTGCCTTCGCAGCCTTGCGTTCGGCCGGAGCGACCGGCGGATGCATGGGAATAAGGTCGCGTGGCGCCAACGGATCATCGCCTCGTTCCACCACAATATCAGCGAAGAACCGGTTCAATGCCTTTGCTTCCTCACCCTCAGGATCGGTGGCAGCCTTGCCTGAGAAGATGCCGCGCAACATCCAACGCGGACCGTCGACGCCTACGATGCGGGTAAGCACCTTGCGTCCACCCTTGACGGTAACCGGCAATGCCAGTTCGGTGCCGAATACGCCTTCGACTTCCTTCGCGTCCTTGTTGGCTTCAATCAGGTCGGCACGAACGTCATCCCACAATCCGAGCGTCTTCGGTGCCGCGAATGCCTCAATCTCCACACTGGAGGAACCGTAGGTGATGGTGGTGCCAAGAACCTGCTGGGTGGCACGGTTGGCCTTCACTCGCAATTCAATGCCCTTCAGGAACGGCAGATAATATGATCCCATATCGAGGTACTCGTCGTAGTCGGGAACGTTCTCATCTTCCACATCCCACGGACCATGCTCGTCACCGCGGCCCTCGTATTCAGCGGAAGGCTCCGGAAGCGCCACGACTTCCTGAGCTTCGTCAACATTTTCAGCTGCGTCGACAGCCTCTTCGTTTTCTCCGGCGGCCGCTTCAAGAGCTTCCTTGCTCTGATGCTTCTTCTTACCGAATCCAAACAATCCCATGATGTTCCTCATTTCATAACAGTTGCAACCGTGAATAGCCTAGCACCTATGCTTAATATGGGCTGGGAATCGGGGTGTGATATTCCAATTCCCAGTCTGTTCACGATAAAAAGTGGCTTAAATGTCATACATAATGCTGAGCGGCGCATGATCGGACCAGCGCAGGTCGTAGGTCGGAGCCTTATCGATCACGAATCCGCAGGCCGTTTCCGCCAGTTCCGGTGTTGCGAACTGATAGTCGATCCTCCAGCCGACATTGTTGTCGAATGCACGACCGCGCTGGCTCCACCATGTGTACGGTCCTTGGATGTCTCCGGCGAGATTACGCATCACATCCACAAACTCCAGTTCTCCCAACCATTTGTCGACATATGCGCGCTCCTCGGGGAGGAATCCGGCATGCGTTTCGTTGGCTTTGGCGTTTTTGATGTCGAGCGGCGTGTGCGCGATGTTGAAATCACCGCAGAGCACCGCTTGTTTTCCGCCGTGTGCTGCCTCGTCACGCAACTGTTCCATGCGTATCAGCATGGTGTCGAGGAAACGGTATTTCTGCTTCATTTTTCCGGATCATCGGTATTTCCCGCATGCACATACACGCAAACCACGGTAATGACATAGCCTTGTGGAGTTTGCATGTCCGCTTCGATCCAACGGCCGGAATCGACGTCATCCTCAAGTCCCGGCAATCCATATCGTTTGTCGACAACCGGCAATGCCGACAACAGACCTACGCCGGCACGCCCCTTGATACGGCAAATCTCGTTCATACGATGCAGTTCGCTCTGATCGGAAATACGTCCCGCCGTTGAGTATTCGAAACCGAATTCGTCGAAAATAGGATCGATTTCGTTTTGCGGGGCACGCACCTCCTGCATACACCACACGTCAGGTGTGTTGCGTCCGGCCCACTCCTCGATGCCTTTGCGTTTTGCCGCTCGGATTCCGTTCACATTGGAAGTCGTGATAGTGATCGTCATAGCGTTCTAGCCTAGCTTGCATACAAGAAAAGCCCTCGGCACATGCCGAAGGCTTATCTTGATGATGTTATCGCATCAAATCAGTCAAGACCGAGCTGCAGCTTGCCGCCGGGGATGGCGCCAAGCAGATCACGGGTGTACTGCTTCTGCGGATGGTCGAAGACCTCGTCAGTGGTGGCGTGCTCCACAAGCTTGCCGTGCTGCATCACCACAACCTCATCGGCGATCTGACGCACAACCGCCAAATCGTGGGTGATGAACAGGTAGCTCAGGCCCTTTTCCGTCTGCAGGTCATTGAGCAATCGCAACACCTGATCCTGCACCAGCACGTCCAAAGCGGATACGGCCTCGTCGCAGACAATCACGTCCGGATCGAGAGCCATGGCTCGTGCGATGGCGATGCGCTGACGCTGACCACCGGAAAGCTCGTTCGGGTAGCGGAAACGCACGGACCACGGCAGTTCCACCATATCGAGCAACTCACGCACGCGGGCAGCACGACTCTTCTTGTCTCCAATGCCGTGGATACGCAGTGGTTCTTCGATGGAACGGTAAATGGAGTACATCGGGTCAAGACGAGCCATACGGATTCTGGAACACCGGCTGCACGTGGCGGCGGAAGTCAAGCAATTCCTTGCCTTGGAAGCCGGAAATGTCCTTGCCTTCATAAGTGACGGTGCCTGAGGTCGGTTCAAGCAGCTTCAGCACCATGTTGGCCACCGTGGACTTGCCGGAACCGGACTCGCCCACAATCGCCAGCGTGGTACCCTTCTTGACGGAAAAGCTCACATCGTCAACGGCCTTGAACATCTCCTTCTTGCGCGGCAGCTTGAACTCGCGCGTCAGATGATCCACCGTGATGATGGATTCGCCGGACTTCAGGGAATCTTCATTCACCTTGTGTTCCATCACGCCGCTGGCATCGCCACCATGCTCCTTGACGGAGATGATGCGCTGCGAGGCCAACGACGCGCCGCCGCCACCAGTCGCTTGGTGTACGGATGCTGCGGATGCTGCAGCACTTCCAGAGACGGGCCGGATTCAACGACCTGCCCCTTGTACATAACCACGATGTGCTGCGCACGCTCAGCCGCCAAACCCAAGTCATGGGTGATGAACAGCACTGCGGTTCCCAACGAATCGGTGAGCATCTGGAGATGATCAAGAATCTTCTTCTGCACGGTCACGTCAAGCGCGGAGGTCGGCTCGTCAGCGATCAGCAGTTCCGGACGGCATGCCAAGCCGATGGCGATGAGCGCACGCTGGCGCATACCACCGGAGAACTCGTGCGGATACTGGCGTGCACGAGTGGCGGCATCCGGCAGACCAGCCTCAGAAAGAAGACCTGCGATGCGGTCATCCATGGTGGAGCCGATTACATACTTCTTGGCGATGTACCAAGCGTCATCCTCGGCCACGCCGACCTTGATCAGGTCGTCGGCCACGCGCCAACGCGTTTCAGATCCTGGGACCCACTCCGACTCGAAGTACGCCACGGTCTTGTCGAAGTCGTCGCCGGTCTTACCGATCTTGGACAGCGCTTCCTTCGCCGCGGACAACAGCTCAGGAAGCTCCTTGGAGCCAAGGAAAGTTTCATCGTCGTTGCCTTTAAGTTCGACATCGGCATCGGCGAGAGCCTTCGACAGCGAGGAACGCTTCTCATGGGCGATATCCATATTGTTGGCGGCCAGAGCCTCCTTCACCTGGGTACCGATACGCCACACCGGGTTCAGGTTGCTCATCGGATCCTGCGGGACAAGACCCATCTTGTTGCCGCGCAACTTGTCGAAATCCCTCTGCTTGTAACCGGAGATTTCCTCGCCGTCAAGCTTGATGGATCCTCCGACCACATGGCCTGTGCCCGGAAGCAGACCAAGCACCGCCATAGCGGACGTGGACTTGCCGGAGCCGGACTCACCAACGATAGCCACCCACTGACCCGGGTATACGCTGAAAGAGGAGTTGCGAACCGCATGTACCGGCTGGCCATCATCAGTGGTGAAGTCGACCTGGAGGTTCTTGACTTCCAGCAGCGGACCGTTGGCACGTTGCATGGCCTCGAGCTTGTTTTCGGTATTCATTTCAGTCATCGAATATCCCTCACTTACACTCACGTACGGCTCTTCGGATCAAGCGCATCCTTCACGGCGTCACCCATCATGATGAAGGCAAGCACAGTGATGGCAAGTGCCGCGGACGGGTAGAACAGCACCATCGGATCGGTACGCAGAATGGACTGCGCATTGGAGATGTCGCCACCCCAGCTGACGGTAGTGGTCGGCAGACCCACACCAAGGAAGCTCAAGGTTGCTTCCAACACGATGTATGTAGCCAGAGACGTTGTGCCCACCACAATGATCGGTGCCAAGGAATTCGGCAGAATGTGGCGGAACAGGTTACGCCACGGCGTGGAGCCAAGTGCGGTGGAAGCCGTATTGAACTCCAGATTCTTAGCTTCCATAACAGCGCCTCGCGCAATTCGCGCAACGGATGTCCAGCCGAATAACGTCATGACCAGAATAATCTTCCAAATGGAATCGTTGGTCTTGAACATCTGCAGCACCACGATGGCACCAAGCAAAATCGGCAAAGCCAGGAAAATATCGGTCAAACGGCTGAGAATGGTGTCGACCCAGCCTCCGAAGAAACCGCTCAACGCACCGATCAGCGTACCCAACAGCACCACCAGCACCGTAGCGAACACGCCGACGCTCAGCGAGGTACGAGTACCATGCACCACGCGGGAGTACACATCGCAGCCTTGCAGATCGAATCCGAAAGGATGTCCCTTCGAAGCCGGTTCCAAGGAGTTCTCAAGCGTGCAGTAGTTCGGATTCTGCTTGGTCATCACTCCTGGGAACAGCGCCACGAAGATAATGAACACAATAAGCACAGCGGAAATGATGAACATCGGGTTCTTGCGCAGGGTACGCCATGCGTCAGCCCAAAGGCTTGAAGCCGGTGCGGACTCATCTACCGAGTCAACGTCCTTAAGCGGCGTCTCCTCGAGAGGAGCAACATATCGTTCCTGTCCCGGAAGCGTGTGAGAAAGATTCGTCTCGTTCATATCAGTCATTGTTCAATCCTCCCAACTCACGCGTAGCGGATTCGCGGATCAAGCGCCGCATAGAGCATATCGACCAGCAGGTTGCACACTGCGAAGATCAGCATAAGCAGAGTCACAATGGACACCACCAGATTGCCTTCACCCTTGAGAATGCTTTGATAAGTCAGGTAACCAATGCCATGCACGTTGAAGATGGTTTCGGAAATCATGGCACCACCCATCAGTGCGCCAAGATCCTGACCAAGGTAAGTGACGACAGGAATCATGGAGTTACGCAAAACGTGACGATTCATGACCGACCTGTTGTCCATGCCTTTGGCACGTGCGGTGCGCACATAGTCAAGCGCGATATTGGAAGAAATCTCCGAACGACTCAATCGGATGATATATGCCATAGACACAGATCCAAGCACCATTGCTGGCATCAGCAGGTCGATGAATCCTGGATTGGCACCGGCCGTAACTGGAAGCAGACGCAACTTCACGCCTAAGAAATACTGGGCAAGGAAGCCCGTGACGAAGGTCGGTACGGAGATGAGCAACAGAGAGATAATCAGGATCACGGTATCGCACCACTTGCCCTTGTTCAGGCCGGAAATCGCGCCGAAGATCACGCCGAACACGGCTTCGAACACGAAAGCCATCAGCGCAAGCTTGATGGTGACCGGGAATGCACGTCCGATCTGGTCGATGACCAGCTGACCGGAGAAAGTCTTGCCGAAGTCAAGAGTCAGCGCATTTTTCAGGAACAGCAAATACTGCACGATGAACGGTTTATCCAGATTGTATTCGGCACGAATCTGTGCGGCGACGGCCTCATTGACCGGCTTATCGCCAAACATCGCCTTAACCGGGTCGCCCGGCAACGCGAACACCAGGCGTACACCAAAAGCGTCGTGCCGAGAACCACAGGGATCATCTGCAGAATGCGTCGCAGAAGATATCTGCCCATTGGTTTCTCCTTTTTGCTTATTCATTGTCAACCTTTTTCAGATTATTACTCATAATCATCGGGGAAGGTTAACGATTTACCCCGCAAGTTTTGTGGCAACACACAACAAACTGCTTTATATTGCAGTTTCATGGGAATCAGCTGGGAAAAATGCTTGGGCTACCGGCATCTACCCCCTGACGCCTCTTGGCCACACTGATGTCACCCTGAAACGGTGCGTATTACATGGAAAGGAAGGAACGGATATGATCCGCCCCTTCCTGCAATTGGCTCAGCGAGATTCACTCACGAAGATCGGCTCACTTGCCGGACTTGGTCATGTTCTCGTAGACCGGCAGGTTCTGCCAGTTCATTTCGAAACCGGAAACGCCGGTAGCAGCCACACCGTAGGCGTTGGCGTAGTACAGCGGAACGGCCGGGAGATCGTTGAGCAGCACTTCCTGAGCCTGCTGGTACAGCTTATTGGCCTCATCGGTGGTCTGCGCGGCAGCAGCCTTGGAGCACAGGTCATCGAACTCCGAATTCTTGTAATCGCCATCGTTGGAACCATTGCCATCAGCAGCGGCGGAAGCGTAATTGGCCACCAGGTAGTTTTCGGCGGACGGATAATCCGGCTGCCAGCCGCTACGGAATGCGCCCTGACCTTGCGATCGGACACGGCGGTACGGTAATCGTTGAAAGTCGGGTACGGGTTGGTGGCAGCCACTTCGGAACCAAGCGTGTTGTTGATGGAGTTCACCACAGCGGTGTAGGTGGTCTCGTGGCCACCGTCAGCGTTGTAAGCGAAGGTGAGCTTGTCATCGGAAGTCCACGGGCTGATGGCATTGGCCTTCTCCCAGAGTTCCTTGGCCTTCTTCTCGTTGTACTTCAGGTTGCCGACGCCCTTGAGGGAATCAGAGTAGCCCGGGGTCAGCGGAGAGGTAAAGTCAACGGCCGGAGTGCCGGTGCCGTTGAGCACCTTGTCGCAGATGTTCTCACGGTTGATGGCCATGGAGATGGCTTGACGACGCAGGGTGCCTTCTTCGGTACCAGCTTCGAAGTGCTTCAGGCTGGACGGAATGGTGAACTGCTGGATGACGGAACCGGCCTTGTTGTAGGCCTGCACGGTCTCATCGGTTTCGAAGGTCTTGGTGGCGGAGGCCGGCACGGATTCCATCACATCGAGGGCGCGGACTGGATGTCGGCGTAGGCTGCGTCATCCTTGGTGTAGACCTTGAAGGTCACACCGTCGTTCTTCGGGGTTCGGTTGCCCTTGTAGTCAGGGTTCTTCACGAGCACGATCTCGTTGTCGTGATCCCAGGACTGGAACTTGTACGGACCGTTGCCGACTGGAGCCTCACCGAAGGCATCCGTGTCATCGTAGAAGGATTCCGGCAGCGGAGCGAATGCGGAATAGCCCACCTTGATGGCGAACACGGAATCAGACTTGTTCAGGTCGACGGTGAACTCGTGATCGTTGACGATCTTCAGACCTTCAAGCTGCTCGTCACCCTTGAGGTTGTCGGTGTCCTGCAGCGCGTCATAGCCCTTGATGGTGGAGAAGAAGGATGAGCCGACCATACCGTTCTTGGCGTTGGCCACGTAGCTCCAAGCCTTGGTGAAGGACTCGGCGGTCACATCGGTGCCATCGGTGAACTTCCAGCCATCCTTGAGCTTTGATGTCGTACTGGGTGGCGTCATCGTTGGCGGTAATGGACTCAGCCACTTCGTTGGAAGCATTGCCTTTGGCGTCGAAGGAAATCAGACGGGGAGAACAGCAGATCAACCGG
>ENA-OQAL01000214-OQAL01000214.1-human-gut-metagenome-genome-assembly--contig:-NODE-214-length-15430-cov-1.707116_pt1 | contig 15430 bp, 23 predicted proteins | sample MGYA00242491_ERZ504519 | MGnify/ENA primary metagenome ERZ504519 (study PRJEB26092, sample SAMD00036260) | human gut metagenome | host: Homo sapiens | study: EMG produced TPA metagenomics assembly of... | reverse complement strand
ATCTTCTCGCTCGTCATCTCGGCCCCCAAGCTTGCAAGTGCGCTCAAGCCCGGTCAGTTTGTGAACATTGCCGTGCCCGGCGATGCTTCCTCGCTGCTTCGCGTGCCCCTGAGCTTCTATCGCGCTGCGCCGAGGCCGGTACCGTCGAGCTGTGGTACGCCGTCGTGGGCGATGATACCCGTCGTCTGTCGCAGATGGGCCCCGGCTCCAAGTCCAATTTGTTGGGCCCTGGCGGTCATGGCTGGCTTGTTCCCGAGGGCACCAGGAAGGCGCTGCTCGTGGCGGGCGGCATCGCGTTCCGCCCGTGCTCTGCCTCGCCGGTATGCTTGCCGAGCAGGGTGTGGATGTCGACGTGTGCCTGGGCTTTGGCACCGCTTCCAAGGCCGTGGGTGTCGATGAGTTCCGCGCGTTGGGCGCCACGGTTAACGTGTGCACCGACGATGGCACGCTGGGCACGCACGTTTTGCACCGACCCGGCAGCCGAGCTGCTCGGCGAGGGCGGCTACGACTATGTGGCCAGCTGCGGCCCCGCTGTCATGATGAAGAAAGTCGCCGCTGCCGCCGCCGAGGCCGGTGCGTACTGCGAGGTGTCCCTCGAGCGCATGATGAGCTGTGGCTTTGGCGCCTGCAACACCTGCAATGTCGAGACGGTCGACGGTATGAAGGGTGCCTGCATGTGCGGCCCCGTGTTCGATGCTTCCAAGGTGGTGGTCTTCTAGTGGGTACCGTGAACATGGCCGTCGATTTCGGCGGTGTCAAGATGCAGAACCCCATCAACACCGCAGCCGGTACCTTTGGCTACGGTTGGCAGTTCCAGAACTTCTTTGATGTCTCCCAGCTGGGTGCCATCACCACCAAGGGCTGCGCTGCCGAGCCCTGGCCCGGCAACCCCGCGCCCCGCATGGCCGAGATCCCGGGCGGAATGATCAACTCCGTGGGCCTTCAGAACCCTGGCGTGGCTGCCTTTGCCCGTGAGTCCGGTCCGTGGCTCGAACAGCTGTCCAAGGACGGCTGCCAGGTCATCTGTCAGGTCGCCGGCCATTCCGTTGACGAGTTTGTCCGCGCGCTCGAGATGTATGTCGAGCTGTGCCCCTGGGCTGCCGGCTATGAGATCAACGTGAGCTGCCCCAATATCGCCGCCGGCGGTGCCGCCATGGGCTCCTCGCCCGAGGGCGCCTCTGCCGTTATGGCTGCTTGCCGTAAGGTGACCGATAAGCCGCTGTTCGTGAAGATGGCGCCGGTCAACGTCGCCGAGATCGCCAAGGCCTCGAGGCTGCCGGCGCCGACGGCCTTTCGGTCATCAACTCCATTCAGGGTATGGCCATCGACGTCCATACCCGTAAGTCCCGCGTGGCCAAGCCCAAGGGCGGCCTTTCGGGCCCGCTGTGCCACCACATCGCCGTGCGCATGGTCTGGGAGGTCGCCCAGGCCGTCGATATCCCCATCAACGGTGTCGGCGGTGTCATGACCGGCGAGGATGCGGCCGAGTTTATCCTGGCCGGTGCCACCTGCGTGTCGGTCGCATGGCCAACTTTGTCGATCCGTGTGCTTCGCTCAAGATCGCGCATGAGCTCGAGGCCTGGGCCGAGTCCCAGGGCGTGAAGGACATCAACGAACTGGTAGGTGCGTTCGAATGCTAGAGACCGATGCCCGCGACCGTGTTATCGTCGCCCTCGACTGCGACCGTGAGCGTGCGCTCGAGCTCGCCTATGAGCTTTCGGGCCATGCCGCCTGGCTCAAGGTGGGCATGACGCTCTATTACGCCGAGGGTCCCGAGATCGTCAAGACGTTCAAGGACCTGGGCTTCAAGGTCTTCCTCGACCTTAAGTTCCATGACATTCCGCATCAGGTGCGCGGTGCCGCCCGTTCGGCCTCGCTTGCCGGTGCCGACCTGCTCTCGGTCCACGGCTTGGGTTCGGGCGCTATGCTCGCCGCGTGCCGTGAGGGTGCCGAGGTGGCGCGCGAGGACCGCGCCAAGCTCGTCGCCATTACCGTGCTCACGAGTATGAACCAGGATGCGCTGGCCGAGATCGGCGTCGAGTCGCCCGTTGCCGAGGAAGCCGCCCGTCTGGCAAAGCTTGCCCAGACCAACGGCATCGACGGCATCGTGTGCTCGCCGATGGAGGCTTACGACATGCGTGAGCTGCTGGGTCCCGATGCCCTGATCGTTACTCCGGGTGTGCGTCCGGTGGGTGCCGCTCTTGGTGACCAGTCTCGTGTGGCGACGCCTTCCCAGGCTATCGAGCGTGGCGCAAGCCACATTGTGGTGGGCCGTCCCATCACCGGTGCCGACGATCCGGTTGCCGCCTTTGACGCCATCGTCGCCGAGCTGGTCGAAAACGTCGCGTAAAAGATTCCCCTAAGTCACCACTTTTTGGGTTTCATTAGCACAAATTTGCCCCTGTACCTGCGAAAACTTTCCTACCCTTTGTGTGGAATCGCAGGTCAGGGGCTTAACTTTGACCTCCGTATATTGCACTTTTCGCAGGTATCGTCTAATCTATGGAGCCGTCGATTAGGCATTTTGTACGTTCTACGTGCTAAAATGCCAATTATTGAATCAGATATAACCCAACTATTGGAGGTACGAATGGCACTCCCTCAGCTTACCGACGAGCAGCGCAAGCAGGCTCTTGAGAAGGCTGCTGCCGCACGTCACGCCCGCGCTGAGCTTCGCGAGCAGATCAAGAAGGGCGAGAAGTCCCTCGAGTCCGTGCTCAACTCCGATGACCCCATCGCTTCCCGCATGAAGGTTTCCACCCTCATCGAGTCTCTCCCCCGGTTATGGCAAGGCCAAGGCCGCCAAGATCATGGAGGAGCTCGGTATCTCCGCTACTCGTCGCGTCCAGGGCCTCGGCGTCCGTCAGCGCGAGCAGCTCCTCGAGCAGCTGACTAAATAAGTGAGCGCTCAGGATTCCAAGCTCTTTGTGATTTCTGGACCGTCAGGCGCAGGCAAGGGTACGCTCGTCACTCGTGTGCGCGAGCGCCGCTCGAACCTGGGTCTGACGGTTTCGGCTACCACGCGAGCACCACGCAAAGGTGAGGTCGACGGCGTCAACTACTTTTTTCTGACGCGCGAGGAGTTCGACCGCCGCGTGGCAAACGGTGAGTTTGTTGAGTGGGCCGAGGTCCACGGTAACTGCTACGGCACGTTGGTGAGCGAGGTCACATCCAAGCTCGCCTCGGGCTCGTCTCTGATTTTGGAGATCGATGTCCAGGGCGCCCTGCAGGTGAAGGAGCGTTTCCCCGAGGCCGTGCTGATCTTTATCAAGCCGCCTTCGCTTGAGGTGCTCCGCGAGCGTCTAGTCGGTCGCGGTACCGAGACGCCCGAGACGATTGAGCTGCGTATGGCAAACGCCGCCGATGAGCTTGCCCTTGCCGACCGTACGACGACGTCGTGGTGAATGACGATCTCCGACCGCGCGACCGATGAGCTCGTTCGCCGTTCTCGATATGCATGAAAGGATCCTGAGGTCCGTGTCCGTTGTAAAGCCTTGCATTGACGATTCTTCTGGAGAACGACCGATCCACAACCGCTTCCTGCTCGCTTCGCTTGCCTCCCAAGCGCGCCTGCGACATCAATAGCATGCTGCGTGGCCAGCACAACCGCGTGCTTGCCGTCCAGGATGTCGATGACATCACCATCGGGCTTTCCGGTGCCGATACCATCTCGATGGCTATGGACGAGATTGTCGACGGCGACATCTCTTACGACGAGGCCCGTTACGAGAAGGCGCTCGGCCACAAGGTTGCTGAAGCCTAAATGGCGGCTCGCGTCTGCCTAGTCCACTATCACGAGGTAGGGCTGAAGGGCAAGAACCGCGCACATTTTGAGCATATCCTCATGGATAACATTAAGGCGGCCTTGGCCGCCTTTTCCGTGACGCCGTGTCTCGAATTTCCGGTTATATCCTCGTGACCTTTAACGAGCATCAGGCCGACGAGGCGGCGCGCGTCATCCGCACCGTCCCCGGCGTTGCCCGTGTGTCCCTGGCGTACCACACCAACCGCGACCCGCAGGAGTACTGCGCCGCCGCCGTCAAGGCGCTGCGCGAGTTTGGCCCCTTCGATTCGTTTAAGGTGCATGCCAAGCGCTCCAATACCGACTATGAGCTCACCTCGATCGATATTAATCGTCAGGTGGGCGAGGTGCTGTGCGAGGCGTTCCCGATAAAAGGTTCAAATGCACGACCCCGATGCGATGGTGCACGTACTGGTGGTCCAGGGTAGCGTTTACGTGTACGCACGCTCCGAGCGCGGCGTGGGCGGTCTGCCGGTGGGATCTGCCGGCAAGGTCGTGACGCTTCTGTCGTCGGGCATCGATTCTCCGGTGGCGACCTGGATGCTCGCGCGTCGCGGCGCGGTTTGCGTGCCGGTGCATTTCTCCGGTCGTCCGCAGACGCCCGATACGAGCGAGTATTTGGTGCAGGATATCATCCGTGCGCTTGAGCCGGGTGTCCAGATCGGCCGCCTGTACGTGGTGCCGTTTGGCGACTGCCAGCGTGAGATTTCGGTCACCTGTCCCAGCAACCTGCGCGTGATCATGTATCGCCGCATTATGTATTCGGTTGCTGAGCGCATTGCACACATCGAGGGTGCCAGGGCCATCGTTACGGGCGAATCGCTTGGGCAGGTTGCCTCCCAAACGCTTGAGAACATCATGGCCGTCAACGAAGCCGTGAAGATTCCCGTGTTCCGTCCTCTCATCGGTTCGGACAAACAGGAGATCATCGCACGCGCCGAGGAGATCGGTACGTTCGATATCTCGACTGAGGCCGCTCCCGACTGCTGTACGCTGTTTATGCCGCGCCGTCCCGAGACGCACGCTAAACTCGATGCCGTGCATGAGGCCTGGGAACTGTTTGATCACGAGGAGATGATTGAGCGTCTGCTCAAGCAGACCGAGTACATCGACTTCGAGAGCAACACGTACAAGGCCCCTAAGACCTTAAAACGCAAACATTCTGAGCTTGCTCCGCGTGAGATTTACCAAGATTACGAGTAATTGCCTGCATAGACCGACGATGCGCCTGTATCGTCGGTCTTTTGCTATCTGGGCAAATGATGCCAAGATGTTCATTCGCTGACGTGTGTCTGAATAAATGGACATTTTTTCGCAAGGTTTTGGTCAGCTTTTGGTTTGACCGCGAAAACTGGTGTGGACGTGCGGAAGCTGCGGCGTTCGTTCCTGACACGATGGTGTTGGGAGGTTTTTGCTATGGCGCAGCGCGAACAACACGAACGAGTCAAAAAGATGGACCGCTGGGCGGGCAAACTGCTCGGTCATAAGGCAGTGGCGATGGCGATACTGGTCGTCATTGCGATGGCGAGTGGACTGGCAATGGCGAACTTTGGCGGCGGTGCCGGCGGTGTGTCGTTTGAGCGCACTGATGGTTCGGGCACGTTAGTGGAGCCGGGATCCGGTGATGCTTCGAGTGGAAAGACATCTGAAGGCTCTTCGCCTAAGGCGTCTGCCGCGGCAGAGGTCTATGTCGATGTTGATGGCGCCGTGGTGTCACCCGGTGTATATCGCCTCAAAGACGGGGCGCGGGTGGCTCAGACGATTGATGCCGCCGGCGGGCTGCGCCCGAAGCAGACGTTACGGGGCTTAATCGTGCATCCAAGGTCACTGATGGACAAAAAATTCACGTTCCAACGGTAGGGGAGCAGCAGGTGCCCATTGCGGAAGCCGGTGTTGATGGTGGGACTTCCGCATCATCAGGCGTCGGTGGCGCAACAGGCCTAGTAAACATTAATACGGCAAGCTCAGCAGAGCTGCAGACGCTCTCGGGAATCGGTCCCTCAATGGCACAGTCGATTATCGATGAGCGGACAAAGAACGGTGCTTTTGCTTCGGTTGACGATCTGATGCGCGTGTCGGGAATCGGCGAGAAGAAGCTTGCCAAAATCAAAGATTGCATCTGCGTATGAGTGCGACCGAGCGAGAGCACGTGATGCCTCCGCGGCCCCTGATTCCGTGGACGATGACCCTGTGTGCCGGCATGTGCGTGAGCTGCGCCTTGGTGCTCAGCATAGCCGCTGATGCGCTGCTGAGGGAGCGGGCGACGGCGGTCGGGCCGCTATGGGCCATTCCCGTTGCGGCAGCGGTTTTCGTTGTGCTGGCTCACTCTTGTGCGAGGCTTGCCCCTTTGAAGCGGTGGCTGTATGCCGCGTCCGTCGGTCTCGTGGCGGGAGCGGTCGTCTCGGCGTGGTGGGCTGTGGGTGCGCTAAGCGCCTCGAGGGCGCTCGACGGTCGAGCGGCAAGCGGCCTCGAGTTTGTCGTGCAGGGTGATCCATCCATAAACGACGACGTGTATTCCTATACCTGCGAGGCACGCGCGGACGGTAAGAACTTGGGCAACGGTTCGCCTATCGTGTGATCGTGAGCTCAAGGTCGGGGCGCACGTGCGTGTTATCGGTCGCGTTTCACGTTTTGAGAACGATGCATATGGACGATCGCGTGTGCTCCGAGGCGAGGTGCGCAAGGTTAAAGCCGTTCGGATTGTGTCAGTCGATGAAGGCTCTCCGGTGCCGCTGCTTCGGCTGAGAAATGGGCTGCTTGCGTCCATCGCGCCTGCGACAGACCCGGCGCGTGCGCTCATAGCCGGTGTCGTCTGCGGTCGTTCGGCCGAGCTGCGCGCCCAGCCGGCGGGCGACTGGTTTTCTGTGACGGGAACGGCGCATCTTATCGCCGTCTCGGGCAGCCATTTGGCTATCGTGGGGTTTGTTATCGAGGGTGTATTGCAAAAGACTCGGTGCTCACGTGGTCTTCAGCGGGCGATATTGGCGATATTGCTTGTGGGCTATGCTGCCTTTACGGGCGCGTCTCCCTCGGCCGTGCGTGCGTGCTGCATGGTGTTCGCGACGCTTGTCGTAAACGGCGCGGGGCGTCGTCGGCACGGCCTTTCGACACTCTTCGTAACCATGTCCATCTTTGTGCTACTGCGGCCGACGGTGCTGTTCGAGATGGGCTTTCAGCTTTCATGCACCAGCGTCTTAGCCATTCTGTGCTTTTGCCCCTATGCGACCTACGCTTTGGGTGAGCTGGGTGTGCCATCGGGCGTTGCCAGCATGCTTTCCGTCACGCTGTGCTCGCAACTGGCGACACTTCCCATTACCATTCCTGCCTTCGGTACGTTCTCGCTCATTGCTCCGCTGGCAAATGCGGTCATCGGTCCGGTGGTGAGCGTACTGCTCGCTGTGTCGATCGTGCTGGCTCCCTTTTCGCTCGTGGGACCGTTGCGGACTTGGGCGCTCGTTGTGCCCATGATTGCCGCCCGTTGCGCGCTGTTCTTCGAGCAGCTGTTTGCCGCCATGCCGGGTGCATCCGTGAGCGTGCCGCCCGATAGCATGTGGATTTACCTAGTGCCGTGTTTTCTGGCGGTTCTGCTGGTCTGGTGGCCGCGTCCCCGTGCACGTCCTATGGCGGTGGGGCTTGCATGCCTGATGCTCTTGGCTGCGATTCCGTACGTCTATTGGGATCGATTCGCTCCGCCTTCGGTGACGGTGCTCGATGTGGGCCAGGCCGATGCGATTCTTATCCGCCAAGGCGGCGCAGTTGCACTTGTCGACTGCGGGCTCGACGAGCGTGTGGTTGCGGCGTTGGTTCGCAATAACGTGCACCATATCGATGCCGTTTTTGTGACGCATTGGGATGAGGACCACTGGGGTGGTTTGCCTGCCGTGCTCGAACAGTTTTCGGTCGGAACGATTGCCGTGGCGGCGGATGCGCTGGAGGATGCTCCTGCCGAGGTATTGAACCGACCTGGCGTGGAGTATCGGCAGGTGCGCCGTGGGGATACGGTCGATATCGGCTCATTTTGCGCTCGCGTGATGTGGCCATTCGAGTCCGTGGATGGCGAGGGAAATGAGGACTCGCTTGTCCTGCTGCTCTCTTATGTTCAGGAAGGCAAGAGCCTGCGAATACTTCTCACCGGTGATGCCGAGCTCGACCAAGAGCGGGGAATTCGTGCAGGAGGTGGGGGGATATCGATGTCCTTAAACTTGGGCATCACGGCTCCAAGGTTTCAGTCGATGGCGAGTTGCTGGACGTCTTGAAGCCCGAGCTTTCCCTCGCAAGCGCCGGTGAGGGGAATCGATACGGCCATCCGTCCGATGCCTGCATCGATGCCGTTAAGGAAGCGGGTGGTGATTTCGCGTGTACCATCGAACACGGCGACATTACCGTCACACCGACTGCGAATGGCTTTACGATGCGATGCCAGCGACCGTGACGACGTCGTTGGCGTGTGGTGGGCCCCTGGGCTAGAATGGCACGGAACGAATACGAGGCCTGCGGGAGGGGAGCGCAATGTCCGAAACCGGTTTGCTGCCGGCATATCTGATCGTCGGTACCGACGGAGTTAAGCGCGACCACGCCGTCTCGCGTATGAAAGCGCGTCTGGAAAAGTCGGGTATGGTCGGAGTTCAACCTCGACGAGCGAGACATGACCAAGGACCCCGATATCGAGTCCATTATCGGATCGCTTAACACCTTTCCGATGGGCAGCGAGTTTCGTCTGGTAATCCTCGATGGCTGCTCAAAGCTCGCTAAGGCGGTCTCGGAGCCGCTCGTTGGGTATCTGGCGAGTCCCAGCCCCACAACGGTCTGCCTCATCATCGCCGACTCACTTGCCAAGAATACGCGCCTGTATAAGGCAATCGCCAAGATCGACAAGAAGGCTATCGTCGATTGCTCGGGTACCAAGCGCTGGGAACTGCCGCGCCGTGTTCAGCAGATGGCGACGCAGCGCGGTAAGTCGATTTCGACGCGGCCGCCGAGGAGCTCGTCTCGCGTTCGGGCGAAAACACGCGCATGCTCGATAACGACTTGACTAAGCTTGCCCAGATGGTCGAGTCGCCCCAGATTGAACTTGCCGATGTTGAGCGCTGGATTGTACGTACGGCCGAGGTCCAACCCTGGGACTTCCTCAACGCCGTCTCGGCTCGCGATATGCGGCGTTCGCTCGAGCTCTTTAAGCTCCTGCCCTCCAAGAGCTACGTGTGGACTTACACATTGCTGTGCGGTCGCATTCGCGAGCTTATCGTCGCCAAGCGCTCGACGCGCGTGGGCAGGGTCGCGAGCTGGCCGCAACGCTCAAGCTCCAGTCCTGGCAGGTCAAGAATCACCTTACCTGGGCGCGTCGTTTTTCGATGACCGAGCTCATCGCAGCGCTCGAGGGTGCCGTTGATGTGGAGCTCGCGCTCAAGGGTTCGGCAGATTCCGAGACCGCGCTTTTGCTCTGGATTACGAACATCTTGAGAAAATCGTGATGATACCTGCCTATTTGACAAATTCGTTCTATCCCTTTGAGGGGGAGCGTGCTATAGTAGGCGCTTGCATGACCTCACCGTGTCTCAGAGGTGTCATACATTTTTGCAAGGAACTCGAAAGGAACTCCAGAAGTGGCAAACATCAAGTCTCAGAAGAAGCGTATCCGCACCAATGAGGCAGCTCGCATGCGTAACAAGGCTGTCAAGTCCGAGCTCAAGACGCTGACCAAGCACGTCCAGTCCGCCGTCGCCGAGGGCGACGCCGAGAAGGCCCAGGCTGCCCTCAAGACCGTCACCAAGCGTCTCGACATGGCTGCCGCCAAGCATGTTATCCACAAGAACCAGGCTTCCAACCGCAAGTCCGGTCTTGCCAAGCTCGTGAACAGCATCACGCCTAAGTTGTAAATTTCACACCACACAGATTACGCGCATAAATGGAGCCTGTTTTATGGAACAGGCTCCATTTTTTTGTACCGCTCGGGGTAAGATAGTCCGCATGAATACTTCAAATTGACATTTCCCACATCCGCAAACTTCTCGATCGTTGCGCACATCGACCATGGCAAGTCCACGATCAGTGACCGCATCCTCGAGCTCACCCATACCGTCGACGAACGCGACATGGAGTCGCAGCTGCTCGACACCATGGATATCGAGCGCGAGCGCGGCATTACGATCAAGTCCAATGCCGTCCGCGTTTCCTATGACGCCGACGATGGTGAGACGTATCAGTTCAATCTGATCGATACGCCGGGCCACGTTGACTTTACCTACGAGGTCTCGCGTTCTCTGGCCGCCTGCGAGGGCGCGGTGCTCGTCGTCGATGCCACCCAGGGTGTCGAGGCGCAGACCGTCTCCACGCGACGCTCGCCATGAACGCCAACTTGGACATTGTTCCGGCCATCAACAAGATCGACCTTCCCTCGGCGCATCCCGACGAGGTTAAGACCGAGATCGAGGATGACCTGGCGATCCCTGCCGATGATGCCGTGTGCGTCTCGGGCAAGACCGGCGAGGGCATCCACGATCTGCTGGAGTCCATTGTCTTTTTGATCTCTCCGCCCAAGGGCGATGCGAACGCGCCGCTCAAGGCACTCATCCTGGATTCGTACTTCGACGAGTATCGTGGTGTCGTCGCCACGGTGCGCGTCTTTGACGGCTCTATCAAAAAGGGCGATACCCTGCTTATGATGCAGGTCAAGGGCGATTTTTTTGGTCGACGGCGTGGGCGTCAAGCGTCCTGCCGAGACCCCGGTCGACGCGCTGACGGTCGGCGAGGTTGGCTATGTGGTCACGGGTCTGAGGACCCCGAGGCTGTGCGCGTGGGCGATACCCTTACGTGGGCTTCCAACCCCTGTCCCGAGCCTCTGCCGGGCTACCGCGAGGCCAAGCCCATGGTCTACACGGGCCTGTTCCCGATCGACAACAAGGACTACGAGAACCTGCGCGACGCGCTCGATAAGCTGCACGTCAACGATCCGTCGTTGGTGTGGGAGCCCGAGACGTCGGTGGCGCTCGGCTTTGGCTTTCGCGTGGGCTTCCTGGGCCTGCTGCACATGGAAGTCGTCAAGGACGCCTGGAGCGCGAGTTCAACCTGGACCTCATTGCCACGAGTCCCTCGGTCGACTATCACGTCTACAAGACCGACGGCGAAATGATCGATGTCCGCAGTCCGCAGGACCTTCCCGAGGCCACGCGCATCGAACGTATCGAGGAACCCTACCTCAAGGCAAAGATCATCTGTCCGCCTGAGTACACGGGTGCCGTCATGCAGCTCGCCATCGAGCACCGCGGCGTCACAACCGACATGATCCACCTGACGAGCAAATCGGTCGAGATGCGCTTCGATATGCCGCTCGCCGAGCTTATCTTGGACTTCTTTGACCAGCTCAAGAGCCGTACCAAGGGCTATGCTTCGCTCGATTACGAGTTCAACGAGTATCGTCCCTCCGAGCTCGTCAAGCTCGACATCCTGCTTTCGGGCGACGAGGTGGACGCGCTGTCGTTTATCGTCCATAAGGACAAGGCATATGGCCTGGCCCGTGGCTTGTGCGACAAGCTCAAGGAGATCATCCCGCGTCAGCTGTTCGAGGTGCCCATCCAGGGTGCTATCGGCAACAAGATCATCGCCCGTTCCACCGTCAAGCGCGTCGCAAGGACGTTCTTGCAAAGTGCTACGGCGGCGATATCTCGCGTAAGCGCAAGCTGCTCGAGAAGCAGAAAGAGGGCAAGAAGCGCATGAAGGCCATCGGATCGGTCGAGGTCCCGCAGGAGGCCTTTATGGCGATCCTCAAGGTGGACGAGTAGGTCTATGGCTCTTTCCGAATATAGTCTGCGGCTGCTGGGCGCCTATGCCGAGCAGCCGTTCCTTATGGCTCCCATGGCGGGCGTGACCGACCCTGCCTATCGCATCATGTGTCGCCGCCGCGGTGCCAACCTTGCCTACAGCGAGATGGTGAGCGTGGCAGGCCTTGCCTATGCCAGCAACAAGACGTGGCGTCTGGTGCTGCCGGCCGACGAGGAGCAGCAAATCTGCGTGCAGCTCTTTGGTTCCAAGCCCGATCAGTTTGCGAGCGCCGTCGCTGCCGTCGAGGAACGTGTGGGCGATCGCCTGTCTTTGATTGATATCAACATGGCCTGCCCAGCTCGCAAGGTTGTCACCAAGGGCGAGGGCTCGGCGCTTATGCGCACGCCCGACCTGGCCGAGAAGATCGTCGAGGCAGCGGTGGGCGCGGCGCACGTGCCCGTGACCGTAAAGATCCGTAAGGGCTTTTACGCCGAAGATCGCAATGCCGCGACGTTTGCCCAGATGCTCGAGGGGGCAGGTGCATCTGCGGTGGCGGTGCATGGCCGCTGCGCCACACAACTCTATACGGGTCAGGCCGATTGGTCGGTCGTCGATGAGGTGGCCGACGCCGTCGAGATTCCCGTTATCGGTTCGGGCGACGTGTTCTCGGCCGAGGATGCGGCGGAGCATCTGAGCGGCTCGGGTGCCAGCGCGGTGTTTATTGCGCGCGGCATCTACGGCAATCCGTGGGTGTTCGGCGATGCCCGAGCCCTTGCACTCGATGGCACGCCGGTTCCTTCTCACTCCTCGGTCGACGCCTGGAGGCCCTGCGCGAGCACCTGACGTTGACGCACGAGCTTCTGCCGCTTATGTCGCGCGCCCGTACGTATGCAACCTGGTACTTAAAGGGCATGCCCCATGCCGCCGCCTGGCGCGCTCAGGTGGTGCGCTGCTCCACGTACGAGGAGTTTATGGCGCTGGTCGATGATATCGAGCGCGACGTGGTGGTCTGCGAGGCCGCGCTTGCCGCCGGCGAGCCGGTGCCCGCCCATCCGCTGGAGGCTTAAGGGTGGCCGTTACCGCGCTGTATGTGCACGTGCCGTTTTGCGCTCAGAAATGTCGCTATTGCGACTTTGACTCGCGCAGCGTGGCGCCGTGCGACCTGGACGCTGCGCTCGATGCCTATTTTGAGCAACTGTATGCGCGGCTCGATGCTTTTGGCAACGCTGGGGCCCTTGACCAGATCCGCACCGTCTATGTTGGCGGCGGCACGCCGTCGCTGGCGGGGGAGCGCCTGGTGGAGCTGGCGCGGCGTATTCGTACGTGGTGCGCTCCCGTTGAGTTTACCTGCGAGGCCAATCCTGAGTCGTTGACTTCGCAGCTTGCCGCGGCGCTTGCCGGGGTGGGCGTTACGCGCATTTCTCTGGGAGTCCAAACCCTCGACAACGCCGAGCTTGCCGCGATTGGCCGTATCCACGATTCGCACCGCGGCCTTGCAGCCATCGCCGCGGTGAGGGACGCTGGGCTCGATGTGTCCTGCGACCTGATGTGCGGACTTCCCGGGCAGACTGCCGTAAGCTGGCAGCGCACGCTCGATGGCGTGTTGGCGGCGGCGCCGCATCATGTATCGGTGTACCCCCTCACGCTCGAGGAGGGCACGCCGCTCTACCGCATGGCGTGTCGCGACGAGTCGCTCGAGCCCGACGAGGATTTCCAGGCCGCATGCATGGACGTGGCGCGTGATTGTCTGACTGCGGCCGGCTATCACCCGTATGAGGTGGCGAGCTACGCGCTCGACGGCCATGAGTGTGCCCACAACATTGCCTATTGGACCGGACAGGGCTATCTGGGCCTGGGCCGTTCTGCCGCGGGCATGCTCGACGCCGAGGATTTCGACTGTCTTGCAGGTTTGTTCCTCGGCGTGTCTTCTCGAGGCGATGCGCACCGCGTGCGTCTGGTGCAACGCGACGATGCCGCGACGGCGTTTGAGGCCGAGTACCTGACGCATCGCGAGGCGGCAGCCGAGGATCTGATGCTCGCTTGTCGCATGACGCGCGGTCTCGCTTCCGACCTGTTGGTTCGCGCGGCTCGTGTCATCCCTGCCGATGAACTGACAGCGGCTTGTGATCGCGCTCTTGATCTTGGGCTTGCCACTTGGGTGCCCGAGCACGGTGATAACCATGCGGGGCCTACCGTCTCTGTCGATGTCCTCGCTGGCCGCACCTGTGCCCGCCTGGCGCCGACCCACCTAGGTTGGCTCGATGGAAATGTGCTGTTCGAGCTGTTTTGGGGTCTAGCTTAGGCCGCTCGGGTAGAATTACCGCAATATATACGCTGCTGTGAGCAGGAGGTTGCCGCGCATGGCGACGATGAACGAAAAAGATTACTACGAGATTTTGGGCGTCTCCAAGGACGCCACCTCGCGTGATATCCAAAAGGCTTTCCAACAAAAAGGCCCGCAAGCTCCATCCGGACGTCAATAAAGAGCCGGATGCCGAGGAGAAGTTTAAAGAGGTTTCCGAGGCCTACGCCGTGCTCTCGGACGAGCAGAAGCGTGCGCGTTTACGACGCCATGCGGTCGGGCAATCCCTTTGCCGGTGCACCGACGGCTTCGCCCTATGGCGGCGGTTATGCCGGCAGCGCCGGTTACGGCAATCCCTTTGACGGCGGTTTCCCCTTCGGAGGCGCCTGGGGCCAGCCCCGTCGCGGCCAGGCGGCCTACAACCCCGAGAGTGGCGCCAACGTGGTCGTCGATATCAAGCTCGACGCCAAGGAGGCCAAGAGCGGTGCCCACAAGACCGTTCGATATACCCGCTTTGACACCTGCGGGCATTGTGGCGGATCGGGCTCCGTTTCTTCAGAGCATGCCCACACCTGTCCGAGCTGCGGTGGCCGCGGCCACATCGCGTCGACCTGTCCTTCCTGTTTGGTGCGGGCACGTTCCAGTCGGTCTGCCCCGAGTGCGGCGGTTCCGGTAAGGTCGTGGCCGACCCCTGCCCCGATTGCGGTGGCAGCGGGCGAACCCGTGTGACCTCCGAGCAGACGATTGAGTTTCCTGCCGGCACGCACGATGGCGACGAGGTCCGCATTAGCGGCATGGGCCACGCAGGCACTAACGGTGCCGCGGGCGGCGACCTGGTCGGCCGCGCCCATGTTCGAGGCCGAGCGCTTGGAAGGCAAAGCTCGTACTGGCTTTTACCTGATGGGCATTGTGGCGCCGTTTTTGGTGCTGTCGGCCATCTCGGGCGTGTTCTCGGCCTTTGCATGATGTGCTTTATTCCGTTTGCCATGGGCCTGTTCATGGTGCTCTCGGACGGCGTGCTTCATCGCAGCCTGCTGTGGTGGAAACGCGGCGCGATGCAGTTTGCCAACGGTTTGCCAACGGTTCATGTTCGCACTCGTGTCGGTTTGGTTTGCGAGCTGCTCGCAGCGTGCCATGCTTTCGCCGTACGGAATGTACTAACATCAAACCCTCTGTTTGCGGCCGCCCCAGCTTGGGTATAGGACGCACTGTGACAATAATGAAAGTCGGAAGGATTCGGTCGTGTCGGAAAATAGGGATTACTACGAGGTACTTGGCGTCGAAAAGGATGCCGACGCGCGGACGATTAAGCGCGCGTTTCTAAAGAAGGCCCGTACCGTACACCCGGACGTTTCCGGACGTCCCCGAGGCCGAGGCCAAGTTCAAAGAGCTCAACGAGGCATATTCCGTTCTTTCCGATGAGCAGAAGCGTGCAAACTACGACCGCTACGGCACCGCGGACGGCCCTGGTGGTTCGGGCTATGTCGACATCAACGATATCTTTGGTGGCATGGGCATGGACGACCTGTTCTCGGTCGTTTTTTGGCGGCGGTGCCGGTGGTGGTGCC
>ENA-OQAL01000213-OQAL01000213.1-human-gut-metagenome-genome-assembly--contig:-NODE-213-length-15457-cov-5.309393_pt1 | contig 15457 bp, 18 predicted proteins | sample MGYA00242491_ERZ504519 | MGnify/ENA primary metagenome ERZ504519 (study PRJEB26092, sample SAMD00036260) | human gut metagenome | host: Homo sapiens | study: EMG produced TPA metagenomics assembly of... | reverse complement strand
CATGAAGGTCACTGCGGAGAATGCTCTGAAAGGAGTGGTCACATTCCCTAGCCGTGAAGAGCAGGTCATTATTTCAGAGTTTTTCGACCGTCTGGATTCGCTCATCACCCTTCATCAGCGTAAGTATGATGGCTGCGCCAATCCCCTATTTTCAGAAAGGCGCATCTCATGCAGGAAACCATCACATCAGAATCGCTGTTCTGCGACTACTACGCCCAGTGGGTGAGAACGTACAAGGAAGGCGCCATCAGAGACGTGACCATGGGCAAATATCGACTTACGCAATCCTGGCTCGGCAAGCTCATCCCTGAACTCAGACTCACCGATATGGATCGAACCGCATACCAGCAGCTCATCAACGGATATGCACAGCATCATGAGCGCCAAACCACCATGGATTTTCACCATCAGATCAAAGGCGCCATTCTCGATGCCGTTGACGAAGGACTCATCCCGCGTGATCCAACGCGCAAAGTCATCATCAAAGGCAAGCAGCCACGCATTAAGAAAATGAAGTATCTCAACCAATTCGAGCTGCATGCCATGCTCGCGGACCTTGATCTTGGGGCCGAGGCAAGCTGGGATTGGCTTATCCTCCTTATCGCGAAAACCGGACTCCGATTCTCTGAGGCGCTTGGGCTCACACCCGATGACTTTGATTTCGCACACCAGACGCTTTCCGTCAACAAAACTTGGGATTATAAAAACGGCGGCGGTTTCGTACCCACGAAAAACGAATCGTCCGTGCGTAAAGTGCAACTCGACTGGCAACTCATCATGCAAATGTCTGGATTACTCAAGGATCTTCCGCATGATAAACCTATTTTCGTGCACGGCAAGGTCTACAACTCAACAGCCAACGACGTGCTTGCAAAACATTGCAGAAACGTGGACGTGCCAGTTATTTCCGTCCATGGTCTACGCCATACACACGCATCGCTGCTGCTGTTCGCCGGCGTATCGATCGCCAGCGTGTCACGCCTCTAGGCCATGCCAGCATGACTACAACTCAGGAAACCTATCTGCACGTCATTCGCGAGCTGGAAAACAAGGACGTAGATATCGTCATGCGGGCACTATCGACACTTATCTAATGGGGGGTTCCTACTCTTTTCAGATATTCGAAATAATCGAGCCACTCGAAGCGGCATATACCGTTTTTCACCATCTTCAGTAAAAGCGCCAAACACCGTTGCCAGACTCAATTCCGTAGGTGGTTTTGTGGTTCCGTAGGTGGTTGGTTCTGGTATTGGTGTCTGAGAATGGCTTAATTTAAGCCGTTTCTCAAACGCCTTCTCCGGCAACCACCTACGGAAGCGAAAAACCACCTACGGAACACCCGCTTGGGAACAAACCCGCCGCAAGTCACCAGGCCAAGACGAATCTCGGCACACGAGGAACCGGAAATTGTCGTTCCGGAGCGCAGCCGCACGGTCACACGCCACACTCCGGAACCAAAGGCTTTTAGAAATAGGTGCTACAGCCAAGCTTGACGGCGAGGACGATGCCGGTGAGCACGGCGGCGGCGCGCATGATGTTCTCGGGGATATGGCGTGTGACCGGAGGGGCGATGGAACTGCCGATGATGCAGCCCAGGCACATGGCGATGGCGAACGGCCAGTAGACGGAGCCACGGCAGATGAACATGATCGCGGCGGAGATGTTCGCGCCGAAGCCGACCACGGTCTTCAGCGCGTTGATCTGGTGGAACGGGCCGATCTTGCCGAGGTCGAGGATCGCCAGGGCGAGGGTACCGGCGGCGGCACCGAAATATCCCGAATAGATGCCGACGAAGCTCACGCCAACCCACAGCCACCACGGGTCGTTGCGCAGACTGCCATTGGCCGTCCTACTGGCGATCAGCGCCGCGCGCTCGCCTTGCTGCGATTGGGGCAACGCCTGCGCGACAGCGTCGCGTGCGGCCGCTTTCTTCCGCGGGTTCAGCGCGATGATCAACGCGCTGAACAGAATGAGCGGCGGCACAGCGAATTCGAAGACCTTCGCGGGCAATTCCAACAGCAGCAAGCCGCCGATGATGCCTCCGACCAAGCCGATGCAAGCGTAGACAGCCACACGGCGTCCCTGGCCCTTGAGCTCCTTGCGCGCGGACAGCAGCCCGCCGATGCCGGTGCCGCACACGCCCACCGTGTTCGTGGTGTTGGACAGCACGGGCGGAATGCCGAACGCCAGCAACGCAGGATAGGAGATCAGCGAGGACGCGCCGACCGCGTATCCGACGAATCCCGCGCCGATTCCGGCGACAAGCACCAGCAGCAAAGTGGTGATGGACACTCCTGCGATCATGACCGCTTCCCCTTCGTAAAACTCCTACGTAGTCCTCCTATAAGTAACGGGAGCCGAGCTTAACGGCTCGCTCCCGCATATCACGCGTTTGCCCAGAACGTGGCCGGGCAAACGTCATATCAGTGGTTGCGCTTGGCGATCAGCGACTCGGTCCAGTAGGCGGCAAGCGGAATCAGCGCCCACTGCAGCGCGAGACCGGGCAGGCCGGCGGCCAGGTCGCTCGTCCATGTGGCGGCGATGGCCTTGCTGGAACCGAACGCGAACACGGCGATCGCGGTGGCTGCGGTCAGCACCACACGTCCGGCGAGCTGTGCGATGACCACCTTCGCCAGGCTCGGCAGCTTGATGCCGCGCAGCAGACCGGCTACCAGGCCGTATGCGCACAGTTCGACCATCATGAGCGGCAGCATCGCCAGCATCGGCATGCCGGACAGCAGGAAGCTCACGAGCGGAGCGGCGGCGCCGGCGATCGCGCCGACGGCGGGGCCCGCGATCAGGCCGACGAAGATGATCGGCAGATGCATCGGCAGGAACGCGACGCCCAGCATGGTGCCCTGTCCGGAGACGGCGCCGATGACGTGGAACAGTTGCGGCAGCACGACCGCTGCGACGATGGCGAGCAGGGTGGCTGCTGTCTTGGTGCCGAGACTCAGTTTCGGCAGGTCGGTGCGGCGCAGGGCGGCCGCGGGCATGGTTGCGGAATCAGACATTTGTTTTTCTCCTTAATGTTTCCTTCTCTTCGGATATGCGTATACGTCATACCGGCTCGACGACCGACCCACCGTCCGGCAGCGCGGTGTCGACCAGCAAATCGGCGACGGCTTGGATATTGGTCGCTTCGAAATAGCGGTTTTCCAGCGGAATCCACTCGTCGACGAATCGTTGCAACATGCGTGGATTGCGTCGTTCGAGCCGACGCAACTGTTCGGCAGGATCGACCGCAAGACAGATCATGCAATCGTAATACCCCCGCAAGGCGGGGTGCATGCTGTAGCTGCCTTCCACAATGGTCAGCTGGGCCGGTTCGACGGCGTACGCGACGGCGAAATCGCCTGTATGGCAATCCCATGGCCGGTATTGCGCGGCTTGTCCGGCGGCGAGCGGTGCCAACACTTCCGTTTCGAACCGTTCACGGTCCACGTTGCCGCCGGGTTCGGCGAAACGTTCCGGCGTGCGCTGTTCGGAACGGAGGAAGAAATCGTCCATGTGCAGCACGTTGCCGCCGAAACGCCTGTTGAGCATCGCGGCAAACGTGGTTTTGCCAGACGTGCATGGCCCGTCGATTGCGACGAACACACAATCGCGTTCGGCAAGCAACGTTTCGATACGTGCGATTGCGATGCTGGCTTCCGTAGCTTCGCGGGTTTCGTGACCATTGCGTTCGCCGTCAGTCGAGTACGGTCAGACGGTACGCGCGCGAACCGATGCCAAGTTCCTCGGCGTATTCGAGGATGTGTTCGCCGTGGAGCGAGGCGATGCGTTCGGTGACGGACGCTCCGTCGGGGGCGGTGTGGATGAGGTCGACGCATGCCTGGTCGAGTGCCACCGGGTCGAGCGAGGACAGCACGCCGATGTCATGCATGTCCGGTTCCGTCGGGGAGGCCAGGCAGTCGCAATCCACCGACAGGCGGTTCATGACGTTCAGATACATCATCTTGCCATGCATGTGGCTGATCACGGCCTCATCGGCTTCGGCCATCGATTCGAGGAATGCATCCTGAGGAGTTTCCACCCACTTGCCTTGGTGACGCCGGCGGAATGGATCCAGCGTTTGCCGTTCGACGAGGCTATGCCGATGGACACGTTCTTGAGCGCGCCGCCGAAGCCTCCCATCGGATGGCCTTTGAAATGCGACAGCACGAAAATGGAATCGTAGTCGTCGATATGCTTGCCGACGATGTCGTAGGCGATGTGGCGGTGCTTGGCCACCGGGATCTCGATTTCGCCGCTCATGTCCATGATCTGGATTGGCGCAAGATCGGCGTATCCGTGCTTTTTGAACGTGGCAAGGCTTTTTTCGGGGGTTTCACGATTGCCGTCGTATGCGGTAGCGCATTCCACGAGCGTGCCGCCGATCTCCTGCACGAGGTCCTTGACGAGCGAAGGATTGAGATTATTGGATTTTTCCGATTCGCCGGAATGGACTTTGATGGCCGTTTTGCCTTCCGGCTTGCGTCCGAGCGCATGGTAGGCGGCGACGAGGCTTTCCGGTGTGATGATCGGCGTGAAGAACACTTCCGGTGCGGACTGCGCGTCGGTGCGGTGTTCCAGTCCTTCCAGTCGCGAGGCTTCGAATTGCATCTTGACCCTCCTTGATTCTGCCTGTGTTTTTGGCTTGCATCTCCAGCGTACCAACTTAAACCCGACTTGAAGCAAACAGACCTCAAACCCGTTCGAGATATGTTGCAAAATATGGATTCCCGCGCGTGTCTCCCCATCCGGCCGGCTTGTCCGCATGAACCGGAACACTTGACGCTCGTGATTGATTTTTGCAAGAAATGGTGGACTCGCATAGCCACCAAGGAAATGGCGTTCATTGGCATCGTCACGTTGGCGGCCTCTCTGGTGGCTTCGTGGCTCAAGCAGTTTCCGGGATTCAGCCTGTTCGGCGCGTTGATCATCGCTCTGCTCATCGGCATGGTCGCGCAGTTCCCGATCCGCAAATGGTATTCGAACCGTTCCGCCGAACATAAGGCCGGTGTGAAGGATGCGGCCGGGCTCATTTCGAACAAGCTGCTTCGCCTGGGCATCATCCTGCTTGGTTTCAAGCTCAATCTGACGGTGCTGTTCACGCAGGGTATCAAGTGTCTGCCGATCGCGGCAGTGGTGGTGACGCTCACCATCGTGGTGTGCTACAACATCGCACGCAAGCTTGGCGTCGATCCGCAGCTCGCCATTCTCGTGGCGGGCGGTACCGGCATCTGTGGCGCGGCAGCCGTCATGGGATTGTCCGGCTCCATCAAGGTGCCGCCGGAAAAAGAGGATGAGAAGGCCAACAATGAGGTGATGGCCGTGGCCATCATCGCCATCATGGGCACCATCTTCGCATTGCTGGAAATCGCCCTTGGGCCGTTGACGGGCCTGAGCAAGACGCAGTTGGGCATCACCGCTGGCGCGTCCCTGCACGAAATCGCCCATGCCGTGGCGGCCGGCGACGCGTTCGGCGCGGTGGGCATCGCCACCATCATGAAGCTTTCCCGCGTGCTGATGCTGGTGTTCGCGGCCATCATCATCGCCGTTTGGTGGGATAAAAACCATTCCGAAATGCCGGCCGACGGCAAACGCAAAGTGTCGTTCCCGTGGTTCATGCTCGGTTTCATCGGCGCTTCCATCATCGGCACGTTCGTGCCGTTCATCGGTGCCATCGCACCGAATCTGGTGGACTTCGCCTACATCGTGCTCGGCATGGCCATGGCGGCGCTCGGCATCAATGTGAATTTCAGCGCCATCGCGAAGAAGGGACAGAAAGCGTTCCTGGCGAGCTTCCTCACGTCCGTGCTGCTCATGTGCTTCGCGGCGGGAATCGCGGCGCTGTTCTTCTAATCGCCTTCCGTTGTGCCACGCTGTCGTTTTGCGGAGGGCAGTTGGATTTCGGACAGCAGAATCGCACCGAAAATCAGCGCGAAACCGCATAACGACGGCACGGTCAGCGTTTCGCCGGTGAAAATCACGGATACCAGCATGGCGAAGATGCATTCCGTGCTTAAGATCACGGACGCCTCGGAAGTGGGCAGATTCTGTATGGCGATGGTTTGAAACACTTGGGCGATCACCGTGGAGCCGATCACCAGGTAGGCGATGCACAGCACGATGTCCCACCGCGCCCAAGCCATGGACGGTCCGCCTTCGGTAAGCACCGCGCCAGCACCGAACAGCAGGGCGCACCACACGAATTCGGCAAGCATCAGCGCGATCGCGTCGAAATCCTTGCCAATGAAACCAACCAAAACCAGATTCAACGCGAAGAAAAACGCGCCGATGATAGTCATGGCGTCACCGAAGCTCATATGCATGAGTTCCGCGCCACCGCCGCCGCTCAGCGACACCAGACCAATGCCGAACGCGCAGACGAACGCGGCCACCAGATGCTGCCAGCTGGGGCGTTTGCGCGTGAACGCCCACACCACGAACGGCACCATCACGCAATAGGTGTCGGTGAAGAAGCTGTTGCGTCCGGGAGACGTGGTTTCAAGTCCTTTGAGCTGGAAGATGAATCCCAGCCAGTAAGTCAACGCGAGTATCAGACCGGGAACGATATAGCGGCGCAGGCGAATCCTGCGAAGACGTGGGAAAAACACGATGGCCATAAGCAGTACCGCCGAAGCCATGCGGAAGAACATCATCACTGTGTCGGCATGTTCTCCTGCACATGCTTGAGCATGGTGTAGCCGGACCCCATACCGCCGCGTGACCAGCATCATCACGCGGGCGACCGGCTTCGATACGCTAATGCCTTCCGATGATTCCTGCCCCGCGTCTGCCATCCGTCCCCCCTTACACGCTTCCACACATCCGACGTCGTATTCACGTCATGCTTCCGAAGGAAACTTTAGACGTGGCTGCGGAAGCAACACGCGGGAGCATGCTACTGCGCTTTGGCCGCCTGGCTGTTCACCCAGTTGTCAGCCATGTCAATGGCTTCGTCAAGCGTGACCTTGGCCGCCTTGTAATACTTGGAATCCTTGATGTTGCCGCTTTCGACGAGCTTCTGTCCGGAGTCCGCGCTTGGACAGCGCGGACAGCAGTTTGCGCCCGGTCAGGGTCAGGGAATCGTCCTTGCTGAGTTTGTCGACCAGTTTGTCTGCCTCGTCGATCGACTGTTGCAGTTCCTTTTTGGATTCATCCAACGATTTCGTGTCGGAAGTGCCGTTCGAAGAAGTGCTGTTCGAAGAGGCTCCGTTCGATTGCCCGGATGGGTTATTGGACGATTGTCCGGATGCCGCGCCATCCGAATCGGCCTTCGGATCCTGCAACGCGGTTTCGGCGTTTTTTTCTTGGATGCTTTTCAGACTGGCGTTCAGGGAATCGGTGGCGCTGTCCAACGTTTTGGCTACGAGATTGAGCTGCGTGATGGTGGCTTCCGCCTTGCAGCCTTCCGTATCGACTGTGTTCTCGGCGCTGGTGGCCGCGTCCGCGAACGCGTCGATGATGTCGTTCACGCCGAGCGCGCCTCGAATCAGCTTCTGCAGTTCGCTGCCGTTTTCGGAAGTGTCGAGCACGGCTTTGCGGGCCGAGCTGAATTCCGCGAGCGATTGCCGGCATGTGGCCAATGCTTCCTGCTGCTTGTTGCGGTAAACGCACACGCCGGCACCGCATGCCACGATGAGGGCCACGACCACGGCGAGGACGATCGGCCATGCCTTGCGGGGGCTGGAAGGCTGTTCAGTGGTCTGGTACTGATAATCCATACGTGTCACCCCTTGCGAACCGATAGCTGTCATCGTTCTTCGTCTTGTTAACCTTGCCTATTGTACGGGCTTGAAGATGGGAATATCCTGAATGGGCATCCTGCGCACACCAATGACGCAGGATCGGGCTGGCATATCGTCTCTCCGCAGGCGTGCCGCATGTCCATCACGGCCAGCAGCCCCCGTTTGTCCGCTCGTTCGACAGCCATGTCCACGAAATCGACCGGCAGATGCCGTTTGTCGGCGATTTGCCGCACCGTCAATCCTGCGGCGATGTCGCCGGCGATGCGTGCGACGATATCGTTCCGGCCGTCGCCGTATGTATCAGCCGTACGTGGCGTGCGCCGCCATCCGTGCGCGGAAGCGCCGGACCGTTCCATACCGCTCACCATATCAACCGCAATGTTTGGAAGGCGATGATGGCGATGACGTATGCCACGGCCAAGCTCAGCAGGACGGATCGCGCCGCGACTTTCGTGCCAAACTGCCGTCGCATTTCGGCGACCGTTGCAAGACATGGCGTGTAGGCGAGCGTGAACAGCAGGAAGGCGATGCCGCCGCCTTGCCGTGGCCGTGCGATGACTGGTCGAACGAGGCGCGCAGCTTCTGTCCCAGCGTTCCCTCCCCGGCTTGTTGGGACGTCGCATCATCCGGTTCGTCCGCATGGTATGACTGCGACATCGAACCGACCACGACCTCTTTGGCCACGAATCCCGTGATCAGCGCGGCCGAGGCATGCCAGTCGTCGAACCGGCCGCGCGAACACGGGAGCGACCGCGTCGGCGAGCACGCCATACGCGGAATCATGCACGTCGTCGACATGAGCGAAACCGCCTGCGTTGGCGGTTACCGGAATGCCCTGCAGCAGCCACAGCGCCGTGATCATTGAAATGATGATCACGCTGGCTCCACGGATGAAGCCCCATAGACGCAGCAGCACCGAACGTGCCAGCTGCAACGCGCGCGGGCATTGGTATGCGGGAAGCGCCAGCATCAACGGTTCGGGTTCGAGGCCGCGGAACATGGTGTGGCGCAGCAGCACGCCGACCAACAGGACGACCATGACCGAAGCCACGTACATGAGGAAGACCACGAGACCGGCGTATTTCGGGAAGAACGCGTGGGCGAGCACCAAAAACACCGATAGTCGCGCGGAACATGCCGCGAACGGCACCAGCATGCCGGTAAGCACCGTTGCCGGGAATCGGATAGGGTTCGTGTGGCGGCCAAAGCCGGCAGATTGCAGCCGAAGCCGACGATGATCGGCAGGAACGCGCGACCGTCCAATCCCAAGGCGCGCATGGCACGGTCCATCACGAACGCGGCGCGGGCCATGTAGCCGGAATCCTCCAAGATTGACAGCAGCAGGAACATGATGCCCATCACCGGAATGAACGTCAGCACGGTGACCACGCCGTCAAGCAGACCGTCCACCAGCAGCGAACGCAGCCAGCCGCCGCTCACGGATGGTCCGAACAGGCCGAGCAGCAGGTCGAGTCCATCTGCGCACCATCCGCGGAAGGTCACGTCAATCCAATCCTGCATGGGGCTGGCGAGCGTGGTGGTGGCCTGGAACACGACTAACAGCACCGCAAGGAAGACGAGGACGCCAATCACGGGGTGCAGCAGCACGCGGTCGATGCGGTCGGACAAGGTGACGTGGTCGACCGCATGCATGTCGAGGCCGCGCAATATGCCGGCGGTCCAGTCGAGTCGTGCGTCGGCCCGCGATTCGGCCCAGACGCTCAGGCCGTCGGCGGTTTTCATGTCGGCGTCGGCTGTCGCGGTTGGCAGTGCGGTCAGCCCGTGCGGAACGGGCGTTCCCTCGAAACTTGCGGCGATCGCGTCGGCCAAAGCCTTGCCGCCGTTTCCGGTACGTCCGTCAATCGCGACGACCGGCATGCCGTCCAGCAAATGGGACAGTCGTTCCGCATCGACGCCGCAGCCGTTGCGGACGGCGAGGTCGTTCATGGTGAGTGCCACGACGGTGGGCAGCCCGAGCTCCACCACCATCGACAGCAGGTACAGCGATCGGGACAGCGCGGTGGCGTCCAGCACCACGACGGCAAGGTCGGGAACGGGCATGCCCGACGCGCCGGTCAACGCGTCGACGGCAACCTGCTCGTCGGGACTCATCGGAGATAGCGAATAGGTTCCGGGAGTGTCCACAAACTGCCAATTCTGCGGATTTTTCGTCGTTTTCGAGCTTTTGTACCGGTATTGCCCGCAAGTGATGGACACCGTGGTGCCTGGCGCGTTCATCGTACGGGTCCTCGCGCCAAGCAGCGCGTTGAACATGGAAGATTTGCCAACGTTCGGATTGCCTACAAACACGACGCGTTTTACATTTTCGACGTTTCCCATATTGCCGGAGTCGCCGCCCATGCCGTCATTCGCGGGTCTGTTGACACGACAAACGCGATGCCGGCAACAGCCATTCTGCGAACGGCAGCAGTCGCCGCCCCTCAGGTTCCGTAGATTCAACATTCGCGCATATTCCCGTTCTCTTCGCGTTACGCAACGTCGTCTTGCGCATGTTCATCCCGCGCGAACCGTACCCGGACGCACGCGCGGTGCCGCCGTCCACCGCGACACGTTCGTTTCCGAATGCGACGACCCTTCCGCCGAAAGCGCTCCGCTGCATGACCCGTAAACCCGCGCCCGGAGCCAATCCTATCTCACATAGGCGGAACCGGTGCCGGTCATCCAGGTCGATGCCGTCCACGACAACGCGCATGGCGCGCGGACAGTCGCGCAGCGTCATGATGGCGCCGCGCTCCCCCGCCCGACGCCGCACCGTGTCATCGAAGCGGCGAGCATGCGTATTATCCATGTTTTCACACATAGCAGGAAACGAAGCAAAGCACAAGAGTGTTTTTCACGGAACTGAACCGCACCCCAATTGTTGGACGTCGGTAAGTGGGATGCAGTCTGAGACCGCGATCTGGCACGCATCATCCAGACTTTGGTCGACGATCCCATTGAGCAACGCATTCGCGAACGGCGCGTCCAAGAGCAGGACGGCGAGGCCGTTGCCGACAATGTCCCGGTCAATACAGCTGTGGCAACGCTGCCGACAATGCCACTGCCGAAAAACGCAAGCCCAGTGCCGCCACATTGGCGGCAATAACAGTACCGGCACAAGCGGCACCGACGCGGTTGCCGACAATCCGCTGGAGCTGGTGGAATCCGGTTGGTCTGTAAGCCAACAGGGGTACGTTAGCTACGCATTCGCCCTGCGCAACACCAGCACAACCCTGCAGGTACAGTATCCAGAAGTCGCCATCACCGGCGAACCAAAGACGGCTCCATCGTGTTCTCGCAGACGCAAACGCTGAATATGGCGTTCCCGAATCAGACTATATATACGCCGGGCAAGCGGGTCAAGGTACCGCACCGGCCACCGTGGACTTCGTTGCGCTCAGTCCGAATGAGCACAACGTCACGGAAGCACAAGGCACTGCCACTTTCCCCATCAGCGGAATCTCCAGAGTGCGCAACAACGACGGCGGCACGACCTTCAATGGCGAAGTCCGCGCCGTGACCGATGGTTTCAAGCCTTCAGATGGACAGCAGATCAAGGTTTCCCTAGTGTTGCGGGATAAGCAAGGTGCCATCATCTATGGAGAAATGGCATTTGTGGATTGGCCGGACAATGGCCAATCCATGCCTTTCTCGATACTGGTGTACGATTTGCCGGACTACACGTCCTACGAGTCGTACGCACAAATTTGGTAGTTCGGCTTAATCGCCATCAGGCCGCGTTACGCGCCGCATCGACACTAGTGTTGCGCCGTGCCTGGCCGAATACACGGCCAGCCATCTTCTCATCGGTCTCGGTCTGGATGATGGTGCGCATCGGGCCCATGCAGATGGCCGAAGCCAAACCGTTCACCACATCAATCAGCAAATACGCCAGCAGCTTGTGGACCACGCCAAGACCAACGACGGAGACGCCCACCAGAGTGATGCCGAAGGCGACCACGCGCATGTTGTTGCGGACGATGATGACGCCGAATCACCGATCATCCTTTGGGAACAACGCGTCGAAGGCATGTTCCATCACGGACTTACGGCGGATCACACCGACGAGTCTGCCATCACCATCCACCACCGGCAGTTTCTTGAACTGCTTCTTGGCGAGGATTCGGGCCACCTCTCCAACATGCTGGTCGGGCGTGGCGGCAACGACCTTACGCGTGGCGATGTCCATCACCTTCTTGCCGGAGAGCGCCTGCACCTTGGAGGCCACGGTTTCGTCGTCGAACACCACCATCGTCGAACCGGTGCCGGTGGGAACCGTACGGGATTCATAGGTGGCAATCGATTTCATGACATCGCCGTCGCTGACGAAGCCGACGAGCCTGCCATCGCCGTTCACCACGGGAAGGCTGGAAACGTTGAGGCGGATGAACTCGCGCACCACATGCGTGATGTCATCGCTGTCCAGGCAGCTGTAGGATGATCGTCCATGATCCCACTGATGGACTGTTCCTGGGTCTGCTTGAACAGGGAGGAGGCAGGGGCCACGTATGCGCCGGCGTAGTGATGCTCGGCGGGCTGGCCTTCAGTGGTTTCGGCCGCGACTTCGGCGGAGGCTTGCGCCTCGTAGGCCTTGGCGTTGCGTGCTGCCTTCTCCTTGGCGCGGCTGGTGACGGTGAAGATGCAGATGATCAGGGCGACCAGCGAGATGGCGGCGCACAGCAGGTAGGAGAACGCGATGCCGCTGGCCGTGGCGGACTTCACACCCTGGGACATGTGCGAGGCGGTCACGGATGTTTCTGCGGTAACCAGAAGCGAGGTCGCAATGGCTGCCGCGATCTGGCGGCCGGTGTTGGCGATGGCGTTGCCATGGGCGATCATGTCGTTCGGCAAAGCGTTGACGCCCCAAGTGTTGATCGGCATGTTGGCGATAGCCTGACCGGATGCCTGCAATGCGCAGAACACGGCGACAAACAGCACTGATGTCCTGGTGTTGATGGTGCCGAGAAGACCAAGAGAGATGGTCATGAGCGCAAGGCCGCCGATGCCCACGCCGCGCGGGCCGAATTTGTCGAATGCGGCACCGGCGACCGGACTCAGGATGATGCCGACCGCCGCGGCGGGCAGCATGACCATGCCGGTGACGGTGGCGGATTGGCCGAGTACATTCTGGATGAAGATAGGCAACGTCACGTTGGTTGCGGCGACTGCGGCGTTGATCAGAGTGACCAGAATCGCGGAGTTGCGGAAGTTGCGGGTGGCAAGGGTGTCAACGCGCAACAATGGCTCATCGAGCTTGACTTGCTTGTATACGAATGCGACGAAGGCCACAAGACCAACGACGATTGAGGTAATGACGACCGGACTGGCCCATCCCATCGTGGAAGCAGACGAGAAGCCATAGAGCAGGCCACCGAACGCGATGGTCGAAAGGATCACGGACAGGACGTTGAGCTTTGGGTTCTTCAACTCGCCGACGTTCTTGAGCATCATCGTGCCTCCGACAAGGATGACCAGTGCCACAACTGCGATGCCAATGAACATCGGGCGCCATCCGAAACCGTCAATCACCAGACCACCGACAACCGGGCCGATAGCCGGGCCAGCGGCCATGACGATACCGGCCATGCCCATGGCGGTGCCGCGCTTATCCGGCGGATAGACGAGCATCGGCACTACGGCGACCAATGGCAACAGCACGCCGGAGCCGGCGGATTGCAGTATGCGTCCGACGAGCAACAGCATGAAATTCGGCGCGACGCACACAGCAGTGTGCCGACCATGAAAGTGGCAAGAGCTCCGGCGAAGAGCTTTCGGGTGGAGAATTTATCAATCAGATAGCCTGAAATCGGCACCATGATGCCCGAGACCAGCATGTAGACGCTGGTCACCCACTGCACGGTGCCGGTGGTGATATTGAAATCACGCATCAGTGCCGGCAAGGCCGGTGACATGACGGTCTGGTTGAGCAGCGCGATGAACGAGCCGACGACGATCACGCCCACGATGATGAATCGGGCGTGCGAATCAATAGGCTTTACGGAACTGGCGGCGGACCCGAATTCCGCGGTCCTCTGTGAGGTCACAGCATTTCCTTCTGTTGGTAACGGTATGTATGGGCGATCCGGCCCCATACTTGTGTCAAGACGCGGGGACACTGATGAGTCCGGAGTAAAGGAAAAGCCGCCATCCGTTCCGCATTCATATACGGCAAACGATTCGCGGCTTTGCGTAAGTTGATGGCTATGGTGAGCGATTCATGCGACGTCGACTGCGGATGGGCCATCGGTGCATCCCGACATAAGGCGTGTCCCCGCTACACCAGCATCGAGAATAGGGCCATTTGTGGATTGGCAAACAGAACATTGCCGACGAACGACCCACAGCAGGCGCGTGCGATGAACATCGCGTAGCGATACAGGTTCATGGCATCTCCTTGATGGGTCTTCATACGGCAGACATCGAGAAGCCTATCATCATTCAGATCGACGGTGAAAACCACGTATGCCCAACAATACACAAAATCTTCACAAAAGGGTTGGGCTTACCGCATACGATCCGCCTGAATAGCGGTCCGAGAATGAATCAGGGGCGAGCTAAGGGTTACGTCTCGTGTTTCCGTCATGCTGTCTGGAAAAATAGTGAAGCTGAACATGCGAGGCATCGACTGGAATTGGAAAGGGGCAAATCATGCGAGTTCTCGGCAATATCCTGTGGATCATTCTTGGTGGGTTGGCCATCGCAATCGGATGGGCATTGGTGGGACTGATTCTGTGCATCTCCATCATCGGCATCCCGCTCGGCATTCAAGCGTTCAAGATGGCGGGACTCACCCTGACGCCGTTTGGCAAAACCGTGCAATACGGCGGCGGAGTCGGCTCTGCCTTGGCCAACATCCTGTGGGTGGTGCTGGTCGGCTGGTGGATGGCGCTCGGCTATCTGGGAGCCGGCGTACTCAACTGCATCACCATCATCGGCATTCCGTTCGGCATCCAGTCGTTCAAAATGGCCAAGCTTGCGCTCTGGCCGTTCGGCGCACAGATCTACAGTTTGTGAATTACTCGAAATCACATACCTACAAAACCAAAGATTGTTACTGTACCAACGTCTAGTCGTTGGTACAGCAATTACGGCAACATCTCCCCTTACAGGAAGAAGTCGTCAATCTCTGCTTCATTGTGCAATATCTCGGTTTCAGAGACACCAATGAATCTTGCCAAATCAACAGATGCGGCGAAACGTAGCTGTATATTTAAATCAAGATTGAATGCATAAGTCTGCAGCTCCCCTAGTTTCCGGTATTTATCGAGAAGAGTTTCCAATATTTGCGCGTATTGCACGTCGAGATTCGCGACGAACAAGTCCGCTTTGCGCTGATATTCAGCGATGATTGCCCGCTCTCTTGCACTCAATATGTTCTTGCCAAGACCAAGCACATTCGAAGCGACAATTGACCCGATAAGCGCGCCCACAACGGGAACAGGAATAAGCGTCTGACCAATCGCCGCTCCTACCGCCGCGCCGGTAGCATCAAGGGCATTGATAGTTACCAAGCTCAAGAAACCGTCATCATCAATCTCTCCGGAACGGAATTTCATGACAGCATCTATGAGTCCAAAAGTTCCGGACGCTATCGCCCTGCGCTCGGAGCCGAAAGATGACAGACATTGGTCAATCCATAAATTGCATAGCCCGAAAACCCGCCTTTGAAGGCACCCTCTGCTGTCTTGACGCCTCCTTCCTTCCAATCCTCAGCGGTAAAC
>ENA-OQAL01000212-OQAL01000212.1-human-gut-metagenome-genome-assembly--contig:-NODE-212-length-15534-cov-2.705004_pt1 | contig 15534 bp, 21 predicted proteins | sample MGYA00242491_ERZ504519 | MGnify/ENA primary metagenome ERZ504519 (study PRJEB26092, sample SAMD00036260) | human gut metagenome | host: Homo sapiens | study: EMG produced TPA metagenomics assembly of... | reverse complement strand
CACAATCAGCTGCGGAGGAGGATTTCCTCCAGGGCGCCGATCACCGCATCGGGCATGCCGGAGGTGCCGAACAGCTCGTTGCTGAAGCGGGGCGCGGTATCGAAGGTGCGCAGAGCCCCGAGCGCACGCACTCCTTGCTCACGAATCGCCTGCATCGCATGCTCTTTGGAAATGTATGGCATCTGCGCATGCAAGAGCACGTCGAGCACGTCCTGTTCGACTGAATTCTCAGCAATCTGCAGTCCGCCTGCAATCGTAACGTTCAAGCATGCAGTAGACGGCACGTCGCGCACAACGACCGACAGACTCAACGTCTGCTGATCGTATGTAATTTCTGCAGTATTGCAAGCTTTACCGCCAATTTCGATACGAACGTTCTGCGTGTCTGGCTGCGCAACTCCACGGAACACAATCTCCCAGTTACGCTGTGCCGGAATGGCTTCAGCACAGCCTTCCACCGGACTGATGGTGAACTGCGTGGCATTGTCCGTATTCTTCCAGTCAAGGCTCATGCGCGTATCGGCAACATGAGTTTGGCCATCGCAAGACTCGGCAGATGCGGAACCGGAAGCAGCAGAGGCCACAGAACCATCGTCTTCCTTGAGTGTGAACGAACCGTTCGCACCGGGGAATACCAGCACCTGCAGGGACTCCGGATTGCCCAAATCATTCACCTTATTGCCCTCGCCAAGCTGCTGCAACGGCACGATACCGCCAGCCTTGGCAAACACCGGCATACGGTCGATCGCACGCCACACTTCCAACGACGCCCGGACTTCCCTGCCGAAACGTAACGGCGACCGTCGAAGAAGTCATACCATTCGCCTTGCGGCAGCCATGCTTCCGTGCTACCCAGCTGCGCGGAATCGTCATTGTCGGAAACGATTGGTGCAACCAGCAGCTCAGTACCGAAACGGAATTCGTCCGGCACCTCGTACGCCTGCGGATTGTTCGGATCCGCCCAATACATCGGTTCCACCAATGGCATGCCCTCGAACGCGGCGCGATAGTTCATGGTGTACAGGTACGGCAGCATCATATGGCGCAGTCGCAGCGAACCCACCATGGAATCGCGCACTTCCGCGGAGAAGTTCCACGGCTCCTTGCCCATGAACTGCGAATTGCTGGAATGCAGTCGGTTGATCGGACTGAACGCGCCAAGCTGGTACCAGCGGGCTTCCAGATGTTCGTTGCGGTATCCGCACATGTGACCGCCAATATCGTGACTCCACCATCCGTAGCCGATATTCGACGCGGTAGCAGTGAAATACGGCTGGAACTGCAAGGATTCCCACGTAACAATGGTGTCTCCCGAGAAGCCGACCGGATAGCGGTGCGAACCCGGGCCAGCATACCGCGAGAAGGTGAGCGGCCAACGGTTGTTGCGTCCCGCACGGCTCACGTTGCGTTCGGATTGCTCGACATGCATTTCATGCTCATCGCGAGCGCCCGGCTCGGCGCACTTTTCGCATTCGCAGTTCTCATTTACATTGCGTTCGGAAGAAGTCTCGTAGCGCCCGGAATCCAGGTAGTGCAAGTGGTTGAGCACCCACAGCGGGTCAAGTCCGGGCTGGCGGGTCACGCCGCCTTGCTGCCAGTCGAGCCACCAGAAGTCAACGCCTTCGGCTTCCATACGATGATGCATGTCGAAGTAGGCGCTTACGAAATCCGGATTCGTGAGGTCGAATTCCACTGCCTCTTCGGTTGCGGGATCAATGCCGACGCGCTTGGCCACCGCCTCATAGTCGTCTTCGAACGCGCGCACGCCGTCTCGCGGATGCACGTTCAACGTGGCTTTCAGGCCGCGCTCGTGCAAGTCGCGCAAGAACGCCTCATGATCGGGAAACAGCTGCTTATCCCACGAATAGCCGGTCCAACCGGAACCGTATTTCGGATCGACATCGTCCACGCGGTGCCAGTCCATGTCGATCACGGATGTGGTGAATGGAATGCCTTCGCGCTTGAACCGGTCCATGAGCTGCAGGTATTCGTCTTGCGTGTAGCGGTAGTAGCGGCTCCACCAGTTGCCGAGTGCGAAGCGCGGCAGCAGAGGCGTTGGTCCGGCCAGCTTGTAGAAGTCTTGCACCGCTTCGGTGTAGCGGCGGCCATAGCCGAAGAAGTAGAAGTCGGTTTCCGCGTGATCGCGTGGCATAACCCAAGCCCCCAGCGGATTCGGTTTGCCGTTCACTTCGTATGCTTCCACGATCACGTTCGCGGCGGAATCGTCGAGCACCGCCCATCCGTCTCGCGAAATCACACCATCGTCCAGAGGAATTTCGCCGTTCGCCTCGTCGAGCGTGCGCGCGGTGCCTTTGAGATTATGCTTCGGTTCGTCGCCGTAATGCCACGTATTGAACTGGGTGTCGGCCACGCCCTTGACGACTACGCTCAAGCCTTCTTTGCTGAATGGCTTGCCATCGTACGTCACATACAGCGCGGGGGTGTCAACAATGAGCAGTCCGTCGCGATGCGTCACCGTGAATTGCGGGTCGGCGCCAAAATCGCGGTTGACCACCATTTGCGTGAGATTGTCCTCAAATTCGCCGGAATCAGACCATTCGAAACGGATCAGCGATTCCGTTAGAATGCCAATCCTCCAATGATCCCCTTGTAAAACCGACGATTCTCGCATTTTCGGACGTGCCTTGCGCACATAGTCGACGAATACCGTGCCGGTTGCGTTATCTAATGCGTTGTTTGCCATACTACTCCTGCCTTACTTGCCACTGCCCGTCGCAATACCTGCAATGAACTGCTTCTGGAAAATCATATACACAATGATCACTGGAACAATTGCCAACGAAGTCGCTGCGAACAATCCGCCGTAATCGGTGCCGTATTGTCCGTTGAAGGCCTCAGACCGACAGCGAGCAGCTGCTTGTGTTCGTCGGTAATCATCAAGAATGGCCACAGGTAGTCTTCCCAATTCCACAGGAAGGTGAAGATGGCGAGCGCCGCGATGGTGTTATGGCTCATTGGCAGAATGATGCTATGGAAGATTCTGGTTTCGGATGCGCCATCGAGTTTCGCCGCTTCAATGAGTTCGTCAGAAATTCCCGAGATGGATTGGCGGAACAGGAAGATACCGAATGCGCTGATCATGCCAGGAAGCACGAGCGACGTGTAGGTGTCTTGCAGACCCCAGTTGGTGAACATTTCGTATTGCGGAATGATGGTCACTGCCCAAGGAATCATCATGGTGCTCATAACGATGCCGAAAAGCAGGTTGCGACCACGGAATCGCATTTTAGAGAACACGTAACCAAGCACTGCACTTGTGTAGATTGCAATACCGGTTTTCAGTACTGCTACGATCAGCGAGTTTGCGAACAATCGCAAGAAATTGAACTTTTTCTTGGATGCTCACATAATTGTCAATCGTGGGATGGCTTAGGGAATAATCCTCCGGTCACTTTGAGATTTTCGCTATTGGCGCGAATGATGAAATGAACATCCAAACAAATGGAACAATGGTGATGATGGCGGCGATGAAGAGCAGAATCGTAAGAATGATGCCGCCAATTTTACGTGATTTCATGCCAGTTCCTCCGAATCTCCAGAAACCTTGAACATGATGAGGGTGAGCACACCAGTGAACAGGAAGAGCACAACTGCCTGAGCTGACGCGACGCCGAAGTTGTATTTCTGGAATGCCTGATCAAAGATGAGATAGCTGATGGTGTAGGTTGACGTGCCCGGACCGCCTTCGGTCATGACGAGAATCTGCACGTATGCCTGCAGGTAGCTGATCAGTGACGTGATGACAATGAACAAGGTGGTTGATTTAAGCAACGGCAGGGTGATTTTGAAGAAAATCTGCACTGAGTTGGCACCGTCGATGGCGGCCGCCTCGTACACGTCTCGAGGAAGATTCATGAGACCGGCCAAATATAGAACGGTCGCGTAGCCGAAATCCTTCCAAATGGTCATGATGATGACTGCCGGCATGGCCCATTTGGTGTCGTGCAGCCAGTTGATGTCGAGTCCTGTGATTTTGTTTACCATGCCGAACTGCGGGTCGAACATCCACATCCACACGAAAGAAACTGCCACGAGCGGAGTGATGGTCGGCATGTAGAACAGACCTCGGAGGGTGTCTTTGCATTTGACGAGTTTGGCGCTGAGCAGCAGGGCCAAGCCGAGACCAAGCACAATGCGGAAGAGTGTGGAAACACCTGCGAATACCGCCGTGTTCCCCATGGAAGTCCAGAAAAGTTTGTCTGTGAGGATCTGTTTGAAGTTGTCGAGTCCGACCCAATCATAAGTGCCAATCAGAGGATTCCAGTTATGCAAACTGCCCGCGAAGGCTTTAAAAATTGGGTAGGCCAGGAAAATGGCGAAATAGACCACCAAGAAGACAACAGCCATGTTGGCGTTAGGGTGAAAATTCTCGATACCAGAGATTCACCATTTTTGTTTTTCATTGAATCTCGCCTCTCTGTGAGCCGATTCGACCGTTTTGTTACGCAATACAGAGTGTCAGATCGAATCGAATAAGAAGATTGAACGTATCTCGTAGATAAAAGGCAGCCGCGGCGCGGAAGAAGAATCGTACCGCGACTGCCCGGATTGGAAAAGGGATTGGAAAGGATATATCGGTATTACTTATGTTCGTCGAAGTAAGCGTACTTGCTTTCCATTGACGTGAAGTCAGAGCTCTTCATGTCGGTATCCATCTGACCCTGGGCCTCCTTGAGAGCCTTATCGATGGACATGCCGTTCTGGAAGACGTTCTGGAAAGCAGTGGTGCCGCTGGATTCAACGGTGGATGGTGCCGGTCCCGGCCAGATCAGTCGGTCTACGCGTGGCTGGATGGCGGCCATGACCGGCTTGGAGAGAATGTCCTTGTCGTTCTGCAGCGAGGTCTTGGCTGGGAAGGAGTTCAGTTCGGATACCGCTTCACGAATGTAATCATCGTTGGCGAGCAGGTACTTGATGAAGTCCTGGGCAACGGCCTGCCGCTCCTTGCTCTGGTTCTTGTTGACGCCCGGAGTGGATTCGCCGTTGTAACGGTCGTATGCAAACGGAGTGTCTTCGGAGAAGGTTGGGGTGGCGAACACGCCGTAGTCAATATCTGGATACTTTTCTTTCAGCGTGCCTTCCATGTGGCCCCAAGCGTAGATCATCGCAGACTGACCGTTACCGAAGCTTTGGGTGTAATCGTTGCCGAAGTCAACGGATCCGACCTTGTACTTGTCATACAAATCCTTGAGGAACTGCATGTTTTCTTTGGTCACATCGTTGTTGTAGTTGGCTTTCTTGCCATCTTCGCTGAAGAGCAGTTCACCCTTCTGATAATTCAGACCTTGATAGATGGCGCTGTAGGCGTCGCCGTTGAAGTTGAAGCCGGCCTGCGTCATCTTGCTGCCCGTCGGTCTTGGTGAGCTTTTGGGCGACCTGGATGAATTCGTCCCATGTGGTCGGAATGTCGGCGTCGGTGAGGCCCGCTTCGCTCCACAATGCCTTGTTGTAGTAGATGTTGCCGGTGTTGATCACGGAGTCGATGTACTTGACTTTGCCGTTCTCATCTTCATGTACGGATGCGGTGGAGTAGTCGGATTCCAAAGACTTGGTGTCGATATCGTAATCCGCTGCGTATGGACGAATCAACGCATCGTAAGAGTTGTGGATGTTGAAAACGGCCGGACCGTTTTTGCCTTTCAGAGCCAACGGCAGCTTGGTCCAATAATCATCCCATGAAACATTCACCGTTTTGATGGTGACGTTCGGATACGTCTTCGTGTAGGACTCAATCATCTTGTAGACAGGATCCGTGCCCTTGCTGCCCCAGCTCCAGTACTCGAGCTGGATTGGCTTGCCGTCGTTCACGAGATGATTGGGGTCGTAGGTGATGGTGTTGCCGATAACGTCAAGCCCTTTGTCGGCTTTCGTATCGGTTGTGCCGGACGCGGCATTGCTGTTCCCACACGCAGCCAAGCCGACGATGCTCAAGGCCGCCACTGCCACTGCGATACCTTTGTTGATTTTCATATCTCTCCTTACGTCCTCGTAAGCCTTCATCCGCCCCTTGCGGACAAGCAATAGCATACGACAAGGGTTTCATATTGGCAATTCAAGGTTTTTTAAAATGTAAACGGTTTCATTTGAAACCCGTTTCATCTCACCGCTGTGAGCGTGCACACATTGTTTTTCATACGGCGTGTCGTATCGCAACCCTTTTCATTCATCTTTCAACTCTGTAGCCATGAGGACGGTAATGATGGTAGGCTGAAACAAACAGTGGAAAACTTTCGGAGGCACCATGAAAGCGAGCATCGGCGATGTGGCACTGAAGGCAGGCGTATCGAACGCTACAGTCTCACGCACTTTCGCACACCCTGAACAGGTGTCAGAGGCAACACGGTTGAAAGTGCAGGCCGCAGCCGATGCGTTGAATTTCAGCGTTTCCAGATCGGCAGGAATTCTTAAATCCGGTAGAACCTATCGCATAGCATTATTGGTCGGCAGCGGCGTCATCGAATGGTTCACCGCCGAAATCATTGCCGGACTTAACGATGTTTTGCGTGACGCCGGGTACGATCTGGTCATCTACCCCATCGAGGGGTCGGAGGCGCGTGACGCATTCTTCGAGGAACTTCCCGTACGCAGCAACGCCGATGCCGTATTCGTTTCCTCATTTGGCATCAGCCCCGACGAGGTCAAACGTCTCGGAACCGCAAAATTCCGATTATCGGCATCAATACCACCAGCGAAGGATTCGATGCAACTGTCGGTATCAACGACAAAGAAGGCATCAAACTCATCGTTCGACATCTCGCCAAGCTGGGACATCGTAACCTGCTGTATTTATATGAAAGCTTTTCCTCCACATTGGGATTCAGCTCATTTAACCGCATTTCCGGATTCCAGGAGCCTGCGATGCAATTGACGGACTGACCGCCCGCACACTGGCAGTGCAAAAAGGCGACAGCATTCTAGATGCGGCAATTTCCGAGATCATGGCGCAAGACAACCCACCCACCGCATTGTGTTTTCATCAGGACTCACAGGCAATTCCATTGTTCTTCCGCCTTCAACGCAGCGGCCTTTCCGTGCCTGGAGATATTTCCGTAACCGGATTTGACGACAGCACCTTCGCCAAAGAAGCTGAGCTAACCACCGTTCGACAGCGCCCATACGACATGGCCGTTGATGCGGCACAAAAGGCTCTGGCACTCATCGAAGGACAACCCATCGAGGAACCATTCGAGACATTCCCCGTTCAGCTGCAAGTACGAAACTCAACCGCAAAACCACGCACCGCTCCCCTGCTGTAGGCCGCAGCGTGTACTCGCGTGAAATCACTTCGCGTAATACCCCACGCCAATCGGTCTATCTGCGTTATGTATGGCAGATTTTGCTTTTCGTACGGAAACATCTCGCTTATATATGGCACGTCGCCTGCGAAAACAGCCACTTCGGGGGTGCGTTTTTGAGGTTTTCGCCGCATGTGTCTGCCATATGTAAGTGAGATGTCTCCGGTCAGGCCCCCGAATCTGCCATACATAGACGAGATGCGAGCCGCAGACAAGCCTCTTCGTCTTACCCCGGCGTTCAATGTGCTTTTCTTACGGCGTTCAATGTACTTTTCTTCACACGCATGTACGTTTAATCGCCTCAAGCACCGATGCGAATCAAACTCACCAATGTTCGCACCGTCAACGGCATACGCCAAGCCAATAGCACGGACTCAATCCAAACCACTAACATCAGTAGTTTGGCGGATACTCGCACGCATAGCCGTCGCCGTCCGCATCAAGTTTGGAACGGTATCCCGGATCATTCCTGGTTATGCCATGCCCAATGCGTCCCAGACGGCCTTGCAATTCTTGTAATATGCGCCGCCAGCACTGCCACCTGAAGCCGAATTTCCTGAATATGTTGACGATTCCTGTTGCGCATAACCGTATGATTGTTGCGCCGCTTGCGCTTCCTGTTGCATCACTTTCTGTTCTCGAGTAACAATATCGCTCTCTTTTGCATTCAATTCCTGTTCCTTTTTCTCATTAGCCTCCTCCCACGGCTTAATGGCTTCGATTCTGTTTCCCATATTTAGGGTACAGGGTCAGACCACGAGAGATGCGCCCCCTAGTACCGCCGTAAACAAATGTTTACCGACGATGTGCGCCAAATCCATGAGGTCAGCCCCTCGTCCGAGCCTGATTCCTGTCTTTCGGCGTGAACCCACGTTCTGCGGAACCGTCTCAGCACGGTTTTCCAAGATAAGAACGCGATTTTCGGGGATAAGAATATTCCGCTGAGCCTGTTCTCCAGCCACGTTTCTCTTCTGTCTGAATGTCTCAATCACTGGCAGTTTACGACTGGGTACAGGTTACTAGTGGGCACTACCGGGTGGAATAGCAGATGATTAAGCTCAATCGCAGTTGCAGCAAGGATTTGGGGCTGTTTCGTCGCTTTGGGCTCTTCCCTCATTCCTCAGCGTTCGTTAGGATGACCCCATGAGACTTCTTGGCAATATTCTGTGGCTGATTCTGGGCGGGCTGCTACTCGCCGCCAGTTGGGCGATTATCGGCCTGGTGCTGTGCGTCACCATTGTGGGCATTCCGCTGGGCATTCAGGCGTTCAAGATGGCCAAGCTGGCCTTGTGGCCGTTCGGCTCGCAGATTCGCGGGTAATGGTTGGCGTTTCTGAGTGCTGATGTTTCCGGGTGCTGGCGTTTCCGGGTGCTGGCGTTTCCGGATGTTTTGATTCACGCCCATGACAACACCTTGCGCATATGACCGGCGCTGACTGGCTCTCCTCTGTATTCCCAGAGACTGATCAGCGCCGGTTTTGCGTGTTTTCGCCGGTTTCATCTGCGTCGGAAGCCGCTACTTCACTTATATATGGCAGTTTTCGACAGTTTGGAAACACTACTTCGCCTACATATGGCACCAAAAGCGGAACGTCGGGTATACGCGTTGGAATTCCGCAGCTCATACTCGGCATACTGCGGAAAAGGTGCCATATATAAGCCACCTAGTAAAAACCAACTCTTCGAATCTGCCATAAATAAGCCGGATAGACATCCTTGCGGAGACTTTTCTCTCGATCTACGACACCCCCCCATTCACCACCGCGATTTCAAAGGCACAATTCCTGAGGAACGCCCGAATGGAATATGCCAGTACCCAGAACACACATGGTATGCACCTTTTTTTAGCGCAACCGCTACGCTTTTTGTTCGCGCCAATGCACTTTTGCTACGGCTCCTGAACCCTGTTGGTTCGCCTGCACTTAGGTCTGTTGTTCAGCCTGCGCTTGGTTCTGCCGAGCTTGTGCGCCTGTGGAACTCTCCTTTGACTACCATTTCTCCCCTGTCGACTATATGGAGAAGACGAGAAACAAACCGAGAGTAGAAGAACAAGTTAATCATCTGCCGATTCGGCCCAATCGAATCGCAATCATGACCACACTTCGACAGAGTGAAATGAGATGAATCCTGTATGCACTCACCATATTTAGCGTTTTCGCCTTAGATTAACCACTAGCAGTATGAAGTGTCTTTTATTGGACAAAAAGTTCCACCTTTGGTAGAATGTTTATTTGTTAAAAGCCACCAATGCCTCTCACTGAAGCACACTAGGGTGGCATTTTTCTTGCTCGAGGGGACTCCATGGCAAATTCGCATGACGGCAATGCTCAAGTTCTTTCCTACCCGCAGCACCCACCAAAAGATTTTTCAGATCTGGCAGCCACTCTAATTAAGAACGGCCTGGGCGGAGTAGATGCCGAGACCCTTGAACGCCACCTCGAACAGGTTGGCTATTTTCGTCTAAAAGGATACTGGTATCCATTCCTTGGCCCATCCTCCTCATGCGACCACAAACATGTCCTCCCATTCAGAGAGGGGACACAGTTCCAGCAAATCTGGTGCAGATACATATTCGATCAGGAACTGAGAACTCTCGTGTTCGACGGCATAATCACCTTTGAAATATATCTCAAAAGCTTTCTCGCACACGAGCTTTCCTTGTTTGGCGGCGAATTTGGATATACCAAACCTGAAGGATTGCCCGAGCTCAGCTTTGATGACTATCTGGCATGCATTAACTCGTTAAGAGCATCGTTCACGAAATCCAATCTGCCATACCTTAAACATTTCAAAAGAACATATAAAGACCCATTGCCACCGTATTGGATGATAGTAGGCTGCCTAAGCTACGGAACTCTGAAAGGTTATTTCTATCAGGGATCCCCCGATTCTGTGAAAAGAAAGCTAGCAGCGAAGCTTCATATTTTTAACCCAAATACCAATCCCGCAGTACATGGAGACATCAAGATTCTCTCAAATTGGCTGGAAACGATTAGGCAAGTCCGCAACATGGTTGCACATCATGATCGTTTCTGGAACGAGACCAGTACCCGTATCGTTCCGAAGCTGCCTAAGCATCGGAGCGGTTCGCACGCCAATGAATGGTGGGGCAACGATTGGGACGCTTTCAGAACGGACTCTACCGGCCCCGCCGCTTTCCTCACCATGGAAAACTACCTGCTGCAACAAATCGATGGCTCCGCATGGAAGAACAAATTCATCAGCCTCATGGACCGCTATCCGGAAATTCCTGCAACGGAAATGGGATTCCCCGAGGATTGGCGATCACTCGCATTGTGGTCATGACGCCCGTGGCTCCACGACCCCTTGATCATGATCTGTAAGCGTCTTCCGGAGGTCGGCGACCGCGCGGGCCGCTACAGGCACGGGCACCGCCAAGGCTGAGCAGGTCGCCGCGGAGATGGAGAGGCGAAGGCTCGGCGCAGCGATCGGATACCCACGCGAGGGCATAGGCGAGGCCACGACCTATCTCCTGCCCGAGTTCCCCGCTGGGCACCGCAGGAGGATCCGCACGAATAACGTGATCGAACGGCTTAACAGGGAGATCCGCCGCCGCACGCGCGTCGTCGCAGCTTCCCGGACGGCGACAGCACGCTGATGCTCGTATGCGCGCGCATACGGTACGTGACCGCGAACGAGTGGAGCTCGCGCCGCTACCTCGATATGTCCCGGCTTGGCGGCACGCCGGAGGAAGCGAACTGATCATCGTGCCACGGACGGGCATGATCCAAAGTGCGCAACCTTTCGGGCACTACCACGCGGTCCTCAGGGATCCAGGAAGTGTCATCTAGAATGTGAAAACCCGCGCAAGGGGCTTCAGGGACATGGGCTATTCCAGCACGATGATCTATCTGCCTGCGGCAAACACGACCTACGAACCATCATACCTGACAGAATTCACCCACACCAAACAGCGAAAGGCCAGATTATTTATTGAAAAAGTTGTGTCTCCGACTGCTGTGACAGCCGGAGACACAACCCAAGGAATTGCATATCTAGCCGACTAGACTCTACATAGGACGCCCGTCACCCATCAGTTTTCTTCGGTAAATGGCTCGTAGATTTGTCGGGAGATAAAATTGAAATAGTGTACTTTGTCCCACTCACGCGGATTTCCGAATTCCAGCATGCGTACGTTGCGATTATCGTAGGTATGCGCATAAAGGACACGGTTCCTGATGTCGTATGCTGCAGTGATTGGGTCCATGGGACTAGCACCTGTCCGTTTTCCACAGGGCGCAGAACTCCCTTTGGATTATTGACGGTAGTCAGCAGCTGGAACACCTCGTTGATGGCGAAATCATCATCGACAGGAAGGGACATGAGTTTGGCATACGCTGCCCGCAGAAAGCGTGTTTCCGGCTTATAGTCAGAAGGTATTCCCATCAGTCCGCTCGTCCATTCGTCGAGTTCGATAGACTCGATTGGCTCATTAATGTCGTATGAGTAGTGACGATGAGTTGAACGCTCCAGATGCATCTTAAGATTGGTGACATGCCAATCAAAGGTGGGAGCATTGGCGAAGACGCCGACCTTGTTCTCGTAGATTGCGAACGTTGGTGGTGGACGGTTCAACCACGATAGAGCGTCCTGATTCGTCTTGGAATACGCTGTGCTGTGGAACGGATCGTCCCATCATCGGGCCTGGCGCATCCACGATTCCAACTTCGTTATTCAGCCGCTGCTTGACCTCGTCCAGTGAACAATAATGCGTAAGAATCCAAGTAACAAGCTCTTCTCCTCGCAATGGCACCTTGCCCTGGGCTTGTATCTCCTCATCGGAAGCGTAGCGGTACCAATGGTCGAAGTAGAATGATCCCCCACATATGCCTTGTTCGTTAATGCCGTCGAGAATCACTGGATGGGCATGGACGTCTGTTGCCCAGGCGATTCCCATAGTGGCGATTTCTGTTGTGAAGGGGGTGTACGTGGATTCGATCTTCGTTCCTGCCGGGATTTCATTCCGGCATATTCAAAATGCTGCTCGAAGTCCTGGGTGCGCCCCCAATAGGGGTTCCCTTGGTTGCTTATTATCTCTATTCCCGTGCACATGATAAACCTTTCGATTGAAGCGAAATACATCCTGCAGCCGCGATGGAACTACATTCCAGTGTCGCGGACCATTGGGCGTTCCTACGCAATGGACTGTGACGCCGCCGCGTCGGATTCGTTTTTAGCCGATGGGATCGCAGCAATGACCGCACCCACCAATGCGACGAATGCGCCAAGCACCGTTACCAGATAGACTTGCGCGCCAAGAGCCGGAACCAGCCAATCGATAAGCACAGAACCAATTAGCTGACCTGCTGTTGAGGCCAGTCCTAGAAGCAATAGGCCAAGTCCACGCACCAGCAGGCCCATCAGGGCGATGGACAGCAAACCAAGCGGGCCACCGAGATACATCCACCAAGTATGTGGAAGATGGAAAGAAGTGGCGCCGATAAGCACACGTATAAGCAGCGCTAGGGCGAGAACCGTGAAACCGACGATGAAGTTCCATGTAATCGAGACGAGCATCGACCCTGTCTCTCGGGCTACCGCAGAATTACCGGCTGGCTGCCATCCTGCCAGCAGTCCGGCTAGGAACGGTAGGACGGCAAGACCGATTACCGAAGGAGCCTGCCAGTTAGGCAGTACCACAAGTACCGTCGCTGCGACAGCAAGAATAGCACCCAGCACTCGAGGGACGTTAAAAGGTTGTTTTATCTCCACGCCAATGCCGAATCTATCGCACAGAAGTCCGGAAATGACCATACCGGAAATCAATGTGGTCTGGAAAGTGGCAACACCAAGTACCGATGCCGACGCACCTTCGGAGAATACCACCATGGCGCCGCATAAACCAGCCAACCAGCTCCACCACGGAATCCTGCCGGCTCGCATCCGCGACGGGATTGAAACGAACTGCTGCCTTGTGCTCTTTCTGGATAGGATGATGACTGCCATGACGACCAGGCCGGACCCGAACGACACTACTGCGGATGCATTACCGTCTCCCAATTCCTTGCCAACCTGACCGTTCACCGCCGATTGCATCGGCGAGAGCATACCAGCAAGAACGGTAGCGATGAATAGCAGCGGAATTACATATTTCTTTGCGATCTTCATTATATTTCTTTTCCTTTATCAATAGATCTAGGACAGTCGTACCTCTGCCTATGTCAAGTGAATTTCGGCAGAGCATCTACGATTGGAGGAACGACCGAAAGCGGGTCTTGTATCAGTTGTTTTCGCCGGCTAGCCAACGTGTTAGATTACCGAACAGTTGACTGTAGCCATTCCAGTTCATGAATTCCTCGGATGCCCAATGGGGTGAGATATCTGATGTGTATGCCGCGCTGCGTCCCATGCCGTATTGGCCGATCACTAGCAGTGGGTCGCTGTTAACTTGCATTAGTACAGACGCATTAGATTTAGGAGCCATTTGCTGATAGCCGAGTATCGGTGGGGTCCGTCTATCTGTCATGTAATTCTCTAGATCTCCAATGGCGGGATGATTTTGCAGGATTTCCGCACAGACCCCCTGCGGCATTTCCACCCGATCGTCATAGGGTTTGATATCAACGGAAGGGCCCTCTCAACGGCCGTCCCATGATAATGGGCTTTCCCTTCGAAACCACCAAAAGAGAGATATCCCCCAGCCATCATGAGCCCATGTCCTTCTTTTACCCATTCGGCAAGGACGTCCAATCTATTGGCGACACAACGACCGTCATAGAACACTGATGCGGGAAGCAAAAGTGAGTTGGCTCCAATGTCTGAAAGAATCACGACATCATATTCATTGAGCTCGTCTCTGGACCACGGAAAGCGTTCCGGAACATCATGTGCAAGCAGATGTGTCACATGGTGCCCCATATCGGTAAGGGACTCAAGGAACTTCTCACATCCGATCTCAAGCTTTGTATTTGAGAAGGAATCGAAACCCTTATACTCCACGGTCGTGGAAATCCACGACTCGCCAGCCAATAATACGTTAGCCATATATAACTCCTTTGTTTGGCAGTGGCATCTTCGGTACAACCACTGACTACACAATAACACTTTTACAATTGTTGCGCAAATTTTTGCGTTGTATAAATAATGTAACTCTTTACCAATAATGCCATGTTAACGTCAAGTAACACATTTTTTTTTGCGCAAAAGAATATACTTGTCGAGACTTGTCGCAAAATGGATGAGCCAATAACATAGACCAGCGCAGCATAGGAGTACTAGGTGTCCATCACCCAGATAGCCAAGGAAGCCGGAGTGTCCGTTTCTACTGTTTCCCGTTATTTACGCGGAACGCTAAACGTGACTCCGGCCGTCGCGGAGAAAATCAACATGCCGCTTCGAAAAGTGACTACTCCACCAGAAGCAATACATCGCGGCAGGACGATGCCGTCGCATTGATTATCCCTTCCCTGCAAAACCCGTTTTACAGCGAGCTTGCGCAGAGCATCAGTCAGACAGGCATCTCCGCTGGATACCAAGTCGATATTAAAGTTTCGCAAGGGAACCCCAAGATAGAAGAGGGTCTAGTACGCCACATCACTGAAAGCCAGTATTACGGTAACCTGCTCTATGCGGGGCTGAATAGCACTAATCCAGCTCTTTCGCAGTCCCAAGCGTCTGGAATCCATATTGTTCTTTTGGATGAGCACCTTAATGGTTCCTCCTTGGATATGACGGACAGCATCACTGTAGATAATTATTCGGGTGCTTATCAGGCGGTGCACTACTTGCTAATGCTCGGCCATCGACACATCGCTTATCTATCGGGCCCGCAATCACTAAGTACGTCAAAGGAACGCCTTCGAGGCTATAGCGCGGCTTTAGCAGCAATGGACATTCCAACTAATGAGAATATTGTATTTTCGGGTCCGTATAGCGAGGAATTTGGCAGCAGTATATTCCCCTACCTCATAGAAAGCAAACCGCGTCCATCGGCGATATTTTGCGGATCAGATATTGCTGCAGCTGGTCTGATGGCTGCGGCAGAACAATATTCTCATTAGTTGGAATGTCCATTGCTGCTAAAGCCGCGCTATAGCCTCGAAGGCGTTCCTTTGACGTACTTAGTGATTGCGGGCCGATAGATAAGCGATGTGTCGATGGCCGAGCATTAGCAAGTAGTGCACCGCCTGATAAGCACCCGAATAATTATCTACAGTGATGCTGTCCGTCATATCCAAGGAGGAACCATTAAGGTGCTC
>ENA-OQAL01000211-OQAL01000211.1-human-gut-metagenome-genome-assembly--contig:-NODE-211-length-15546-cov-3.316622_pt1 | contig 15546 bp, 13 predicted proteins | sample MGYA00242491_ERZ504519 | MGnify/ENA primary metagenome ERZ504519 (study PRJEB26092, sample SAMD00036260) | human gut metagenome | host: Homo sapiens | study: EMG produced TPA metagenomics assembly of... | reverse complement strand
CAAACAAAAAAATCCAATCATGAAACAATATCTCGATTTGTTGCACCGCATCCGTACGGAAGGAGTACGAAAAGAAGACCGTACCGGAACGGGCACCATCAGCGTGTTCGGACATCAGATGCGCTTCAACCTGGAAGAGGGCTTCCCGCTTGTCACGACCAAGAAACTTCACTTGAAATCCATCATCCATGAACTGCTCTGGTTCTTACAAGGAGATACCAACGTGAAATACCTGCAAGAAAACGGGGTCAGAATCTGGAACGAATGGGCAGACGAAAACGGTGATTTAGGACACATCTACGGTTACCAGTGGCGTTCATGGCCAGGTTATGACGGCAAGTTCATCGACCAGATTTCGGAAGCGGTGGAAACCATCAAGCATAATCCCGACTCACGACGCATCATTGTCAGTGCATGGAACGTGGGCGACCTGAACAACATGAATCTTCCGCCGTGTCATGCATTCTTTCAGTTTTATGTAGCCAACGGCGCCTCAGCCTGCAAATGTACCAGCGCAGTGCCGATACCTTCTTAGGGGTACCTTTTAATATTGCATCGTATGCCCTGCTGCTGCAGATGATGGCACAGGTACCGGCTTGAAAGCGGGTGATTTTATTCATACCCTCGGTGATGCCCATATTTACCTGAATCACCTAGAACAGGTAGACCTGCAGCTCACCCGTACCCCGCGCCCCCTGCCTACCATGAAAATCAATCCGGACGTGAAAGATATTTTCAGCTTCCACTATGAAGATTTTCAGTTAGAGAATTATGACCCCTGGCCTCACATTGCCGGAAAAGTATCTGTATAAACATTAAAACCCTCAGACATGACACTATCCATCATTGCAGCCATCAACCAGAAAAGAGGAATAGGCTATCAGAACAAGTTGCTCTACTGGCTGCCAAACGACTTAAAACGCTTCAAGGCACTGACCACCGGACATACTATCATTATGGGACGCCACACGTTTGAATCTCTTCCGAAAGGCGCTCTCCCCAACCGAAGAAACGTGGTACTCAGCCGCCAGGAACTGCACTTTGAAGGTGCGGAATGTTTTCACACACTGGCCGATGCCCTGCATACCTGCAAGGAAGACGAGGAGGTATTTATCATCGGGGGAGCCACTCTCTACACGGAAGCACTCCCATTGGCCGACCGCCTGTATCTTACGGAAGTAGACGATAAGCAGGCACCCGCCGATGCTTTCTTCCCGGAAGTAAGTCCAGAGCTATGGAAAGAAAAAAGTAGAGAATGCCATCCGACAGACGAAAAGCATCTCTACTCCTATAGTTTCGTGGATTACGAACGTACGCAAAAATAAGCGTCGCGATTTTAATCTTCATCATTCGCCAGATCCATTATCGGCATCTGCGCTTGATAGCTTCACGGAAAGAAATAATTGTTTCCGAGCGCGACAAGCCCAACGGTTGAAGTTTATCGTGGATAATTTCCAGCAAGTGATGATTGTTCTTTGCATAAATCTTGATGAACATGTCATACTGCCCTGTCGTAAAATGACATTCCACTACCTCCGGAATAAACTTCAAAGCTTCCGTTACAGTGTCAAACTGTTCCGGATCCTTCAAATACAAACCGATGTAAGCACAGGTTTCATAACCTATCTTTTCCGGATCAATGATAAATTCTGAACCCTTCAGAATTCCCAGGTTCGTCAACTTCTGAATTCGCTGATGAATAGCGGCTCCCGATACATTACAAGCACGTGCTACTTCCAAAAAAGGAATACGTGCATTGCCTGCGATCATACGCAGAATTTGTTCGTCTAAACTGTCTAATTGATGATGTCCCATCTTCTATGTTTTTGTATTCGTGCAAAGATAATACTTTTTCTTCATATAATTTCAATATTTATTACTTTTACACGCCTTTAATCATGAACTTTACAGAATATCCGACATTTTTTCATCAAATATTTACATTATCGGCCGCTTATTTCTAATTTTTGCAAATTCCAAATAGCAAAGAAGATTCAACCTCTAGCTTATTCTTCTTTGACTTCAGAATCGGCATTTGCTTCTTTTTCCTTTTCTCCTCTTCCTCCTTTCTGATAGACGGAAGGAGTCACACCAAACTGAAGTTTAAAGCACTTACTAAAATAAAACGGATCATTAATACCTACCTGATACGAAACCTCAGCCACCGTCAGATTTTCTGGAGAAGAAAGCAGTTCTGCCGCTTTTTTTCATTCGCATAATACGTATGTATTCATTTGGAGAATAGCCTGTTACACCTCGCACCTTACGATAAAAGATAGAACGTCCTACCCCCATCATGGAAGCAAACTCGTCTACGGTAAACTGAGGATTTCCCAGTTGCGTTTCCATAATGCGCCCCATCTTCTCTACAAAGAATTTATCCTTATCAGAGGAACAAAGAGCCGGACGCACCTGATTGGGATCATGTGAGAATTTCTCTTTTAGTTTTTCACGCTGCTCTATCAACTTAAACGCCCGTGTCAACAACAGTTTCGGACTAAACGGTTTCGTGATGTAAGCATCAGCTCCACACTCCACTCCTTCACATGATTATCTACCGAGGTCATGGCCGTCAGCAGAATCACCGGAATATGACTGGTATTAAAATCAGTCTTCAATTTCCGTGTCAGTTCAAAACCTGAACATCCCGGCATAACCACGTCACTGATAATCAAATCCGCATCATAATTACGCGCACGCTCCAATCCTGCATCTCCATCAGCTTCTGCTACAACCTCAAAATATACTCCCAGCTCCTCTTTCAGAAATTCACGCACATCATTATCATCCTCTACAATCAAGACCTTGTATTTATTCAGCGGATTTACTGGAAGAACTTCATCCAGCCCTTCTTCATCCTTCAATACCACATCCGCCAAATGCTTTTCAGCCATTTCCTCCTCACGCAGCAGCACATTGTTCGGCACAAGAAAATCTTTTTCTTCATATACGGACTTGTCCGTCGGCAAAGTCACAATAAAGATAGAGCCTCCTCCCGGATTCTCCTCATAAGTAATTGTTCCTTTATGCACGTTGACCAGTTCATGCGTCAGATGCAGCCCCACGCCTACACTGTCACCAGAGAAATTACTTTGCATAAACCGCTTGAACAATTCGCCACGTTTTTCCTTGGGAATACCCACACCCGTATCAGATACACTCATTTTCAGTCTTCCAGCCGATTCGTCTACATTCACCACAAACTCAATCTTTCCTTTTGACGGAGTGTATTTAAAGGCATTAGACAAAATATTATACACTACTTTATCCACGTTTCCCTTATCAATGAACATCCGGTACGACTGACAAGAAGGAATAAAACGGAATTCCATGTTCTTTGATTCTGCCGCATCCTTGAAGCTCAAATAAATTTCATACAGGAAAGCTATCACATCTGTTTCTTCCAATGACAATGCCAGCTTATTATTCTGCATTTTACGGAATTCAAGCAATTGATTAATCAGACGCAGCATACGTTCCGTACTCTTGTCCATAATCTTAAGAGAGTAAGCCATTTCTTTCGGCACTTTCAAGCGGTGAATCTTCTCCAACGCACCTTGTATCAACGTCAACGGAGTACGGAACTCATGTGAAATATTAGTAAAGAATACCAGTTTATACTCGGTAAGCTGCTCCTCTACCTTAATCTTGTTACGTAAAGTATTCATATTACGTATAATACGGAATACAATGTACAACAGTACAGCTATCACTATCACATACAAGATATAAGCCCATGGCGTTTTCCAGAAAGGAGGATTCACCACAATCTTCAATACAGACTCCTCCGCTCCCCATAATCCGGAAGCATCAGAAGCTTTTACATGAAGATAATAGGTTCCTGGAGAAAGATTTTTTATAAGCCGCAAAATTCAAGGACGAAGGAACACTCCATCCCTTATCATAGTTTTCAAGCTTATAACTGAACTTAGAACCTCCTGCTCCCGAGTAGTCGAAAGTAGAAAATTCTACCACAAAAGAACTTTGATAATACTGTAAATTCACCTCTGAAGCATAGGCTAAAGACATATCCAAAGGAGAATCCGGTTCATCTGGACTAACCGAAATGCCATTCAACCGCAAATCTGTAAACGTAACTTTCGTTTTACTTTCCGGATGTTTTACCCTACGCGGTTCAATCACCGTCAATCCATAATTTGTACCAAAAGCAATACGGCCGTCATCCAAACTTAGTCCACAATTCTCGGCATACACATTGCCCAGCATATTTGTAGAAAAGAAATAGTTTTCGAATGTTTTACGGGCCGCATCAAAGCAAGAAACACCGAATTCTGTGGTAATCCAGATTTTACCATTCATATCTGGAATGAAAGTTTGTACCATTCCGTTAACCAATCCATCCTCTAATCCAAAATGTTCAAACTTCAGCTGAGCATAATTTCCATTTTCAGGAAGAGAGCACACCGAAAATCCGGCTCCCGACTCTGCTATCAGGATGTGCCCTTTCCCATCAGAAGCGATGCTACGAATCTCATTACTTCTCAACATTCCGTTATCGAAGGTATAACTATAATATGCAGACGGATCTTTCAACAGTTTATCAGGCTGAAACACATAAACGCCTTCACTGGTTCCAACCCAAACCCAATGATTGTCATCTTCAAAATAACCCGCACCTGACGCTGTCCATAAGTGGAAGTCAAGAAATGACGGAAAGTATAGCCATTCTTACCTGGAACGGCCAAATCAAGTCCTCCTTCAAAAGTTCCAACCCATATACGGTTTTTACTATCCTTCAACAGACAAAATACTTGATTCGATCCCAATGAAGATGAATCGGAAGGATTATGTGTATATACACGGTTACCCACAATCAGTCCCTTGGTACGCGAAGCATACCACTGAACTCCATCTGCATCCTCTACAACCGCATAAATATTACTTCCATAAGTTGTTTCTTCCTTTTTATTATTCAACTGTGAATCGTATTCATACATTCTTCCATCACGGGTTCCAAGAATGATATTTCCTGAAGAACAACGGTGCAGGGTACGTACCGTATTCGAACGATTAAACTTCCCTTCACCTGCCGGGAAAATACGAAGTGTACCTTCATTCAGGACTTCCAAACGGGACACTCCCGTATATTCCGAACTTACCCATATATTTCCAGAATAGTCTTCTATGACACATTGCAAAAAATCTGAACCAATCTGACTTTGCGCATTGTCTGAGTCGGCTACGATATGTTTCATTTGTCCGTTTGCCACATCATATACAAAAAGACCGTTACCATAAGTACCAATCCAAATAATTCCACGTGAATCATGTACCACATAATAGCGTTCCCGGTCCACATAATTACGCTTCTCTTCCGGCATCAATAAAAAGGAGTCACTTTCCCGATTGGGAATCAATCCAAGTTAATACTCCACTGTTTCCATAAACCCACGATTCTCCCTTGTTATCTTTAATAACCTTCGCTCTTTTTATTTGCAGTGCTTCTTCAGCTAAAGTCAGTACATGCGTTTCAAAGTCAAAGCTCCAGGTATTGGTACCACTAAAAATAACCCACTTCTTACCTAATATCAAATTATCATAGTAAGTAAAATCTCCTTCAATAGAAACTTCCTTCTTTAAAGCCCCATTCAGGAAAGTATACACAGCCCCTTTATTCGTCAGGAAATAGGTCTTCTTCCCATGAACAGCTATTCTCATAAAATCCATACGCTCATCCACTGCATGAAGTTTCTTTCCATCCCAATAATAAAGTCCTTTTCCTGTAGCAATCCAGGCCCAACCTTCTGCACCTACCTTCAAATCACGGATAAGGTTGGACGCAAGCCCACTACGAACATCGAAGGCAATTGAAGTAAAAGTACGGTCTTTCCGGTAGCGTATCAACCGGCATCCTTCTCTTTCTCCTGTTACCCAAGCTTCATTTTTATTGACAAAATAGACATTCGAATAATGGCGTAAATATTCACCACTACCTGTAAAATCTACAAAGCAGTCCTTCTTCAAGTCGTAACACCCGACTGACTCTCCTGTTGTTTTTATCCATAAAAACAATTCTGGTCCTCTATAATTTCCTGTATACGATGATCTGGCAATGAAGGTTTATTTCCTTTTCGAGGACGGAATGTAATAAAAGAAGTTCCATCAAAAACGACTAAGCCCGTTAAGAGTTCCCATCCAAATGAATCCCTTACTGTCTTGATACATATATCTGACCGAATTATTGCCTAACCCGGATGTGGTTGTAAAGCGAGTGGAACGCACATCCACTGCAGCCATCAACTCCTTCTACCAACAATACAATAAAAAGAATATGAAGAAGAATAGCCTGTTCATTCTGCTTTGTTTTTATATACTATTTGCAAAATATAAAAAAGTGCATCACTAAAAAAGCCATGCACTTTTTTCAATCTTGTACAGAATTGCCTGTTTAATCCATGTGGAAAACTTCCGGCAAAGGAATAGTAACCGGAGAATTGTCAGGATTCACCTCCATAATGTCAGCCATATAATCCCACCATTTCTGTACAATCGGGTTATTTCCCATATCCTGAGAAGATTCTTCACCTTTTCGTTTTCTGACAGGCAAACAAGATATTAGTATCTTTATCCCAATAGATAGAATAATCATACACGCCATTTTCTGACAACATCTGTTTCAGTTCCGGCCAAATAGCAGCATGGCGTTTTTCATACTCTTTTCAAATCCTGGTTTCAGGAACATTTTAAAAGCTTCACGTTTCATAGTACCTCCAATTATTTTAAATAGTTTTTCAATGTACAATCTGTTTCTTTCAAACCGTCTGCAATGCTTTGTGCATTCAAGTGCGCTCCTTTCAATGATGTATGTGTATGATCCTTACAGAAATAAGGAGCTACGTATTTCAGACCTTGCTCATAACCAATCTGTTGCAATTTATCTGCTGACAACTTATTCAAGTCAATAAAATACGCACCTGTTGCTTCAGCAGCTTCCCGTGTCCATTTACCAAAAGATGTGGTATTACGTTGTATCTCATTATTATCCCACATATTACGTGGCGTATGACTCAACACAATAGGGATAGCCCCTTTTTCCTGAGCATCGCGGATAAATTTACGCAAATACCAGCCAAATGTATACACCACATCATAAGTTTTAGTGGCTTCCATTAAAAAGACTTTACTTTCTTCTCCAGCCCCTGGAAGTTCAGCACGCGCCTTTCCTGTATTAATAGCTCCAGCGTCGTTATGCCCAAATTGAATCAATACAAAATCACCAGGTTGCAAGGCATCATAGACCTTATCCCAGCGGCCTTCCTCCAAATAAGTACGGGCACTACGGCCTGCTTTAGCACAATTCTCTACAGAAATTCTATTTAAGTCAAACAGTTCGGCAATCACACTTCCCCATCCCCACTGACCATTCTCGTCTTTATCCTGATTACGCACCGTACTGTCACCTATGGTAAATAACACCGGACAGCCTTTCTTTCTGGTTGAACCAGTGACCGTATCTTGTTCGACAGGCTTCAAATAACGGGCAAGTTCCAGTTTTTTATATTCACGAATACCTTCGGCGGCAGATTCAGCATTTACCCGTGCTCCAAACACACTGGTATGGATACGATCCAAATAGAACATATATTTTACCTTTTCCTTGCCAAAAGTCTCAAATTTACGAGCCGTTATCTCATTAAGGTCAATAAAAGGTACATGTTCTTTTTTAGCCACTTGCTTGGCCCACAAACCAAAAGTCTTATTTACACGAGTTATTATGGTACTGTCCTTATCCTCCCAAGCATTGCGCGGAGTAAGAGAAAAAAGAATTGGATGAGCTCCTTTGGCCTTGACTTCACGAATATAACGACGCATATATTCGCCATAAGTATACACTGTTTCCTTAACTCCTGTCTCCTTAATTGTTACTTCGAGACTGTCTTTACCAATGCCAGGAATAGACGCACGTGCCCGGCCGCTATCATACGGTCCGTTATCGTTATGTCCCAATTCGATAATAACCCAGTCACCTTTCTTTACTCCTTTCAGGACATCTTTCCACAAATGAGTATAAAATGTACGGCTACTGGTTCCACCCAACGCATGGTTTTCAACTGTAATCTTATTTTCATCAAAATATTCATGGAAGAAATATCCCCATCCCCACTGTCCGTTATTTCCATTGCCTAACGTTCCGGTGCGCATCGTTGAATTTCCTACCAAGAAAAGTACAGGATTATTCCCCTTACGGGTAGACCCCGCAACCGGTCTGGCTGTTTTTGCTTTATTCAAGCTATCCAGTGTCAAATCGACTACCTGGTTAACATCTTCCATTGGCGCTTTCACCTTGTTTTGCGCATAAGCAGAAAAAGAAAAGCAGGTGCCCCTAGCAACCAGACTCCCCACATTATGTGTTTTTTCATATACATATTTACTTATTTTCAAATTCCAAAGATAGCAGAAAGAGATTACTCTCGCATGGAATATTGTACACAATCATGTGCTTTTGTACATAAATCTATTGACAAATAAAAAAAGAACGAACTATTGATCATTTAGTCCGCTCTTTCTCCCTTTTACCTCAAATAGCTTATCCTACCTATTAAAACTTATAAGACTCTATAACTTACAAAAATCAATTTCCATCAGGTTTCTCAATCTCCGTGAAAGGACTTTCATTCCACTTGAATGTATCTACTTTATCTGGACTCGCAGGATTAAAAGGATGATAATCATCTCTCAAATATTTAACCCAGGGAAGATTCAACTGCTTAATACCTTCAATCACACATTTAGCAATTTCATACGCTCCGTATGGATTGAAATGGGTATTATCAGCCAAAGCCTTCGTCTGATTGGGATAAGTTCCTGCCGGATAATGCACAAAAGCTTTTTTAGAAGGTTCTACTCCCATAGCTTCATAAAACACACGGGTCATGTCATGCAATTCTATCACCTGCACTCCCTCACGCTGGGCAACCCAACGCATCGCATCAGGATAGTCTTCGTGTGTTTCCTGTATTTTACCAGAATTGTCAAATGAACGACGTTGGGTAGGAGTCACAAAAACCGGAATCCCCCCCTTTTTGCACGTACTACATCTACAAAATATTTCAAATTGCTGGCAAATGAATAATAGGCTCCCTTGCCCGGTCCTTTTAATTTCTGGTCATTATGCCCAAACTCGATAAACATATAATCCCCTTCTTTCATCTGAGTTAAAGCCTTCTTCAGGCGACCAGCCTTAATAAAGGTATCGGCACGTTCACCACTTTCTGCATAGTTTGCAAAACATACATGTTCATCAAAAAAGCGCGGAATCATCTGTCCCCAGCTAGCCCATGGCTCATTATCCTGGTCTACTACAGTAGAGTTACCTGCTAAAAAACGGTCACCACATCATTTACCGGTTCAATTTTCAGACTAGCCAGACAAGGAGCATCTCCATTAAACTCAAATGTCAACTTATCATCCCAGTTCAATTTATTCTTTTCCCGCTCCTTAATCTGTACTTTTTCCCCATCACTTATTATCGTATTACGCTTATTCACCGTAAAACGATAAGTTAGAAACTCTCCTTTCCGAGTAGATATATTTTCAAGGAACAAACGTCTGGATTCTGCACGCACTGTAGTAGAACCAGCTTTCCGGGCATTACCTAAAGTAACTGTCACCAGATAATTTCCATCAGGAACATCTACCGAAAAGAAAAAAGGTTCGTTACTTTTCTTCACCGGTGCAGGCAGGAAATCATATCCATACCCACCTTTACAAGGATATATTGAATCTGAAGAGATTTGAATCACTCCTTTCTCGACTTTTTTTTTCTTCTCACTAAAATCAAACTGATAACTTTGTGCATAAGCCACATTTGCCAAAAACAGACCGGCAAGACCAATATTCAGAAATCGCTTTATTTTCATACATTTTCATCTTAGGTTATTGTAAAGGCAAAATTAAACGCTTATGGCCAAAAAGGATGCAGACAAACGTACGGAATCATAGAATATCGTACAAAAATACATTTATAAGGACATTCACACCTGATTTATTTCCAAAAGAATGCTTTCCTTTGCCACAAAAGGCATACTAACTAATACATTACCATGAGAAAGCAAAAACATTTATTTTCTATTTTTGTTGCCAGCCTGATGGCGTATACAACTTCAGCACAAAAAGTGAACGTACAACCTGTACATGTGGAAGCTCCTTTCCCTATGGATTCCGTACACTTGTGCACATTCCCCAATAAAGAATTCTCCATCACAAAATATGGAGCCCAAAAGGGAAGCAATCATCTAAACACCCAGCATTTGCCAAAGCCATTGAAGCATGCCACCGTGCGGGAGGCGGACGAGTGGTAGTCCCAGCCGGTGAGTGGTTTACCGGACCTATTCACCTCAAAAGCCATGTCAACCTTTTTTTGGAAGAAGGAGCTGTAGTCAGATTCTCTGACAATCCCAATGATTACCTTCCAGCTGTAATGACCTCCTGGGAGGGGCTGGAATGCTATAATTACTCGCCACTTATCTATGCATTTGAATGTGAGAATGTAGGTATCTCCGGAAAAGGAACACTGGCTCCAGTCATGGGCACCTGGCGTACGTGGTTTAAACGTCCGGAGCTCACTTAAACGCATTAAGACAATTGTATTCCATGGGGTCAACAGATGTTCCTGTAGAACAACGCCAAATGGCAAGAGGAGAAAATCATCTTCGTCCACACCTCATTCATTTTAACCGCTGCAAAAATATATTATTAGAAAATTTCCATATCCGCCAAAGTCCTTTTTGGACCATCCATCTCTATTTGTGTAACAGTGGCGTAGTACGCCACCTCGATGTGCAGGCTCATGGGCACAACAATGACGGAATCGATTTGGAAATGAGCCGGAACTTTCTGATTGAGAACTGTAAGTTCGACCAGGGAGACGATGCGGTGGTCATCAAATCCGGACGTAACCAAGATGCATGGCGCCTCAACACACCCAGTGAAAATATCGTCGTCCGGGATTGTGATATTCTCAATGGACATACCCTGCTCGGAATCGGAAGTGAAATCTCCGGAGGAGTACGCAATATCTACATGATCCGCTGTAAAGCTCCACAAAATGTACACCGCCTGTTTTTCTTAAAAACAAACCATCGTCGTGGAGGGTTTATCGAAAACATTTACCTGGAAGACATCGAAGCTGGAGACATGCTTCGTACCTTTGAAGTAGACACTGAAGTATTATACCAATGGAAAGATTTAGTTCCAACTTATGAAACACGTATCACCCGTATAGATGGAATACATGTAAAGAACATTCATTGCCAGTCGGCTGATGCCATTTACGAGCTAAAAGGAGATGCCCGATTACCAATCCGTAATGTATTTGTTGAAAATGTAAAAGTAGATACAGTACGTCAGTTTATCAATCGGTTATCAAAATGTGGAAAAATTTTCAGGCTAACGAGGTATCCGCTACTATCTTACTTCACAAAGAAGCACCCAGTATAGATTTAGATAAACTATATAAACAGAAAGCAGAATAATAAAAATAGCGAGAAGCGGCATCCCTCACCGATGCATCTTCTCGCTATTTCATTATAATTGATACAAATTAAAACTGGAACAAAGCAGTCAGTACGATGCGGTTATTTTTCACCAGATGGGTGTTGGTCACCCGTGCCTTGTCGGTATAATCGCCATACCACGCGCCGGTCCAAGTATATTCTGCTCCGAACTTCCAGTTCGGGCGATTGTAAGTCAGTTCGGCTCCCAGTGTATTCAACTGGTCGATATTTGTTCCTGTACCCAATACTCCAGTCACACTTTTCGATGCTCCCAAGTTTTTGAGATACCCGGCAAACACTCCGCCACGGAACTTGCTTCCATACATCATATTTACCCAAGTATGCGATACACGCAAAGGAGTGTACTCCTGTTCACCCGTGCGAGAGTCGGTACACGTAATGCCATACCCGCCAATTGTACTGGTTTGCGTCAGGTTTGACCCTAACACGCTCTTGGCTGCCAGCAAGAAACGGCGGTGCACATATTTCACATGCGCCTCAGCTGAAACTCCTGTCACGCGTTCGCTTACCTTGTATATATTGTCATTGTATTTCGATTCTGTACGAGGAGACATGGAAGACACATGCACACCAGCCCCAGCAAGCAATCCGGGACGATTGTAATCCATGCCTAAATAAAACTCAGGCAAGCAACCATTCTTCATAAAGCTCTGACTTTTAACCGTAGCAACCTCTCCTGCTTTATTGGAAGAAGGCCCTACTGACAAATATTGTGACTGCCATATGGCAGCAGCAGTCAACTTGAATTTTTGTTTGTAAACCGATAGCGAACCTGCGGTGCACGGCTGAACGGCTGATAAGGTGCTCCCATGTTCAAGTTCAGAATTTCAGGAGCTACATCTCCATACAGAGGATGCCATGTTTGTCCAACCAGCAGGGCTGATTTTCCCCAATCAAGGTTGAAATACACGTGACGAATACGGAACAAAGAATAAGTGGTACCCGAACCACGGAAATCGACTTCCACCTTTGCCGAAGTCTTTGCCTTTCCCAAGGTAGGTCCGGTCACATTCACTCCCAATCTGGTGTACAAAGTATAGAAGTTACCATCCGGTTTGGCATTCAAATCCTTTCCGTCCGCATCAGGAGCTACATCCTTAGGATACATGTAAAAAAGTCCGTCGACAGTTTCTGAGTTAGAACGGCTGTTATAGAATAAGTCGGTCCGCACCTGTCCATAAAAATTTTATAACCAAAAACCTTCTTTCTGAGCCATTACCCCTGCCGAAGCGGCCATCATGACCCACATTAAAAAAGCATCTTTTTTCATTTGAAATTACTTTTACCTTTACAGCCCGCAAAATTATACATAATCTATAGAACAGCCAAACAATTCTTTATAAGGAACGTATCCGGCGGAACCAGCATACAAACCAGACCGCAGCCACCAGTGCACAACACAATCCGGCAGGATAAGCCACTTCGGCCGACAAGGCCAGCCCTTCGGGAGCAATGAGAATATAGGTGGCACAAACACAAGTCATAAACAGAGCCGGAATCAAGGTTACCCAATAGTTTTTCCCGTGCACAAACCAGCCAGACCGTAATGGCCCACAAAGTAAAGACAGACAAGGTCTGATTACACCAGGCAAAATATCGCCAGATAATCTTGAATCCTTCCGCATCTCCAAAGCTGTACACCAACAACAAGATGGTAACCAAGAATATGGGGATACAAATGAAGAGACGTTTAGCGATAGAGCGCTGATCTACATGAAAAAAGTCTGCCACAATCAGACGTGCCGAACGCAAGGCGGTATCACCACTCGTAATAGGAGCTGCCACAATTCCCAATATGGCCAAAATGCCACCGAATGCCCCCAACCAGTCTTTTGAGATATCTGTAGCGACCTTGGCTCCGGAATAAGCCACTCCGGTCACTTTATCCACAATACCGTTCTCCTGAAAGAAATAAGTCGCCGCAGCAGCCCAGATAAGTGCCACAATTCCTTCTGTTACCATCGCTCCATAGAAAATCGGACGGCAGTGCTTTTCATTTGTAATGCAACGCGCCATCAAAGGCGACTGGGTAGCATGAAAACCGCTGATGGCTCCACATGCAATAGAGATAAACATCATTGGGAAAATCGGGTTCTTCTCGTACTTCCTACCAAATCCCTCCCACATTTCAGACAAGGCCGGACTTTTGACATACAGCATAACAAGAATGCCTACAGCCATAAACAACAAGGCAAAGGCAAATAAAGGATAAATGCGTCCGATGATTTTATCAATAGGAAGCATGGTCGCCAAAATGTAATACAAAAAAATCACGACCATCCAGAAATACACATCCAGCGCAGAAGGAGTCATACCAGCCAGCAGCTCTGCAGGTCCTGAAACAAATACCGCACCGACCAGAATCATCAGCAAGACAGTAAACACGCAGGCCACCTTTTTAGTCCGGCTTCCTAAATAACGACCGATAATTTCCGGAAGACTTTCTCCATTGTTACGCAACGATAAGGTACCGGACAAAAATCGTGTACGGCTCCGGCGAAAATCGTACCGAACACAATCCACAAATAAGAAGCCGTACCAAACTGCGCCCCCATTATCGCTCCGAAAATAGGTCCGAGTCCGGCTATGTTCAAAAACTGAATCATAAAAATTTTTCCATGTGGGAAGGGGAATAAAATCCACCCCGTCGGCCATTGTCAAAGCCGGCGTTTTACGTGTAGAATCAGGAGCAAACAAGGAATTGACGTACTTTCCATAAACCCAATATCCCACCACCAATAATACCAATGCGAGAGTAAACGTTATCATATCTATCAATTTATCTTTTTATTATCGCGCAAAAGTAATAAAAAGAAACAAACCGTTACTGTTTTCAAGAAAAATTTACTCCGCAAGCCCTCATTCTTTCTCCTCTTCTTCCGGCTTATTATCTTATTTCTCTACATATCCGCAATTTATATGTATATTTGCACAAACATTTAAAAGATATGCGCATACTATTAATCGGTCTTCTATTTATAAGCAGCTTGCTTTCCTTACAAGCTCAGCCTAAAGAGGAAATACGCGCCACCTGGCTGACCACTCTTGGAGGAATGGACTGGCCCACACGGAAGGCGAATTCGGCCAAGGGAATTGAAGCACAGAAAAATGAGCTGATCCGGCAACTTGATGCCTTAAAGGCAGCCAATTTCAATACCGTACTTTTTCAAACCCGTCTTCGGGGAGACGTTATCTACCCTTCTGCAATTGAGACCTTTGCAGAAAGTCTTACAGGACATACCGGCAAGAACCCCGGATATGACCCACTGCAATTTGCGATAGAAGAATGCCACAAACGAGGACTGGAACTTCATGCATGGCTGGTGTGTATTCCTATCGGAAACAAGCGCCAAGTAACGCTGTTGGGAAAGAACTGTGTAGTAAAAAAACAACCGGCACTATGCAAGCAGTTCAACGGGAGCTGGTACCTTGACCCTGGAAATCCAGGAACAGCCGATTACCTGAGCCGGATAGCCAAGGAAATTACAAGTCGCTATGACATTGACGGCATCCACTTGGATTATATCCGCTATCCGGAGCAGGGCGAAAAGTTCCCGGACAAAGATACCTATCGGAAATATGGGAAAAAGCAGGAGCTCAAGCAATGGAGACGGGATAACATTACCCGCATTGTCGCACGAATTTACGCGGAGGTAAAGCAACTGAAGCCGTGGGTGAAAGTCAGCAGTTCCCCCATCGGGAAGTTCAACGACACACGGCGTTATTCATCCTTTGGCTGGAACGCATACAGCACAGTATATCAGGATGCACAAAAATGGCTGAATGATGGTATTCAGGATGCGCTTTTCCCCATGATGTATTTCCAGGGAAATCACTTCTACCCTTTTGCACTCGACTGGAAAGAAAACAAGAATGAACGTTGGATAGTACCCGGACTGGGAATCTATTTTCTTCACCCTAAAGAGCAGAACTGGAAAGTAGATGAAATCATACGCCAGATTTATTTCTCCCGAAGAATTGGATTGGATGGACAGGCTTATTTCCGTAA
>ENA-OQAL01000210-OQAL01000210.1-human-gut-metagenome-genome-assembly--contig:-NODE-210-length-15546-cov-5.558661_pt1 | contig 15546 bp, 15 predicted proteins | sample MGYA00242491_ERZ504519 | MGnify/ENA primary metagenome ERZ504519 (study PRJEB26092, sample SAMD00036260) | human gut metagenome | host: Homo sapiens | study: EMG produced TPA metagenomics assembly of... | reverse complement strand
CGGTGTCGAGGATCTTCTGCTTGCCGGTGTAGAACGGGTGGCAGTTGGAGCACACGTCGACGGTCATGTGATCGCCGTTGTAGGTGGAACGGGTGACGAAGGTGTTGCCGCAAGAGCAGGTGACCTGCACTGCGTGGTAATCAGGATGGATACCCTGCTTCATAGTTTGTCTCCTAGAGATTCGGGGGACCCGGGTCGCATTGCCCCGATGGCAAGGCGTGAACCGGATAACCTTATGGAGTGTAGGCGATGGCCGGGACACGGTATGCGCCGTCACACGCAGGGCGTACGGACTGCAATCCGCGGATATGCAAAGGACCCGCCGCTTCCGGCAGGTCCGCATGTGCCCTCGCTGGGACTTGAACCCAGGACAAACACCTTATAAGGTGCTGCTCTAACCAACTGAGCTACGAGGGCAACGGGAGGAAGTATACCCCGACCTCTGCCCGATTGCGGCAGCGTCGACAGATGACCATTGGAAGACCGACGGCAACACGCCAGCAAATCGTTATTTATAAGTTTATAAATAACGTACTAACCTATTAATTAAATCAATGGACGATATACCCATACAGTACACCTCGTCACAGCCATTTCACCGACGAAAGGACACCCATGCGCTACGGTCATTTCGATGATGCCGCAAAGGAATACGTGATTGAAACCCCGGCGACCCCCCTGCCGTGGATCAACTACCTTGGCAACAAGGACTTCTTCTCGCTGATTTCCAACACCGGCGGCGGCTACAGCTTCTACAAGGACGCCAAACTACGCCGCGTCACCCGCTACCGGTATAACAACGTGCCGGCAGACAACGGCTCCCGCTGCTATTACCTGAGCCTGATGGACTCCGATTCCGCCGATGCCAAGCCGGTCGAAACCTGGTCGCCGACCTTCCTTCCGTGCAAGACCCCGCTTGATTCCTACAAGTGCCGTCAAGGCATCGGCTACACCGTGTTCGAAGCTTCCAAGCGAGGCATCGAATCCAAGCTCACCGCCTTCGTGCCGCTGCACACCAATGCGGAAATCAATCGGCTCGACGTGACGAACACCACCGACGAGCCGGCCGTCATCGACGTGACCGGCTCCGTGGAATGGTGCCTGTGGAATGCCGTGGACGACTCGTCCAACTTCCAGCGCAACCTGTCCACCGGCGAGGTGGAGATCGAACGCGAAACCGATGCCACGCTGCTGTACCACAAGACCGAATTCAAGGAGCGCCGCAACCATTACGCGTTCTACGGCGTCAACGCGCCCGTCGTCGGTTTCGACACCAGCCGCGACGAGTTCCTCGGCCAGTTCAACGGCTGGGACACCCCGCAGGTCATCGCCGAAGGCAAGGCTCACGATTCCGTGGCGCACGGCTGGTTCCCGATCGCCGCCAACCGCGTGCGTCTGGAACTCCAGCCGGGCGAAACCGCATCGCTCGTGTTCATGCTGGGCTATATCGAAGTGGCCAAGGACCAGAAATGGGAGGATCCGAACGATCCGGCCAAGGTCGGCATCATAAACAAGAAGCCGGCCCATGAGCTGTTCCGCCGTTTCGCCACCGTCGAACAGGTCGAAGCCGCCTTGAAGGAGCTCAACTCCTACTGGTCCGAACTGCTGACCACCTACAGCGTCGATTCCGGCGACGAAAAGCTCGACCGTATGGTCAACATCTGGCACCAGTACCAGTGCATGGTCACGTTCAATATGTCCCGTTCCGCCTCCTACTACGAGTCGGGCATGGGACGCGGCATGGGCTTCCGCGATTCCAACCAGGACCTGCTTGGCTTCGTGCATCTCATTCCGGAACGCGCACGCGAGCGCATCATCGACATCGCCTCCACCCAAATGGAGGACGGTTCCGCATGGCACCAGTACCAGCCGCTCACCAAGAAGGGCAATGCGGACATCGGTGGCGGCTTCAATGATGATCCGCTGTGGCTCGTGGCCGGCGTGTACGCGTATCTCGCCGAAACCGGCGACGTGAGCATTCTGACCGAACCGGTGCCGTTCAACAACGTCGAGGGCTCCGAACAGCCGCTACTTGAGCACTTGCGCCGTTCAGTGAACTTCACCATTACGCATAAGGGCCCCCATGGCATTCCGCTCATCGGCCGCGCCGACTGGAATGATTGTCTGAACCTCAACTGTTTCTCCGATACTCCGGGCGAAAGCTTCCAGACCGTGGAGAACAACGACACCGGCGTCGCCGAATCCGTGTTCATCGGCGGCATGTTCGTGCTGTACGGCAGCCAATATGCCGACATCCTCGAGCATTATGGACGTCTGGCCGGCATGTCCGACGCCGAAATCGCGTCCGAGGCGGCCAGCGTGCGCGCCGAAATCGGCCAGGTTTCCAAGGCCGTCAAAACCGCCGGCTGGGACGGCGAATGGTTCGTGCGCGCCTACGACGCCTACTCGCGCAAGGTCGGCACGCATGAGGACACCGAAGGCCAGATCTACATCGAACCGCAGGGCATGTGCGTGATGGCCGGCATCGGCCTCGATGACGGCAAGGCGCAGCAGGCGCTGAAGTCCGTCAAGGAACGCCTGACCTGCGATTGGGGCACCGCCATCCTCGCACCCGCCTACTCCACCTACCGCATCGAATTGGGCGAAATCTCCTCCTATCCGCGCGGATACAAGGAAAACGGCGGCATCTTCTGCCACAACAACCCGTGGATCTCCATCGCCAACGCCATCGCCGGCAATGACGACGAGGCATTCGCCGTCTACCAGCGCAACTGCCCGGCGTATGTCGAGGACAAGTCCGACGTGCGCAAGGTGGAACCGTACGTCTACTGCCAGATGGTGGCCGGTCCCGAGGCAGCGACCCCGGGCGAGGGCAAGAACTCCTGGCTGACCGGCACCGCCGCGTGGACGTTCGTGGACGTGTCGCAGTATCTGCTGGGCGTGCGACCGACGCTCGACGGCCTGGCCATCGAACCGCATCTGCCGGAACGGTTCGACCAGCTGACCGTGACGCGCGTGTTCCGCGGCGTGACCTACCGCATCGCCATGAAGCGCACCGGCGAGCGCACGGTGAGCGTCGATGGCAAGCTGTTGGACGGCGATATCGCGCCGGTTCCTTCCGACGGCGCGAAGCCGGTCGAGGTGGCTGTCACGTTCTGATAGCGCACATACCCATTGGACCCAGCGCGAATGGGGCGTACGGCGATATCCGGCGTCCCATTCGTCTTGTTTTAAGCCGTTTCGCCGCGCATCCGCGGAAGAAGGTTCCGCGATCGCCATATACCCGCCGTGCGATCGCGGAAAACCATACGGCGAGCCCAACCAGTACAGTTACAGCGGTAGGAAAAGAATGGGCCGTGCCACACGGCCATGACCACGGAGCCACAGGAGAGACGGCATGAGCGTTGCAGCATGGAATCGTTTTCTGCAGGAGCAGGACAATTGGCCCGCGGCGTCGCAGGTCAACGATTCAGCCTCCTATGGCACGCAGCGCGCAATGCGCTGGCCGGCAGGACCTTTGAGAAGAAGAAGCGCATGAGCCAGGAGGAACGGCATCTGCAGATTCTTCAGGCGGCGGTGAAAATCCTTGCCACCAAAGGCTTCTGGGGTATGAGCCTGCAGGACATAGCCGACGAGATCGGCATCACCGAGGCGGCGCTCTACCATTACATTTCGTCGAAGGATGACCTGCTCAACATGGTGTTGTCGGAATGCTACGACACCCCTGACGCCGACGAGTACAATGCGGTGACCGCCGCCGTGACCGACAACGACGGTCATCGCGTGTATTTCTATCCCCGTTACTGTCTGAACATCGCACTGTACAATCTGCAGCGTCCGGAATTGGTGCAGTTGTATTCGGTGCTCAACGGCGAAGCGCTCAGTCCGACGCATCCGGCGCATAATTTCTTCATCGGCCGCCATATGCGCAATTGGGAGATGATCTGTTCGATGAACTGGATCCTGCCGACCGGTGTGGACGAGGAACGTTTCTACGACCTGTATACGCTGGCGATGAGCGCGATGGACGGTCTGCAATACCGTTGGCTGGGCGACGATTCGATGAATCTGCTTGAGGAATGGATGTCGATTTCCGACATCATCTTCCCGCCAAGCGAATGGGCCGGCTTCACCGATCCAAGCGAATACGACCCCGCCCCAGACCGCTGCCTGCTGCCGTTCACCTTATCGGCACGTCAGTAAGGCCGCCGACTTCCGTTTCGAAGGCGTAGTATGCGCCGATAAGGCCCGCGTGTTCGTGTGGCGGCAACGTTTGACGGATGTGCGGAAATCGCCCCACTGCGGAATCCTGTCGAGCGCCGCGTTCACCATCGGCAAGAGCTGCTGTTCACGGCAGATACCGCCGCCGAGCAGTATGCATTCCGGATCGGTGGCTGCGGCGGTGTTGAAAATGGCGATCGCCAGGTAATCAATCCATTCGTCAACGATCTTGCGCACGCGCGGCTCGTCAAGCCTGCGGAACAGGGTGGCGGGCACGATGGAACCGGTCGGCACGTCGAATTCCTTGGCGTAGTCCTCGGCCAGCACGATGGTGGACAAATAGTTCTGCATGGTGTTGAACCCGCCGGTTTCATAGTTCGGAATCATCATGCCGAGCTCGCCCGCACGCCAATCCTTGCCACGGCGAATCCTGCCATCCAAAACAGCGCGCCGCCGATACCGGTGTCGATGGTGATCAGCGCGAAATCGTCGAGTTTGACGGCGTTGCCGGAGAGTTTTTCCGCCATGGCCGCGCAGTTCGCGTCGTTCTCCATCCAGGTCGGCACCGGCTTGTCAAGATATTCCTGCAGTTCCTTGCCGATCTCATGCTTGTACAGCATGCCCACGCGCCGGCGGTGACGGCAACCTGTTTGCTGACGTCGATGAATCCCGGCACGCTCATGGCGATGCCGTCAAGCGGCGCGCGTTGGCCGTTGACGATGTGCGCGAGCGCCTGGTAGAAAGATTCCACGCTGTCGACCGGCGTGGCGATGGTGCCGGGGATGCCATCCGGCCATCCTCGAACACCATGTAACGCGTGAAGAATGTGCCGATCTCGAACGCAAGAATGCGCCTCTTCGCAGTCATATCGCTATCTAACCTGTCTTCAATAGAGTTCAAAACCTGTGACCAGTATAGCGTCCGGCGACTTGCGCGGGCGTATTCGGTCGCGTCTGGCGCCTTCGCGGTGGATGATGCTGGCCACGATCTCGCCCTTGGCATCAACCGCGTCGCCATGCACTTCGATGGTCTCGTCCGGCGCGAGCGCGTCGATTTCCTCCACCCATACGCCCATCAGGTCGCGCAATTTGCCGGGATAGCCGCCCGGCACCACGAGGTCGTGTTCGTCGTGGATGCCGGCCATGTAGCCGGTTATGAAGCTGCCGCCTTCGGATACGTAGGATTCCAGCGTTTCGGCGACGCCCGGCAGCACGGTGATGAGGGCGGGCGCGACCACCAGATCGTATTGTTTGAGCTTGTCGAGAGGCGTGGTGCTTTCGATGATGTCGACGGGCACGTTGCGTCGCCAGACGCGCGATAGAAGCGGTGCACTTCGTTCGGATAGGAGAATCCGGCGGTTGGTCCGACGCAGCCTTCGAGAGACCAGTAGCTTTGCCAGTCGAACATGATGGCGACTTTCGCGCGGATTTCCGATCCCATGATCCGCTTGCCGATGCGGTCCAGTTCCCCGCCGAGCGCCGCGGTCTCCTTGAAGACACGCGACTGTTCGGTGCCATCGTGCGCGATGACCGCGCCATGGAATCGCTCGCAGCCGCCAAGGGACTGCTTCATCTGGAAGAACCGCACGGTGTCGGCGCCATGGGCCACGGCCTGCCAGCTGAGCTTACGCACTTCCCCCGGCTGCTTGACCTTGCAGAACGGGAACCAGTTCTGCTGGTTCGGGGTCTGTTCCATCAGCATGAACGGCTTGTTGCCGCCGATGCCGCGCATCAGGTCGTGGCACATGGCGGTGAAGCTCGGCGGAGTGTCCATGTCCGGATAGTTGTCCCAGCTGACCACGTCCATTTCCTTGGCCCATTCGAAATAGTCGAGGTCTTTGAACGTGCCCATGAGGTTGGTGGTGATCGGCGTGGCCGCGTCGTAAGCACGGATCGCGTCGCGCTCGTTCGTATAGCAGGCCAGCTGCGCCTGGTTTTGGAAACGACGGTAGTCCATCTGCAGGCCGGAGACCACGCATTTGGCGTCGCTGATGCCGTCGCCGTAGCTGACGGGCGGCACCACGTCGCCCCAATCGTAGATGGTGTGGCTCCAGAAATTGGCGCAACACGGAGCGCTGGACAAATATCATCTCTATTTATATACTTATAAATAGCTGTTCAAGGAGGATCATGAAATTCAACACCACGTCCCGTCTGGCAGTTCATGAACACGTTGGCGCGCTTCACCGCGCTGAATCTCGTCTACCTGGTCACCCTGATTCCGATCATCACCATCGGCCCGGCCCGCGCCGCCCTGTACAGCACGATGTTCGCCTATGACGAGCATGACGACATCCGCCTCGTCAAGGAATATCTCACCCGCTTCAAACGCGAGTTCAAACAGGGACTTGCGGCCTGGGTGCTCGTCGCCATCCTCGCCGCCGCCATCCTCTTCGGCCTGTCGTTCTGGAAGGCGTGGGATACCAACGCCTCCTACATACCGCTGATCCTTCTGGTCATCGCCGCCGTGGTCGTGGCGCTGTTCGCCGAATACGCCGCACCGTTGCAGGCACGCTTCGCCAACACCACCGGCAGGCTCTTCTCGCTATCGGCGATGTTCCCCTGGCGAGCTTCCCCTGCTCGCTCGTCCTCGTCGTCATCGACGTACTCGCGGCCGGCCTGTCATATTTCGTACCGCTCATACGCGTTCTCGCCATCCTCTTCGGCATCGCTGGGTGGCGTATGCGAAATCCCTCATTCTGCTGTGGGGCTTCAAACGGTATGGCGGAACGGGCAAAGTGGAGAATCCGCAATATGTCAATGCGCACGAGTGACGTTGCGGCGGCGCTCAGGAATCATGCTTTGTCGGTGATGAACGTCAGCGGATTGTCGATGAATTTGCGCAAGCCGACTTCCGCGGCACCGTACAACGCCGGATGGTCGGCCACCAACGGGATGGACACGCTCACCTGCATGTCCGACGCCCCCAAGACCTGCGATTCCAAACGGTTTTCGAGCGTTTCGTAGAAGAACGGCCCGAAATCGGTCCACCAACCGCCCAGCAGCACGGTATCGACATCGGCCAGATTCAGTGCGGAGCCGATGGCCGAGGCCAGCGCGTCGATGGCCCGTCCGACGGCCTCCACGGTCCGCACATCATGGGAATGCCATGCGTCCAACAGACGCTCCAGTGCCTCACCGCTCGAAGCCGCATTCTTTTCGGCCACTCCGGAAGCCTCGACCAGCGCGCGACGGCCAGCATACGTTTCCAAACATCCGCGTCGTCCGCATCCGCACAGCGGACCGTCCAAAGACACCGACACGTGACCGATCTCACCGGCGAAACCGTGGCTTCCCGACACGATCTCACCGTCACGGACGATCGCGCCGCCGATGCCGATATCGCACGACAGATACAGGAAAGAGTCGGCGCAATCCACGCCATCGAACACGTCCGCACGCGCACAGGCATATCCCGGAATCTGCGCGATGGCGGCCAGCTTCGCCTCATTGCACGGGGTAACGTCATACCCTCGCATAACGTCGAACGTGGTCAGATCGACATTCTCCCAACCGAGATTGCGGGCCATGAGCAGCCTCTTGTCGGAGGTGACCAAGCCCGGCAGCGCACACGAGACGCCCGCGATGATGCATCGTTTCGATTCCAGATCCTCAGCCATCGCCTTGGCCATGGCGTCAAGCTTGCCGAATACGACGTCCGGCTCGACGCCGCTCATGTCGGCATCCACCCATTCGTGCCTGAGTATGTCGTGGTTGATGTCCAAAGCCATGCATCCATAGCCGTCGGTGTTGACCTGCATGCCGACGCCGCACACCTTGCCGCCTCCCAGCATCAACGGCGTGGACGGGCGCCCATAGCTGGCCGAGTTCTGCGGCTCACCCTCCTTGACGCGCCCGCATCGATCAGCAGCGACACCAGCAACGACATCGTCGCCTTGGTCAGCCCGGTCTCCTTGGCAAGATCCGCTCGGCTCATCGGCCCGGAGGCACGCAGTAGCGTGTCGATCACCACCGAAAGATTGTGATTGCGCAGATCGTCCTGATTGATCCTGCGAAGAGATGCCATAGCCGTTCCCGTCCCTGCCCTGTTTGCCGTGTTGCCGCATCAGCATGAATTCCCCGAACCGATGTTCCAGAGCCTTTCCTGATGCTACACTACTATAGTATAGTTTATTCATCTAACTATTAACCGTGCGCCACCGGCGAACGGCACATGCAAGGAGGCAACACAAACTATGGCAAGGACTCTGGTTGCAGGCGTCGACACATCGACGCAGTCCTGCAAGGTACGCGTGACGGACGCCGAAACCGGCGAGCTTGTACGATTCGGGCAGGCCAAACACCCGAACGGCACATCCGTCGACCCCTCATACTGGTGGAGCGCATTCCAAGAGGCCGCCGAGCAGGCCGGCGGCCTGGACGACGTATCCGCGCTGGCCGTCGGCGGCCAGCAGCACGGCATGGTGATCCTCGACAACCAAGGCAATGTGATCCGCGATGCGATGCTGTGGAACGACACCAGTTCGGCGCCCCAGGCTGCGGCTCTGATCGAAAAGCTCGGCGCAGCGCCCGCACAAAACGGCGAGCCGGAAGACCCAATCGCCCGAGGCAAGCAGCGTTGGGTCAAGGCCGTAGGCTCCTCCCCCGTCGCCTCCTACACGCTGACCAAGGTGGCATGGGTGGCCGAGAACGAGCCCGAAAACGCCAAGAAAATCGCCGCCATCTGCCTACCTCACGACTGGCTGAGCTGGCGCATCGCCGGTTACGGCCCGGTCGCCGAAGGCGAGGACGCCCATCTTGAAGCCCTGTTCACCGACCGCTCCGACGCCTCCGGCACCATCTACTACGATGCCGCGTCGAACGAATACCGCCGCGACCTGATCGCCATGGTGCTCGAGGCGCGGAAGGCGCCGAAGCCGCGCAATCGCACGCCGAGGCCATCGTGCTGCCCACCGTGCTGGGGCCGCGCGACGCCGCCCCCGTCAAGGCCGATCCGGCCATCGCCGGCAAGAACGTCGAAGGCGGCTGCCTGCTCGCCCCCGGCGGCGGCGACAACGCCATGGCATCGCTGGGACTGGGCATGGCCGTCGGCGACGTGTCCATTTCCCTGGGCACCTCCGGCGTGGCCGCAGCCATCTCCGAGAACCCAACCTACGACCTGACCGGCGCCGTATCCGGCTTCGCCGACTGCACCGGGCACTACCTGCCGCTGGCCTGCACCATCAACGGTTCGCGCATCCTCGACGCCGGCCGCGCCGCCCTCGGCGTGGATTACGACGAACTGGCCAAGCTGGCCTTCGCCTCCAAGCCCGGCGCCAACGGCATCACCCTGGTGCCGTACTTCGACGGCGAACGCACGCCGAACCGCCCGAATGCCACCGCCACCTTCTCCGGCATGACTCTGGCCAACACCACACGCGAGAACCTGGCCCGCGCCTTCGTCGAAGGACTGCTGTGCTCCCAGCGCGACTGCCTGGAGCTCATCCGATCCCTGGGCGCAAGCATCACGCGCATTCTGCTCATCGGCGGCGGCGCGAAGTCCGAAGCTATCCGCACGCTGGCACCAAGCATTCTGGGCATGGACGTGACCCGACCCGCCACCGACGAATACGTGGCCATCGGCGCGGCCCGCCAGGCCGCCTGGGTGCTGTCCGGCGAAACCGAGCCTCCGGCATGGCAACTCACCATCGACGGCGTGGAGACCGGCGAACCGACCGAAGCCGTATACGAAGCCTACGCCAAGGCCCGCGGCTGATCCATCACCGCAGGAATTCAGGCATAGGGCCGGGGAAGCTTCCCAACAATGGGGCTTCCCGGCCCTATGCTGATTCATGAACCATACTCATAGAAACGACAATATGAACGACAGCTTCCGTATAAGGCTTTACGCGCTCACCTGCATCGCATGGCTGGAGAAATCGATTTGCCGTCAACACACCCTATGAAAACGTTTGCAAAACTACAGCAAACCTTCCACATCGGCGAAGGCAGGGTCATGTTCGGGAATCTCACGAATCACATGCGCTGGATTGCCCACGGCTATGACGTTCTCCGGAATGTCACGTGTCACCACGGACCCGGCGCCGATGATGGAATTCGACCCGATGGTCACCCCCGGCGTGACCGTCACATTGGCGCCGAACCACACGTTATCACCGATGGTCACGGCACTGGCATGCTCCCAGCCCGCCAGGCGGGTGGCAGCGTCCTTGGCATGGTTGGGTGTGGCGATGGTGCAGCGCGGACCGATCAGACAATCCTCACCGAGCGTCACATATCCGCCGCCGCACACCATGAAATCCTTGTTGAGGAACGTGCCGCGGCCAATGGTCAATCCGATACCATAATCGACATTGAACGGCGGCGTGAACTGCACGCCCTCCCCCGCGTCCGGGACCAGCTCGTGAAACAAACGGTACGCCTCGTCCGGATCATCGAAGAAGATGCGGTTGATCTTCGCGCAGGCGCGCATGGCCTCGCCTGTGAATTTCGGCAGCGACTTCGATTTGCGATATTGCGTCGGCTTGCCGGCGAACAGTTTGGTCAGATCCTCGTCGGACGCGATCAGCGATTCCGTCTCCTGCGTCATATCCGTCTCCTTCATCACATTCCACCGCACTATAGTGAACGCTCACACCATACTATATTCACTTACTTGACCATGACGCATGAAACGTTACCCGGCATATCGTGGCATCCACCGAACAGCATATATCGTTGACCATCAGGTCCGCATGCCGTCCACTCAGGCAATCCGGAACCGTTCGGATCACCTGTCGCCGCGAAATTCACCCAATATCGATTCATCGCATGGGACAAATCGTAATGCCAGCCTCGAAACGGCCGCCAGCTCGCAGGGAGCGTCCCGAACGAAAACCATAAATCGGACGAATGAAACGCACCGGCATCATCCCCCGGCATATCCACATCGAATCGATATCTGTATGGTTCCGAGCCGCCGCCTGACACCCATGCATCGATCATATCCAGATTGCCGCATTCACCCTCCGGATACGGAGTGCCATCAGGGCCCGGAACCATGAACTCGCCGGTCGTGTTCCCCACCAACAAATCACACGGAACGCGATGTCCCGCAATAAGCGCATCACGGTATTGCTCGACAAGGAATGTCCCATCGACGCAGGGAATCCAATTAGTCATCGGAGCCCATACGACATCATCACCCTGCCCAGACCAATCGCAAGCAGGAAAAGTCACCGCCGCCTCCAGCAGATCAGTCGCAGGAACAGAACGCGCCTCGGCAATCGATTCAACTTCCAGATACTTCAAAAAACGCGCTCCATTTCGCTGCGCATCCTCAAGAGACCACAGATGGCGATTGAACAGACCAGTTCCACCTCCAGACTGCATGATGACGCGTTGGAACAGACCATCGTTCATCGGCGAGACACTTTGCGCCAACGCGCTTGCGGCCCCTGCGGACTGGCCGAACACGGTAATGTTCGCAGGATCGCCACCAAACAAGGCAATATTGTCCTTTACCCACTGAATGCCCATCCGCTGGTCAAGAAATCCGAAATTCGCACAAGGCCGTCCATCAACCGCTTCCTTTTCCAACATGGCATGCGCGAAAAACCAAACACATTCAACCGATAAGCAATGGAGACCACCACCACGCCCTGACGGGCCAGCTGCTCTCCATTGAACTCCTTCTCACAGGTAGATCCAGTCTGAAACGCTCCACCGTAAAGCCATACCATCACAGGCAGCCCATGCCCATCGCAACGGGAATCCGTACGAATCTCGGAACCACTGCCGCATCCACGCAAGGCCGGCGTCCAGATATTCAGATACAGACAATCCTCAGCCATCGGAGTGTCAGCGTCAATCTGCCATTCCCTGCCGTAGAACTCATCCGAGCCGGGCAGCGGCTGCATCGGCATCGGCGCGAAATCACCGGCTTCGAGCACGCCATCCCACGCTTCAGCAGGTTGTGGCTCACGCCAGCGTAACTCATCAACAGGCGGCTTGGCATATGGAATGCCCCGAAACACGGTGATCACAGGATCCGCATCGGAGAATCCGTCGACACATCCTTGACGAATCATGACTTGTCTGCGCATGACTGCTCCTAATCAACCATGGGCAACGGCAGATGAAACGGCGGAAGCAGAACACCGTCCCCGTCGCAGATGAGACCGGATTCCGGGCTGTTGCTCCACGCATACCGCACCTCGTCCGGCATGCGCGACGGTATGCGCGCCACAATATCGCAACCATCCAGCCATGCCTCAGCCCGCACCGAAGTGGCGCAGTCGTGCCACAGGAAATCAATTTCTCGCGGAACGTCACCATCCAACGTCATCAGATGGCGATTCTGCGATTGCATCTGTTCGCCCATGGAATTCCGCCACACGCAGTGCATCCTCAACAATCCATCGTCCGCCTCTGCGGTTTCAACAACCGGCTGAGGCTGAGCCTGCTGGCCATACACAAAATCCATCGCGACATTGAATGCACGATCCGCGATGGTTTTCTTATCATGAGGATGCAAATCATTGCTTTCACCGGCATCAAGCGTCACCACCGCAGCCACGTGTTCAAGTTCGTCCGCCACTCTCCATTCCTGTTCTCGAATAAGCGGCCAACCACCATCCTCGATGGCGTCGATGCCGAATTTCGGAAGCTGGACGATCAGGAATGGCATATCCGGCTGATGCCACTTGCCACGCCACAATTCAATCATGGCTTTCAGCTCATCGCCATAACGCATGGCGTAGTCGCCGGTATTCGATTCGCCCTGATACCACAGCACGGCCCGCACCGCATATGGAAAACACGGGGCGAGCATGGCGTTGTACAGGCCGGTCGGCTTCCATCTGACGAAATCCTCGAATGGGCAATCGCGGTCGGCTTCGGCGGTCACGGCATACTGCCAAATGCCGGACAGGTCGAAGATATCGTCTCCGATGGTCAGTGTCATCCGTTTGCCGGGCGTCACACGGCCGCCGGGCCGTTCAACGACCAGACGCATGCGGATTTCGTTCGCGCCGGCGCGCAGCACGCCGGCTGCGACCGGATAGTCCCGCGGCTCATACACATTGCTTCGCCCACCGACCAACACACCGTTGACCCACGTATGGTCGGCATCATTCATGGTGCCCAGACGCAGTAGGGCGGGCTTCCCCGCATCCGACGGAGGCAGGAACACGGTTTTTCTCATGGTAATCTCGCCGCGGAAACCGGCAAGTCCGCGATCCTTGTACCATCCAGGCAGGCGTATGTCATGCCATGCCACGTCGCGCGGCTCGATGTTCTTGGATTCCGGACAGTCCCACGCGATCAATGGCAGCCACTCATGGTGCGCATCGGCCACGGCCTCGTATCCAAGCGCCTGGTACCACCGGTCCCGCTCGGCAACGGAATCGAGGCTTCTTTTCGACGCCACACCATCGCCAAGGTACGGTTCAAGACTGGCGAGCGCTTCGGGGAACGCTCGTAATGTGTCAATGTCCATCCAGGATTCGATCGGAGAGCCGCCCAATGAAATGTTCAACAGACCAACGGGCACACCGAGCCACTGGCGGATCCTGCGACCGAAAAAATATGCGAGCGCTGAGAAATCATCAAGCGTATCCGCATCACAGCCCTGCCAGAACGCACGGTCGTGATCGTCGCGAGGACCTTTGAAATCGTAATCGGGAATCACTTTGTACTGCCGCAGCAATGGATCGGGATCACGGTCCCACTCCTGTGGATAGTCGGCGCGCACCCAAGCCATAGGCAGTTCCATATTCGACTGCCCGGAGCACAGGAACACCTCTCCCGCATAGCACTGCCGTGAGATACGCTCCGCTCCGTCCTCGTAGCATATGGTCAGCTCGTACGGCCCTCCAGCTTCGATCGGACCATACGGCGCGTTCCAAGTTCCGTCGTCTTTCACCTGCACCATATGCCGCTCGTCAGCAAGCCGTGTCAATACGATGCGTCCGGGATCGCCGGTGCCCCAAATATGCATGTCCACACCGGCTTGCAGCACGCAGCCGTCGTCAAGTAGTTTCGGCAATCGCAAAGTCATCTCAGCATTCTCCCCATTGAGTCTGCGTTCATTTCACCAAATAACCGACGGGCGGCAGGAATGCGGCGAATCGCCGCCCGTCGGCATCGACTACCGGTTGTCGGGAAGCTCCCGATAATCGAAATAGTCGAATTCGGCTTTCGCGTCATAGCCAGACAGATCAACACAGGCGAGACCCACGAACGCGCCGGTGAAGAAGCCGCCGTAACGTTGGTTCACGTAATCGTCGGACAGGATCTTCGCATCGAGCTTGACCGGAATCTCGGTGAAATGTTCTCCGTCAAAGGAATATTCGTAGGAATAGTATTCCGTGCGGACCTTGGTGCGCAGCCATACCGCTTCGGCGTCTTCGGGCACTACGATGGCGTCATCCTTGAGGAACGACGTATATTGGTTGAAATCGTTCTGAGCCACTTCGATGACCCTTGCATGTCGTTTCTCATCCCAAGTGACAAACGCCCATGACCAGCATAGGTCATCGTAATAGTTGGTCAGGCCTGCCATCTGCATGTAGTTCTTCGGATCGAAATGCACCTTGGTCTCAGCGTCGAAATCGAATGCCTGCCAGCGACGAGCCACAAGGGACAGGTCAAACAGGTTGCACAGCGAGCCCTGACCACGCAATGCCAGTTTGCCGTCGCCCACCGTGCCCATGGCGTCGGTGAACGGGACGCGCAGGGTGTTCCAATTCGGTCCGAGTTCGTCGGATTCGAACTCGTCGCGCTCGTCGCGCGTCGCTGGGGCAACGGTCTCGATGGCGTCTTTCGGAGCGTCGACGTAACGCTGTCCGCCATGGCCTCCGACCACGCGCGGCCAACCGTCCTCATCCCATTCGACTTTCTGGATGGAGGTCTCGCGTCCGAGTGTGCACCATCCGCGGGTGCCATGGGCCGGTTCGGTATCATGACGCCACGGACGACCGCATAGGGAGGCGTAATACCACTCGCCGGACGGGGTGTCCACCAACGCTCCATGGCCCTGCTTCTGCAAATAGGTGTCAGGAGTGTCGAAGTTACCGATGAACGGGCCATTCGGCATAACTTCGAAGGAGCATTCGTCAAGGGTACGGGAACGCGCCACAGATTCCTGATGCTCATACACCGTGCCGCCTTCTGCGGCAAACAGGTAGTACCAACCATCCTTCTTGTATAGGTGGGGACCTTCGGTGATCTTCACCGAGGTGCCATCAGATGGTGCGGGCCGTTTCTGGCTTGAGCTTCATGGTGTCGACGTCGAATTCCGTCAATGTGATACCGTCGAACTGGTGGTGGTATTCACGGAAATCCCATGTCTGCTGCACCAAGTATTTGCGGCCGTCGTCGTCATGGAACAGGCTGGCGTCAAAACCGACCCCGTTGATGCGAA